>Ga0307517_10009007_pt1 | contig 14231 bp, 8 predicted proteins | sample 23_EM_MG_FD_194515 | JGI IMG/M metagenome (GOLD analysis project Ga0307517, IMG submission 194515) | Populus trichocarpa ectomycorrhiza microbial communities from riparian zone in the Pacific Northwest, United States - 23_EM | ecosystem: Host-associated > Plants > Roots > Unclassified | place... | reverse complement strand
CAAATAGACTAAAAAAAATAAAAATAAAAAAAATAAAAATCAATTTAAAAAAAAATCAATATATGTTACATTGAAATTGATGGATAAAATTACAAACAAATAAAACTTTTACAGAAAAGCTAAGAACAAAAATTTAAAATTAAAAAAATAAACATCGAAGTTGAAATTCCTACAACATAGAAGATAAAGAAAAAAAAAGAAAAAAAAGAGAGAAGAAAAACCATTGACGTAGGTAACATAGATGATAGATAACTAAGAATACACGAGAGGTTTCCCTAACATAAGCTGACAGGATTTTAAACTTTTGTCTGAAGAAGATAACTTCTTGCTCGAGTGGAACAAAATAGAGTGACAACACAAAAATAAAAACTAACAAAGGCACTTATGCAAAAGATCCAAACAGAAATTGGACCTTCAGTTTCTTCAAATGACTTCCCAGGCACAGTTGGCAGGCTACCTGAGTCGCACTTTAGTCTAGGGGACTCCACACACAAATCTGGATTTCCAGCAAATGCTCCAGGAAACCTTCCATACCCCTCTTTCTGGGGAACAAATCCAGACAAACTGTTATATGAGAAGTTCAAGAGTACGAGTTCTTTAAGCCTGGAAATATTTCCTGGTATTTGACCCGATAAAGAGTTATGTGACAAGTCCAATGCCCTTAAACGTTCCATCTTCTCTAGACTGGGAACCTGACCATCAAGAAAATTGTATGACAAGTTCAAATACTCCAAACCTTGTAGTCCAAATAAGCCATGTGGAATCTCCCCGTGTAGCAAATTATCAGATAGATCAATTCCAGCAGTTGAAGATAGATGGTAATTGAAGCTCAATTCACTGTTATCAACAACCAACACAGATATTTTGATCTCAATATTTCGAATTGCAAGAAATGGCTCGGCAGGCAATCGTCTAACATCTCCATTATTGAACTCCAAGCTAATGTTGAAGTTGCCATCGGGTACGAAGCCAGAGAATTTATTGCCTGAAAAATCCATCATTTGGATCTCTTCAAATGTGAACAGCCAACTGGGTAAACTTCCACTGAATTTGTTTCGAGCCAAGGAGAGATACCTGAGGTTTGACCATTTGGTTATTGCATCATTCAAATTTCCCGAGAGATTGTTGGAGCTGAAATCTACTATCTCAAGTGATTTGCAGCCAGCCAAAGTTAGTGGAATCTCCCCAGAAATCCCATTGTTGCTTATATCCAATACTTTCAGGCTATCCAGCGCATCAAGTTCTGGTTGAATTTGACCAGAGAGATTGTTGTTATTGAGAACTAGTGCAAGTAGCTGAAAACACCCAACAATATTTAAAGGAATTGAACCCGATAATGAGTTGCGTGAAAGATCTATCACTTGGAGATACGTCAAATTTCCAATCCTAGCAGGGATTTCCCCAGTAAGAAGATTGTGAGAAAGAAACAATGCCTGTAGACTTTTCAGCTCGGTGATCTTCAAAGGGATACCACCAGAGAAACAATTGTGGGACAAGTCAAGAAGAACAAGGCCTGATTTCTCTGTTGTCTCTGCAATCTTGGTTGGAAGTGGACCAGATAGATCATTGAAACTCAAATCCAATGCAAGAAGCTTCTCAGAGAAAACAAGTCTCGGAGATATTGCATAATTCAAGTGATTAAATGATAAATTCAGATGCGTCAATTCTTCTAGGGAAGCAATGCATGTAGGAATACCACCCACAATAGAATTCCTAGCTAAATTCAAAACACCGAGAGATCGAATGGAAGCAGAAAAACAAGGCAAAGTACCTGAAAGCGAATTAGAACTGAGATTGAGAAAAACCAGAGGCTGAAAAAAGTCATGAAGATCACCCGACAGGTAATTATTTCCAAGATCCAAATATTTCAATGACTTGCAGTAAAACAAGCTTTCAGGTATTGTCCCATGAAAAGAATTGAAACCCAAGTCAAGTATTTCCAAATTGGACGAGAAATTACCAACCCACCAAGGAACAACACCTCCCAAATCATGGTTCCCATTTAAAGAAAGTTCCTTCAATTGTCTAAGCGTCACAAGTGAGTCAGGCACAACACCACCAAATCTATTGTGACTAAGATCAAGGGTTTTGAGATTTTGCAACCTACCAAAGCACAATGGGATTTGGCCCGTAAAACCATTTTCAGACAAAACCAGGGTTTCAAGAAACAAAAGATTGCACAAATTGGGGTGAATATAACCAGACAGATTCACGTTTCTCAAGTTGATAGAAATGACCTGGCCGGTGTGATTTTGGCAGGCCAGACCTGTCCAGTCAGTGCAGTTAGAACCAAACCAGGTTGACAAGCCATGAACGGGGTCCTGAATCCAAGACCGGAACAGTAAAAGTGAGGCTTTGTCTTCTGGGTTAAGATCAACAGAGGCAGATTGGCATGATGCACAAAACAACAGTACCAGTACAAAGAACAAGAGTGGCAGTAATTGCAACAAACAAGGGTGAACAAAATTCGACATAACACAGGAGGGGAGAAAAAGTGAAACCCTATGTGCTTCGGTAGAGCTAGAGATGGAGAAAATTATAGTAGCAAACCAAATTCAAACATTCAAAGAAGAAGAAACTGAGCCCATAATATTACAACCAGATATAGGACGTAAAGATCTCGAGAGAGAGACTCACTAAATAGTGGATTGCTTCTTGGAGGAACGCAGACTGCCACAGACAGTCTCGTATCTTTCTCTCTCTTTACTCTTCCTTCACAAAATGTGCGCCATTAAAGTACTTTCTGACACATACATACATACATACATACATACATAACATATTATTAATTGGCAAATTTCCTCCCCAAGTCCCTTAAAACTTACATATGTTTCAATTTAGTCATCAAACTTTATTGTTATTCAATTTGATCTTTAAAAGTTATATTTTCATTGTTAACAAATAAACTAAAAGAGATCCCACACCTCATGTGGTAAGCACGAGCGTTTCTAATTTGCTGCGTAGCTTTATTTATGGGTGAAATCTTATTTATTATAACACTAATCTTTTTCATGGGCTCAACATTAAAACCCTAACACAATCATTTTTCATGGAATCAAGATTAAACCCACATGATATTTTTCATGAGTTCAAGATCACAACCTAATCACTCAAGTTAATAAAAATTCACTACTAAAAATGACACTTATAATGTAAAAATATCTTTGACTTAAAAAAAGAATGAAATAAAATAAATATTCACAAAGAAAGAGTAAATTATAAGTTAAAAAGCTCAAGTCTTTAGTAAAAAATTAATCTTAACTCTTCTTTTTAAAGTGAAGAAATAATGCAATCAAAGCAAAATGAAAGGAATAATTAAGATTATAATTTAGGAATAATGCAATCATCTTTTGAAGGAATGATCTACTTACGGGAAATCCTGAAGGGTAGCTTAACTGGTCAGGTTTTGGGTTTGCTCCCCAATGATTACGAATTTGAGTTCCCTTAAGGCCACTTGAAACTTATATGGTCGTTAATTTCAAAACCCGTAGGATTAGTCGGGGTGCACGCAAGCTGACCCGGACACCCACGTTAATAAAAAAAAATAATCTATTTACGGGAAGGTGCATTAACTAGCTATTTCACTCTTATATTTAAGACAACACAAATGTGATAATAAGAAGACAAGATCCTCTTATATTAACATATCAATTTTATATAGTTTACAACATAATAACATCATTTCACTTTAATATCATATAAACATGGAAAATATATATCAACTACAAATGAGCAAATACGAGTTCCAAGAGCATTCATATACGTACTAGTTATAATACTCTTCTTTTTGGCATCAATTAAAATACTAATAATGCAAGTAAGAGTTAAACTAGCACCCTAGATTCCGCTGGTATGTAAACGCATAATTCTAAAATTTACATGCCACATAGTAGAAATAAAATACAAGAAAGAAAACTTGACCATTGCCCCAAGAGCAACTCAATCTTTATACCAAGTTGATTATGTAGGATCCTCTTTTTCCTTATAATCCAACGCCATATAATCCTAGTTAGCCCCTTGAGAGCTACCGACACTTGCATTAAAACTTTCAGGAAAGTCATGTTGAGTAGGTGGATGCATGAAACGTTATATTTAGGACCGAAGATGTGTAATGTGCAGTTGAAGTTGAGTTGTAGTCTTGTCGACTTTCTCAACACAAGTAGCCAAAGTGGTGAAAGGAGGATTTAAAGGAGAATGACTTTGGTGTCGGTAGACATGACCACTATTATTGAAATCCTAACGAATAAGTTTTTTCTTGAAGCAAGCCAAAGAACAATTTATATGGAGTATTCGAGGGCATGTTCCATGGACAAGAATCTTGAAATCCATGGACAAGAATGAACGAGTAACTATAATTTTCTCCCTATTCACAAGACTTGTCAGTGACCTGACAACTTTACTATCCCCATGTTCTTTATTAGTCAAATTGGAATAAAATTGCCGAACCATTTCCAACCAAATAAAGATCATTTCTCAAAGTTACAAAGTGAGTTGATGTAACAAAATCAAATAATTATTGATAATTAGTAATGTTGCATAAATCATAGAAGAGAACCCAATTACTTTTAGGAATGATCTTATAGAGAGTGGTGTGAGCCTTGTTGGAAACAAAATAAGCACTCGTCAATTAATAGAGGACTTGCCTTTTGCCTATGATCTACAAAAGTTTCCGTGTAAGTATCATTCAGATTTAGAGCGTTGAATCTTGTCCTAGAATTCGAGCACCTTGAGCTTAAGTCTTTTTTAACATCTTCATCATCAAGTTTAAAATCCAAATCATGAAAGTTAACTTTTATATCCGTATTGAATTTGTTACAAGGCATGATCCATCCAAGAAAATTAGAAGAGTTGTTTTGTAAAGAAAAGAAAAATAGAAGGATTGATGGTTTTAGTTAGAGGAAGGTGAATACGAGAAGAAATTGAAGAGAGAAGAGTTTTAGGGTTTGGTTATTGTCGTGATGTGTACGACATCGAATGGCAAAGTTGCCTCCTAAAATTGAAGGGGTTTTGAGTTTAATCATAAAATTATGATTTGAGGGAGTTGCTCATAATATGCATGATGTCAAATGACAAAGCTGTCTCCTGGAATTAAAGGGGTTTTGGGTTTAATCATAAAGTTATGATTTGAGGGAGTCACCACTCAGTATCATGGTACTAAGAAACCTATGGTCTGCGAGAGCCTGGGTAAGGGGACTAGTTGTGTAAGGAAAAGACGCATCACACCCAGTACACTCTACTTCAGGTAAGTTGCAGTGTTGATTGATTGTTTTTCTAGGTTATGTTTTTATCCGTTGGTCTCATCTAAGGTTCAAGACAATTTTTTTTTCATGAGAAAGTCTCTATCTTATTTGGTTAAATCCTAACCGTTCTAAGGTCCAAATTTAGCATGACATTTATTTCATATTTTGTATATTTAATATCTGAGAGTATACTTTACAATGTAATTTTATACCCCCAAATATTAAAAGTCTACAGCGAAACCCTAACACTCTGAATACTAATTACACAAATTAATTGTTGTGAGATTTTTGGTATCTTGGTCAAATTCTAATGGTAATCATAAACTGATTACAATATTCATTTTGTATTTTTAAAACAAGATAAAAATATGATTTTATTTTTTATAAAATATGCATAAAAAACCTTTAGGATTTGGCCGTATGAAAAAAAAAACATATTTTTGTTTTTTTGAAATGGGGAATGTTTTTGAATTGTTTTTGGATTTTTTTGAAATTTCAAAGAAAGATTAGGTATTTTAATACTGGGTCCGTATCTTACAGTGTAAGTCTACAATCCAATATTAAATAAAATTCTAAAAAAAAACATATTGTTTTGTATTCTAAAATAAGGGATTTTTTTTTTAATTTTTGAATTTTTTTTGAAATCTCAAAGAAAAATCATGTATTTTTAATACTGGGTTTGTATTTATAGTGTAAGTGTACAACCCAATATTAGGTTAAATTGTTGGAAAAGTATGTTAGGGACCCACAAATATTTTTAAAATGCGCAAAGTTTTTCAAAAGTTTTTGAATTTTTTAGATGTATGTTTGACTAAACCCCAAAATAAAGAAAAATTAAAACTAAAGGAAAAAGGTTTAGAGCATGTTTGCAAAACACGCCCTTAGCTTAAAATCAGAGGCATTAAAAATGCCTTAAGACTGTGTTTTGCAAGCACACCTTAAAGACCCAAATAAAACCTTATTTCTTTAACAAAATTGGCGTAAGCCAAACGTGCTAACATACCTTTTTTTTCTCTCTAAATAAACATGAGTTGGACCCAGCCCAGACACGAAATGGGTTTGAGTCCAACTCATTTATCTTGTCACTAGCCCAGTCTAGTGGCAAGGTTTTGTTGGCAAAAATGCTAGCAAACATGGTTGTCGTACCGTGTTGAAGCCATAAAAAATACAATGTAATGAATCATGAGGAGGAAGAAGAAGCTTACCTAGGCAAGAGGTGGTTGTTGGTTATCGGTTGGTGGCGCAATGGGTGCTCGTGGTGGCCCACGGTGGTTGTTGGAGGAGGAGAAAGGTGGCTAGTTGGGCAGTTGGAAAAATGATGGTTTTTGGCTAGTTTTTTTACTCTCTTCTCCCCTGATTTTCTTTTCCTTTTCTGCACAAAATTCACCCTTATCTATAAGAGATGAAAGAGGGACATCTGGTCTTCATTGGATATGAATCTTGACCCTTGATTCAAATAGAAAGTATCCCAACCATTGACCAAAAGTCACCATAATTAGTAGCAAAAAGTGGTCAGGTCAGTGACTTTGGGTTAACTTTTTAGTGGTTTTTTGAGTGGCAAACCTGTGGAAAAAGGGATTAGGGTGTAAGACAATGTCAGGTCATGAGGGTGGTGTTTTTTTTTTTTTTTTTTTTATCTTGTTTAAGGGAGAAACGAGGCATTAAATGACCTTGAAAAATAACTTCACGAGGCAACTGTTCATGGGTCTTTTGAAGAAGATGACAAATAGTGCCATACAACATGTCGTCTGACACTCTTTATTATTATTATTTTTTACTTTTGTTGACCAAAACAAAACAACACGAAAAAGCACCATTTTATTTTAATGAAACAACGTCGTTTTGGCGTTTATGGTTAATTTAGGTTTTAAACTTTCTCTTTTGATTTCAGCCTCAATCTTTCAAATTGTTCAGTTAAGTTCTCATTCGAATTTTAATTTTAAGAATCAATTCAATTTTTCCCCTGTCAAGTTTCAAAAACATCCCATGATTTCAGCGCGTTTTTCAACTTAGTCCTTGGTCTTAGGTATTTTTAATTTCATCCCTAATTGACCTTCAAACTTCTAATTTTTTTAATTTCACCCATGTTTTCAATTGAATTGGGTCCCTTAATTCGCGCACCTTTTGCAAAAAAGGTCATTGGTTATGAATTTCTTCAATTTGGCTCTTAATTGATCCCCAAACTTTGATTTTCTTTCAATTGTATCCCTGATTTCACCCAAATGACTTTGTAAAAACTAAATTTGATCATCTAAAATTTCAATCTTCTCAATTAAACCTAAATTAAGCTTCCAAACTTAATTTTTCACCACGTAAGTCCCATTAAAAATATAATTAAGTCCTTGCACTTAATTAAATCTTTTAATTTGACTCAAATTAATTCTTAAACTTAATTAATCCTTTAATTGGGCCCACGATTAAATCAATTTGGCCTATACAAAGTCTAATTAAGTCCATAGACTTAATTTTATGCAAATTCTTCTGATAATCCTTTAATTTAACCTTGAATTTGTATTGTCTTTCAATCTTGGGTACAATTGGGTTCATGATTTTTGTTCGAAATCTCAGTTTGGTTCCTCTATGCCTTTTACTTTTGTAAGAGACTTTAGATAGTAAGCTTGTAAAGAAGAAAAAAATGAAAGGTTGTGGATTTATCTGTAATATCCCAAGAATTCATATCATTTCATGATCCGATATTCATACATAACGACCTGATAATGGTGGATTTTTTTTTATTTCACCATCATTGCTTATATAGATATCATCATTTCGCATAATACAATACTCATAGAATCTCAAAATTCAACATCTTAATAAAATAAAATTCACAATACATGCACCATATCATTATATTTACATATTCATAAGACTACATCCTTGTTCCTATTTTAGTTATAATTACAAGTCTTTACAAAAGTCTCGCTTGACAATTTAGGACTAATACGCTTGTTTACATAAAATACACAACATCTTTAACATTTGGTTACATAGTTCATAACAAAACATGGAGCCCGTCAAACGGGATTCCTACGCACCTTGGTTGTGTGGCTCCCTGTTACAGTATAAAAATGAATACAATAATTATAAACAATCTTAACATAACAATAAATAAATAAAAAACATTATCGTTACTTTCCGTTATTAACCTAAGTAAGTATATTCCTTTCTTTACTTTATATATACATAATACAACCCTTATTATATCATTGATTATATTTTCCTTACTCGTTCGTCCCAACCCCTTCATATGAGTTGTAGGGATCGAAATTGAAACATTGGTCGTGGTTAATTACTTCACTTTAACCCGGTCGTCCTTTATGGATACCACCAACCATGATCAATTGCATTACTCATACCCGGTCATCCGATTCGGATGCCACTAGCCAAAGCTAGATCACCATATCCAACATAGTCATCCATTTTGGTTACCATTAACTGAAGCTAGATCACAATATCCAAACCCGGTCATCCATCTCAGATGCCATTGGCCGAAGCTAGATCACAATATCCAAACCCGTTCATCCATCTCGGATGCCATTGGCCGAAGCTAGATCACAATATCCAAACCCGGTCATCCATCTCGGATGCCATTAGCCAAAGCTAATCACAATATCCAAACCGATCATCCATTTCGAATGCCATTAGCCAAAGCTGATCACGATATTCAACCCGGTCATCCATTTCAGATGCCATTAGCTGAGGCTAATCACGATATCCAACCCGGTCATCCATCTCGGATGCCATTAGCCAAAGATAATTACAATATCCAAACTGGTCATCCATTTAAGATGTCATTAGTCGAAACTAATCACAATACTCAATCAATTATTCCATGAACGATTTAGTAGTCACAACAAGATATAAACAATTCTTTTACAACGAAATCATTTTAGAGAATCAATATTATTCAAGAAGAGGGGGGAGACCTCCTAACTGTTTCTCCCGTGGAGTGTCCTCGTCCGGTCGAAGGCCTGGCCCCAGTCGCACCTCCTAATACATCAAATGATCACCAATCAACAAATTCACATTCATTAATCTCATAGACTAACACCATACACATTCCAAGAACACACCTGTTCACATGCAAGTGTTCCTTATGTCATATAATCATACAATGAAAGTCATCATATTCAAACATTTCTCTTAATTTTTATGTAGGTTAACCCCGAGAATTCTAGTGTTTAATTCTTAAGTCACGTGGTGGTTTAAGTCAAACTAACAACAAAATCCTCACGAGCATTAAATCATTTTTGATATGGAATTCGTCAACGAAACTAAATCACTATTGTCATAGAAAATCATCAGCGAAAACTAGGTCATTGGTGACATAGAAATTGTCAGCAAAAAATTAAGTCGTTGGTAACACAAAAATCGTTAGTGAAAACTGGGTCGCTGGTGACACATAAATCATCAGTGAAAACTGCGTCGCTGGTGACATAGAAATCATCAGTGAAACTTAAGTCGATGTGACACAAAAATTGTCAGCGAAAACTGGATCACTGGTGACACAAAAATCGTTAGTGAAAAATGGGTCGCTGGTGACATAGAAATCGTCAGTAAAAACTAAGTCGTCGGTGACATAAAAATCATCAACGAAAACTAAGTTGCTAGTGACACAGAAATCATTAACAAAAACTGGGTCGCTGGTGACACAGAAATCGTCAACGAAAACAAATTCACTGTTGACTCAGAATCGTTAGCGAAAACTAAGTTGCTACCAACTCAGAAATCATCAGTGATGATCGTGTCATTTCTAGTTTTACTTTTTCCCTAGGCTAAACGTAAGGTCTACGCTAAGCTTTCCCCCTTATAACTTTCCCCAACCTAGTTGGACATAGACCGTCACCAAATCACATTTAATTTATCACAAGGTTACCAAGGAATACACAACCAAGTCTCAACATGTATATTTTGCAAAGGTTCTCCTAACCATAATTTCAAGACCGAAACCTAGTGTCGTCACAATCATACATCCTATGCTTTCAATTCTATCATGCCAATTCATTAACACAACCTAATAGTAATTTCATATTACACAAGGGTTTCATTTATGTCTTTTGACTTGTTTCCCTAAAGGTGTTCATCATGACAAGTTCCTTCATGATTCTTTCTTTTCCTATAACTAGACATTGTTGTCTATTTTCTTAGTTTGCACATGTAATTCATCATTTTTATCGCACGTATGTTCACAATAACATGTCATAATCACACAGCCATTTACTTGGTACATAATCATACAAGTTCATTCATCACACAAACAAACTTAAGGCATTAATCATGGCATCATTTCCGATTTAGCTCAAGCATTCCTTTAAGGATTTAACAAGACCACAATTCTGCACATTCTTTCATTTCATTTCATTTTCACACAAGTTCTTCAATCATATGTGCACAATCAATACATTAACATAAACATGAATTTTGTTTCAGCTTAAGCATGTTTGTATGAGTTTAACAAGGTCTTAATTACACATTTTATCACTTCATTTCATCTCCTTTCATTATCTCAATTGGTCGATCCTTAGTTAAGGTTTATTCATCCATATACACCCATTTTTTTTGTTAAAGGTTTTGGAATTATGTCCCTCTTCAGCCTCGTTTTCTTCAATCTTCCTATCTAATCTTTGCTAAACCATAGATATAAGAACCCTAAGTCTTTCCTTTGAGGTTTCCTTCTCCCTCTTTACCCAAAATATCAAAGAAACAAGTAAGGAAGTGATGTTATTCTTACCACATGATTTTAAGCAGCCTTAAGGGGAGGTTTTAATAGTTTTTCTTCCTTTTTTCTCTCGGTTTCTTCCTTCTGTTGTTCTAGTCGGCCTTCTAGGCTCTTTCTTCTTCCATGTTCTTGATTTTCTCTCCTTTCTCTACCTCTCTATTCACTCAAAACTCAACAGAAATGGCATGCAAGTTGGATTAGTTAGGTTTTCTTCTTGGGAAGGGGTGGTTGCTGCAACTAAGGCTACTGCCGGTTTTGAGGGAGAGGAAGAGTCATATCCTTTTCTCCCCCTTGTATTTATATCACTCATAAATGTGATGGGGTGTTTGGGTGCTGGTTAACCTTGTTCTTATTCCTTCTTTGGTTGATCTAGGGCCGATTTTCTACTTCCCCAATTTCTTCCTAGAATAGGCTGGTTTGTTTCCCTTAATTCTTGTCTAGCATAGGCTTACTTGTTACTATTTTTTGTTAGGTTTTACATTATCAGATCAAGAAATGGTCAATCTCCAAAAGTGTTAGAAGTGAGGTCTTGAAGCGCACTAAAAAAGGAAAGAGACATGACTAGAAAGCACACTATATGAAAGGTGAGGCCTTGGAAGCACACTTAGAAAGAATGAGATAGGGCTAGAAGGCGCACTATCTGAAAAGTGAGGGCTTGAAAGCATACCCAGAAAAGAAGAAGAAGATAGGGCTAGAAAGTACACTATTTAGGATATGAGGGCTAGAAAACGCACTCATAAAGAAAATAGATAGGACTTGCATGCACATTATTTGACGGTTGAGGGATAAAAAACACACTCAAAAGAAAATGGATAGGGTTAGAAAGTGCATTAAAAAAGAAAAAGGTAGGGCTAGAAAGTGTACTATCTAGGATATGAGGGCTGAAAAGTGTATTTAGAAATGAAATAGATAGGGCTTGGAGGCACACTATCTGATGGTTGAGGGTTAGAAAGCGCACTCAAAAGAAAATGGATAGGGCTAAAAAGTGAACTATCTGGTATGCAAAGGATAAAAAGTGCATTCAAAAGAAAATGGATAAGGCTAGAAAGCTCTATTTGGTATGCGAGGGCTAGAAACCACACTTGGAAGGGAAAAGATAGGGCTAGAAAGCGCACTAGCTGACGATTGAGGGCTAGAAAGTGCACTCAAAAGAAAATGGATAGGGTTATAAAGTGCACTATCCGGTATATGAGGGCTAAAAAGCGCATTCAGGAGAAAATAGATAAGACTAGAAAACACACTATTCGACATGTAAGGGATAAAAGACGCACTCAAAAGAAAATATATAGGATTTGTAAAGGAAAAAGATGATGTTTGTGAGAAACTGAAAGAATTTTCAAAATGGTATAATTTTATGTAACCATATTATTTGATAGTTTTACTCATATTTACCTAGTATTTTGTCATATTTTATATATAAAATGCTTTGATATTTTTTTTTATGTTTTTGAAGGCACGAGATTCAAAAAGGAGTAAATAAAAGATAAAATTCAGACCATGTTCCAACCCGTGTCGAATATTGGTAGATTTGACCTCTAATCGATGTTTTATGCAGAACTTGAGTTGTAAAGGTTGAAATGAAGTGATTCCAGTGGAATTAGAAATCTAACATCCATACCTTTCTATACATATATGGCAAGAAAAATAAAAAAGAAAGAAGATGGAAATCATAACCTTCAAATACAAGTCTCGCATTTTGCCAGTTTTGACCTTCGTCCATTCCAACTCGATTATCTTGAGTTAGAGAAGTCCATTTGATGAAAACTTAATTTTTTTAGGATTCCTGATTCAAAGAACTACCAACCTACCAAATGACAGCAGAAAAAAGAGCTTATATGAGAGAGATATGAGTTTTCTAAGACAACCTATAAACTCTGCTAGCAAACAAGTTTTGTGAAGAAATAAGTCTAACTTACTTAAATGTAGATTGTTTACTATGGAAAGGACTATTTTTATATTTTTTTTAGAGAATACAAATGGATTGGAGGGATGTGAGAACTAGGGTTTCATATCAAATAAAAAAAAAGAGAAAGAAAGAGAGGGGGCGGCCAAAAAAAGAAGAAAAACTCCATACTCGAAATTATGCTCTCATTAGTTTTTCAATAGACATGCAAGACTAAGTTATTTTTCTTGGTTGAAAGGATACAAAAACTTTTGGATTTCACAAGCTTTTTCTCTTGCACACTTGTCAAACCTTTTGCTATAATAACATCGAGTGTATTGTTGTCACCAATGAATACATACTTTAAATTATTGGGCAAAGCTTTTAATTCTAAATCATGAAAGCTTTTTATATGAAAGTACTAAATCAACAAAACATTACCATAGGGGGCAATTTGCAAAGCTTGCAAAGCCAAGGTTGATTCTTGCACGTTTTGGGGAACATATATGTTCCTCTCCATCTCCTCTATCTTAGTAAAATCAACGTCATGGCTCAATTCCACGTTTAATCTGTCCTCACAATCAAAATCAAGAACTTGCTGCACACACTCATCCATGTGGTCATAACATGTGACAGAATAAACATTATTGTATGAATATTTCATTACATCATGAAAGTTAAATTCAATTACTTCATCTCCTACTTCTATAGACAAAGTATCCTTACTTCATCATGAATATTTCATTACATCATGAAACTTAAATTGAACAGTACCACCACAATACTGTTTTTGTTTTTTTTGTTTTCTTTTTAAAGAAATAAATAACAATCACAGCACAAGAATCAACTAGAATCACTTTCCCGACAACGATGCCAAAATTTGTTGCGACGTCGTGGTCACACAAATTAATTACCTTAGCTTAAACAAACAAGATAGTATAGAGCAAACAAGGGTCGATCCTATGACAAAGATCTAGTTCAGGTCTTTATGCTAGATGATTCAGATTTGGGGGGTTTTGAGGTTATCTAGGCTATGATATGGTAAATAGAATAAAACAATCAAGCTAAATTAAATAAATCTGAAACCTATCAAGAGAAAAACCTTGGTCTCAAGTAAACATCTACCTACGGAAATCAAAACTGATCACTGAAATGATACATCAATTTATATTCTGAATATCTATCTTTTCTTAATATTAGCCAGTTAACTGATCCGCAATGTAACTTGACACGACCAAAAGATTGATGTCTTCTCCCAAGTGCAGGAGTGTCGAAGTAATAAATAACCCGACAAGACCGGGGTCGAACCACAGGGAGGTTAATTGTATAAATTATAAATAACAACAACAACAACAACAACAACAACAATAATAATAAGTTAAAGAGAGCT
>Ga0307517_10009006_pt1 | contig 14232 bp, 5 predicted proteins | sample 23_EM_MG_FD_194515 | JGI IMG/M metagenome (GOLD analysis project Ga0307517, IMG submission 194515) | Populus trichocarpa ectomycorrhiza microbial communities from riparian zone in the Pacific Northwest, United States - 23_EM | ecosystem: Host-associated > Plants > Roots > Unclassified | place... | reverse complement strand
CCATATCCAGTTGTGCAGTGGTTTGCTTGTAGTTTGTTTCACATAAAATGGCTCGTCTCTGCTGCTTTGTTTGTCGATGTGGTTCTGTAATTTCTCTAGCTCGATTATGCCCGAGATCTTTCAGGTGCTTGGGATTTATTACTTGCATTCCAGCGTCCCATAATCGATTTTGAATATCAACAGGTGGCCTTGTGTTTACAATGTCTAGGATTTGACGTTTCAGTGTTTCGAATGAAATCATAGGCCCATTAGTGTCTTGCAACCTGGAAGTTTCTGGGCTCATTAATTTCGGGGCTCGGGCCCCATCTCATGCTCGACACCTTGGGTACTAGGCTTTGCCTCGTATCTTGTGATGTTGGGCCTGGGTTGTTAGTATAAATTCCTTGACCCATCTTCTACTACAATCTTCCGAATCATCTTCTCTTTTTTTTACCGCCCCGGCAAGGAAGACGTGCATCAAATGCTCTGGCATTTATTGAAAAATCGATTAAGATTTATAAATCAACTGAAACTGGAGTCATAGCAAACTCCTCTATCAGCCGTATTTGTAGAGCCTTGCTTGTGGCCTCCACAATTTTGCCCATTGCTAATGCTTCTGCTGTCGTTGTGCAAACCACGTCTGTGGAGCTTGCATTCAGGAACACTTTATAACTGGTGGAAGAGCAAGAAGGAGGACATTCATGAAAGTTCCCCGTAAGAGGAAAAAAAAAAACAACAGAAATGGTAGATACTCCTGATTGGATTACAGTTGCAATTTACTGATAAATTTCAAGTAATTACTTGATTTTTCCGGATTTAAAAATTTAATCTATGTATTAATTATATTTTAATTTTTAATTTCTAAAATATATTTTAATCAAGTCATACTTAATTAAATCATTCTAGTTTAATTTATCACTAATGGTTCTTAATATATGTGATTCATTAAATTTCTAATATGTTGACTCAGATATAAATTATAATTATAATTAAATAAATTTAATAATTTAATTAATTATTAATTAAACAATTAATAATTTATATTTTAAGACCATGTGCATCATCTAGCAATGTGTCATGATTCTCCAAATATTAAAAAAATCATTAGTAGTTTAACTTAACCTTTTAGTGATTAATATAATTTCATCAATATTATTATGATTTAATATTAGAGCATAAAGTATGTCTCCCGTATTAAATCATGTTTGTTATCTACATAAATATTCAGTATTTAAAAGAGTATCAATCAGGAACATTTTAGGAACAATGATTTGATGCAATAGAAATCTCATAATTATAACAGCTCTATAATTTTTTTTACAAAGTATTTTTATTTCATAAACTTTATTTTTATTTTAAATTTATTAATTTAATAATAAATATATTTTTATTTAAATAGAATAATAACACATATAACCAACTAATTAAATACGAAAAATATTAAATCTACCTTAAGCCCAGTCAGCTTCTTTTGCTTGTCTCGAAAAAGTTTAATAAGCTCCCTGTAGCTTTTGCTCCATACTAATTTTCCAATGTAATAAACATCTATGGGTCTCGAGTCTACCCTCTAGATTAACCAGGTATTGCTAGGCTAAATTTATGGTAAATATTTGTCCATCGTTTTTGCATGATGTCAATAATTAACGTAAACTAGAAGTAAGTTAGACGGAGAAATCACATAAAAAAGAGTTTTAGATTAGAGGTGCCTTGTTAAAAACAAGAGTAAGCGGGCCATATCGAGAAACTTTCAGGAGAATAGGAACCAAACAGTACGATTAATCAAGTTGTTGAATGTTAAAGCACTTTGGTGGTGAGAACCATGTTTAAGGCGCTTCCTTTGGTCTTAAAATTCTCTGATTATTAACTTCTGGAAGCATAAATAATAAAGAATTGAAAAGGAAGAGAAGGGAAGAGAAGAGCATGGAGTGGACTGGTAGTTTTGGCTAACCATAAACCTCCCCAAATATTCAAACACCAAACCCCTAACAACATATCTTACAAAATTCAAAACTCAATTTTAGCATTTGGGCTCTCAAGATTCGGAAGACTTACCAGGTAAAAGCTAAAATACACTCTCTTTGGTAATCTAAGACTTCTTTTAAGTCTTTATTTTCAACTATTTGGTTGCTTATAAAAGCTCTAATAGCATCGATTTAGCTAAGTGCTTCAAAATGAGAGTGATTGTCTAATTCTGAACAATATTGTTATGAACGTTTGATGTAAAAATTTTGGGGTTTATTTCTTTTAGCATTCACAACTGTAGTTTAGCTTTAATTTTTGTTCTGTTGTGTTTTTGGATCAATCAGTGTTATTGAATTAGAGTTGCGAATGAAGTTTAATTTTGATGTTTTGTATTCTCAGAGAGCTTGAAGCATGATTTTGGGACATACTGATGGTTTATCAGAACTTGGGTCATCAAGAGATCCCCTAATTGCCTATCCTGAATCAGAGTTGAATGTTGAGGATGACGAAGAACAGATATTGTATGCAGCTTCCTTTGAAGAACTTGCGAAAAATCATGTTAAATATGACACCATTATATGGATTTCTATATCTTTGTTGCTGGTTTTAGCTTGGGGGATTGGCATCATTATGTTGCTCTGTTTTCCCATTAGAAGATACATGCTTCAAAAGGATATTTCCTCGCGCAAACTGTATGTTACCGCTAATGAGATAGTTTACAAGGTACTCATATGTGTAGTGTTTTTTTTTTTCTCTGGATAATTACAAGGGAGAATTGGCAGCATAGATGCAATTCTTACATTCAGTATTATTTTTATTGTGTGAAGTTTTCAAGGCCTTCGATACTCCTTTGGCGTGTTTCAACAATCGAGAAGTGCATTCCTCTTTCCTTGGTGATTGATATCATTATTGAGCAAGGTATTGATGCAATATCAAGAGATTTTTGTTGTGACAGATTTCCATTGCTCTTTTCTTGTTCGCTCTTCCATTTGCTAGATAAACTTTATAATTTGTGTGTTACATGTATGATAGTTTAGGCTAGATGTATGTATGTCTTTAAAGGATATGGCCTAAAGAGAAGAATAGGCTATGCAGTTTTTTTTTCCTGCCAGGCTACATGATTGTAAATGCTATTTTCCTGTTGGTTGGACAGCTGCTATGCTTTTTTTTAATTACTTTTTTTGGTTACTCCTAAGTATTCTTGTCAAAAGTCTGGCTAGCTAATCATTGAATGCACTGCAAATGTGTGTATTTTTGTCTTTTTGGATGACTCGTGAATTGTATATGCTTCTTCTTCAGTGAAAGATGAGTGATTTAATCAATTTTCTTTGTATGCGAACCATGTCCTCTTGAATGAACGCTTCATAAAGACTGGTGAGATTAATATGTTCTGATTCTTCATAGGTTGCTTGCAGTCCCTTTATGGAATCCATACATTTAGAGTTGAAAGCATTGTGCGTGGAAAAGCCGCACCTGTAGATGAACTCCAGGTTCAAGGTGTTGCCGACCCTGGAGTTTTGAGGAAGGTATTGCAAACTTGATTGGTTACTTTGTTGTCTTATTTCACTGTGAATGTTCTTGTTTTTGAAACAAGATGAGCAGGATACAAGTTGGCTATAACAATGCATTTCTTGCAGGTGATAATAACAGAAGCTTCGAAGAATGTACAGGATTTCGGGAAAGGTTGGAATCCTACTCTTACTATTGAAGAGGAAGGCCTGTCCAGAGTGGGATCATTGAACGAGGGACCAGCTGTCTTTAAATCACCACCCAAAAGCTGGAAGGTAATTTAAACTTCAAGCTTTTTCTATGTATTCTTTAGAAGTTGTTTCCAATTCTTTATTTATGAATGCCAACACATCCTTTTCCTCCCATTGAAATATCCTTACTCTAACGACTTCAATCTCACTGTAGTAACACAGTTGAGATTTTTATGCCTTGTTCTAGCTGAATTATTCAATTTGTAACAGCCCGAACCATTATGGATTAAGTTCTTATTTTAGCTACCTTATGGTGGAGAATGAACCTTGGATGCTGTTGTTCTTATGATACACCTTAAGGTGCGAGTCGAATTTGGTGCAGCACAAGTTCTATTCTCCTTTGAAACCAAGGGGTACCTTAAACTGATTCTGCTTACAAGACATTGAGATTCCGTGACTTCTACTTCCCTTGAAAAAGTGGAGTCCATTTCATTAGTATATGTTTTCTAAACTCTCAGGAGGATGGATGGTGGGTGCGGATGTGTTACTGCATTCATCAAATTGACTTTCCTGAAACTAAGAGATGCCGCCTATGCTTTGCAGATGACAGGTTCACCACGCTATGCTTCATCAGAGCATAGGGGTTCACCACGCTATGCTTCATCAGAGCATAAAGGTTTAATACACGGGGAAATGCTGCTAAGTAAACTTGGAGAAGTCTGTGAATCAGTAAAGGTAAGGACCTTTATCTGGTCTTGGCAAATGCAAATAAAGAAAGAGTTTCCGGTTTTCTGAAAATGTTTTTCAAGTGTTCATCCATGAATGAAGTGGTAAGCATTCCGTGAAACACTTGCTCGCTTCCTCGGAACATTCAAGTCAAATGATTTTTTGAGCTGTCCATCCACACAAGCATAACTTTCAAGTAACCTAGCACATCATGCTTTTTTTTTCACCTTAGTTTCCTGACAAGCCAACAATAGTTGCTTCTGCTTGTATTCTCATTTGTTTTTGCAAGTGTCCCTCATTGCTCTCTCTTTTTTTTTCATACCAGAAAATGGAGTCTCTTATTGAGAAGTCCCAGACTTCCCCAGAAAGCAGATAAAGTGGAGCAAGGCTCTTTTGGACTGGATCATCAAGGCACAAGCGTATTATACAGAACTGCTTGACTAACCACCCTCCAGCAAAGATAAGGGTGGAAAGTTTTGATTGCAAACCTCGCAGCCGACTCATTCGCGGCTCGTTTAGTTTAAATTCAGCTGGGATTTTTTTTTCATAAATTGTTGACCTCTGTGGCAATTGTTCAATGGATTTTTATCGAGACTGATTAGCGTGATGATTAGTAGTCTAACTTTCCTGGTAGGAAAACATCTCTGAAGTCTGACATGTGAATTCATTCATGACTCATCACAGCAACAGATAACTTGAGTTTAACATTCCATTTCTAATCTAATAATGATATATATAAAAAAAAAACCTTAATTCTTGAGGCTCAAATTGGAGGAGATCAGAAATTGGTAAAAATTATCGGTCACGGTTAAATCAGAAACACGGACCAAAAGTTTATCTCATCATACCTCCCAGTAAATCGCATTGAGATTAAGAAAATATCCACATTACTAAACATAAAATTAATAAGAAAAGGTAGGGCAAATGGAATCATCAGAGACTTAAATACAAGTAATCACGAAATTAATCGATCATTTTGTTGCAGTTTTTTTCTTCATCGCATGATTTCATTTTGTCCCTCTAGTTTTAAAAAACAGATCAAATTCCCAGAAACAAAACCTGATGAATTTCTACCTAAAAAGAAAGCAACGTAAAATCAGAGAAAAAGAGATACACGAGCGAAAATACAAGCCGATAAATAGAGGGAAGGTTGAGGGAGCTTAGTGAGGGAAGGAAAGAAAGGGTCGAGCACTGGCGGAAGCGAACGAGTGTGGATTGTATTTATATTGTAGGAGGCTAGGGGTGGAGAAACCCTAATTCAATGCGCTCCAGTTTTGCAACTTGTTGGCGTTTAGTTGAACCGTTCGATTTTCCTGTAAAATATTTACATCGACGGTCCTTCTTTTTCTCATTTCTTTCTTTGTGTTTTTCTCCGTTATATAATAAAAACCTTTTAATTTTTGTGTTTTAAAACTATTTTTTAAAAAAATATTTTTTTTAATTTAAAATAATTTATTTTTTTTTATTTTCAAATTATGATGATATTAAAAATAATTTTTTTAAAATTAAAAAAAAATATTATTTTAATATATTTTTAAACAAAAAATATTCTAAAAAATAATTATTACTATACTAAAAAAAATTATTTTAATATATTTTTAAATAAAAAATTCTCTAAAAATAATTATTACTATGCTCAAAACAATCTCTAAAACTAGTTTAATTAACAAAAAAAAAACACTTTTTTTCTAAATAAAAAAAAAAGGAGTTTTTAGTAGCATTTCCTTATAAATTACTATTTATTGAAATTGAAATGGTGCTTTTTTTCTTCTTTTTTTCAATACAGATTATGGATTTTATATATTAATCTAGTTGATTTTTATTTTTTATTTTTTTAATTATTTTTTTTTATTTCATCCTTTAATATTGAGTTGATTAAAAATTAAGTTTCATGATTTTATTTTTCTTTTGCTTTTTATTATGTTGTTTTAGTCTCATGACCTGAAAATAGTACTTAATGAGTTAACATGAGTTGACTAGAATTGTTTTTTGTGTCCTTTTTAATTTAATTATTTTTTTAATTTTATCATTCAACATTTGATCGATTGAGAATTGAACTTTATAATCGGGTTGATTTATTTTCTATAAAGATATTTTGGTCATATAATGAAGGTCACAAGTTTTGACATTTTAATCCCGGTTAAATCGGGTTGTTTTTTTTATTTTATTTCTAATATGCTATCTTGATCTCATGACCTGGGTCATGGATCCTTCAACATTGGATTTGCTTTTTATTAGGTTGTCCTCGTCTCATAACCCAGGTCGCGTGTTTAGCGGATTAACTTAGTTGACTTATTTTTTTTAAAATTGAATTTTTCCTAATTTTATCATTTAATATTGTGTTAAATTGGGAATTAAGCTTCATGATTTGTTTTGATTTACTTTTTATTAGGTTATTCTGATCTCATGATATGAGAATAGTGCTTAACGGGTTAACTCAACTTATTTTTTGTATTATTTTTTTAATAAAAGTTTTCATAAATTTCATTGTTTAACATTGGATCTGATATGTCAATTAAGAATTGAACTTCATAATTTGTTTAGATTTGTTCTCTATAAGGTTATCTTAGTCTCACTACAGAGTCATGAATTTGATAGGTTAACACATGTTAAATCAAGTCTTTTTTTTTTATTTTTTCATATGAGATTATATCGATTTCATGACTCGGGTCATGGTTTTGACTGATTGACTCAGGTTATTTTTTTATATTTTTCAAGTGATTTTTTCAATCTCATCCTTTAATACTAGGCTGATTGAGAATTAGAATTTGTAATTTGTTTTGATTTTTTTTTATATGGTTATCTCGGTCTTATGACCCGGTTTGCAAGTTTGACAGATTAATTCGGGTTGCTCTTTTAAATCCTTTTTAATTGATCAATTTCATCATACAAAATTAATTTGATTGAAAATTAGACTTCATAATTTGTTTTTATTTGCTTTCTACATTATTATCATAACCTCATAACTTGAGTCGTAAATTTAAAATGCTCACCGAGTTGACTTCAATCAATCCAATATGTTGTTATCTTAATATTAAAAAAATATATCTCCTTAAATTTTTTTTGTCAAATTATGGTTTTATAGATTATCCAGATTGTTTTTAAACTTGCTTTTCTCAACTAATAAAACATATTATCAACGTTTGAACCTTTTTTTATGTTAAAAAAATTTGATCCGACCCGCAACATAATAGTATCCAATGATCTCGTCTTTATAATTTTCAGAAGGGGATGGATTGTAATTATATGCTCTTAAAAATATTTCAATATGCTCCTAAAAATATTTCAAATAAAACTAAAAAACATTAATGTTTTATTGTGTAGTGTGCATAATGCAGCTCACAATAAAATGATTTTTATTGATGCCCTTCCTTGAAAAACTAAATAGTTTAACAAACACTCGTGAGGTAATTTTATATTTTCATTTATTTATTGTATGATGTAATTGCTCCTATGTCCTTGAAAAAAAGAAAAACACAACTAAGATTTGAGTCAAAATTTTATTTTTTTATATAATCTAATTACTCCATATCTCATGAGGTTAATTATTTTTTTTCAATTATCGTGGGCGTCAAGACTGTTGTAATCATTTTATAAATAAAAGAAAAGGTGATTAACTGCACGCGTTAACAGGTGAGAAACACCAACACCTCCCGATAACTGTTAATCGCCTTCAAGAACAGCATCCAAAGGGGCGCCACCCTTTACACGGCAGGAAACATTCTCCACACACATCTGAAAAGACCCCGACTGCATCTATATCGAAACCGAAGCTAAGGATATCTCCTCAAAAAGAACATACTCGTTGTCTTCTATTCTTGGCTGTTGAGCCTTTCAACCACAGATTTTCCTGGCTTGAAGAGAACACCAGCCAAATGAAACGTGGCAGTCTCGAATCTAGCAACGCACTCGGGTACGGAGAGGAGACGTGCTTGAAAAAATTAATTTGTTGTGATTTTTATTTTTAAAAAGCCCAGAAAGAATTACCAAAAACAAAAGAAAAATAGAGTTTAAAAAGGACTTTAATTTCTGAAATGAAAACTGCAAACATTATATAATGGAAAGGAGGCGTCGGTGCTAAAATCGGAGCACAAGTACTCTTACTTTTTCGACCCCATTTTACCTCGTCACGTCTGTAAGGACAAAAATACCCTCCTCCATTCCAAGACATCAAGACCAAGCACACGCACGCCGTACGCCTACTCCACAGCCCCCACTTGGCTGGAATGACCCCAACAGATTGAACATCTTCATTTCCAACTCTATCCGATTGATTGGTTATTCACCTGTCATCATCGTCTCTCAGGTAAACTCAACTTTCTAATATTAGGGTTTTGACATTCGATCGAAGATGGGAGGAGGAGGAGCAGATCATGGACACGGAGCAGAGGGGGCCCACGGTGACTTTAGGGCGAAGGTTTGGAGCATGAGTGGAGGTCCATACTGCAGGCCTAAGCACTGGCGCCGTAACACCGCCATCGCCATGTTCGGCGTCTTTCTCATCTGCATTCCCATCGCCATGAAATCCGCCGAGCTTGAGGTAATTTTATATTCTTAAATGCTTTTCTTTCTGTTTGTTTGGTTGCCGAGAAACTGCAGGAATGATAAGGTGCTTGAATTCTAGATCTTAGATCCTTAAAACAGTGCAGGGGACGGCGATTTAGTTAGAGGGTGTAGCGTAGGACTTTGGAAGGAATTGGATTCTGGATTCAAAATTGTTGATTGGAGTGTTTGGTTTTAGTGAAACCTAAGTTGAATTACTTTGGTCTAGTTAATCATTGTAAGGGAGTCTAATTAAGTTCTTTTAATCTTTTGATTTTCAGTAGTTTCTCAGTTCATACCAATACTAATGCTTAGTAAATTATCTACATCCAATATCACTTATCATTGGGTTTAATTAAATTCAAATTCCTAATCAGTGTTAAATAATGATGTCTTTCACTTGAAAGGATCAGCTATAATTGGGATAATTGACACTTTTCCTCTTCTTGTTCTTCTTCTTTTTTTTTGCCAGGATCCCTTATAGTTTTATTATTATACATTTTCTATGCAGTTTATATGACCTGTGGCAATTCTGATAGTTTCTGTACATGGGCGGATACCTCTTGGTGCCTACATTAATTGTGTCTTTAACACTTTTACTCATAAAAAAGGTACCAACAAGTCTGTATCTAATCAATGATTAGCTATATCAATAATGGGCTTAGTGGTGGTTTATTACTAATGTAGTGGAGTCCTTGAATTTTTTTGAGATCAGTATTTCAAATATGTTCATATGTTGTGTAAGTCTATAAAAATTGTAGTTCCTTTTGTTTCTGTGTGCGGGCCATGTCTTGTGGGGGACTGCATTAGTTGTTTCTTTTATGCATATTGGAAAGGATTAGCTATATTGATGGGTAATCTTATACTCCTGTTTCCAACATGTTTCTGGGTTCCTGCCATCACCAGCAATGCCACTGTAACTCATTCATTTTAGCTCCTTGTTCTGCTAATCATCCTCACAAGTCCTCCAGCAACTGCCACTGTAACTCAATTTGTTGCTCCATTTTCCATTATCCTTGAACAGTTGCACATGTTACAAAATGTTGTTGCTCAAACTTCCAGTGGCCCTTCTTGCTAATGACAGAGGTTCAAATTGATAACATCTCACTAGTTCCTAACATTACTAGCGTAGATGATCATTTCAGCTTTCTCAAGCCAAATGTTTTTCTTCTTGATTTTTTGGTGACCAGGACGCTATTGTCCAAATCATATTTCAGATCACACAAACACTGTTCTAACAAAGGAATGTATACATTTCTTTTATATCAAAGGAAAATATTTTTTATGATTGAAGTCTTATTTAGTCTTGGGACTCTGGTGGAGTTGAGTGTTTGGTAAAATCTCTGCTAAGCCGTTCTGTTTGTCTCATGCTTTTCCTTTTTAAAACCCAGGTGTTAAACTTTTCAAGTGGTCAAATTTTGGCTGTCTCATTGTTCCTAATTTAATAATCACTACGTCCAGTTCTATTGTCTGTGTTGCTCTTTTTACATTTAGAAATAGCCTATAGATTCCTGAGCTATATTTTTGAACTATGTACTTGTTTTTATCAATCTTAGCGAGTGCAGTATCCCCTCCCTGGGGTATCTTTTTGATCTCACTCCTTAAAGGTGAGAGGAATCAAGTGGTCCCTGAGACATGCTGTGTGAATTGATTGAATATTGATCCATTCTTGGAATGCCGTGACTCATGAGATAGTACAGAGGTTGCTGTATATGCTGATATGGAATGGGAGGCCATTCCAGGGTTTCTCCTGAGAGACTGCAACATGATTGTTATGGAGATCTCTCCCTATCAAATGGACATGATGCTGATTATTTTTTTTGCGTTTCCTTCTTTGGTCTCATAGTGTACTCACTTCATTTAGTAATTATATGTTAATGGATGAGTATGATATAGAGTTATAGACATTATATGCCTAGCTTTTCTAGCATCAGTCCGATTCTCCATTAGTAACTTAGCAGAGTAGGGAGCTAAGAAGAGACGTTGCAAGCACTTGCTTGTCTAATTTATGTTTGGTTTTGAATTCATAATTTGGTTCGCTTAAATGCCTAAAATGATAATTTTACTGCAGCAACGGCCACATCATCCTGTTCGCCCAATTCCATCACAACTCTGGTGCAAGAACTTTGGGACTAAAGATTACAATGACGTGCAGTAATTTTGGAGCTTCTATTGCTGGAAGTTTCTGCCTGGCAAAGTGCCTGCTGTATCTTTTTGGTTGCAGGTTTGAGAAAATTGAGGCTTGTTCTGGTAATATCGGAACACGATTTTAAATCGTACAATTTAAGGAGTAGATTGTCATCCTTGGTGATATTGTTAATAAATTGTTGTCTGTCTTTCGCCATCAAGAAAATGTTGAAACTGCTGCTTGAGATTTCAATTTGATGCTATTTTCCTTTCCTTTTCATCCGAGTCTTGAGACATGTGACGCAGGAAGAGAACTAAAATAAAAGCAGAAAAGCTTAGAATTAGAAGAAAGTGGTCGAAGGAGGAGAAATGGGGGTTGGAAAACTAAAAGTCGGTAATATTTTTATCAATTCATTATACTATGATCATAATGTTAAAAATTACAAATAAATAGTAAAACTCTAATCATAATTAAATTTGGCTAAAACCCACCAAGTAATAAAAGTCCAACAAAAGAATATTAACTAAATTTCAATAATAAAACTAAAAAAAATCGTGCTTGAAAGAGTACATGGTTGTGTTAATTATCATTCTTGGTGGCCTCTCTTGGTGTTAAAGAAACCCAATTCTATCGAGTGTAGTTTAAGGTTGCTTTGATAATATTCTTGAATATCAATTAAGTTATTGTTGTTGTGATGTTTCTCACGCAATTCAAGTATAATTTAAATTTGGTCACGTAGCTCATTTACTGAATGGAAACTTCATTATCCTAGTAAAATTTTAAAAAAATTTGTGGATTCAAAGTAGCATTAATATATTTATTTTATGTAATGATAAAGATAATGAGACATGAGTTTCAAAAGAATCATCATGAATATGTTTTTGTGTACTATATATAACAAAGTTTTTCATATTAAAAGTAGAGTTAACATTAAAATTTGATGGAAATTTAATGATATAATTAGATGGTTTAATCATTTGAAACAATTTGAATGATCTAATATCATTTTTTTGCTATTTTTTATTGGTTTGTGAAGAACATCATTCATGTATAATCTGTATTTTAAAATAATCTTTGATAGTGCATCATTATACTTATATAAATCAACTTGAAATTTGTATTATTCATTACTTGCTTGAATTTGTTTTATGATTTCAACATGCAAATTATAAATTATTATACATGCAAAAAACTCAGCTAACTCAAATATCATAGCTTCAAGAGATATGAGAAGATGTATATGTTTCTTAGTTTTATAACTATGAATACTATATAATTGAAATAAATACTATTCAAAACATATATATGTGTGTGTGCGCGCGCGTGTGTGGAGGGGGGGTTGGACTTAATCTAGTAAATTAAGATTATTTTAATCTTTCTCATCACGTGTTGAGGTTAATGTATTAAAGAGTTCAACATAATGCTTAAATCTATTAAGTTTTGGATGTCAAGCTTAGAAAATAATGAACTTTAAAGCTTAGAAAGATAATATATAGAAACTCTTTTAACACTTTATTTGCCACTTCAAGCGATTCTACTAAAGAGTTTTCTAAAACTTTCTCTGCAACTAAAGCGAACACATTTGATTCTTTCTTAACCTCATTCTCAAATTCGTTTGGACTTATTATGTTAAGATTTTTTTCTTACACATTATTTTTATCAAGGTCACTAAAATCCTCAAGATTAATCTCGTACACTTGGTTGCTATAATTTTTTCTCTTTACTTATATCCTTGTTTTCTTGGATGACTACATTTGACGAAAATTTAACTGAAATCTTGACATTTAACATATTGAATCTTTAAACTCATTCAAGATATTTTACTAATAACTTATTTGCCCTCATCTTCTTTATAAATTGAGCACTATTAGAATTAGGTTTATAAAGTGGAATGTCTAACAAAGAATTATTATTTCTGAATTAAAACCTAACAGAGATACTACAAGGGTTCTAACATTTTGTTTATTTACTCTCGTAACTCATTCATAGTTATGCACTAAGGTACAAGCTTGGTATGAAAATACATTGGATTACAAACTCTCTTCAAATATCATCTTTCAAGCCTTTACGAAATCTAAGTAAGAGTTGTGGCCTCGTTCTCTCTAATGACACATCAAATTGTGCTATATATTTGCTATTAGACTTGTATATTTGCCTGACATTGTTGGATGGTGATTAGCTTGATTTGTGGATGTGGCTGCGGCGATAAAAGAGATTGAGTCGAGCTATTGGTGTATCTCTGGTATATGGTTGTCTCTAGCATGGTGGTTGTCTGTTGATGGGTGTACTATTGGTGGCTGGTGTGCCGGGGGAGAAGGTGAATAGTGAAGAAGAGAAAGAACGGACTTGAAGAAATAGAGAAAAAATAAGGGTTGAAAAACTAAAAGTGCTTGTATGTGTACAATCTCCGAACTAAAGAGTTATTATTTGAGCTATCTTTTTGTCATCTTTGTTTGTACACATACGTAATCTATGCCACGAGTCCCCCATTAACATGACTTCAAATTTCCAAGGTTTGACACTGACAAAGCAAGAATTTGCAGTAACGAGAGAATGGTGGGAAAAAAACTGATTGACTTGTGTCTTTGTGTGAGAAAGCTTGTTAGATAGTGAAGTTGCCGGATCACGGCAGAACCCTTCTAGGTACCGTGGGGCAGACTCTGAAGCAGCAGGGGTTCCAAGCGACCCCAGTAAAGTGGCATGGAGTCCTAATTTTCGAGCATAGTTTTGAAATCTAGTTTAGCTTGTCGGGTTAACTTGGGATCTGGCTGATCCGGAACTGGAATTGAGTTGGGTTTAAAAAAAATAAAAAAAGTAAAAAATCCGGCTGACCAGGCAGGTTGATCCGGTGATTCAGTCAAAAATTCAGTTTCAACCTGTTGACTAGTTATTTTTTTAATAAAAACAATATTGTTTTGATTTCTAAAAAAAATAAGATTAATCCGGTTGACCCGAATAAATCCTGTAATCTAGATCTTAGAACAGGTTGAACATCGGCGGGGGTTTAAAAACCCTGTTTTCAAGTGCAGGTCACCTTCTCCTTGTGTCGCCCACAAATGAAAATGTGGAAAAAGAGATGAGAACGACCTTTCCATGTGATAAAAGGAAAGCATAAAACCAAGGACAAATGAGCAAACGACATCAGTTCGCCGCAACTGGAAAAAAAAAAAAAAAGACCAAAAAAGTTTGTTTTCA
>Ga0307517_10009005_pt1 | contig 14233 bp, 9 predicted proteins | sample 23_EM_MG_FD_194515 | JGI IMG/M metagenome (GOLD analysis project Ga0307517, IMG submission 194515) | Populus trichocarpa ectomycorrhiza microbial communities from riparian zone in the Pacific Northwest, United States - 23_EM | ecosystem: Host-associated > Plants > Roots > Unclassified | place... | reverse complement strand
GGGTAATCTCTAAATTCAGATTAAGATTCATGAGCTGTCTTTCTAGGTCCTGGGAAATGCAAAGGGAGCTGTTGCAGTGGTTATTTCAATTTTGATATTCCGGAATCCTGTTTCAGTGACTGGGATATTTGGATACAGCATCACTGTGGCTGGGGTTGTTCTCTACAATGAGGCCAAGAAAAGGAGCAGGAACGATTGACACATCATGCAGTGCGTTCAAATATCGATTCTATCTATTTTATGATAATTTATTTATCAGCACGCAGCAGCAGCAGCAAATTTTGTTGACCGAGAATGAAGCAAGTTTGCGCAGGAGATGCTATAATTTTGATTCTCCTGTGTTCTTAAAGAAACCAGGAAGAGATACTCAGAGAAAGTAGAGACGCCCCTTTGGAGCAAGGTCATACCTTATCTGGGGAGTGGCAGAAAATCTTGATTGATCTTATTTTTCTATTTTTTGGTAATAAATTATGATTATTTTTTCAGTTTCCTAGTCAACAGCAGCACCACAGTGCAGTTCTCTGCTCATTTGGTGTGAGACTTCCATCTCCACGGTGACAAACTTCGAACAGATAACAAGCTATTTTTTTATGTTTCCCAGGAAATCGAAACCACAGGGCTCCCATCCTCAATGTCATGGTATCGAGGCATCTTAAAAATAGAAGAAACACAAAAAAGTTCTTTCCTAGGCACAAAGAGGAACAAACCAATAAAAAAACCTACACGGGAAAATGTTGAGTCCTGCTTATCACATTACATCTAAAAATCTCAGCAGTCATCATTAAAGGAAGCTAAAAAGACAAATAATAACTACAGAGGGACTGGCTCCCTGCATGAAAGCTACTGAAGGAAATGATAAGCATCCTGAAAACGATTTCCGAATTTACAAAAGTGATTTAGGTGAAGGAAATAAATAATAGTTAGGCTCCGGGTTCAGGCTCATCTTCTTCCATCTTGGGAGCCAGGTAGAATCTGACATAACCCATTTCAGCAATCTTGTACTCAACCACAACAGGCAGGTCTGGAGACATGCTGATTGTAACTGTGTTTGACAGTGGGGTTGCCTTGGTGAAGGAGTTCATGTACCTCAGTGCAAATGTCATCGACACTGGCTCATTCATCTCAATGACTGTTGCATCTTCTGGCTGTAAAATTACAACCCGCCTTTAAGCAAATCCATGAAATGATATTGTTGCAATGCATACAAGACAGAACAGAACAGAGTGCTGAACAAATATCCCAGTGATATCTGTACTGATAAGTGATAACATACCTTGTCAACAGTGGTATTCTGCCTCAGGACGATATTTGCAGTTCCAATATCACCTCTTGTGGAGAACTTAACACCCTCCTTTGTCACAGAGATCACAACTACATTCACATACCAAAACCATCATGTTTTCATAACAATAAACAAATAAAGCAAAACAAGCCCGTAGACATAATGAGAAAGCCTTTTTAACAGTACCTGTATCACCAATGCTAGCAAGGTCTTTACAAATCCTAGCAAACTCAGCTGAAGGCATCTTAACAATAGCATGGTATTCTGCCTCTGGAATTCCAAGGTGCTCACTATCAATGTCCATCAACTTCATCTCAAAATCAGCAATTTTGTCCTGTGCTATTGTTCATTGCAAAAAAAGAAACAAAAAACAAACAAATCAGTCAAAATTAACAGCGAACAATTACAATGGTTTATTTATACTATGTCCAAACACAACAAAGAATAGTTGCTCACGTTTTGAAATTGAATGAAATAAAGCTGCAAGAGCTACAGCAGATGTAGCCCAAGCACCTGATAGTACCTCATATATAAACAAATGCTCAAAACCCAACTATATTCTTCAAATATTTTAGAAATCTAGGCCAATTTTAATTTAATTTTATATTTAAAATTAATTTTTATTTCCTTTCCTTGGCGGATAAACCAAGCAAAAGCACAATCAAACATCTATCAATTAAGACCTTAATTTAAACATCAAATTACTGAAGACATTCAAAATTAGTTTTCTATTCACGCACCATCATTTTTCCAGCAACCGGACAGATCATATTCTTTTTAACAATAGCATATAATAATCAAGTAATATCAAATAATTATTAAAAAAAATCCCCTGAAAAAAAAAACCCTAGCCCATCAAAAGTAAACCTGAAAAGGCAATTAAACCCTAACTCCCCAAAAAAGTCCACTACAAAATCAAACCCGAATCAAAGAAAAGGAAGATAACTTACTGGGACTTTCAAACATGAAAGTGACAGTATCACTTCCATCGTCGCCTTTTATGGTGATGATGTCATCATTACCAGCGCACTTTAACATCTTAGACATGTTACCAAGATTCATGCCCATTGACGTGTTACGGTCACAGCGGTAGTGCTCAAAACCCTCCGATTTGAGGAGTAGAGCCACCAGGGCAACGTGGCTGGAATCCATGGACTGGAGAGAGAACCCAGAGGACGAGAAGTCAAAGTTTGCATCGTTCACCAGATCCTTGATGGACTCTAAGACTTTCTTAAGAAGAGATCCCTGTACCAGCCTCAGCTCCAACATTTTTCCTTCCTGGTGTAATTTAGGGTTAGGGTTTGTACTGAGAGAGAGAAGGAGAGAGAGAGGGAAAATGAGAGGGAATTTGAAGGGGAGTGGGGGGTTTTTAAATTAAAATGGTAGGAAGAGAGTGCTGGAGCCTGGCGGGGCTTTTGGATACGGGGCAGCATAATTCCCGCCACGGAATATTTATTGGGAAATGAGAAGGTGAAGAAGCCCAGTACTGTTTCTCCATAGGCCCATTAGAGAGAGGGAGAGATCAGAATAAAGCTATAGATAACTTGAAGTTTTACATGATATTCACTCCACGGGTAAAACGAGTGACCCGACCGTGAAATTTTAAATTCTATTTTTGTTTTGTTTTTATATATAAATTTACTCACGTGGATTTTCTATTTTTTATTTATTTTTTTATGGTTTTATTTAGGATTTTATATCATGGTTTTATGATTTGTGGATGGGGATTTATTAATTTTTATGTTTTAATTTTTTAGGATGTGATTTTATAATATTTCCAATAATGATATTTAAGCATGGTCAACATTGCTCTATAAATTAAATAACTAGTTTTTTTAATTTCAAAATAAGAACGACTAATCTGAGCATTGGTCAATCAATTAAATAATAATGATTTTTATTATTATTATTAAAAGTTGGTTATTTGAACACGGAAGAAATTGAAATAATTCTTCTGATAAACTAAAAATAAAGTGGGAAAAAAATGAATTTACTTATACAAAAAAAGGTCATTGTTTTTATTTTATTTTATAAAATCATGGTTTTCCAAATAAAAATCTATTATAATTTGTAAAGCAATTTTAAAATAAAAATAAAAAACAATATTTCTATTATTTTTATGCGACTCTATTAAAAATAAATTAATAATTAACTCAAGGAAATAATATAAAAATTAATCAAATATAAAATATATATTTTATTCTCATTGACTGTGCAATGTTTTTTAAAACCTTGTATGTATTAGTTCATATATAATTATATATAAAAAATAAAATATAACTATAAAAATTTAAATATTATTTTAAAAGCATGGCATAATATAATAATTTCTTAAATATTATTTTACTTATCTATATAAATATAAGTTTATTTTAAACTTAAAAAAAAAAAAGAGGGCTTAGAGAATATAGTCCAAGCGTGTGCCTAGGCCTTCAATTCCAAACTCGTGAGCTTGGGCTCTGGAACCTACGTCGAATACATTTTTTTTGTTCAAGTTTGCAGACAATGCATCTTCAGTCTAGGCAAGGAACGCGTTATTTGCCTGAAACAAATTCCGATCACTGCCCTGAAACAAACTCCGATCATGTTCGGTGACTGAAAAGTGAGCCTAACCTTTTAAAACCACAAACATGAAAAAACACAAGATATATCTTTAAAACCCTATTTATAACCATAAAATATATTATGATCCATAATTATATAAATTATATTTTGAACCTAACCTAACAGTTTTTATTATTAGATTATGAGAGTTTTTTAATATAATATTAAAATTTTAATAATGAAATGGCCACGTGTTCATAAGGTTTTTTCACATCAAGAAATGCTATTATAAATCCTGAGCTAGCCAGTCATGATCAAGTGATAATCATGGTCTTTACACTCATAAGTTGCACTTGCTTTAAATTTTAGTTTTTATTGTCATGGCAATATAATTGCTTAATGATACTCTAATCTCTTTATACAAATGCCGACAATTTAGCTAATTCTGGGGTTCATGGACAACGTTTTTACTCATGTCCTAGCTGGTCTTGTTGCGGGTTTTTTGCAGTGTGTATTTTGGTTCTGCCATTGATGTAGCAAGTGTCCTTCATGCACTTGCTTTCAATTCTGGCAAACAGGGAAACATTTGGCATCTATCGATCTGTCATGTCTTCACTGTTCATAGCTGTAACTTCCAGTTTTCTCTAAAGGATCCATTTTGTTAGAGGCACACAGTATAGCAGGTGCATTGGATATGCATTGTTTCCATAGTTATGAATACAGCAGAAAACAAATTCCCATGGTTGTCCCTACTTTCTAGATTCTCTATGGGCCTTCAAGATTCAGAATAGAAATCATTTCTAAAGCTACCGCCAGAACTGTATGTAGTTGATGCACAGCTTGTGCAAAGAACAGAACATGGCATAAACACTGAAATTTGAGAAGAAATCATTTCCCTTTTATGTTTTTTGTTGCGGTTTCATCCCAGGTGATATGCAATAACATGATTGCCCTAAAATATTTTTTTCATAGCGGTGGAAATTGAAGATTGAAATGGCGACTTGTCAACTTTCTACATGTTCCTACAATTGCAAAAAAGAACAGAAGAAAAGCTATTCAACTGGCTTTATCATTTAAGTTTTCGCATACATCTTCCTCTCTGGAAACTTGTACATAAACCTGTGAATGATTGTAATCATTTTGCTGCATCTAAGGTTGAACCTGAACAGAGTGTGTATTTAAAATATTCTGAAAACTCTTACCTTGACCATATTGGCAGTAACTTATGGCAGCAAGTGCACTGCAGGGATTTTTTTTCCGTTATACGAGGGCTTTCTCCTGAATTTTGGTCAGCTGGGATCTTGGAATGTTGTAATGTTTTTGACACTCGAACAAGTAAGATCTGTGAATCATGTCCTGTTTTGGTATTATCTCATTTTAAAAAAGTGGATTCCAAATCTGAAGTTGCTTGCATATTCCAGCAGAACAAAACATACTTGGAGTCTGATGTCAAAGCTTTTCAAATTGAAGAAAACTACGTACTTGTTTAACTTAACCTTGAAAAGGATATGCTAACTTAGATAAAATAATAATAATAATAATAATAATAATAATAATAATAATAAGAGAGGAATTCTAGTAACTCCAGGATTTAACAATTTGACAATTCAGGTGACTGCATCACTTGATGTTCTTGCTTAGATTCACTTTCTTTTTAGGCGTGGGTTTTTGTTTCTCAAACCTTTTCTCTTACTAATTCTGTTGTTCACTTGTTCGATTTGGCTTTACCATCTTCTAGTTCATCTGAAGCCATCTTAACTGAAAAGCTCATTCTTGTTTATTGTGCTAATACAGGCCAAGAAAATAGTCACAGGGCAAGCATCCTCTTGATTAACGATGAGTTTTGGGAGGTGGAAAGGCACTAATCTTTGCTTGGAAATTGCCTCTTCTACAATTGGATAATTCTTTTCAAGGAGAATTAAGGTTTAATCTGCTCATGTTCTTTGCCACTTGGTTACAGAATAGAGAGTTGTTTGCGTAATTATTCTGTATACATGCACACTAGATTTATCGGAAGCTATCATTCTTAGGGGGTAGAAATTGGCTTCTCCCTTTTCAATCTGAAAGGGAAGCTTCGTCTCACCGCCCATACAATAAATGTTCATTGCATGCTTTATTTGAAATCTCTGAGTCTCTGACGAGTCCTATATAACCGTACTCCCTAACACAAATAATTTTGAAAAGATTGAAACAGATAGTTCTAAATCAGACCAACTAATATTTATAGGCCGAAGTTGGAATCTCCATAAGATTACAAAAGGCACATTTTCACAGTACATACAACATCAGTGAACTGTTACTCCTAATGACATTAACAGACTAGTAATGTCCTAGAACCTCTCGCAAGTTTCCTTTGAATGCCAAGGGGCAGCAAGCTACCTGGGAAAAACGTAACATCCTAGACTTACATATATCAGGAAGATGGAACTCATGCTCTGGGAAATAGGTAAACACTAGCCTTGATAACCGATCTGTTTCCAAGCTTGAATCCGGGGCTAACAGGGAATCCCACAATATGACCAGCTGGAATCCGACCACTAGAAAACTTCACAACACTCTCCATATATTGTGGATGAAACTCAGCTCCCCTACTTGCCTCGAATTGACTTGGTGCAGGGTCGAGTGAGAAGGCCAGCAAGTGAAGCAACCAAATGGCCTTGGCCAGCCCCAAGAACTCTCCATAAAACTCACTCCTTGGATGGCTGCCAGTGAGTACTTGCTGGCGCTGCTCCAAGTTTCCGAACAAGGACTCCTCCATTTTCGGATGAACAATTTCCAGGTACCTCTTGGAGCAGAATTTTCCAAAATGACATGTTGGCAAGATTCCAAGAAGTTCAATGGGGTCCATGGCCTTCATATCACGATACTGAGCAAAGCAGTCACGGCGGAACTGGTCTGGGTTGAGAAGCGAGGAGAGGCTTCCATCCATGTAGAAGGTTTCATGGTCAAAGCCTTGGAAGACCTTGCGAGAAATGTAGGACTCCAGAGCATACTTGGCATGGTGGCTTGCAATGGTGGAGGTGATAGCAGTGGTACTGGTGGTCAAATTGTCAGTGGTTGTGGTGGCAGCTTCAATAGAACGAACGGCTGCAGCAATGTCCCAGTGGGCAGCACGCATGAAGGTCAGGAGAAGCGACGTGAAGGACTTTGATGTCCTTTTCACTTGGCTCATCGTTAATTCAAATAGCTCTGGGGCTGGGGCTGCTGCAACTGTTACAAGTAATGAAGAAGGGTATAGTTTAAAGATGCATTCCAACATGAACAGAACAAAGCTTTGATAAGGAAATAATCCAATTATGTTCCATTTGGTTGCTAAGAAAATGACTGAGCATTAATTAAAGTTGAAGCGTGCAATCTCTAAGATTTGCGATTACTCTGGTTTCCAAGTTTACGTAGAAGCTTAAAAGTTGTCTTCAACACTCGGTGTTATGCAGGTAAGAAACTAAGCATTAAACTTCTCACATTTCTCTGTCAGTGTCTCAAATCTTTGAAAACAGTTCAAGCCTTGCTGGTTAATTATCGAATCTCGGAATCTAGGTGTTACTGGTTGCTAAGAGTTTGCATTGGTGATCTGAAGACTCAAGTTTTCAACTGTGTTTGTTATATACAGAGTTACGAATACAAGTCCAGAATTTTTATTCAAAGGTAGACTAACATGTTATGAATGCATTTTGATACAATCCTAAAACAGTTCTTTGCCGGGGGATAGCAGACTAACCTTGAACACCAAGAGAGCAGCTAACTTTCCTCCTTGACTGGGACCTCCCCTTCTTTCCACTCCCATCACTGCTCAAGCTAGTAACACTCCTCAGCTTTTCCTTTAAATTCTCCACCTCCACCTCCCTCGCCTTCACTTCCTTCTTCAGATCTTCCACCGCAGCCTCATAAGGCGCCACAACCTCCCTCAACATCCCCACTCCATCACCACCAACACCAACACCTCTCCTCCTCCCTCCATCACTACCAACACTAACACACCTCCTAAATCTCTCTCTCAAAAAAGCCAACCTCCTCAACTCCCCTACCACCGCCACATCGGCAACCCTTAACCTCTCCGGGTCCCACGGGCAATGCGCCTCTTGTAAACTCCCATAAGCCCTCTTCATCGCCGATACCGAATCAAACACCTCATTCATCAGCATCTCCATCTCCATCACTCTCTCCATCGGCACCACCATTCCGCTCGTAACATTAAAATCCCAATTACCATTAACTCTCCCTCCCTTCTCTCTCATTTCCTGCTCCTCTTCGGACAACTCCTCGCATTCATCCGTTTCATATTCACACACTTCTTCACCATTTCCGGCAACATTATTTCCAGATTCCTGTCGACCAGCGGCGAGTGGATGGAGCAAACAGGAAGCTGCTACTCGTTGGATTAGATCGGAGAAATTGGATGAGATTTTGTTTGCCATTTCTCCCTTCTTCTTTGGCTTTACCTCACAGTTCCTACCCCCCCAAAAGAAAAATCAATCAAAAGAGAGCAAGGGTAGTAGTTATTAAGAGGATGAGTCTGTTAAAAGTTATCTGTCATTTGCCGAGGATAATAACAGCCTGCAGCCTGCAGGGGCACCACACCCTTTTAACATAACATCACACCTACTTGATATTAATAATAATTGGATACGGACATGCATTGCATTCAATAAGCAATGACCCCAATTAATGATGAGTTAAGCAGTACCATGTAATCAAGTAAAAGAAGATTTAAAATTACTGACCTGGGGTTATGGTTATGACCAGATCGTGAAGCGGTCAACCTTGCTGGCTTCACACTAACTACTGGGTCTCTGTCTAATGGAAAGGAGTATAAGAAGTTAAGGTTGTTGTTGCTGCTGCTGCTAATGTTGTCCTCTGCTTCCAGCTGGCTGCTTTTCTTCTTCCTACGAACCCAAAATTTGCTACTGTTAGTGAAACTGCCTCACCTGACCTCAAGTGGCATCTTGAACAGTACTTACTAAGCTAGAGCTTGTGTGTGTAAATGGGGAATGGGCATCTACGATGTTGAAACTGGTTATGTGTGTCATACACGTGTGAGATCATCAAGAATATAGGGTTCAGATTGATAGACAAGATATAGTATCTTGTGCCCTTTTTCCATTTTTTGAAGCGGGGACACTTGATTCTCGTTGCTATTGGTGGCACATGGATGGTGGATGCTGTCTTGGCCTGCGTGGTACTTGACAGTGGTGGACTCAAGAACAAGTTACAATACCTTATGTTGACTCTGATTTGCAAATTCACTTGCTGTCTAGGTCCCTTAGGAGGGGGGAAAGGTACGGTAGTTGTCAACGTATTACTTATAATCCACTTGTAATAAAGTTTGCAATTAAGAAAAAAAAAACAGAGAAAATCTATAGTTTTCCTTTCTTTTTATACATGGCAAACAAACACGGCGTAGCAAAGGCTATTGGACTCCAAATATAGGCCCTTACCACGTGAGACCATGTCCCACAAAATTTATTACATCTCCAAGAAAGATGCTCAGAACTGCAGAAATGTGTGATTGGCGAATTGCCCAAGCAAGGACAAAAGGACAAGATTACAACAAAAGGAAATAAAATGATCTATTCTTTAATTATGATCACAACCCAATATGGAATAGAAACATGGAGTTTGTCTAAATCCCAACACATTGAGCTTCCAGCTCGATAGCACCCCTGTAACGAATGCTCTTGGAAAAGCCAGGGGTTTAAAGCTGGAACCGTTATCGGTTATTTTGTAACAAAAAAAAAGAGGTTTGAATGTGTAGCTGATGGCTGATCATCAATCTTCATCAAATATCAAATAAATTGGTTTTATCATGTGATAAATCGTATCCATTAAGGCATTTTCGAAACTCAGTGCACGTTACAAGACAGAATAGCTAATGTTAGTGGGGAACCGGGCAAGTTTAAGAAATGGAGGACATGGCAGAAGTTGAGTTAAATCCTTATCAGAAACAGGCCTTCAGCCCCTGCCCAAGCGAGCACGTCTTGCAAACAGCTGGGTTATGTGTCGCGGTTTTGTCCAATTTCAGTGGGTTGAGCTACCTACCGATTACGTATGAGGAGAATTGCTTTGCTTACTCTCAAATCTCATATGTATTCTTTTGTGCATAAATTAAGGGGAAAATAAAACCATGGAAGTTGCCAGCTCAAATTGGGATACCAAAAATAACTGGAATTTGCAAAGCATAAGCTTCAGAAAGTCATGCAGTACTATATCATAGATTTAATCTTCCAGACAATAAATCAGTTACCTTAAGCCTACAAATAGAATAACAAGATCAGCGAAGCTTCAGGTTGGTAAAAATGGAAAATCAGAAGCTGATTCATTTGATCTGCTAGTTTGGGACACAGAAGTTTCAAAGCTAAAATATACGGCCATGAAACCAAAAGTCTTAGAGACTCCACGAGGCAGGGCATAAGAGCCTAGAACTTCCCTTTGGAAGCTCCAAGACTGCATTTTTCCGCTGCAACTGGCAACTTTCAAACCATCTAAAGTGCTTCAATCTTCACGGAAATGCACCATGAAATACAACACATGGAAAGTAATTACAGAATCATTGCTTCTGCTAATAAATACTAGCTAGTCATGAATAGAAGTGTAGTAGTTAAGCATGCATGCATGATCTGGATTATGTTAAAGTTATGGAGGTTACCTTGCACTGTCAGGACGCATGGAACAAAGGAAGATACCGGAGAACATGGTCTCTAATACTGGTGGGATCGGATCGGATAGGATTAGATTTGCAAGTAAAGTAATTTGACTCAACGAGTACTGCAGAGAACTCAAACGAACATAGGAGTTTATATAGAAAGTTTCCAACGGCATGTACCAAACTCATAAACAATACAAAAGGAAGCTGTTCGATTCGATAAGAACCTACATTATGACCGTGACTTATGTTTGGATGTTTAGTCACCACTCACATGCAATTCACTGAACTTGGCAACACAGTGTTCGACCGGTTTGATTTTGATTGGAACCTAATCGTCAATCAACAAAGAATATCAAAGAAAAACTCATCATCAGGATAAATAATCACCAGTCATATCTAGTACTCGTAGAAATTAATCTGTAATATTATCACTTATTGTTTAGTCTAGGAGTTCTTTCCTCCTTGCAGGGTGAGCAGACCATGATACGCATGCTTTGCCCACAAGTAAAAATATTAAAACGTCAAAAGAACTGTTCTCCACTGATTTAATCTGTGCACAGAAACTAACATAGCATAGATGGTGAAACAATTTAATTCGTGGCCTTCTTGAGAGCTTTGCTGTGATTTGTTGTCTTTCTCCTGTAAGTATCCCAGCTAGCAGCGGACAGCAACTTCAAAATTATTTAGTGCTGCTCCACTATTTTTCAAATTACGACGCATGGAATTCATGTATATGGTAAAGACAAGGAGGGAGGGGGGACTTTCCATCAATTTTCTCTTAGCGCGAGTGTGTGGTATTTTGTTTGCCATTATTATTGCCAGCCCACTCCATTTTGGAGGAGGGTGTTTGGAGTGTGACTCTTCCGACACTGCATGTCTTGAGTGAAAAGTATTGCTAGGCCGATCGATATTGCGTTTACAGCTAGCGTGATTTGTAATTGATTGCTTGACCATTCATTTGATTTTTAGCTCTAAAATGAATAATTCAAAAAACTGTTAGGTATTTTTCAAAGAACATGTCATGTTCAATTCGAAAGGTCAAGCAAGATTAGATGAATCATACACGAGTTGTGGGTGGACAGCCTTTTGAAGGAGGCCTGCAAGCTTTGATACTAACTAGATTAAAGAGATCACGCTCGTACTTATCTAAAAACCTAAACTATTGTAAGTATCTAAGGTTATATTGTCTTGGATCCTTGTTTTCAGCAATGTTGTCCCTGTAATATTCAACCCTCTTTACTTATCTTCCAAGATCATATATAGTGAAAAAATAGCTTAAAAAGGTGGTGAGTTATGGAGATTACCTTACCACCGAAAGAGCTAAAAAAAAACAAGCAAGAAGTAATAATCACAGGATATTCAAATTCGAAGCTAAAGAGAACTTCAGGTGTTTGGTTTCTTTGCAAAATATTTTTCTATCATCCTTAATTTTCATCGTCATTGTTTTTACTTTACTTGGGGTTTTGTTTGTTTTTATGATTTAACTTGTATTTCAAACTATTTTTTACATGAAAAGTTTTAAATCAATGTATTTTTAGATTTTTTTTTTATAATTTTAATGTATTAATATCAAAAATAAAAAAAAATCTAAAAAAATATCATTTTAATATTTTTTTAATTAAAAACAAACCTTTTACACCACATTACCAATAAAACACTTAAATACACACAAGCATATGTGCATGTTGCTGCCTATTAAATGCATGTCATCAGTACTCTCTTCAAATAGAAAATATACGTACTGATTTTAAATATTAATAAAAAGTAAATAAGAAATACATACAGAGCAATTTATATTAAATTAGTAGTATCCACTATTGAGTTTCACTTTAAAATCGCAATCCAATAATTCATAATTTCATTAAAGTTTTTTCTTGTTATTTATCAATTTTCATGCACACAAAAGGTGAAGATCAAAGTTTAACTCGGCCTATATATTCTTTTGCACGTGGTCGGTCCTTGTGTCATTAATATATTAAATGGGAAAAAGACATATAAGATTATGATTAAAAAAGTATTTGCAAGGGTGGTAGCAGTTTTTTTAAAAAATATTACTTGAAAATATATCAAAATATATTTTTTTATTTTTTTAAAATTATTTTTAATATCAATATATAAAATGATATGAAAACAAAAAAACAATTAAAATAAAAAATAATAATTTTTTTTAAAATATTTTAAAGAAATAAAAATAAACGGGTTTAATTTTAATATGAGATTATTGGAGGGTTTAATTGTTACATGGGAATTTTATGATCTCACACACATATAAAAGGAACTCAAGATAATTATAAATTAAAGAAATTCGATTAGAGAAGGTCCCATTTCAGAAGCTGTTTATATATTAATTAGAGAAAGGAACATTAATTAAATAATTAATCAGAAATATATATGTGATTGAACTTAAAATGTGTTCAGATGCACATACAAAGAAGCATCTTTACAAATTAAAGAACAGAGTTACAACCATCTAGGTGGTGGCCCAGTGATAAAAGCTTGAGATCAAGAGGTTTGCTCCCTCTATGGTCTCAGGTTCGAGCCCTGTGGTTGCTCATATGATGGCCACTGGAGGCTTACATGGTCGTTAACTTCAGGTCCCGTGGGATTAGTCGAGGTGCGCGCAAGCTAGCCTGGACACCAACATTAAACTAAAAAAAAAAAAAAAACAGAGTTCCTCTTGTTTTTTATGTTGGCGGGAACATTCTGCATCATTAATTTAATTGTTCGAGTTATGATTGATTGATTAGTTAGTTATTGGTTAGTTGGTTAGTTAGTTAACATCGATGGATGGGGCACAGTTAGGAATCTGTTGGCTAGGCACGAGCATCCGTCATGGATTAACAGATTCCTATTTTAGGCTCTGCTATTAACATTAAGATTTTATAAATAAATAAAAAAAAAAACTAGAAGATATGATGAAATTAATGTTCACCTCCTCACAAACTCACATGTCACTGTTCACTTACACAGTGCTTTTTTTTTAAAATCTAGTTTTTCTTTCAATTTTAATCTTCTATTTTAATATTAACTTTACAGGAGATCATGGTTTATAATTTGTTTTAATTTGTTTTTTTAATATAATTATCATAGATTTATAGCTCGAGTCATATGTTTGGCAGGTTAATTCAAGTTATTTTTTTTTTCTCAATTTTATATTTTAGCATTTGGTTGATTGAGAATTAAATTTTATAGTTTGTTTTGATTTTTTTTTATAGGGTTATTTCGGTCTTGCGACTTGGGTGGCAGTTTTGCATGTTAACCCAGGTTTATTCGAGTCTTTTTTTTTTTCAATTTTATCCTTTAATATTGGGTTGATTGAAACTTAAACTTTATAATTTGTTTTAATTTTCTTTCTATGGGGTTATCTTGATCTTATGACCCAGGTTGCGGGTTTGGTGAGTTAACCCGAGTTGACTCAAGTTTTTTTGTCCTTTTTTTCATTTTTTTTTTAATTTCATCTTTCAACATAGAGTTGGTTAGATAATAGGTTTTATATTTTATTTCTATTTTTCTTCGAGGTTATCTTGATCTTATAACTCGAGTCACAGGTTTGACAGGTAAACCCAAGTTGTCTCATGTCATTTTTTAAGTCTTTAATTTAATTGAATTTTTTTCTTCACCTGAATTCTTCAACAATGAGTAAATTGAGAATTAACCTTTATAATTTGTTTTGATTTATTTTATATTATCTTATTACCATCTCTTGATGCAGGTTCTAGATTTGACAGGTTAACTCGAGTGACCCGGGTCAATCTAATATATTG
>Ga0307517_10009004_pt1 | contig 14233 bp, 21 predicted proteins | sample 23_EM_MG_FD_194515 | JGI IMG/M metagenome (GOLD analysis project Ga0307517, IMG submission 194515) | Populus trichocarpa ectomycorrhiza microbial communities from riparian zone in the Pacific Northwest, United States - 23_EM | ecosystem: Host-associated > Plants > Roots > Unclassified | place... | reverse complement strand
GTCCGCCTTCTCCACCTCGTCCGCCTTCTCCACCTCGTCCGCCTTCTCCACCTCGTCCGCCTTCTCCACCTCGTCCGCCTTCTCCACCTCGTCCGCCTTCTCCACCTCGTCCGCCTTCTCCACCTCGTCCGCCTTCTCCACCTCGCCCGTCTTCTCCATCTCCTTCGCGATCTCATTCACAGGTGCAGCGTCGACCTTAACAGCGTCTTCCGAGGCGGAATCTCCAGAAAGGGAGATGGGTTCGACGACTTCCTCGACGATAGGAACGGCTTCGGTATCGACTTGTGTATCCTCGTTATCGACAGGAATTTCATCCAGTTCAGGAGGTTCAAGGGCTTCGGGTTCCGTCGCTGGCAGGATATCAACAGTAGCAACGGAAGATTGAACGATTGGAAGGGGTTCAGCAGCTTCAGTTTCAATGATCTCCTCTGCTGCGGGTACGGCGATGACAGCGTTCTCAAACATTAAAATTGGTTCGGTAACCGCGCTGGCTTCAATGTCTTTGGCTTCGTTTTCCTCCGGGGCGGGTTCAAGTACAATAGGTCCTTTGGCGGTTGGTGAAGCCTCGACTTCCAGAGCAAGAGGTTGAATGATTGGTTCAGTGATAGTAGCCTCCTCCTGTAAAGGTTCGGTTTCAACGAGCTTGTCCTGTTCGACGTCGGGTGCAACTGGTTCGACCGGATGTACATGTACGTCTTCAACCTCGATTCTTCCTTAGCCACCTCAGGTTCAACAGACACCTCGGTTTCAACCACTGTAACGGAAGGCGACACGATAGGTTTGACAACGGCAAGCTCTTTGTTGGAAGGTTCAGCATCAATAGCCTTTTCCTCGGCCGCTGCGGGGATGATTTCGACTTCTTCCTTTTTCTCCTCGATTGCTGCAGGGTTGATTCCAACCTCCTCCACCGCCTCGACTTCGACAACTTTCTCCTCCTCGGTTGCTGCAGGCACAATTTCAACCTCGTCTTCTGCAACTTTCTCAACTTTCTTCCTCGGCGACCCTGTTAGGCTCTTCTGCGTCGTTCTCCGCGTTTGCGAGAACTGGTTCGACGGGAATTTCAGAAGCTGGCGAGGCTGGCACATGTTCTGTGCCCAATTCCACAGGTCCAATGGTTTCCTCAGCTATCGGGGTCGCCATTTCAAGGCCTCGTTCAATTAGATCATCAGCAACTTCAGGAGCGATGATTGGACCTGATGCCGCCTCTGTATCAGTGACCGAGACAGCTTCAACTACGCTTTGGTCGGTCGCCGGGGGTAGCTCAAGTTGAGCTTCCGCAACTGGTCCTTCTTTCCGTCCGATCTCAACAACCTGTTCCACGGCCGCTTCACGTTTCCATCGTTTCGGAGTCGCGGACGGCGGCAGTGTCAGGCGCAGGGATAACCGGGGAGTCAACTGAAGGTGCATCAGCCTCCGCCTCGGCGACCAATTCTTCATAAGTGGGCAACCCAACCAATTCCACGATCGTAGTTTTCGATCAGATTCGAGCAAGGCGTTCAAGGTTTAATTGTACTCGCTGAGTACAACACTCGCTTCTTTGTCCTCCTCACTGAGAGTCTTTTCTTTTATAGGACTAGTAAAGGGACTGCTTGGGAACATCTTGTTCTGGGAAGGTGATCAATATCAAGGCTTTGATTGAACACTTTAAATAGGGACGCTTACCAGGGACAGGCGTTCGTTAGGAGAACAAAGTCGTTCATCGAACATGCATTGTTCCAGCCAACATTCTGTGCGATTTCGGGCGCGTACGGCTTGGCCTTCATTGCGTAATAAAATTTGCTTCCACTTTGGAACGGTTCAGGTAACGTAGATATGACAGAATATCGAGGCATACCTGACTGAGTTTGACATGCCGACGCGTGCAAAGCTTACACTATCTAGGAGGGTTGGCTGCAGAACCCGCATTGACACCTGAGGCAGAGTTCGCTAGGCCCAGGCAAGAGCCCGAGGAAACAAACTCAGGTACAATGTTGGCGAACTGCTCGAGCCGAGGTTGGAGGGGTTTTTCGCATGCCAATTACAGGGAGAGGCAGGCTACGTAGCTGTAATGAGCAGATGTCCAAGAATGCCGATAGGTGTGCGTGTACCTTAGGTCTAAATCTTATGATTTCGAATTGGCAGCGACTTTCCGACAAGGCGGAGACGGGCGAGCAGTGCAAATGACAGATAAACCTGCCAATTGTTGAGCGAGCAGCCTAAGCTCACCCCGGCTTGGAAGGATTGTATGCCGCTGCCAGCGAGATAGGCGAGCAGCGATTTGACACGTCTACGCGAAGTTGGCTTGACCTGGCAGATGAAAACAAAACTTGACATAGGTTCGTGATTTCCTAATGTATTGGGACTCACCTGGGCTTAAAAGTATGGTCTAATACTTCGCCAACGTTCTGTGAATAGTAGTCGATCGTCATTGGACACGACATCGAATTGCCATTCAAGTTGATTATGCTTGCTGGGGAAAGTTGAGGTAAAAGGACCGTCGGAGGTCGATGGGGCACCAGGCAAGATCGCTAGAGAAACCAGTGGTTGACTCCTCAGATTGGCCTTGTAGGTTACTGACTGGGCGCGGCCTTCTAGTATCGAAAACGACTCAGGCTAGAAAGATATGAAAAGATATAAAAGCCATTGAACAACTCGGAAAGCTACTCACCAATAATTTTAGTCCACTCCAAATGTTCGCTCGCACCAGCAGTTGTTGTTCCGAGATAACTGGTGACTGTTGGTTAATAGTTGTCCTTTAGGCCGTGTAAGTATAATTTATAAGTTCGATGACTTGGGAAAAGACTTGCCTGGGTTGTTATGTAAAGGACCGGCAATGTTGGGGGTTATCCCGGTCCGGCATCAAGAAATAACCTTACAACGAAACTTGTCTGATGAGCAGAGATATTGTTTGCGTCCAAACCTCCATACCTCGCCAAAGGTATATTATCCCATCCGCGCTTCAACAACCAAGCAGGTTCTCCATTTTTCACTCCGTGCTCTTTGGCCGCCAAAGGAAGTTGGCAATAATGGCGACCTCTACATCCTGCAAAAAAGTTCCGAACCGGTACTATATTGGAAGAAGAAAATGTCTGATGGAAGATGTACCTGGCTTGAAGTTGGTGGTAATGGGCTGAGCATTCAACATCCTATCCACAAGGAACTCATTCTTAGAGGAGGAACTTGCCACCTCTATCCACACTGGTGCATGGAAGATGGTTTCTCCAATGACGATGACCTTTACAACGCTGCACGTCGTTTCCTTGGAGATTTTGAATCAGGCTCTTCTCTCAAACCTGTTGATCTAACGTTTGGGTAAGTCTTACCTGTGGACACCTTAGCTCTATTATCTGAATGACATTTTTAGATCTGAGTATGATAACCAAGGTTCAGCTTCTGAACCTATAGACCTCACGGAGTTCGACAGCCATAGTTCAGCTTTTGAACCTATAGACCTCACAAATGAGTAAGCCCTAATAAATTTCATGATGTTTGAATCTCGTCTATATAAAGGGGTTCCTAAACAGTGGAAGTTGGCCAACTTGAACATTGTGGGGAAAGGGGATGCATGCGTAATAATAGGATAGATAGATAGAATGGACCTCATTGATACCTTGGATCTCAATGAGATCCCCCAGTGAGGTACCTGATACACATATTAGTCTTAATCTTTCACCATGAATCAACGCACCAGTTCCATGAGACTCGATGAAACCGACCGGCAACATAATGAATGAGAAAAACTTTGAAATGTTCTGGGATGAGGATGTACTCGATTTGGGAAGGCAGAAGCGAGGCCTTCTCCAGGAGCGCGAGCTGCATGGCGATTTGGGCTTTTACATTCGGAGCAACCAAGCCTTGAGACCTGCCATCGTGCCTTGTATCTGTGGCTTTGACGACACCGAGGATCCTATCACCATCTCGCAGGGCCGCACTCTTTGTCTTCAGAACGAGACCAACGGCCGCCTCAGTGGGAACATATCTTTGGGCAACAATTGAGCATATCCATGATTGAGAAAAGAACAAAGTGTGACTATACCCATCAGCCATATTCGTAAACGTAGCACAGCGGGAAGTTCTTGGATGTCATCTTCTGTGCAGACAAGAAACCAAATGTACCAGGCCTGAATACCGTTACATAAGAATCATAAAAGCGCAATATTTTGAAATAGCTCACCAAGAGTGGGTGTTGGCGCCGCAGACGATGGCGGGTTCACCTTCACCCGAATGAAAATACTGCACGGCTATAGGAAACAAAATGTCAATATTCAGAACCACATTTTTTTTCAGTTTATTGACCTAAATTGAAGGCGATGAAACCCAAGCTGCAAGCTGTGTCGATGATCAGGGAAGGGCCATGTATATCTAGCAGACTGAACAAGGTATGAATTAGTGAGAGATATTGTATATATTGTCTGAAATTGCTTACTAGCTCAGGCGGCCACAGATGGCGCTTGCAGCAACACCAGTTCCACAAAATCTGGTATACGCTGCAAATGTATAAAATGAGGGGCTGCGAGAGAAGTGAAAGTGTAAGAAGCCTTACCTGCCCAACCCTTATCTGCAAATAGAAGCTTGATATAACCTTCGTCCATCGCTGCAGCAACAAAGACACCCATCTTCAACCCTTTGATCTTGGCAGTGGGAATATTCGCGTTTTCCAACGCTTCGAACGCCACCAGAGAGTTGGTAGCTTGGGTAGCTTGGAGGGACATGGAAGGCCTCTGCAGATGTCATCCCGAAGAAAGAATTGTCGAACTTCTCGATATCAATGAATTTTTCCAAACATCGCAAGGCGCAGGAGGTTCCTTAGAGTCCAGTGCACGATAGAAGCTGGCACGATCGAGAGGCAGGAACAGGAACGATGATGTCCTGTTGTTTCTCCATGAGTGCCGTCCAGAAGCTTTTGGGGGTATCGATATCGCCAGGCAGTCGGAAGGCCTGGCCGACGATGACGATGTCTTCTTTTTCCTGAGTATTGGATGTCACCCTGGATGGGTGGGGTTTGGAGGATGGACCGTCCATTCCAAGGTTGGACAAGATGGCCTTCGTTAGTTGGACCAAGTCAACGTAAGTGTGGCACGTGTTGAAGAGCAGAGAAAGATCGAGCCGAAGGTTTAGCCTGTTGACAACCATGGTTGACATGGTGGAATCAATTCCGAGCTGAAATATGAAGGTTATTCATATCTATCAATGTTTTAGTACTGTCATGGCGTACCTCTGCAAATGTCGCCTGAGAGTTGCTATCGAGTGTGGCTTCAGAGACTTTGAGGGTCTGGAAAACAATGTTGGCGATGATGCTGGAAATTTGATCCCGAGTTCTTCCTTGCCCTTTGTTGGGCGAGCTTCCAGCGTTTGATTCGGAATGAGGAGAATTGCTATCCTTGGAGGGGTGTAGGAGAGTGGATAATTGTTCTCCGAAAAGTTGCTCCAATCTCTTGCAGAAAATGGCGCCCCTCTTGGTAATTTGCACTTCTTGACCCTCCTTAAGCACGAAAACACGAGCCCAAGAAATACGCAGAGGAGGCGCAAGACTATGATTTGCTGTCACAATAGCGCGTGTGATTTCGGGAAGGCGAGCTTCGAGTGATTTCTTGAGGGCTCGATGATAGCACAAACGAATTGAGAGGAGGCCTTCAGGAAATTATTGCCAACGACGCAGGAACGGCTGATAGCGGGGGATTGATCGAGAGCTGCTTCGACGGCTCGAGGATCGAGAGACTCTCCAGAACTCATTTAGGAATTGCGATTAGAAATATTAAATGACTATTTTGATGTAACATACATGAATGTAATCTTCCTTGCGACCCCTCCACGCAAATCGTTGCTTGCCAACATAGCCATAAATATCGCCAGTGTGGAAAGATACAGTGCTGTCATCCTCGATTGTGAACGAGGAGCTATCGTATTGGAGATACCCTTTGATAAAGCTACTCCTGATAATCAATTCTCCTTCTATAAAACAATTGAGTGTCAGACAAAAAGATTGAGTCAAAAAAAACCTACCAGAGGTTGCATCCGTGCCATCCTCGTTGACAAGCTGAAGGGTGGCGTTGGCGAGGAGGCAATCCGTCCTATGCCAACCTTCGACCCCACTAGGAGTGGAATGGAACAGTGGGCCTATAACGTAAAGAATTAGCTTTGAGGGACAAATCCTAAATCGTTGTCCTCACCTCCAACCTTCGTCATATCAAGAACGAGAGGGATCCCAAGCTGATTCATCCACTCAATGCATTCGGCGTTGGTGGCAGCTCCCCCCAACCCAAAAATCTTGAGGGCCTGGATCGCATCTTGGATGCGCGGCCTCTGTTGGTCGTCCACCTCTTGCTTATACGTCCTCATAAAGCCTTCTACAACCCAAGGCACACCAGCGAAGGCAATGGGGTTCTTGTCCTGGGTCCATCACCGTCTCCAACAATTGGCCACAAACGTCGAGGTAGCGGATGACTTGTTGGAATTATTGGAGCCATAAGCGGAAGGAAGCATGGCGAAGATATATGTTCCTTTGGTCACCAACATAGCAGCTCCGAGATCGTGTGACAGGCCAATAATATGGGACCGGGGAGACCATCAAGGAGGGATGGGTAACTAGCCAATGCAGCCGCTTTGTTCGCCGCATCCGTGATAATTTGCTGGTACCCAGAGCTGACAATTCAGGAGCCCTCTCCTTGAGGAGATTGCGGAGCTTGTAGTAAGAATCGATGACGTTCGGAATACCTAGCAGCGGAAGAATTAATAACAGTGATATTGTAGAGCTGTTGCACTTCTCACCCTTAGCAGGACCAAAGCGAGCAACTTGAACCACGTAGTCGCGTTCTGGCCAAGGCAACTCATTCATCTTTTCTCTGGCGCACAAGCCCCGGAATTCTCCTATATAGAATTGAGAATCCCTAAACAATTGATGAGCTCTGGGTGGATTGATAGAACTATTAATATTAATATACTCACCAAGGATCGAGTTCCTTGTTCAAGCCATCGAGCCTAATTGGAAACATGAGACATGGAACGATAGGAAAACAGTCCGGTTCTTACCAGTCAGTGGTAGCCCCAAGGAGGCACAGTTTCTCGGTCACTTGTAACTCGAAGTTATTTGAGGATTCTTGGAGAGATTTTGAGTTTCGATGGCGGTATGATAGCCACATGCATCTTCTAAGCGGACATATCCTTGGCGAGGCTGCCTTGGCCTTGACGTCCTCGATGGTACCAGCCAGTAGAAAGCAGTCGATGGTGTCCTTGAGCGAGACAAGCTTGCCCTCATAACCAGTGAAGACCTGGGCGACCTGGAAGGGTTGCGACATGAAACACTGGATCTTACGAGCACGGCTGAAACTGGAGTGCATGGATAAACATCTGCACCTAACACATTCTGGTGTCAACCTACGGTTCGCTTGTCCTTTTCCAACAACACATCCTTTCCAAGAATGGCAATGATATCCTGGAGCGACTTGTCGTCCTAGAGAATGTTTTGTAGAGTGGTGGCTTCCAACCTATAGAGGTGATTGGTAGGCGTACGGATCGAGAATATGCATAAGTATTGCTTACAATATGAGAGTCCAACAGACGCGACTTGGAGTCAAGGGGGTCGACAGCGGGGTAGCTACCAAGCTCAGCAATATCGAGAGAAATCCAGATGAGTGAATGCAGTGGCTGGGGAAGAATGAGTCAAAGCATTGGCTGGCCACATAGGCGGCTTGTGCCGAGATGATGGAACCCATCTTCGTGATGGTGATACGCTCTTGCTGGAACAACGATGTAAGACAAATCAGGTCAAATATAAGGGTCAACTTACATACCACCCATCTTGGTAGAGAGAGTAAGTTGATAACCGACAGTGGAGAGGATACGACCAAGTAAGGCAGAAACCTCGGAGCCAGCCTGAGGTAAACGAAAAATGTTAGCCAAGAAGAAATGAGGAGGCGAATGACAGAGATAGATAGACCAACCGCAAAAGAGAGAGAAACCATCATAGGTCTTGGCGACGGTGTTGATGAGTTCCTGAATCAACAGTCTTTCAACACCAGCACTTCCGAAAAGACCAATTTTCCCCCACGGGTGTAGGGCAAGGAGGTCAACGACCTTGATACCGATTTCGGGAGTAGTAGATTGGTTAACAAAGGAAGGGGGCAGCATGGATGGGGGAAAGCTTGAGACCGTCAATGGTGCAGACCGAGTTTTCACTGAGATGGGATGCAACTTCAAGGACAAAATGGCCACCACACTGTAATCCACAACCTCCAGAGTGTTGAGAAGGGAGGAAGATTGTTGGTGTCAAACTGGACATTGACGAGCATCGATGATAGCACCAATGTCGGTTTTAACAAAGCCAATAGCTGCCTTGGCCCCTGTCACATACGAGCGAGCTGGAGAATACCATGCAAGAGAAAGATAGAAAGATCAGTGTCGATCTTATACATGAAAGTTGTCGTAGGCTGTTGGAAAAGCGAGATACCACGTCGACGACTGGTCTCATGAGCGGCCACCCAAGCCCCGAGATTATAGAAGGGTTTTGTATCTGTAGGGTAAATATGAGCAACAAAGTTATGAATATACCGAATCCGCAAATATCACTTCCTACCATCGGAACTTGATAGATCGACGCAAATCCAAGCATGCCAGCAATAAAGAGCCAATAGTGGTCCCAGAGACTGAGATTATTGCCCAACCACTTCCCAACATGTGCACTAGCACCGATGAAGGTCGAGCGAGCGATGACAAAAGTACGTTTCTCAGGACGACGGGCCACTGGCAAGGCTGCGCACATCGCAACAGACATCATCGTCCCAAATATGTCGTGGGTGTTGTACTCCGACAACCCATTGATATGTTTGATGTTCGTCTGGACATAATTAATTAGTTTGGAAGGTGAGTAACATGAAGATTTTCCGTACAAAGGCGGTTTTGCTCGACAAAGCACCCGCGGCGTTGTTGATGGCATATGGTGGAGTCAAATAGTCCTCTTGCTTGGCCAGCTTTGAGTCCCTAAAAATCGGGGTGTTAGGGTCTGGAGGAGGGCTTGTGCGACGATGAGGCATGGACTCGATGGCTTGTTGGAATGGGTCATCACATGGGAGATTACAAAACTGGAGAGCGTGGATCGGCACATATTCTAATCGAGAAAGAGGGAATGACACACACATTGGCGGGTTTGTTCATGTCGATCCATGCCCCATCTATGTCGATCCCAATTTCAGGGCTATAGAACGATTCAAATTCGGAGCTCCAGTACCTATTATTAAATATTAAAGGTTCGTTTTCGACGTTAAGGGTGTGTGAGAACTGGAAAATGTACTGTTGAATCTGAGGATGGAATCAGTCTGCAGAATGTTGGAATGAAAGATTAGAATATACTTGTTCGAAACGAACAAGAAAATAGTTACCAGGTAGACAGACACACCTATTTCACGTCTTCGTCAAATCCGGATACGGTGACAACAGTTCAAGCACATACCAGGCCAGACGACACCCAAACTTTCGCTTCCATTTTCAGCTTTTAACCAAACATCAAGTGCCTTTCCATTGTCGTATGGAGTGTACCCTTCTCCCGGAAGATACACCACGGCAGGATCCATCATCAATACTGCACATGAGCATCATTGAGACACGGGGTGATCTTGGGAGTAGTGCAAAGAAGCTCACCGTAATGTTGGTCATGGGTGTGGACCGTGTGGTCAATAATGGTCACGAACATGTTGAGTGTCAAAACTAAGATTAGATTTCATCGTCACCGTGGGAAATCTCAGACTGAAAAATCCCTAAGTTCCTATGGTACTCCTTCCTGCCTCTTTCAATCTCATGTCATTACCCACCACTCTTTTAAGTCATTAATACTGGCTAGCTACTCATACTATTATCCATTATATCATCACATATTTTTCATCATTACCCCTCCAAATTTTGGGTGTCCCAGTATTGAAAGAAAGTGAGTTGCAATTCAGGTATATCTAGAGGCCAGGGAAACTAAAGACCAATCTGTGAAAATATTTTAGTTTTCATATTTTCCCTGTCAGGTTTTATCAATATGGATCCAGATTTCGACCGTCGACTTGCAGATATTTCGGCCTTAATGGACTCAATTGAAAACAAGCAACTGTTCGAAGCCAACAGATATAATTGTTTTTCTTTTTGCTGGTCATCGATTAAACGTTTAGCAAAGAGAGGTATTGAACTGAATTTTCTTTGTGTACCTGTGAGCTAAGCCAGTTTTGTTACTAGTGAAACCAGGCTTCTCACAGGAGCCTGAAGATCGACCTGCCTTTGAGTTGGCTATTCAAAAATCAGTGAAGACCGAGTCCTCTGTTGTTCCTGATTTTGGGACTTCCATGTCCATTTCTCCTACCTCAACGTTCAACAATCCCACCAAATCCGAGACTTTGCCAAGCGGCGACTTTTATGTTCTCTCAGGAACTCAGGCTCTATCAAGAAAGACTAGTGAAGAATATTTCATTGAGGCTTCTGATATCATTGACAATGTCTGCTCTCATTATTTTATCCCGGATCTTTAAAATCACGCTTCCAAATCACGCTTTCAAATTGCTTTCTACATCTGCATACCTGTCACTTTGCTGTCACTGTACATAAACATTTATGATGCCCACCACATTGACCTACATTTTATGTATATATTTCACTCCAGAGTATCATGGAATTTTAACACATTATCCCAGTAATAATGGACTTTGATCGGTCGATCTCAGACGTGAATGATGGCAAGGGTACCCCCTACCCCCCCAAATAAGGAAATACGGCAAGACGGCATAGAAATTGATGGCACGGATGGCATCATTTTTATCATTCCCCTCTTACTCCCATCATTCACGTTCTCTGGACGCGTCCACGACTCCTCAGCATATCCTACCAAACATGGCACCTTGATACTGTATATAATGTATCCTCTGCAGCCTCTCCTTTACCTGTTCATACTTCTTCAAATTTGTCACATAATTGGACTTCATTTTTCGACAAAGCAAATCGGCCTCCACTCGAGCAAGGCGATGCATCTAAAGGAACTCGTCAAGTCTTGTGCCCAAGGTGCAACACCTATGTCAACCATGGGTATGATCACGCATCCAACCCTCTTCGTAAACATCAAAATGGTAAACCATGTAAACTCGGGTTTGCAGGTGTGTTTCTGTTCTGCTCCTTCTATTTTCGTGTTGTAACTTTTCTTGCAGATCTTATTTTGGCGGAGTTGCTTCGACCTCAGACTGAACCCTCCCTACACCCATCCATATCTTCAAATTCGTGTCCGGGTGCCGAATTCCAGTGGGACCTCGGCTCTCCATATTTAACCTACCCGTTTCCGATCCACGACCCCACTGCCAGATTCAAACCAGGTTACAATCTCATCTTGGTTGATCCTTACGCGTCCATTATTCGCGTCCGTTCCTTCCGTTGTTCTCCAACATCTGAGAGCACGTCTGTTCCATGTTCCTCGTGCCAGTCCGTCGGAGTCTTCGTCGATGTCGTGAAGCTGAGGCAACTCCAGAAGTTATTGAGGCAGACTACAGCTTTCAATCCTTTGATGGCGTGGCTGCTTTAGCAGAAGAAATGTCCAACTTGGACAATTCCGAGCTTCTTCAGGCCCGTTCTATCTGGATGAAGCTTGAAGGAGGAAAACTAGCACACAAGAAAACTATTCTACGCATTTTTATGGACTCTACCTCAGATGTCGACTACCACATAAGCCATCATCGCATTCTTCGTGTTCGGTACTTCTCAATTGGCGGCGACAACTGGGATCGTTCAATGCCTAATTTATATGGGTTGTTAAGTAATGGTCTCTTTTGTCTGGGCTCTCTTTATGCCACCTTCATCTGTATAGATCGGAACCAAGTCTCCCTCGCTATTCTTCAATGTACCTCGTTGAAGTCTTCTGCTCAATACGTTGACCGCGTACCTATTGATGAAATCTTCCTTCCTGATTCAGCATACGAGGTTTCGGGACAGATTCTTTCTCTTCTTCCAATTTTTTTGGAGCAAGAAATCCCAGATAGTCCAATTGTATCTTGGGCATGGAACTTCCAATTTGTCGCACTTGATACAGCCAAATCTCGTCCACAGAAGCAACCACGGGCTCCAAATCCAACTCGTCTCCATCATCTCAGCTTTTCTGCAAATGGTCGTTTGATCTACCCTCTGCGCTCAGCCGATTTCAAGTCCATTCAAATCGACAAGCTACCCCCACTCCAAGGCATGGCGCAAGATTCATCAATGGATGCTACCTGGGTGATAACGGAGACAACCATTCGTGAAATTGAGGCGCAGCTCATTCAACGTTTGCACAATGATGAAGGTGCACGTTCAAAGATCCCTTTATTTGGTCAAGTTCGTGAAGGGGCATTCCCTTACTCAGTCACTATTGGCAACGGTGAGCCTAAACAGTCCTTAATCTACTGGTATGCTGGTTGTGAATAATCCTATTAGATCCCGGGATGACCATCGTACATTCTACTATGGAAATTTCACCACCGTCTCTCAGTGATGCACCTCAAGCTTGTCGTATCTGTCGTCTTCAGGTCTCTGGCCCCGATCGCCAAAATCATATGGGCCGGCACATCTTACACAAGCTGAGAGGCGTCAATCATGAAGATGAGGCTACACAAGTAACAGAATCAGTGAGACGAGACCTGTTGCTTTCATAACATAGATGTTCAATTCCTTTGTAGGGCACGGTGTCGACTGAATATCCATGTGGATTTTGCGGGCAGTCTAGTTTAAATGGCGCATGCAGGATCCAAATTCGAGGTGGGAAAGCGACTTCAAGCTGCCCCTGTGCATACGATTTCAGGATCAGTCCAGCGTCCAAGATGTCGAAGCTAAAAGCATGTACCAATGTGCCCATTGAGTGCCTCATTTGTCGTGATGTGCATTGGAAATACAATATACAGCGTCATCTTCAAGAGCGACACCCAAGTTGGGAGCACAACGTAGCTCAGGGGAAGGATCTCAGCAACTTTCGCGACAAGATTCTCATAACAAACGAGGAGGAAGCTAAATTAGGTATCCCAGAGGATCGTCAAGGAATGTCTGTTGTTGCGCGGGATGTCTATAATGCGCGGCGTGCACACAATTTACCCTGTATTCATGATGGTCATGGTGATTCTCCCCGGAGACCTCGCCAATCTCATTTTAGAAGCACTTCTCCTTTGCCGTTCTTGCTATCGCATGGTGAGAGGGCTCCTCAGGCTTCGACTCAAATGTTCTATAGTGATGATGTTTTTCGTTGATGTCTTTCATTTCAAACACTTTATTGCCAATATTTTAGTTACATTAATGAGTCTTAATAGTTTCTAATATGCAATATCACTTTAGTAACGTTCAGTTATTTCCTCGTTGATTTCCTCAACAGCCGAACAGCCGCTTGTGATCCAATTGTGACTTTGCACTCTGCCGCTGGGCATGCCGGCCCCCGGAAATCACCGATGTCGAGCTCGCGTGGTCGTCGTAAAGGCGGGTTCCAAGGGAAAGGTAGTCCTGTTTTTACCACGCCCCCAAAACCGCGCTAGAAAATCATTATGTAATCTTCGGACTTTGAAACCACGTCGCGTCGATTTCACGCGACAGCAACAGTTTTTGACCTTTCTTTTGAGAGGGACCATTTATGTATAGCTAATTAAATATATAAACAAAAATTTGAGGGTAGATGGCCACTCCTTGTGTGAGTATTTTTGTCGATGGAAATGAGGCCAAAACCCATGCACGTGATCTGAAGGTGCTCGACACTGAGTTTCCTACCGCTTCCGCATCCACCTAGAAGGTCCCAAATTTTCGTTACAATAAACATTTGGACTCATTAATGAACTTTCTCTCTTAATAAATCCGAAAGGACCTTTTTATCTGTCTGTTCAATGAAGGGAAAGGTAATTTCAAGGTCCGAAGATTACATAAACATTTTCTAGCGCGGTTTTGGGGGCGTGATCCAAGGGGTGCGCACCGGCAATTGCCGACATATGGGGTAGGGGGGGAGGGGGGGCTCAAGATGGCTTATCCAAATTTCTTTTCATAAGTTTTAATTTGCAATTAATCCTTCCTAGAGTGAACATTTTGGTATTCTAGAGTAAATGTTGCCTATTTTGAGGCATTTTTCACAGGTTCAGCAACACTGGGCGTACTTAGAGTCACAAAGTCCACTTAGTAGAGCTAAAAATGTCATGTGTAACATTTGACAACCTGCTGCTGCATCTCCCATACTCTTGTTAATTGAATGCCTCTTCCCCTGTCTACAACAAGAGACTCATTTAACTACTTAGGTAATGGT
>Ga0307517_10009001_pt1 | contig 14235 bp, 10 predicted proteins | sample 23_EM_MG_FD_194515 | JGI IMG/M metagenome (GOLD analysis project Ga0307517, IMG submission 194515) | Populus trichocarpa ectomycorrhiza microbial communities from riparian zone in the Pacific Northwest, United States - 23_EM | ecosystem: Host-associated > Plants > Roots > Unclassified | place... | reverse complement strand
CCAAAGAAAAACCACCATAAAACCACACCACCGCCGACACATCATCGTCTCTATCACCACAGTAGCTCCTCCATTGTCTAGAACCAACCCCAAAGTGAACCAAATCAAATCCTTATTCCTTATCTTTATTTTTTCTTTTTATAATAGGTTTTGCATGTAATATTTCTAATCACAATGGAAAATAATGTTCATTACACAATTCGTGTATAGTTATTATTTATCCATGCATTTTTATTGACCCCACAAGCCCATTAGCTTCATTTTATAAAACTGCATCCTAGCTTTTTTATACATGCATATGCATGTAAAAATTTATTTTTGGTAGTAAGTTACTATTCACTTATGCATTATTCTATTTATTTTATTTTTATTTGATTATGTTAGCATTAGTAGCTTTTTTAAAATTGTACTTTTGACTTTTATGTATTTATGCGTGTGTAAATATTTATTTGTAAAAAAGAACAAAAACAACGTCGACGAGTTTTGTCATGTTAGCATCATGGTTTTGATTAATCTTGGGTTCTAATAGTTAGGTCAATATATCTTCTAGTTTTTAGGGACTAGCATGGACTTAGCTCTTGTTTGGGAACGTGATGCAAATTGCGTTTCATGAAATTTTAAAAAAATTTATATTTTCAGATCGTTTTGATGTGCTGATGTCAAAAATAATTTTTTTAAAAAAAAATTATTTTGATGCATTTTTAAATGAAAAGCACTTTGAAAAGCAACCGTCGCTATCACACTTCTAAACACACACTTAACACCTTTTTTAAAAAAAAAACTTAAAATGAATTCGATAATAAGTTGATGCGTTGTCATCAAGTTAATAGCATGTTCTGAAAACTTGAATTTTTAATGGTTATGTCGATGTGTCTCCTAGTTTTAGGAATCAATGTAGGTCTAGTGTGAGTTTTTAAAATAAGAAACGACGTCAATAATAAGTTCATGACTCTCCTCTCAGTAGGGACTAGTGTTGGACAAGTAAGGTATTCTTTTAAATTTTTTGTTAAAAAAAATAAATACCAATGATAAAAATATCAATAAATATATATAAATTAAAGAAAAATCATTGAGTTACAAGACTCTTGATTCAGGGTCTGACGCTAACTAGACAGAGATATCCACCAATAATAAATGATATACGAATAAGCTTAGAAAATAATTTAGAGAGTTAATAGCATGTGTAAAATAAATTTAGAAGAAAATATATATTAAAGGTAACCTTTTCTTGGAGAGGATGCGATGAAAGTGATTTTTATCTTCCTTTAAGCATAACCAACCACTTACTCAAATCTTTAGATCTAGTGAATATTTGACAATTCTTAGTCTCCTTAACAACATATTTTTGAAACTATCTGAATTAAACTCAATTAAGAAGTTTTAATGAAATCTCATGTTTAGAACCCTCTTGAGTGTTAATATTTGAATTCCAAATGGAATTTAATCTCTAAAATTACTATAAAAAATAATCAAATGTCAACCCCTCTTATTTACAATTCCAAAAAACAAAAATCTAATATTAAAACTAACCTTTTTAAAATACTCATCTAACCCTTTTTTTTTTACATCTTGGAAAATATAAGATGTAGTAATATAAAAAAAATGAATTAAACTTTATCTCTTGCATGTGAATTCAATTTATTTATTAATTGAATTCAAATTATATATTATAATTAAATTTAATTATATTAAAGAATTGTTTCTAAACAACCTATAAAGAACTAGGTAAAGACTTCGCTTTCAATATTATTTTTAATTTTTAATGGTCTTATATTCATTTCAGTGCACAAATATATGGAGTTTTGTAATTATTTGTTTGTGCAATTGGCAGGATGACAAATGCTTAATTTAAAAGATACCTTCAATTGCACTGGATCACGTTCAAACCCAAAAGACCCAATTAAAATTGACTTGATCACTCAAATAAATGAAGATGGGCTTCTCGGCTTGAAATTTTGCCACCTTGCCTTATTGGATTCCTAATAGTTGAAACAAAAAATAAGATGTAATGAATTAATTTCTCAAATTAATTCTAAATTCACATCATAAACTTGACTTCAAAATATATCATAAATAATTTTTGGAAAATAATTGGATAAATAATATTTTGTGAGAATTGAGCCTACAAATAGAACAAGCAATGTAATTTTTTCTAGGTGATTTTTATCTTTATTTTTAAATATAATCCATTCATTTAAACATTTGAAAATCCTTAGTCTCCTTCAAATATCAAGAATGATTTTTTTTTAATTATTTTTTTATTCAAAGATATCTTATGTCCCGATACTTTGAAGAGAATATTTGAAACAAAAAAATCTTGCTTGATTTCTCAATATGAAAGATCTAAATAAATTATATAGTATCAAAGTTAAGAAATATAATAATAATTTTGTATTTAATCAATCACATTATATTAAGAAAAAAAACTTAATAAACTTAAATATCTCATAATCTATTTGATTCTAGTGTAGAATTATTTTATATTTGTGATAAAAGTACACAACTAGAATATACTAGTGTGGTTGAAAGTCTTATGCATGTTAAGTATTGAATAAGATTTAATTATGTGCAAACTATTCATTTATGCAAGCCTAAAATGGATCATTGGAAAGTTATTTCAAGAATATTTAGTTATCTTTAAAAAATGATTGAGTTAGACTTGTTTTATTCTGATTTTTCAACTATTTTAGAAGAATATTTTGAGAAAATATTTAATAAGTTTAAGCATCTCAATATAAAAGAGGCTAACAATACATTTGATTTTAAGTGTGAAATTATCTTATAATTATGATAAAATAGCACATAGTTAGAATATATTAATGCATTTGAAAGTATAAATGGATTGAATATAACTTTTTTCTATGCAAACTATCAATTTATATGTATAATACAGATCGTTAGAAAGCTATTTCAAGAATCTTTGGTTATCTTAAAAGGATAATTGATTTAGACTTGTTTTATTTTGATTTTTTAATTATTTTAGAAGGGAATAATGAGAAAATACTTAATAAGTTTAACCATCTTAATATAAAAAGAGACTGACAATCTATTTAATTCTAGTTTGATATTATCTTATAATTGTGATAAAATAGCACACAATCTATTTTATTTTATGCAAACTATCAAATACATTAAAAATAACTGGAAAAATAAAAAACAAAAGAGTGAAAGGAAAAAAAAAAAAAAAAAATAAGTCTATATTTTAGTTTTTTTTTTAAACAAATTTTAAAGGTGGCTTTTACCTGATGTAGTATTTAAAATGTAATCTTTCGAAGGAAAAATGCCACCACACCCATACTTGAAGGTTTAAAGTAATTTTCCCTTAAAAAGTTTTGCTAATAATTATCACTGCTTAGTATAATTATCATTATTTACTAATCAAATAACAATCATAAATTTAATATTACTATAACCATTATCATATTAACATCAAATCAACTATTCTCATACTGTCACAACCACAACTTCCATGCCACCCCTTTGATGCCATCGTTTCTTAATTATTAGTTTTTACAATTTAACTAATAATATATTTCTTAAATTAAATAAAGTTTATATACAAAATTTTCCTTAAATAAAAAAGGGTATCAAACACCCCCTTTGTTGTTTCTTTGTATTCTTCTCTCCTTCCTTTCTCTCTGATTTCTTAATTCCAATATACTATAACTCTATAAACTGTTTTCTTCACAGTTTTGCTACTTTTATCCACTGCATGGTCATTCCAAATCATTAAAAAGCATAAGAACTTGCATTCAATCATTAATTCTACTCTTGGAATTGTGGGCTGCATCATAAACTACTGGTCTAGTTACTCTTATTGATAGAGGTCCATCTATCGACATGCAGCCTAACATTATCGGAGAACCTTGAAGTAGTGATCAAGAGCAGGTTAAGATTAGGCGTACCAAGCAATGCAAATAATAATTAGTATTGAGGAAACTTCAAAAGACCTAGAATGTCAAAGTACAAACTGCTAGGAAACACACGAGTCCAGCATATGAACTCCAAGAATTTATTTCAATTTTCAGAGATTTCTTTCATACAATCAGAACCGGTCAGAATTCACTAGCTAAGGAGATGTATCAAATGGTGTACAGTATACCAATGGGCGTTCATATTTTCTAAACATCTGCTGAAGCTTGTAAAACCAACAAAAATCTCAAAGAAAACCATAATGCCTTGAACTGATTTCACTATTCAGTGAGTGGAATTCATCACAAAGAGCTTTTAATTGCTGCAACTTCAAGGAAAAAAGAAAAAAAGGTACCAATACTTCAGAGTTCAAGTCGCTGTCATGAGCCAATTTATAACATCTCAAAATTCTAAATCAGTCACCTCCCCTCAGTATCTGGAAGCAGAAATACAAGGAAGCTCGTCAAAAAGTAAATAAAGGAGGTGAGTTTGGGCAGTGAGTTGAACTTGGGCCATCACGGCAGTGGTAAATATCTTTATCGTAACTCAGATTCTAAAGCTGGTTATTCCACATGCCATAACAAGAGAGGTATTATAATAACACTGAAATGTGTAATACAACATAAATGGGTTGTCAAGGAGGATTGCCATGCAAAGGGAGAAATACAATAGTACAATACACATCCTAGTTTGTCATGTAAACCAATGTCTGCAAAAAATGAGAGTGCCTATGGAAGGAAAAAGACATGTCAATTGCATACAAGCTGAGCAGATCATTGAAGTATTAGAACTTGAAAACTTGTAGATTATCTTTTGTTTACAAGAGATTAGTTATAATGGTTATCAAGTGCAACAAAAAGGAAAAGCTAAAGAGAAATGCAGGCTGTCTCCCATGATGCCTAAGAGTCCAAACACTGGGTCATCCGAAAGTCCCTAACATAAGCATCAAATGATGTAGCAGAAGAAGACTAAAAGAGCCCAAATCAGGGGACAAATTCCATCCAATCAAATATGATTTAGATCCCTGTTTTTCCTTCAGCAATTACATTAAAGGGGATTTTTTCAAGACATAATTTCATAAGATTTCAAGAAGAAAAAGAATCACCTTTGTCATCGTGGGATGATTCATGTTCCTTTATCTCTGGAACATGGTTTCCAATAAACTGCTGAATAGTTCTCCAGTAGTGATCACCACCAGCAAGCCAAGTGTCCATATGCATGCCATTAGGAAACTCCACAAAGATGCATTCCCTATTATGAGAAGCTACTTTAGCGTAGAGCATTTGCATATGTGATGGAGGAACCATTTCATCTTGCAATCCAGAAAGAAAAAGAATTGGCTGATTAATCTGCAATTAAGAAGGTCAATCCATGATGAACAGATAGAGGAAATCAAAATGGTAGAAAAGCATCAATGAACTGTAATTTCCATTTCCAGAAAATTAATTTTGAAAATAGCTAGTTCAACTTCAACAAGCTATGTTGTATAGGCAAATCACACAAGATTGGCACATGCACTTTAATTCTTTCACAAACCAAAGAGAAGCAAGGGGCGCATTCAGCCTAAACTCCAAATATACATTCTCGAATAATAGAAGATATAGAAACATGCTATGGGTATCAACAAGAGATTGACATGGTATTCCAATCATTTTAAAATGCACAAGTGCTTTGTATTCATAAATAATCAATAATTGAAAGCATGAGATTCCACCAACATTTGATCTCACCTGGCCAACAATGTCAATGGTACTCCATGGAGAACGTACAAGAAAATTAAGAATTTTAGGCCCTTTTGAACCTGTGCCTCCAATAAACCACTTTAGGAAGGGCAGTAGAACTCCTGCCATGTCTAGAATGGATGTAAAAGTGTTCTCCAAGATCAATGCAGCAACCTGAAATGACAAAGCCAATAAAAGATGATGACCAAAAAAATAATATTACCTAATAGTTTGAAGAACTCCAACAGAGAAAGTGAATAAATTCCGTTCAATCAAAAGTAACCAAGATGAGTGGTAAGTGTGTATGGTTTCTTTAATGTTAATGAAATGAATAGTGTAGATGGAAAAGGAAGACAGTAAATTAACATATTAAGATTATCATATTTCAAACTAGAAGAAATGCAAGGTGAAAGCAAAATACAAAAGAGAAGAATAAACAGCTGTCCTAGCCATTACTCATAATCTGCATCTTAACCAGCAGCTTGACTGTAAATTGAAGAGACATCAACGATATTTCCAAAAAACAAATTGAACATTCTAGTTAAGGTGATATGTCTACCAAAACAAGAGTATATGATAAATCAAAACCAACAAAGTCTCTTCCCGTTATCTGGTGAAAATTTTTCTAGAAACCACAATGGGTACTAGGAACCACAATTTTGGTTCCTTCCTTTCTTTGTTAAGGCTCAGACAATGAAATATATGTCAAAACTTGTATATTAGAATATCTTTAACGCATGTCATTGCATGTATATGCTAAAACTTCCTTGCACGGGCTTTAACTTGAACAAGCTACTAGTCAATTTTAGACATGGCTATAGCCCAATTCTAATGAGGAAGCTCAGAAGACTTCCTAGCCATACAATGAGACATGCTTTTCATGTTTTGTATTTTTCCTATTTATACAGAAACACATTGAATCTAAAACAAAAACTCATGACAAGCGACATAATAGTTTTTGCTGAATTTTCCTTCTCTCTTCCATTCTCTTGATTTTATATGGTATCAAAGCTTTTGCTCAATAGCATGCATGACTTCCTTGGATGATCTCTCTTGCCTTTCACTCAAGCCTCCTTGAACTATGACAAGGGACATAATATAGTGATGAATTGACAGCAATTTGTAAACCACACACTCTCACATATTTTAACTTGTATATGTTCAAAGATCTAGATTAAAGTTCAAGGGCTTAGTAACCACTCTAACAGCTCGATTCAAACTTGTTACCTTCTTAAAATTGCATAGTTTACTCTTGACCTATGAATTCTTACACATTGATGACTTTTCTATGCTCTCCATTGGATCCATTCCTGTTGATGACATGACTACCCCTTACACCAGCATTGTTAGACAGTCCACTTCTGTTGATAGAGGTAACAACTTTAACCTCGGTTCCTTGTGTGGTCGAAATGGTCTTTTCAACAAAGAGGCATGGTAGAAATTAGTGAGGTTGCCAAAATAGAAAGAAAAAAAATTGTTGGGGAATGAATTAAGCTGGAATCAACCATGGCATGCCATCCAAACCTAGTGCCAAATATACAATAACTATTATCATATTGCCCTATCATGTTCTTTCCGCTTTTCAAGTATTGGTTCTCTCCTAAGAGGAAACTCTTCGGAATCTTCAATTTTAGGCCTATACCTTCGACCAACACTGCTTTAACTAGTCACTCTTCAAATCATGATCAATCATGACATCTTGATACCCGGACAACAAATCATGTCATGTCTCACTCATGTGGAACCCTACACTTGCTTCAAACAACTTGCAGTAAGTGAAACCCTTCACTTGGCTTCGAACAACTTGTAGTAAGTGAAAGTAAGAAACTTAATATCTTGCACCTTGGCTATACTTCAATTCACATACCTCAACATTCCCAAAAATTTCCTATTTTACACATTCTTGATCCCGACAATTTGTTTTAGATAATGATGTTTTTTTTTTTAATTTCATAGTCACTTTATCTTGTCCAGATCAAGTTTTCATAGTCATCCTCTTGTCCAGCGCAATTAAAGATGGTTTATATTAGCTTTAGTACTAACCCTTTCTCTAGTTCTCAAGAGTTCTCTATCGCAAGAACTACCCACAGGTTTGGTATCAACGTCTTGGTCATCCATACTCTCGCATCTTGCATTAATAAGGCTCCTCAGATTTCTTCCTAAGCCAATTATCATTTTAATTGAATCACTTGTCTCTTACGCAAATTCTTCAGCGTCAATCTCCTTTTTCAAAACTTTTCAAACTACAACTTGACTGCATTTTTAAAGGTTTTTGGTTGTTTACGCTTCTTGTTTATAAATTCATACAATAAAACATAAACTTGATTTTTGCTCTATCCCATCTATCTTCCTTGGTTATAGTTTGGATCACATTAAATATTGTTGCATGGATATTTCTACTCTCCGTGTCTAAGGCATCCATCATTGTATGTTCCATGTATCTTCCTTTCCTTATGCCAAGTCCATTTCACTAGTTTCCTCTTTGTCATCACAGTCCTTGCCTTTTTGTCCTCTTGTTGTTAGTTCTCAATGGATTAGCATTCTCGTGCCTATCATATTACCTCATTTTTCTATCTCGTCCTCTACGTCACCTCTTTCCACTTCATCTCCTAGTTATGGGACTCCTCGTGCTACTCCATTTTCGATCCCTTTTTCAATCTCACCTTATAGTTATCATTCTCCAACTTCAACAGTCTCGTGTTATCTTGTACCATCCATCTACCTCTAGACTCTATCCATTATTGTTGGTCCCAACATTGTCACAGACAACAACTCCCCCAGTTCATCTTCTCCTATTAATCTCCCACTAAATAATACTTTATTTGTACTTTCCTTGTTACCCTTCGTTAACGTCAGCCCAAACACTTTCTTGTCTCGCATCTTTCCTTGACCAACGTTGTTTCACCCTTTTTTATCCAAACCTACTTGTTACACAGCAGCCAAATAATATCGAGAGCGAGATTCAGCAACGACTGCAAAAATTGATGCATTGGTCCACGCAATCACACCTAGTCTTCGATTCCTTTTGATCCCTCTAATAATGTTACTGGTTGCAAGTGAGCGTACAAGATTAAACAGAAAGTTGATGGATCCATTGAATTCTATAAAGCTTGTCTGGTAGCCAAAGGATATTATCAATAGGAAGGCAGTAACTTTGATGAGAACTTCAATCTTGTTGTCAAGCCAGCCACAATTTAGACAATTTTGGCTATTGATATTTCCCAAGGTTAGTATATTCATCATTTGGATGTTCATAATGCCTTAATGGTTTTACTGACACTAATGTTTACATGCAGCAGCCTTCATGTTTTGTTAATCCTCACCTTCCTTCTCATGTATGCAAACTTCACAAATCTCTCTATGGACTTGAACAACCACCATGTGCATGATTCCATCAGCTACACCAAGTCTTGTGGAGTCTTGGCTTTCATAAGTGTCAAACTAACACATCACTTTTTATATACCGATTCTCAACTATTTGCATCTATATTATGGTTTATGTTGATGATATTCTTGTCACAAGTAATGATCTTTTTTATGTAACTTAGTTGCTTGTTCATCTCACTGTAGAATTCTCTATTCAAGATTTGGACCATATGAGTTACTTTCTCGGTATTGAGGTACAATATGCTTCTCATTGGCTATCCTTCTCCTAGTCTCGCTATGCCTTAGACATTGCGCACAAGGCTAGCATGACCCAATGTTAGTTAGTTTCCACACCGATTGTTGTTGGTTCTTGTCTTTCTACCACCTCTAACAATGGTTTTGCTTGCTCTGACCCTACTTTATATTGTCAGGTGATTAGAGCTCTTCAGTATCTTACTTTTACATGGCCACATATTTCTTTTGCTACTAAAAAGGTTTGTTAGTTCATGCTCAATCTGAGGACCATTAGTTTGCGGTTAAACATATGTTATGTTCATGGTACGTCTCATTTTGACTTATCTTTTACCACCTCTTATGATCAACTACATGGCTTTAGTAACTTTGTTTGAGCTGGTAATGTTAATTATCAAAAGTCTACGAGTGCTTATGCTATTTATCTCGTCATAACCTTCTCTCTTGGAAGTCTAGTAAGCAAAAAAAGGTTGCTCAATCTTCTATGAAGGTTGAATATAAGGCTATTTCTAATGTTATTGTTGAGTTACGATGGCTCTCCTTTTTTTTTGTCTAAACTTGGTTGTTTGTCCCCTTTTCCTCCTATCTTAGAGTGTGACAATCATGGAGCAACTTATCTCATAGCTAATCCGGTTTTTCATTCACGCATGAAACGTGTTGAAATTGATTTTCAATTTGTTTGTGATATGGTTGCGAAAAAGGAATTACAAGTTCAGTTTATTGACATTGGTGATTAGATAGCGAATGTTCTCACCAAAGCATTAAGCTCTACCCATTGTCTTTTTTCAATCTAAGTTGGTTGTGGGCGATAAGAGCCAATACTAATAAGGAGGCCCAATAGACCTCCTAACCATACAAGAAGATATATTTTTACTTTTTTGTACTTGCCTAATTCTATTTGAGCCATTGTATTGTAGAAACACGTTAAATCTAATACAAAAACTCATGACAAAGGACAATATTTTCTGTTGAATTCTCCTTTTCTCTCTCGTTTTTTTCCACTCCCTTCATTTTATAAGGGCTAACAATACTTAGTTACCTCAACTTCTCAAAAATATATCCAAACCTCCAATTATGCAGTTATAACATGGAGGATGGATACTATTGGTGTTATCTCTAATCCCTTTTTTAAAATATACACAATTGTACAACATGTAAAACAAAAAAGTTTGTGTGTACTTGATTCCCTTCCCTTTATTGCCAGTAATTATAGATACACATGGCATGTATGACAAATATGTCTATTCGATATTTCTTGGCTATCAATCTCGATTAATTGCTTAATTTCTCCCCTTATTGACAGGATAGTAAGAAGTTGAGTAAAAAGTTGAAGTAAAGGGTTGAGTATCAAAAGTGCTTTAGAATGAGCAAACCTACGAGGTTGGTTTTATGTGAATAAAAGAATATCCATTTAAGAACCATATGCATGGCAATGCCAATTTAAAACCTACAATGAGGCTCCAACTATACCACTTTGTACTCTACCCATATAAAAGTACAGCTACTAGTAATTGAGGATCACAGATTTTGCGCTTACTAAAATAAATCTAAAAAGGAAAGACCCCACTAGTATTGTTCAGTACAACTCCTAGCTATTCTCTTTTGAGGCTCATTGATTCATTATAAGTCACATTAAAGGCTCCACAATTAACTTCACAAATTCTAATGGTTTCAAATAACAAACACCCTTCTTTCTCCTTCACTCACACAAACACACAGAGCATCCACCGCAAGATGACTAACAAAAGACTATACCATCAAAATTTGTGTAAACTTAAAAGCACAATGCAAGTGACCTGGAAGACTCATCAACAAAATACAAGAAGTTGCATGACAGGTGTAGAAAAAACATGTTTAATTATGAAAAAACCATAAACAAGATTTTGAACTCCAGAAATACAATGCATATAGTACTAACAGAACTATCTGGAGCAGTACCTTATCGGGGTTGTTTTTGGTGAGCAGAGCCCCAACTGCACCCCCAAGTGACCGCCCAAACACGACTATTCTAGATGTGTCAATGTCAGTCCTCTGTGAAAGATGATCCAGAGCAGCCTGCCCAAAGAAAAAACATGCAAACTAAGGACATGGCTATAGGCTACACGATAAGCATTGGGAGATAAAGTGAAAGAGTTGAGAACCACACCTGAGCATCTTTTGCAATTCCATGCTGCGAAGGATATCCATCACTTGCTCCATAACTGTTTAGATAAAGGAAATGATGAAGCATTTGTTTCCACTCAGAAAAGCAGCAAGAATACAGCAATTACCATTGAGATATAAACAAAATGAAATATGGAATGACGCAAAAACTCAAGCACTTGATCAGGAAATGCATACCCTCGATATGAAAGCATGAACACGTTGCACTGCAACCTCTGAATCATTATGCGGACCATTTCAAGACGATGAGCAATGTCTGAAGGTTAATAGTTAAGGCCTATAGTTTCAGCCAGCCAATAAGCAAAATAAAAAAAACTGAAGGAACCCAGTACAAGAGACAACAACAAACATAATGCAGGGCTTATAATGATAAGGATACTTCCAGCATTCTCTTGGAAAAACAGGACAGTTGGACCTGCAAAACCATCAACACTAACATCTGAGTTTTGGAAACTCAAAATTAAATTATCAACAGATCTACATCAAACTTACACTCGACCTATTTCCAGTTTATATAAAGAATTAATTAATCCTTTCACTAATTGAGCTCTAACAGATTCAAGGTCAACAAAAAGGTCAAAATTAAATTCGAATTTCATTTCCCTTTATGTAAACCCTAGCTGAGTTAAACGAAATGAATAACGGAGTCGTGACCTCTGCATTCAGGGAGGAGCTTAATGAACCAAGCGTGAAGGCGGACGCCATCGGAGGATCGGAGCCAAACGTCCTCGTAAAGGAGACGGAGTCGAGCAGGAGTGATCGAGTAGGATTTAGTGAGACCGGGTAAGACCGGGACGTAGACGAGCTTCTCTTGAAAGGCTACAAGCAAAGCCATCCCTGCTACTACTATGCCTCCGACTCCGTACAGAAACGCGCTCACGTACGACACCATTGTCCACTATTGCTCTTGTCGTTTTGATTTGACAGTCTCTTTTTCTGTGTGGAGGAGTGAGGGAGATGCGTGCTGCTTAGTTTTATGATTTGATTTGAGATTAAAAATAAATAAATAAATAAAATTGTTGGGGTCGAGTCGGCGAGTCGAATCAATCAATCCATCTCTTTTGGTATTTGGGGAAGAAAGATATGAATTGGACAGTCTGGGTGTGGGGTCCTCCGTAATGGAGAGAACCCCACTGTTTCAAACTTTCATCCTTTCATCTCAGCTCACAGATGTTTTTTTTTGTTTTAATTAAACTTCTATACTAGCTTCATGGCCGTTAATTATAACAGTTTATTTATTTTTGTATTTTAAAAATATTTTTCAAAATATTTTAAAAATATTTTTTTTCTTGTTTTAAATTATTTTTTTATATTATTTTGATATCAAAAATAAATTTAAAAATATTATTTAATGTATTTTAAAATAAAAATCACTTTAAAAAATAACTATTACAATAATACTAAACAGAATCTTAATATAAAGCATTCTCTTACTAAAAATAAAATAAATAAATAAATATAAAGGATTATTATTTATGGGTGTGAGAATTATATTATAAATCATTTTAAATAGCATAGTAACAAAAGGAACACTTACGAGTTAAGAGTGTACTTTTTTTTTTTTCTTGAAGTGATGAATTTATGAAATAAGATATCTATTTGTATTATTGTTTTTTAATATATGTTTTGTTGGGTATAGTTGGAAGGAGTTTATTTTTATAATTGAGTAGTAACAATTTAAGTTAATAATAATAATAATAATAATAATAATAATTTATTAGAATTTATTAGATAATGTTTAATTAAGATCTATAGAAATGGATATTTAAAATGTGTGCCTAAATTCTTTGTAATCAGGATTCACTGTAGCTTTCATAATACTATGCAGCTCTCATAATTTTTACCCCCTCCGCAATATTAGTTTTTCCATGTGGCAGCGCTTAAAACCTTATAAAAAGATAGAGGGACTGCCGAAAGCCTTTTTTTTATTTTGAAAAAAAAATTGTTTAAAATAAATTTTATATTTTTGTTTAGTTTTAACATGTTGATGTCAAAATAATTTTTAAAAAATAAAAAAATATTATTTTAATATATTTTCAAGTAAAAAACACTTTAAAAAATAAATATTACTATATTTTTAAATACATCTAAAGTTAAAACAAAAGTTCATTCTTATGTTTTGTTATGTTATTATAACATGATAGCTATCTATCATAATATAATAATTATCAAGCATTTTCATTTCATGTATTTTTAGTGTTGATGCTTTAATTTTTTGTTCTATTCTCAAAGATACGCTACTAATTACATAAACTCATTATATAGGATGCTTGATTAATTTTATCTTCTAATTTAACACATGTAAGAATTTTAATATTTAAAAAATACGAGGGATTTTTGGCGAATTCATGGTGTGTGTATCAACATAATTACTATCACATTGTTATTACATAATTCTATTCACATACTATAATAAATTCTCAAACAACTTAAAGGGACTTTGAAAAGGAATAAATCCCTTGAAGTTATTTTTTATTCAGATTTTATTAAGAAAAAATGTCTAAAGGATTTTATTTTTTGACACTTGTAGGAATATATAACTTAACTGAAACTTATAACATGTCTTCTCCTTTGATTTTGATTAATAATTTGGTTTGTGCTTCACAACGGGTTAATATTAAATTTTTTTTCATATGTCAAAAAAATATTAAAAATATAAAAAATATTTTAAACTTTTTGGGTCTGGCGATCATGCTCGCCAGACCTAAAAGACTTGGGTCTGGTACTTAGATCAGGCAAGGTTGGCAGACCCAAATTTACTTGAACAACAACAACAACAAAATAATAATAATAATCATATTAATAATAATAATAATAACAA
>Ga0307517_10009000_pt1 | contig 14236 bp, 9 predicted proteins | sample 23_EM_MG_FD_194515 | JGI IMG/M metagenome (GOLD analysis project Ga0307517, IMG submission 194515) | Populus trichocarpa ectomycorrhiza microbial communities from riparian zone in the Pacific Northwest, United States - 23_EM | ecosystem: Host-associated > Plants > Roots > Unclassified | place... | reverse complement strand
CAGACCACGAGAGTCTCACCAAACTCATGACACAAAAGAATCTCAATGGACGACAGCAGAGATGGCTAACGCACATCAGTCGCTTTGATTTTAAAATAGAATACCAGCCAGGAGCGAAGAATTTCCTAGCAGACTACCTATCGAGAATCCATGAGAAAACCCCAGGGCCAGTAGATATAAGCCTCAAGGACCCCACTATCGATTATGAGAGCCTTGAGCTGCCTGACCCTACCCAACCCCTACAGATCAATACAAGCTACGCCTCCTCTAGCGATTTTAGCATTGAATCAGACGACGCCATGTACCACTCAGGCGAAGCCCAAACCTCCCCCACTCTTACCAGCAGTGACTCTATCAGTCACTGCCGCCCTGAATACCTTATGGACGAGATTACCAGCAATGCTGTGACTCGCTCCCAGAAGCGTAAGGCCTCTGCTTCCTCGCCAGCTACATCAAGCGCAGCCAGCAACAATAGCAGAATATCGATTGGAAACTCTTGGGGTGATAATACAACTCTCCCAATCTCTAGTGAAATGGAACGACGACACTCAGAAATGAGCTGGATGTCATGCACTGACGACGGGTGTGAAATACATAAGAATGAGAAAGAAGGCGCAGGCTACTGGCCAAAGGACCCTAAGGTCCGGAAGCAGAGTAAGAAGACAAAGAGAAAAGAGCAGGATAGGACTTCAACATCGAATACAGCCCTTGAAGCAGGCCAGGTCTCACTCCCTGATATCCCATACCTCTCAGAAAGCCTCCCACCTTTTCGTATGAATGATACCATTCTAGCCACACCGCCCATGGCCTCGCCGGCCTTTAGTCCCCTTTACAGCCAAGCAGGCTATGACTCCGATGAGGCAACCAATGCCAACCAATTCCTAAGCACCCTACACTCCCGCCTTATGGGTATCCTCGCCCAGCGAGTTAGAGAAGCCCTTAAGACCGACGCCCTCTACACCAGGGTCAAAGAAACCGATAACAAATTGCACTATTCCATCCGCGATGGCCTTCTACTCGCCCAGAACACCAATGGGTACGAAAACCTTTATATACCGGTAGGACCTCTTGAGAAGGGGGTATCCCTACGGGATTTCATCCTCAAAACTGTCCATGAAGGCCTTGGACACTTCTCAGCTTACAAATGCTACTCCTATGCGGCTTGCTTCTTCTGGTGGCCACAGATGCGCCAGGACTTTGTCCTATACTGTCGGTCATGCGATAAGTGCCACATTAACAACCAGCCCACCACCCTACCCTATGGACGATCCCTTACCCTCCCTGACCCCGACGAAGCCTACCAATCCCTAGCCATAGACTTCGCCGGACCTTTTAACAAATCTGATGGCTACACATCTATCATGGTCATTATGGACCGCTTTACCTCCTACACACATCTCATCCCACTCAAGGACGCTGCTACATCTGAGAAGATCTTCAAGAAACTCAACAGTACTATCTTCGATGTCCATGGCCTCCCTCTCAGCATTGTTCTTGACCAGGACTCTCGCTTTACCTCCAAGTTTTGGTCACAAATGATGAAGTCCCTCGGTATCCAGGTCTGGATGGCGACCCAATACCACCCCCAAACGAATGGCCAGGTTGAGCGAAGGATTCGCACCCTTAAACAGCTAATGAGGAACTTCGTTAACCCCAGACAGAACAACTGGTCCGGCGCCCTCCCAGCTATTGCAGCAGCCATGAATGGCGCCCCCCATGAATCCCTAGGCATCTCGCCATACCATGCCCTCTATGGACACCCCTGGAAGATATTCAACCCTGTCCAGAGATCCGCCAGCAAGGTACCAGCTGTGGACGATATCCTAAACGCCCATGAAGCAACGACAATGGAAGTAGACATGGCCAGAAAGCATGCTACCTTCCGCCAGACTGTCCAGGCTGACAAACGCCGCAAACCCCTAACGGACCCCTTCAAGAATGGCAGCAGAGTTCTTGTTAGAGGCTGCCCTTATACCTCCTCCCCTGGACGATCCAAGAAACTAGAACCACGCTGGTTCGGACCCTGCAAGGTCCTAGAACATCTACTGGACACAGACAACTACAGGTTACACCTCCTGCCCAGAATGGCCCGCCAGAAACCCTACTTCCACGTCTCCTCCCTTAAGGAATACAGAGAGAACGATCCGGATAGATTCAAGTCCCGCAGAATGGACAAGCCAGCACCCATCCTAATTGACAATGGAGAAGAATGGGAAGCAGAGCAGATACTCGACTACCGCTGCAAGAACAACAGGCACAAATTCCTGGTCCACTGGAAAGGCTATGAGCGAGCAGACGACTCCTGGGAACCTATCGAGAACCTCGACCACTCCCTGGAACTCATACAGGAATACTGGGACGCTAACCACCCAGCAGAACCGACGCCCCAGATCACCTCCCACTACATTAAAGCTTCCTGGGAACCTATGGAAGTTTCCTCTACACCCTGCACCACAAACGATTGCCCAGACGACTTCTGGGAACCCTATGACGATGAGGAATATGATTCTAGCAGCTCTGAGCAGGACTATTTCCCCACAGATGACGACAGCCTCCTATGGCACACCGACGAGAGCGCTGATGACAGCGAAGACTTTGGGATCATAGTTGATTTTTCAGAATAAGGGAATGTAACATGTGTACATGTTCCGGTAACGGTACACAGGAGCGGGCAGTGCAGGATCTCCTATGTTTAGTTGATCTATATTTGGTTTATTTGATTTGATTTCAGCTCCGCCACTGTCTCTGAGTCAGATAGGCTATGCTATTGTATTGCTATGTTTAGTTTGCCTTGTTGGAAGTTTATATTTAGTATTCCGGCTATGGAATGGTCATGTAGCACTAGCGAAGGCTGAGCACTGTTTGTTTGTTTCTTTCTTTGGTCTTGCAGGATTACAGGATTCCGGTATGTGCGCAGCTACTGGTAATGATCGTGATTGCACGAAGGCTATCACTCTTGCGTTTTGTATTTAAACCAGTCTCCTGGCTAGCAGGAGACAGCAGACTTCGACAGACCTCCAGTCTAAGAATACACTTGGTTGAACGGCAATCCCTGAGTCCCTTAGCCGAACTTGTCCTTCAACTATTATCCTTCTAGCTACCGGTCCCTTGAAGCCTCCCTTAGCACCAGCGCTAGCAGGTCTATCGCCGGTCCTATTGTATTTTCGTTAGACAGGAATAAACCTGTTACACAGATATGGCCATTGCTGCGACAAGTTGGATAGTGCTTTTTGCAGCAGGAGCATTCCTGTAACATCTGTACATGTTCCGGTAAAGGTACACAGGAGCGGGCAGTGCACGATCTCCTATGTTTAGTTGATTTATATTTGGATTATTGGATTTGATTTCAGCTCCGCCACTGTCTCTGAGTCAGATAGGCTATGCTATCGTATTGCTTTGTTTATTTTGCTTTGTTGGAAGTTTAGCTTTAGGATTCTGGGTATGGAATGGTCATGTAACACTGGTGAAGGCTGAGCTTTGTTTGTTTCTTTCTTTTGGTCTTGCAGGATTACAGGATTCCGGTATGTGAGCAGCTACTGGTAATGATCGTGATTGCAGGAAGGCTATCGCTCTTGGGTTTTGTATTTAAACCAGTCTCCAGGCTAGCAGAAGACAGCACACTTCGACAGACCTTCAGTCTAAGAATACACGTGGTTGAATGGCAATCCCTGAGTCCCTTAGCCCAATTTGTCCTTCAACTATTATCCTTCTAGCTACCGGTCCCTTGAAGCCTCCCTTAGCACCAGCGCCTGCAGGTCTATCGCTGGTCCTATTGTATTTTCGTTAGACAGGAATAAACCTCTTACAATTCCTTAGATATGGCCGTTGGTCCTTCTGGGAGGGTTCTCTTCGTGGTTCCTTTCCTTTTCCTTTAACATCAGCTGTTTTATACACTGTGTTATCTGCGTAGTTAACTGCGGTAGTAATTTTCAACTCCATCAATTTATTGTAAAAGTGATCGTAGGTAAGGTCTTTCTTGTTTTGGAGGTTATCAATGATATTATTCATTTATTCGGGAAGAGAACAGAGGAGGATGGCTGCTTTAGCCTCAGGTTTGTCGAACACCGTTTGAAAGACCAACAGGAGGGTGTATCGGTCGGTTGAGGAGGCCGTGGAGCATCGGTGGTGTGATCGATTCCATAAGGTATCGTACTTCTTGACATGATCAGAAAGAACAAGCAATGTATCGTACTTATTGACATGATCGGAAAGAACATGCAATGTATCGTACTTGGTATTGAAAACAGAATTGAGTTGGTTGAAGAAAGATGAAGTGTTTTCTCTAGCAAATTTGTCCTCCAGAGCGGTCCATATTTTAGGAGGGGTTTTATGAGTAGCGAGGAGGATGAGCCATTGAGACTCTACGGTTTGGATGAAGTATGTCACGGCATACTGGTAGCCATCGATAAAGTTATCATTGTCATCTTCAGCGTAATCGTCAATGGGTTTTTTCAACTAACACATTACTATTCCAACCGGTAAAAAGTTCGAGAACATATTGTGAAATGTCTCTCCCAGCACCGTAGTCTTCGCTGAATGTAAGCTTTGATATCGATCTTAGTTTGTAGATGGAAGTGACCGAGTTCTTGGTACCTTGAATGTGTTTGTCGGTGGCCCGAGTAGATGTTTTACCGGCCTGAGGTTGACTTGAGGTTGAGGGTAATTTGACTGGTCTTTTGCACCCAGAACGAGCTGGACGAGGGGAGGATTCTCCAGCAGCTGTGGTAAAACGCGTAGCGGGATGCGAGGACACTCTAACCGTATCTTCGGTTTCTGACTCAGAGTTGCGAAGTTGTCTGCTAGCTGCTGCATCAGTCATTTTGGTGATGTTTAGATGTGAAAGATCCTCCAAAAAATGATAGGGACCTGTCTCTGCACTTCTCTCAGTCTTTTAGTATTTTGTGAACACCTTTAGGCGTTCCAATTGCAGCAAGCGCACTCGATGCTAGCCCCCTCCTCGCTCGAAGCAAAGTGAAGTTATGTGGAAAAGTATACAGTACCAGGTGTCCACTACTACGCAGACTAAGCGTGGTGGTTGAGGGGAGAAAGGATTTTGCGTTGCAACGGGGGAACGGGTACTTTTAAGGTGATGAAAAGGGGTTGAGCTGAGCCGAATGCCGAGAATTTTCCATTCCCACAACAACGGTTGCTAAGGTAGAGGTAGAGGTAGGTATACAATCGTGTTTCATCGCTGTTGGAGGTGGAAGCGTGTGAGCGTAGTTCTTATAGAGTAAGGAGAGCGCCGGGCTCATAACCTGTTCAAAATGTGAATGCAGCACAATCTATTCTATGTGGATAATACTTTGCAAGTACGAGGAGGGTTGCGAGGCATGCTTAGCGAGAAGCTGAAGAAGGAATTGGTAGGAGTTCCTGTTCTTCATTCTTCCAAGCCAGGCGGGCTATAGCACCTTATTTATAGAAAAGCGCGCGTCCATATGCACCAGAGAAATATAGGGAAAACAATGTAAGAAACATAAGAAACATTTTTGCCCCTGAAATCCAACCAAGTAAATCACAAATAATGTGCACGAAAACAAAAGGGTGTGGAGCAATTATTAGAAATATCATGACCAAGAATGGTGCATAAGATATGCATAAACAACTGTAAAATCCTAAACACCTGATTGGAAAGCACATGTTCAATCCCGAGATATTATCCTGAAATAAACAATAAAACATCATAATATATATCTTAGCTGTAGTAATGTAAGCTGTGGACAGGCGAACCCGAAACACAAACTAAGTAAAAGAATACACGGTAATGTGTTGAATATACATTGGAAATATACAAAGAATTTCAACAACAACGACTGGTATATCGTAGCGGAATTGAGCATTACACAGGAGAATATCACTTCCGTGTGGTAGTCACAATCTCGATGTAGATCTCGATTGTAGGGAGCTCACGACCTATAGTTCTGAGAGTAAATACTCGAAGAGAGCACATTCCACACACAAGCAGGCAAAAACCCACCACCCGTCACAACTCCCAAGGCGGTCGTGACTGAAACTAACTATCGTATTCTAACTACTGTCAGATGGGATTCCATCTACCATATTACGGTTTGCATCCTCCCACTGTAACAAAAGCTTTGCGACCTCATGATGCCCACGCTTTTCAGCCCACCAGAGAGGTGTTCGCCCATCCATGCCTGTTATACTGGGTTTGATATCTTCCCGTCCTAATAGTAGCTTTACAACTCCATCATATCCAGCAATGGCAGCCCACGAGAGTGGTGTATTGCCATCTATATCTGCCATATTGGGGTTGACCTCTGCCCGTTCCAACAGCAACTTTAGTGCTCTGCTACGCCCTCCTCTCCCAACAGCGCACCTGAGCGGTGTTTCCCCGTATTTATCTGCCCTATTGGGGTTGACCTCCTCCCGTCCCAACAGTAACTTCACCACTTTATCAGAGTCACTCTCGGCAGCCCACCAGATCGGTGTTCGGCCATCAGTGTCGGGCATATCTGGGTTGATATCTTTCCGTCCCAACAGTCTCTCTACTATGCTATCACTCCCATATTCGGCAGCCCACGAGATCGGCGTTCGGCCACCATTGTCTGGCATATTTGGGTTGATGTCTTTTTGTTCCAACAGTAGCTTTACCACTCGGTCACCCCCCTTCTTAGCAGCCCACGAGATCGGCGTTCGGCCACCATTGTCTGGCATATTTGGGTTGATGTCCTTTTGTTCCAACAGTAGCTTTACCACTCGGCCACCCCCCCTCTTAGCAGCCCACGAGATCGGTGTTCGGCCATCGTTGTCTGGCGTATTAGGGTTGATGTCGTTCCGTCCCAGCAGTAGCTCCACTACCCTACCAAAACAATAACCGGCAGCCCACGAGATCGGTGTTCGGCCATCATTGTCTGGGATATCTGGGTTGATATCTTTCCGTCCCAACAGTCTCTTGACTATGCCATCATTCCCATATTCTGCAGCCCACGAGATCGGCGTTCGGCCATCATTGTCTGGCATATTTGGGTCGATGTCTTTTTGTTCCAAAAGTAGCTTCACGACTTCACCGTGCTCACGATCAGCAGCCAATGATAGAGCAGTTCGGCCATCTCTGTCTCTCATGTTAAGGTTGACATCGTTCTGTCCCAGCAGTAGCTTTACTACTCCAATATGCCCCTCGTATGCAGCCCACGAGAGCGGTGTTCGTCCGTAATTGTATGACATAGTAGTGTTCGCGCTATATTCCTAGTTTAACTTTAGCTACAGTACTCAAATGGCCGATTGAGGCCGGGGAGGAGAACATCAGGGGTTGCCAAGCTTTGATCCACAGACACGAAAGGGGTACAATCAGCACCCTCACAGAAACAGAAACCATGCACTTGCCTTTAGTGACGGCAAGCCTCTGAGCCAATAGGCCGTGAGGGGTTCAGGCAGAAGGTGGTAAAAGAAGGGAGCGAGCAAGGGATCAGTTAACGTGGCAGCTGTGTTCAATAAGGTGCATGTTGTCACTCTGATCTTTCTTGTTAAAGACACACACCCAGTGAATCACAACAGGGCGGGAAAGGCTGCTTATATAACTTTCGAGGACAGCTGTCCCTAACAACACCCTTCAGAACAGTCACAGCTACTAACCCGGAAGAACCCTAACTAGAACTAACTAGGCTGTATGACACATAAATTTCAGGGCACTGCACAAAATAAAAATAGTGAAATTTCTGTTTCCGCTGCTCAGTTCAGCGAAACCCCGCGCTTCCGTGCTTCTATAAATGTGTATTGGATGAGGGGATTGTAAGTGTTAAAGTTTTCACGAAGGTTCGATATCGGCGACACGGACTGCAACAATGAACGTTTGGCTTAGGAGAAGTTTTGTTTGGAGAATTGTGGAGAAGATAGGGGTTGAGGTAGTGGTGCGTTTTGGGCAAAAGGTTAGGTGCAGCAGAGATGTTTTGGGGTAATGCAGGAACTTGCGCTAGAGGTACTAAAGGTTTGGAACTAAGAGATGGAATGAACAAGTGTCACATTACAAGGTTAGCAAAACATGTAAAAGTAGTAGGAATGTTTGGGAATGGAGGAACTCTGTACGTAAACGAAACCAAGATAAGGGATTTAGGGATGGATCGTTTTGGAAGGAGTTGGAGGGTGTTATGTGGAAGGAAGGAGACCGTGATCGAATGAGTGTGGACAACTTGGACCAAGTTGAATGAATGTTTTCTGTAGTCAACTTTGTGTACATATAGGACACCGCTAGCGATGTTGAAAGAATAAGGACCTAAGTTACTCTCGACCATGATAGCCTACTTGTGAGCGTAAAGACTAAGGGCCCCTTTACCTAGCCGTCTAGTTCTAACATTTGGGTAGTGAAACTAGACGGTGGCGTCTCAACCGAAATCCTGTTCCATTAGACGTAGCAAAACTGTTTACCCAATTTTCCACCACCACTGTCCTATTCCAGCTGCTAGACGGTCAAAACCTGACCGAACTCAATAGGTCCTTTTGCAACCACCGTCTATCAACACCACCCATACATCATGCATGCAATCAGAAGAATAGCGACTGATCGGCTCTAATCTTTTTGCGCAATCAGCAATCCATTCTCTCATAACCCATGGTGAGTTCAGAGACAAAATTCCAATCTTCTGTTTGTGACGAGGCGTTCTTCCTCAGTTCAATATCTCTGTTGCCAGGCACTCTTGGCAGAGAGTTGAAAGCTACATGGTTGCACACCTCCTGTCAGTTGACCGAATTTTTCACACTAAACTATACTAGACGGTATCCCTTCGTCTGTTCCTGAATTTCACAGCTTTTTAGCGTTGCTGTAGCGTTGGGATCAGCAATGACTAGTCAGTAATTGGCAAAGTCTACCTTAAACCGCCGTCATGTTTAGACCCATCCACAATGTTGGGCACTAGTCCATTTGCTCAATCATGATAAGGAAAACGCCTTACTTGAGCAGTGTAGTGCTCGGAATGGAGCAAAATTAGCAGAACTCAGCATGCCCATGATGGACACAAGCTTGTCCGTGTATATTTGCTCCTGATCGCTTGAATAGGTTTGGGTCTACAATTTTAAGCCTGAGTGGGTGCCAGAGATTTAGGGAATAATGGCCAATAACATAGTTAGCCATACTCTCATTGGTATCGTGCTCACCTAAGTGTCGTTGCCACACCGCTAGGGGCAAGCCGCGAAATCAGACGAAGGGATATTTAGGTAAACACACACCCATCCATTGTCCCTACACACCTCCCGCCGCTTAGCCTCCCTTAATGGTCGACACCGCCTCCGGTTCCTAGACGGTCGTCTATGTAGGCGGGCCCTAAAATAAAAATGTATCAACATTATCCTTTAGAGAATTGGCTGCACACTGGAGGGCCAAAGTGCATGAATTTTTCCGCAATGCAACCATCGCCAGAAAAAAAAAGCAGATGAACACAACACCTTTGGGGGGCAGAATCCAACACAAGGCGAAGAAGGCGATGTACCAGCACTTACCAGAGAAAGGATGTAAAAATTGGGGCCGACTAGGGGATTGTAAAATGGGTAAAGTAATCGGTGGAGAGATGAATCAGAATTGGCCAATTCGTTTGGGCACTTGATAGACCTTCAAATTGGCATAACAGTTCAAGCCAGATGATCGGGTCCTTTATCATAGGATTCTGCTTCCCTAATGCCATTCCAGTGTCGGCGAAAACTCGATCACCACCCACACAGAGGAAGAAAGTTTTCGCGAACTGAAACGCAAAAGAAACATCCAGAAGCAAGGCGATAGAGTTGCGAATGAGACGAAGGAAGGTGCAATAGCGCTTTCCAGTAAGGGACTAACAAGAGAAAACCGGGTTAAAACGATATCAAGCATACGGGGACAAAGTTCCAACAAAGGACATCGAGAGGGACGCATTAGGCTTGCTCTACCTTCTTGTGGCTTAGCTTTCTTGGTGGATGAAGCAGAATAGTGATGATTGGCGGGCGTCTAGTACAGCAATCAAGTCTGTAGAGTCGTGACGGGTGGTATGTGGGTTCGGAAGGTATGTCGGGAGCCTGGGTACGCGGAGAGTGTAGGCTGAGTACTGGGACTAAGGTCGTACTCAAATATACACTATCTTTGTCACAGCCTACCGATATACCTACCGAAGCGACATACCCCCCCCGTCGCGAGTCGCGACTATATCCCTTCGTTCGTATTCACGGAAAGGAAGCTAGTGCTGCACTTAACTCGCGTGTTAGCTATGGGCGGAATGATCACTGGGAAACATTACTTAGAGCCATGGAGGGTGAGAAAAAGGGGAGGTGGCGAACTCACAATGTGGAGCACTAACTTACTCAGGTAGTCGGGAGAAAATATACGCGAAATTTCTGGTTTATATCATAGACATACAGAGTAGTGATATTAATCACCGGCGCCTTGTCTACACCATCCTTACACTCAATTAGAAGATGCAACAACACCGTAGGATTCACCGAACTCAGGTATTCGGTGAAGGATGCGAAGTGAGGGGAAAGCGGAGTAGGAAAAGAGGGGTAAGAGTGGTAAGAGTGGTACTGTACCCAAGGGGGGTAAAACAGTTGGGTGATAAAGTGGGAAAATAGGGCGACATGGTTCTAGCGACTTCCGGAAGAGCAGGAAAAGATTCAGGTGTTTAAAGGGTCGACAACGGCCTCAATTGTAACTCGGTCGGTCATAACAATACAAGGCCGTCCTTAATATCCTTTCACCAGTGAAAACCGACTTTGTCCTTCTTCCATTAGTCCTCCCCCTATCGAGTGCGTATAACATTAGCTTATGAGCCCGGTGAGCGTCCCTGGTCCAAGTCTATCTGAACCACATATCAAGGCTTCGCTCAATAAGGAATAATAGCAGATTGCATGCGGGATGTCAGCCTCAGCCAGTAAATCAGAAGAGAGCTACGGCGGCCTATAGCGACCAAAACCGCCACTACGCCCAAATCTTAAAACTTGAAAATCAAAAAAAAGTAAAAGGTCCCTCAACCATCACAATTTCGCGAGCAATAAGCCTAATTATGAGCATAGGTATCATTGGGCACTAGAAAATAGCATGCTAGAAAAAGGACGATAAGAAAGCTAGAAAAATAAGATGACAAAAAAAACCCCCAATGAATCAACACAGACCTTGTTCCCAAAAGGCCAGGCAGTTGGTAAACCGCTCTGAAAATAGCCTAGGCTGATATAGGTAGAATTCGGCCAGCTTGTGAAAGCCCATCAGACATGATAGGTGCCTATAGGCTTGTTGATCAGTCTTGAGAAGGGATCACGTTAAGGGTATATTCTTGACGATTCACTTCAAGTTCTAAAGTAACCACCGCATCAACTCTTACCATTCTTCCCCCCGATTCTGTTTCTTCAGCAATACATACATTAAATCCCTAAGCTAATAGAGGGAAATATTTATTTTCAATTTTTCCCGGAGAGACTACATAGAAGCTCACTAAGAATGCATTATCCTAAACTATTTATGTCGGCCTAAGCTCTCTAAGCTAATCAGCAAAACCAGAAAACCGCAAAGAGAAAGATCCAACCGAAAAGAAAGCCCTACCTTTCTGGTTGTCTGACTATATAGGTACAGGAGATCCTCCTCTTGTCATCCGCGATCACAAAATTTCCTTCCAGGGCTGACCTACCAACGACAAAACTAGGCAGGCGGCGAACAGGGATATTTGGTAGGCAAAAAAGTAAATAGTCATGGTTAGGGTTACAAAATTACCTGTTATTGGTCGTTGTTCGCCGCCTAGCCTCGTCATTGGTAACTTAGTGACAAAATTACCGCACGCTAGCATCTACTCTGCGGAATGGGAGAAGCACGGTCAAACTATCACTTTCAAGAAACCTCAAGTAGAAAGAAAACCACACAAAGTCACAATCAATGCAAGCTCACTAAACTACTTCGTAAAACCAATCCAGAGAACGGAAGAATAGAGAGAAAATCCCTGTAAAAGAATGCCCCACCAAACGGGTTGTCGGACTAACTAGATACAGGCCCAATTTTTCTTCTTCAAAGCGCAGTTCAACAGTTCCTCTGTTGTGCTGTGTCTTCTGCCTCATGATCCTTATTGTTGTGACCTTCACTGCTGTGGTAAGAAAAAGGAAAGCGCAAAAAAAAAAGGCAAAGAAACCTAGCTTACATTGAGCCGCTTGAGTGCCAAGCCAAGGTAACAGCCACCCCTGCAACAACGCAACACCTCTCCAAGCCAAGATCATGAACAGCTGACTCCTCAGGCTAAGTTATTCACGGTTAACCTAAAGAAACCGCAAGTTAAGAAAGCCAAATTTCATCCGTAACAGTACTTGTACTGTTACTGGTGAAACTTGATCTTCCTTCTCTTGCAGTGTGGTTTTAGCTTATCTTCGAATAGCTTAAACTAAATACTCGAGTACTCTGTGCAGCAGAGGATGATATGCCCGTTTCGCTTCATCCTACTCATTTTGCCGAGTGCTGTATTCGGAATCAGGTAACTATTAGCAGTGTTCCGCCCGCACCAGAGGCATCAAGCCCGATGGTTGAAAAACTGTTGTGTGGCCGGCCACCTCAAGTTGGGCGACATTGGTGTTTTTTACGACGCATTTCCTTGGGCTCAAGGCCTCTATTAGCGTACTGTGGGGCTGAAACTGAGCCTACTTATTTTTTATTTCATCTCCTCTAGATTGTTTCTTGTATTCCATATTCATAGTGGACAATTTACATAGCTAGCTAGTTCGAGCGGTGGGGTGGGCAGGTGATTACCCAGGAGGGGCAAGGATCGGGGGTTGAAAAGGGAAGAGAAGAGGCAACGGAGACAAATAGGAAGAACACGAACTCGGGAGCAACGATAGGTTCATAGGCGACGTGGATCTTGTGTTTGATCAATAGGTTTCCTCTTCCCTCTACGGGTTCCTTCATCACCGCCAACGATTTCTTTAACTCTACCCATTGTGCGAGCGGCGATTGCCCACATCGGTACTGTTTCTTTTCCTGATCGTGATCTCATTTCCCGTTTTCGTGCCTTCTTGTATTTTCTTTGCTTTGGGGTTAGTATAACTCGCAGGAGAATACTATCGGCCGGGACCAAAGTCATCGTTTCAGCACTGAAACGATGATTTCGGTCTCGGGAAGAACTTTCCTCCCGGAAAGCAAGATAGACAAAGGAAAACAAAAAAGCGTAGCGGAGAAAGGGGAAATGATATCACGGTACGGAAACAACATAATACCGAAGTGGCCAATCCCCGCTCGCACAGAAGGCAAAGTTAAAGAAATCGTTGATGATGATCAACGAACCCTGATGATAAAAAGTTGATACCTATCAATCGAAACCCACGAGTAAAGTAATCTATGCACATGTCGTTGTCTGTTGCGTCTGGTCTTCTATAGTCTTCGTTGCCTCCACCCCTTCCTCTTCAACCCACGATCCTTCTCATCCCTTAGTCATCCATCAACCCACCGCTCATTTTCCCTAACTAGCTAGCTATGTAACCTGAACCCGCTCGCATATAAAAATAAAAAAAGTAAAAAGATACAAGAAACAATCTAAAGTCCCTAGGCAAAAGTATTCGTGAACTCGCTTAGCCGGATGTCTCATATTTTCACGAACACTTTTGCCTAGGGACCGTAGTTTAACCTTGGCCAATACTAAGCCCTACAGTACCCAGCGTATTATGGAGGCCTACAGGAAAGGCCTTACATATGGAAGTCAGGGTTATCATGAGTATCTATCACACCGCCGTGTCCGGCACCTTGAAGATGACTTTTAGGAGGACGACGAAGACAGATTCTCTGCTATTTCTCTTCTTTTTCACTGTACATAGACTTGAGTTTCAGGTTAAACAATCTCCACTTCTCTTCTCTATTTTTCTTCTTCCCCCCAACACCAATTTCATTAAGTATCATTGGCTAGCTCAGTCCCAATATATGTGTAGTACATTCACAGTCGGCATCATGGCCAATCACTCGGTCTCTGACCCACTTGGCCACCTGGGCAGATTTAGGTTGTCCGGCACCATACAAAGCTACCTACATCTATTGCGCAAACCTATTCCTGCCCCTAGGTGCATTTTCTATTAACCGCCAGCTAGGTCCTCCTGTGCAAACACTATGGGTTTGTGAAGTGGGATACTTTTGGTGCAAAATGGGGAGTGGCCAAGACTTTCCGGCCAGTGGTTGCACTTTTTTTTTTTAAAAAAAATCCTATGAGTTTATTTTGTATTTAACTACAGGAAAACTCCGGCATGCACCCTAAGGTATGGCCTAGAAAAACCATTAATATAACAAAAGAAACTTCATCACCGCCTTATT
>Ga0307517_10008999_pt1 | contig 14237 bp, 11 predicted proteins | sample 23_EM_MG_FD_194515 | JGI IMG/M metagenome (GOLD analysis project Ga0307517, IMG submission 194515) | Populus trichocarpa ectomycorrhiza microbial communities from riparian zone in the Pacific Northwest, United States - 23_EM | ecosystem: Host-associated > Plants > Roots > Unclassified | place... | reverse complement strand
GTATGAGGAGAGATCAGAAGCGACGGGCAGCGACGCGTTGGCGGTGTTTGCACACACAGTTCTCGTCGCGTTTCGGTGCCTATGTTCCTTTAATGGTAACTCGTCGCTTTTGCACAACCTCTCTATTGTCACCGACGGGAAGAGCCGATCATGGGGAGGAGGCAGCCGGGGGTTTCCGATCTTCCGCTCATAAAAAAATGACTTCGCCCGCCTCTCTCAAAGAAAAAGGGAAACAGAAGGTGACGGACGGCGATGTCCTGACTTTTGGCGACCTCGAGGATGCGACCGACTCTGGATCCTCATCTGGAACTTCCTCAGATTCTGGCTCAGACGGGAACTCGGACTCGGATTCGGATTCCGTTTCAGGTTCGGGCTCTAGCTCAAGCCCAGAATCTGAACCTGGCGCAAAACCTGAAGCTGGAGCCAAGGAGGACGCACCACTGTCGAGAGATGATTTGTTGGCTTATCTCGAGAACATGCGTCGACGGTTTTCAACGAAACCAACAACGGACTCTTTTGCGGACCAAGAGGAGGAAGTTTTGATCGTCACCTCGAAGAAAAAGCAAGGCCTTACCCAACTCTTGAACGCACTGCGACTAATATGTATCTTTCAGGGATTTACCAAAACTGAATCCTGGAAAACTGCCCGAATCCTACTTTACTTTCGAAACCGCCAAGAATGGCAAAGTGACCCTCGCTCGAGACGCTGAAGTCGACAAAGTCGAAAACTTGGCATCGACATCGACAGCTTCACAACAATATCTTCCCGCACCACCCCCATCACCACCAGAGGTTGGTAAATATGGAAAGCCTCTTACCAAGAAAGAGAAGAAAGCTGTACGTTTCCCCTCCGACGAGATCGACGTCAGCTAACCCGTCCCAACTATAGTTCAAAACGAAGACAGCCGGAAAGGATTGGTTTGACCTCCCTGCTCCAGCTGAAGCCGATCTTCCTCGCTTGTATCGTGAATATGAGGCTCTGAGGTTGCGCAACCACCTTGACCCAAAACGGTTCTATCGAAAGGAAGAAGGGGAAGGCAAGGGTATCAAAGGATTGCCGAAGTACTTTGCGGTGTGTAAAACCGCCGTGGACCTCTAAGTAAACCCACAACCTTATTCCGTTCTGGGCCAGATTGGGACAGTCCTCCCAACAAAAACACCCTTTGGCGAACCATCAAGCGACAATTTAACACGCGCTGAGCGTAAACGTACGTTGGTCGAAGAGCTCCTACACGACTCGGAGGCGAAGGGTTACGCAAAGAAGAAATTCAAGCAGATGCAGGAGGTTCGGGGGGCGAATGGCAGGGGACAGCATGCGAAAAAGAAGGCGGGTATGCGACCAAAGTGGTGACTGTAGTCTATACCTTGCTTTGACCTTGATTGTGGGCGGTCTTGACGGTACTGTACCACCTCAGTTTGGGCTCGGCGCGATGCGTGTGGAGCCCGGTTGTGCTAGCCCATCCCATTCGTTTCGTCGATTGTCCGAATATTTACAACTGCACACCGACATCGATACCATGGCAAGCCCCGATCCTGCCCTTGCCCACGCCCAAGTCGTCAAGGCAGATGACAGCTTCGAACTATACGATCTCAGGGTGGAGATCATTTGCCCGCCGAACGAAAGGATCCTCTGTGGTGCCAAGGATGGGGATTACTTCACCCTCGAAGGGGAGATGCTCAAACTACCCCCCGGTCAAGGGATCTCGATCTATTCTCTAAGTACAGACATGGAGGCTTTGAATACAGGCTGGATCTAACCATCGGGGCCAGGTGCTGTACTGCCGCTGCTTGCTGCAAAACAGAGGATGACGCACACAAACGACTGGATGACCACCGATGCAGAGATCGCGTGAGCGGATGTCGGTGCTCGTCGTTGGCTGTACCTAACATTAACAACCCGCTCAGTTGCCCGGATCCACACTGTAAATCGCGCATGAAGATAACGCGCACACAGAAGCGCATTTTCACCCATAGCGCAGTGACCGCCGTTCCACTCGTGCACGATGGTCCCTCAAAGGAAGTGTAAGACAGAACTCATGACGATGCAATCGAACATTTCGTCAAGAACGGTAAACGCAGCAACACAGCACACTGATAGTCGACTGGAAGGGGTGTACTTGGTTCATGTGGATATTGGTGTTCTCCTTGGCTTCTCGAACGGGCGGCCCTGTGGTTCATGGTGTAGCAAGGAGTTTATAGGATGCGGTTAGTACAGGCTTTGCGAATGAGTTGGCGTGCAGCCGCGAGAAACAATCTGAACTCTAAGTGAAGATGGGCTAGACCGGTAGCATTGGCTTAGTGCGTCATCGAGGATCGGGTGAAAGGACCCTCTGGCATGCGACGAAATATTTAAGGAGACCATCCCTTGCGTTGGAAACTTCATTTGGTGGGTATAACACCGGTGTCGAGGTCACCGATCTTCTTGAACACGGCGGGGGACATGTCCGTGTTTCGTTTTCCGGCGTGAGGGAGCCATCGGTGAGTCCAGGGGTGGATCATGACATGCCCAAATCGCCAGAACTGCCGCCTGGGACTCCGATGTGAGTTGTAGGCCAAAGGACCGGCTTCGACGACCACATGCCAGGGCAACTGTCTCTGGTTTTTCCATAGGTGGACTTACCATCCGTTATGTTGGTTACCTTGATCCACTGGGATCCATTCTTGAGTATCAGCGACGGGTACAAATGGGTCACGATACCTGGTTGCAGTTGCCTCCGGTTCCAAACCGGGGAGAGGCTATGGCGATGATGGGGTCTGAGGGAGAATCTACGTAACCACACGCTCCGGGACCTTCACGATACTGGGTAGGGGGTTCAATATCATGTAGAATGGTATAGAGATACCTGGATCAAACCAAGTACCCTATCGCAGATGTCAGACACAAACAAGAAGCGCGAATCGCGAGCTGGTACCTGGCCAGTAGTTTGGGCAGTCGGAGTTTTGGCTTACAAATTGGCTGCCAGAGTCAAGGAACGGGCAAGAATGGGAGAAAGAGCGGAAGAGAGGAGGCAAAGAGCGTATCCGGCGCGCGAGAGACAAGTCGTTGGGGTGGAGAGGAGAGACGAAAGTTGAGGATCCTGTTGGGCTGGACCGGTATTTGTACCCGCGAAGGAGAATCGGCGACGAAAGAGAAAACCTGAAAGCGAACCACCACCGCAGAGATGATCCAGAGCAACAACCATCGCACGGCCAGAATTTACGGCTACATTTCCAAGGGCGAGATCATGGAATGCAACGTGGGAAACCGGTAAATCTCAACGGATGACCGTCACCGAAGGCAAGGCCTCCGCCACGACATATGCCGGAACTGGGTTACCGACGTACCAGGAGCTCCTTGACCACTACCCAGCAAAGTTCACATGGCAGGAACTCAAGACATTTGTCAATTCCGGGTCTGTGCTGTGAAACCACTTCCGACACCACCCTCTTTCTGACCGACGACTTCAGTGATCTTGGGCTGCTTAAACGAGACAAAATGCTTCAGTTGAGGTACAACGACTGGAGTGAGGGGATCAAGAAGAAATGGGGTACTCTAGGTTCGTATCTGCCCGCACTTGCGCACTCCAGCCCACTCCCACGCTCAGACCGTTCCATCCGAAAGAGAACTACCTGTTGAAATATCGCCTTCGGTGGGGTCAACCCGACAGGCTCTCGGTTTTGAAGCCATACGAGGGCAGCATTGGAGAAATCCCGACCATCGACGATCTCGACTCGCTGCCTATTCCCGCTGTCGACTACTTTAGAGCTGATACCCCTTCCCACCTCATCAGCACAATCGTGAACGACTGGCCTTACTCAGGCACGAGCGGCTTGTTTCACCCGTAAACTTCCCGCTGATTTTCCTTACACAGTTCCGCCTGAGATCGAACACAGCGTCGTGTGGACTCGTCAACCCATCTTCCATCCTGCGATTATCCTACCTACCATATCTAAGCGCATAGAAGCTGATGGTCTGTGGGGGTTCACCGGTCTGACTTCTCCCCCGCCTTCTCCCTCCTCTCTTCCCGTGTCTCTTCCCGCCCTCGCCGAATGGGGCGTGCCGCCGGACTATACCGTAAATCGAACACAGGGGACCCCAGAAGAGGAGGAACTCGTCAAGCGTGCTGGTGCAGGTGTACACGAGTTTGTGCGAAGTAAGTGGCCAGAGGACGAGTGGGAGACCGCCTGGTTCGTCAACCCGCCCAGGTTGCAGAGCGTAAGAGGGTTGGCCCATATCCACGTCTTTGCGAGGCGAAAATCAGGAGAGGAGAGAGAGAATACCACCCCCTATTGATTTCTCTTGAAATCGTTACATTTTTTTTTCTACACCAGATATTCCACGTAGAATAGACTTTTGATCATCCATTTCAACTCTCTCCGTCCGATCAGCGTCAAGTTCAGCTGAGATCCCCATGACCACAGATCAGACATACGGTCAATCCCTTCCAGTGAACACTCTTCTCTCTCTGTCCACCGCTCCCACCGCTCACCTCCCACCAGGACCAAGCCGAACGCATCGCCAACTTGACCGATGCACACCTCGAATTCCTGAGTGACGTAAGTCCCCGCTCTAACCCTGTGTTATCTACTCTCCCTCCCAAGTTCCATCCTCTGCGTCGCTCAACCCACATGTGTTTCGCTTCTACATAGGCCCGAGAGATATATCAGAACAGAATAGCGCTCGAGAGGGAGTATTCCGGCAAATTGTTGCTCCTTGCCAATAAAGCGGCCGAGAAGAAGTCCAGGAAGATCGCCGCCCTCGTGTTGGGAGAGGAGCCTACCAAGTCCTGGGGGGAGGAAGACGTCAGGAGAAGGTACGGTTTACTCTTTTTCACCCCTCGGATCAACAAAGTTCTCATGTGCCACAGCACCCTCGGTCTCGCCTACACACAACTGATCAATTGCTTCTCCGAATCCGCGCAGGACCATGTTAATCTCGCCGACGGGTTAGATGCTCAGGTCGTGAACGTACTCAAACTAGTGGAGAAGAGGCACGAAGAGGCCAAGAAGAAGGTACACCTGTTCGGCACGTCCACTCTCCCCGCGTCTAACACCAGACATCCGCCACAGCAAGTGAAAGCATTCCAAAAGCTTCTCTCTGATAGGGATCGTGCCTATGGGGACCGTATTAAGGTGGGGCAACTCTAAGCAATGCTCTTGCCTTTCTCGTAGCCTAACCTCATATCATCAGAGCAAGCAAATGGTACTTTGTTTGTCTGTCAGGCGCGGGCACAGGTAGCTAACGCCCAGGGTTTAGTATGACGACGATTGTCTGGAAGTTGAGACACACAGACAGAAACAGGTGTGCCTTGAGACCCAAGATCCATCATTGTCGCAGATTCCAAAGTCGAAATTTAGGACCGGGCACACGACGACAAGCACTCCGGCAGGGCGGCTAAACAGTACGAGCAGCAGCAAGTCGACATGCAAAACAGCAAAAAGTCAGAATCAGTCCAGAAGTTTGTCGATCGCGAGTGACTCAAGCACACACCCTCCAGCTCGTACATCATCTCCACTTCTATTGCAAACAAGATCAAGGCCAAGTTTTACGACGTAGACATACCAGCCCTGGAGAATGTGCGTAACGACTGTGTCCTGCTGATAAACCTTCCACCGACCGCCTTTGATTAGCTCTACCGTACGCCAACCCCCCAACCTTGCACCCGCAAGTACTAATACCGCCTCTAAAGAGCGGCTGCAAACTGGCCTCATCGAGAGGGTAGTAAACGTCCTCAGCCATGCTCAGGCTCTGACTTCTGGCCACCTCGACACTCTCAAGAAGCGCGTTGGAGTGGTTGAACAGGCTCTCGGGGACGTCAGCGCAGGGAAGGACCAAAGCCTGTTCATCGATTTCAACATCCGCCCCTTCGTCGCGCCGGCCGATTGGACTTTTGAACCGTGTGTTGGCCACTACGACTCCGTGTGTTGTAATCGACCTTGAAACCTTCAGGTTATCATGCTGATAGTCACCGTATAGCCAGAGATGGTTGTAGACCCAGCCCCGAAGGTGGTCTTACAGAACAGGCTCGTCAGATGTAGGGCAAAGTTAGGAGAACTGAAGCCTGTGATGGATTCTAAACGTACGCAACGCCGGTGGGGATTCATCATAACGCTTTGACATGACCACCTAGAGAGAAACGTCATTCAATTAGAGAAGGCGCTCACACCGCAAAGCATCGGAAATGCGGACGATGTTGCCTTTGTGGGCTTTCCTACATTCTCTTGGCTGTCAGGTGTCGAAACTCATTTCATGCTGATAGAACTTGATCGATTCTGTGCATGACTTGACTGCCCATGCTACATCGGAACAGATTTTGCTCACAGAAGTAGAAACGATTAGCGAAACCCTCGACGGTGATGAGGGGGAACAGAGTCCTCACGAGTTCAAGAGCGCATCCTTCTCCATACCAACCACCTGCGGCTACTGTCAGGTAGAACAACATACCCAATTGTTCTCCGTGCCTGAATTTGTGACAAGTTTATCCTAGACTTCGATCTGGGGTCTGAGCAAACTGGGAAAGACGTGTAAACTTTGTGGAGTGTCGGTCCATGCCAAATGTGAACTCAAGGTGAGTTCCAGGTACGTAAGTGAACCCTTATGGTGGAGCTAAATCACGTTCCGCAGATACCAGCAACTTGCACTGGATCCAAGCGCGTTACGGGGGGTTCGACGCTCTCATCGAGGGCATCCACCATATCGAGAACGAGTACCAAGTCTGCATCTAATCCCACACCGTCTTCTTTCGCTCGTGTGGAACCGCCACCGTCGCCAGAGGTCGTACGGGCTCGCGTGGTGTTCGAATACGCTGCGACATCGCCTTATGAGTTGAGCATCGGCGAAGGGGAGGCGGTCAAGGTTTTGGAGGAGGACGATGGGTCCGGATGGGTCAAGGTGGCGAATAATTCGGGTGGCAAAGGCCTGGTCCCCGCATCCTATGTGGAGGTGGTTGGGCCTGAGGAGAAACGGTCTATCGTAACCCCAAGGACGAGTGCGCAGTACGGTGCGTCGATCTATATTCATCGCTTCACTGTTTACTGAGGCTCAACCATACTCCTTCTCGACCACCACCACCCATGACTGTAACCCGTGGTACCTCCCCCCCGCAGTTCGCGGAGTGTACGATTATCAGGCGGTGGGTGAAGATGAGATCGACGTCAAGGAAGGGCGCATGATCCAGTTGACTCCCGGACCTAGAGGAGGGCGGAACTATGGAGACGGATGGTGGGAAGGTCGGTGTTTCATTGCTTATTCAGCGTCTTCTGGAAAGTTTCCTCTCGACGTGGGAGGTTTGCCTTCCGCTTAATATCCCCTCATTTCTTGCGGCGGCCCAGTTCCGCCCGTCGTTCAAATGTTCATATACCGGGGAAGTCGGAAGGGAAAATTTATTGGGCCACGACAAGCAAGCTCACGTCTTGCGAGACTCGGCACCTTTAACATATCCCCCTCACCTGGTGCTTATTTTCCCCGTGAACACTTCTCTATCCTGCATCGGATTTGATGTGTTTACTTCATACCCCTTGGATCCACGGATCCCTAGTTCTGACCCTTATCGTCACACCTGTTTTTCCTGTTGCCGAACACTTATATCTCGCATAGGCATCAACGAGCGGGGGAAGAAAGGGATATTTCCAAGCAATTACGTGCGTTGAGGCATCCCCGGCAAGACACGCCCGGCTCACCGAAGTCGGCTAACTTGCTTTTCCTTTTAGGTCGTGCTAGCTTGACTGCCGGAAGTCTTCGATACTTGTTTTGTACTTGAAGAATAATAATTTGTAGCACCTAGGCTCCCGAGTTCGCCTTTCCGGAAACCCGTGCGCAACCTCACCGACGTCCAGGGACGGGTGCAGCCCAATCAGACATAGTCTCGGCGCAAGCCCGGATCGGCGGAGCCTGAGATGAATGTACGAAACCTGGGCAGGTTGCAGCAACACGTGGCGCCCGTGGATGAATCGATAACCGTTCGAATATTCATTTCCGGCTGTTCTGCGCGGTTTATCAGAAGATGGGGGAAGACATCCATGGCACGAGACGTAATGTGTGTTTGTGTGTGTGTTAAGGTCTCGGCGACCATGATAACTAAATGATGACACGCTGCCACGAGAAACGAATGCATTTTGGTCATCATCGCGCGATGACCGGCGTCGAAGTATTTAAGAGCGGTGAATGTCACAAGACAGTGAATGCTGGATGCTCTTTCCCTCCCTCCCTTACACGGCTTTACACGTCGGCTCTTGATACGGTGTCGCAGGTGTTCCTTCCAAGTACCTGGTTTCCCGAGTAACAAAGGAGATTAGACCATTGTACTTCTGGGGGTGCAGGCATTGGGATGAATGACTGCGGCGGCGCATCTGGTCTGACCGATAGCGCCCGAGAAGGTTTGACTTAATCTTCGGCGGAACAAACTAATCACCAACGGATAGGAGAAACCAGCCCGCCAGAACGTGGCGAAACCCTCCACCCGCGAGCGGACAAGCGGACAAAAAAAGTATCTACATGGTCGCCTGCCGATAGCCTCGCTCATTTTCCCCGAGTGCTGTTAGGGACGATGACATTGGCACACGCCTGCGGTGGGAGGTAGAGTTGCCCTGAGAAAAAAAAGGTTTTTTTACATAGGCTAACCTTCCTTTTTTAGGGGTCATTACTTATGAGATCTGCATTACCTGATCGATCAAAGCGGGCTTCGGCAACGGTCAACCAGCAACCGTTCATCGAGGCCCGACGGTTTCCCTTTGGCCAGGGGACACCGTCGAGCGCCCCATTTCTCGTTCTAGTCCCCCCGCCCAGGACTTGTTTCTCACCCGCCCGGTGGCCCCGCCATGGGATAAGTGCGTTGGCACGGGCGCGGGAAAGGAACCAACTGTATTTGTTTGTGACTGCACATCATACATACAATCCAGTCACTGCCCCTTCCTTGGAGCTCAACCCGGCGACGTCACGGTTGACAGCGTCTCTAGCTCCCCCAGTTTGATCTATTGTGTTGTCCGCGCGACTCCCTGGCAATCAGTGCGATTCGGAACGCTGGACGTTTTGTAATACCAAATCCTGTGTGTGTGTTGTGATGTTATATATACTCCCCAGAAAGCACACAGGGGTTGTAGTTTGTTGTTCGTTGCGAACATACGTAAGTATGCTTATTGTATCGATGACCGAGGACGCTCGTGCTTTGTCCTGGTCGCTGATTTAGCGTCATCAGATGGAACGTGTCAAGAGTCGTGACGGAATACCACGGGGATTGGGGAACCATCGAGGGAGCCATTGGGACCGAAGCGAAGAATCACACCATTCAAGCTTCAAGTCCCCGGAAAGTCGATCGGAACCCCACCCGCCCAAGCCGACAACCTACAACTCCAAAGTTGTCGGTTTCTTGGAGCTGTCGGAAACAATGCTCGTCCCCGCACCTCATAGATACTCTAATGGCCCTACCGACGAGGCCAGGACTGTGAATCCCAAGTGGACCCCTGCCATCCAGAAGTGGGTCGAGGGGGATATCTGGAGTGGACTCGGGTGCACACCCTTCGCTAATCGCCCTAGGTGTGAGCTCTACAAGCTTCCCCTTCACAAACCTGGAGCACAGTAAGTCTCCGCATTATCGTTATCCTCTGCATACTCATGGTCCTGGTAGCTTTTTGCCCCATCAAGAGCGAGTACAGTTTGTATGAGTGAGGACGAAGGCTGACTTCGTTTGCAGCGCCGAAAAAACACCAGGGATGTTCGTCACCCTTGTTGTCGCCCTTCCTTCAGGATTCACTAGCGGCGGGATTCACGTGTCCCACAGCGGCGGAGAAGGGGTCTTCGACAACGTAAAGGACTCGGCGTTCGAGACGATGATCCTTGCGTGGTACGCCGACCCCACTCCAGGCTATCGCTTCGTGCTCCCATACCACTCGATTAACACTTCGCCCGGTGTCACTTCCCCGCATCCGCCGAGCGGTGACTCCAACCTACAGCGCCTCCGCGAAATATCTGCAAGCGTTCCAACAACGAGTACACTTCCTTAGTAGTCACCAAAGGGAAAGATCAGCACGTCACTTCAATTCTTAAGCATGCTGGCGACTCGGGAGGAGTCCTCATATTGATGGGGTTGCTCGACTCTCGTGTCTTGGGCGGCACGAGTGAACATGGTTGGCAAATCTACTGCGGTTACGGGACTCCAGAATATGGTCGGGGCACCGGAACGTATGACATGTCTCACTTGCACAATGTCGATATGTGGGTGGACGGCATCCAAGATCTGCAAGGAAGGTCGGGATCGTCAGAATCGAGCTTGGGAATGGCAGTGTGCTCCCATAGAGGGTGCTCAGTGGCATAGAACAGGATGACTCGAAGATCTTCGGCAGCGAATCCTGTAGCTCTCAGGTTGGTGAGTGAACGAGCGTCGCGCTGGTGAGGTTCCCGAAGGAAAGACAACTGCCACTCATGCTATCTTTGGGGGAATCACGAGATTGTTGACCTCCTTGCGCAGCAAAGGAGCAGGAACACCATGGCTGCCATCCTAGAAATTGCGCATTGTTGAGCAGAATCCAGGATTCTTCTTGAGGCGAAACGGGTACCCGGTACTGTGCGATGACTGGCGGGCATTCGAGTTCGACAGTGTGCGCCCAACGTAAGCATAGCCCTTTTAGGTGTCGCTCACTTTCATCGCTCTCGTGCTCGTGGCAGGTTACAGACAGGGAGCATCCTGTTTGTCAAAGGGAAACTGTTCAGACCCGCAGAAGGACAAGTAGAACTCTGCCCAAGCCATTCATGCGATGGAGACCTTTGTCCCCGAGAGGGATTTCCGGTTACGCCCTGGCGTGATGGACGCCGTCTGCTGGAAGTGGCTCCTCTTTTGTTGAGGCGCTATCGCAAGGACCTGCCACGATTCCTTGGTAAGGATGTGAGGTCTGGATCTAGGGCAACCTTTGTTACAGAGCTTGTAAAACACAAAGAAGAACTGACCGCCCTCCCCTGGGTTGAACGTCAGACCTCCAGCAACACAGAACTCTTGGACAATATCCTGGACGAGATTCTCACTGCTACACTGCTGCACGCGTTCAAATCGAACAATCGTCCATATAGGACCCGTGACCTCCCTGCTTTCGGTGTATACCCCTGGAAACTCCACGGGGATCTGTCGGACTTCATCTCTCGTCCACACGAGGAGCCATTTATGCCCAATACCTCGGATTCTACACAAAAATCACCCCGCTCTGGTAGAACTGCCTGGGGAACGCGACATCAACATTTCGTCATCTACTTCCCGCAAGTTCTTCCGTTACGTCGCCGGAATGTGCCTCTGGGAGATCCTAGGCTGGAGGGGTCACCCAAGCTCTCTATGTTGACGGGGTCTCTTCACGGGTTAACCATTTCTTGCAGTCTACGGAAACGGAAATGCAGATCCGAATCTCGCCTGAGCACGACAGCGGGAAGTGCACGACCGAGGGCTGTGTCAGGGGTTTGAAGATTACTTCGTGGTATGACCTTCTCAAATGCCGACCCTCTTTTCATGGGCAGCTCCGTTCTTCTTGCATGGTATTGACCAAGAATCATAAGACCATGGTGGCTCGGTCGCCTTGCTGTGATACTCGAGACTTCCTGAAGAGCATCGGCACGGACGAAGAAATTTCTCGATTCATGGGAGACCAGTTGAGAAGGCTCTCGCAGGCATTTGTAAGAGCGGAAACTCAGAGGGAAGAGGTAGAGGAGGCAATAGTGGGGATTGAGTGACGCTTTTCAAGACTTCGTAGAATCTGCCCCACCCCTCGTTTGTGGATGGACACAGGGAGTCCTTATCCGGGTTCTCAGATGCGGGGCCGGGTTTAGCGATGTATTCGTGTGACGGTTCGCCCCGACATTCAAGGTCGTGGGAACATATCTTTGGCCGATAGTCTCTTCGGATGGGTCATGTAAACGTTGTGAGTTGAACCAAGAACAAACTGTTGGTTCGGATCGCGTCGACGAGCCCTGTGAGTCCGGAGGTGACATGGTCGCGGCGTGTGAAAGAATCGAGCATTCGGACAGGGGGAATGACGGGGGGTTGTGGCCATCGTTCGTAGGTGCAGTCCCCCATCGATCACATTCTGGGAGGTCCGCGAGTGACCAGCTAGTTCGATTGTGAGGATCACGGGCGCCAAATTACTGGAAGCTTTCCCTCTTGTTTCTGCGGCTATCCGGAAATACAAACGCTTCAGACACCCAAGGGTGAATCGAGGAAAACAAATTCGGCGCTATATTTGACTCATACATCGTGAGTTCGTGAGAGGGTATGGTGAAGGCCAACCGACGTGGCCGGGGAACGGCGATCCGGGGAAACCAGCGTTGATATCCAACGACCCACGTCATAGTACGGTGGTCGTGTGTCACGGTTTGGTAGAGGAGTCAAGGATCCCCATCTCCTTCCAACGCTCCCACAACGCGCCAATTCCAACCGTGGCGCCTGGCTGTCCTTTGATATCCTTGATATCCAATAACTCGTACTCCTTTCCGAAAGCCAGGAAGTGGGCGAAGAGAGAGTTGAAGTGAGGCTCCGAGCGAAGGTGGAGAATCTGGGTATAATGTGCGTGATATATATGAGCGAAGACGCGTAACAGCTGGCGGTACACATGTTTTGCGGTGGATGGGAACGTCGGCGGGAAGTCACGACCTACATCAGAGGCAATGGTGAATGATCCTGAAGATAGAGGAAAGTGCCATGCACATACCTGACTTGGTAGGGAAAGCGTTCTCGTCGCTAAGCAGGTTCTGCACCCAGGTCATCACATAATCTATGTATGTCGGTGCTGGGAGCTGGACATGCTTGCGATCTGTGTTGATCCACGTGTAATTGAGCCTGCAGGAGTGCCACGATGACACATCAGCATCTCCGATGTTATGACGCTAAGAGATCAGCACTGACGATGGTCCTGCAGACATTGCGGGGCACGTTTGTTGTGTGCAAAACTCAGATATCACTCCGTAGAATAAGTTGAGATTCTGGTAAAAGTCAAAAACTGCGTGGCGCGTGAGAGCAAGTGGATTTGTTATGGCGGAGAAGTAAAACGGACTGTTGCAGGCGACCCACTCCATAACGTCGACATACTTGGGCAGCATGACGATCGTCTTGAAATTGCCCGTCACGAGTGCTGCGTCGACGAACGGACTGCACAGGTAGAGTGGTTTGGCCCCACCAGACCCTCCATTTGACTGTAGTTGGGGAGAGGGAGGGAGTTGGTCCGACGCAGACGGAAATGTTGCAGATGTTGGCGTGGTTGAACGCTTTGGTCGAGCTGGAGCGCGGTTCATTCTTCTAAGTCGTTAGCGGACCGGTTGCTCAGTCTGGTTGTAAGAGACATATATTGGCCAACGCACCCCAGAGAGTTGAAGAAAGACATTTTTGCAGGTGGAGGTGTTGTCTAAGTGGCAGCGATCGTCGTTGTCAGTGATGGCTCGTTTCGTCGCTGACCAGAACCGAACAGAAGGATCAGTCCACGTTCTCCTCATCGCGACCGGTTCCGTCGCTTCCATAAAAGCCCCGCTCATCGTCCAGGAGCTCTTGTCTGTAAGTTTCCTGCGCGTGTAACGAGGGTCATCTCTAATACTCTGTTACAGTACGATGATGTCAAGATACAAGTCGTCGCGACAAAGCCCTCATTGACGTTCTTTGACGCCGGAAAGATAAGGGGGACAGGTAACAACGTTTGGGTAGAAGAAGATGAGTGGGATGTACGCATTCACAGTCTTCGTTGATCCCAGATGTCATGACCGTCGCTCCTGTAGCCGAACTATAAGATTGGTGATCCAATTCTGCATATCGAACTTCGCAGATGGGCAGACGTTGTCCTCATTGCCCCGTGCTCCGCCAATACGCTTTCCAAAATTGCGCACGGTACATGTGACAACCTTGCGGTATGATCCTTCGCTGCTGCCTCCGGTGCCCCAGGCTCAAGTGGAAGAACGTTCAGACATCACTCTTACGCGCTCTTGCGCCTACGACGCCAACATACGTGTTCCCTGCAATGAACACGTTGATGTATGACCACCCCCTCACAGGCGAGCACCTACGTGTTGTAAAGGAGGTTATCGGGTATCATGTTGTTGGGCCCATCGGTAAAGCCTTAGCTTGTGGGGACGTTGGTAAGGAGAACCTCTTGCCCACCGAAGTGCCGCTAAACCCACTCGAAGGTCTTGGTGCGATGACGGAGTGGAGAGATATCGTACAGATCGTCGTAGACCGCTTCAGCCTACGAAAGTCTACGGATGGTTCATAGCCGTTGTCCATTGTTCCCCCATTGTGTACCCT
>Ga0307517_10008998_pt1 | contig 14238 bp, 5 predicted proteins | sample 23_EM_MG_FD_194515 | JGI IMG/M metagenome (GOLD analysis project Ga0307517, IMG submission 194515) | Populus trichocarpa ectomycorrhiza microbial communities from riparian zone in the Pacific Northwest, United States - 23_EM | ecosystem: Host-associated > Plants > Roots > Unclassified | place... | reverse complement strand
AGTTCGTCAATTCCCCACCCTTTTTGTAGCTTGACACATCAGGCTAGACTTATCATCCGAAACTCTTTTATCAGCCATCGTAATTCTTTTATATATATATATATATATATTAACCGTTATTGTGATTTAAGAAAAGCACTTTTATATATTAAATCAAAATCATTCTCAATCTAGTTTTAGTTGATATATATATACACAGCCAAACTGATATTATTATTTAAAAAAAAAAAACTTAAACCATAAATAATAACATGAGAAGCATACCGAACCAAACGTCCACCGGATATTCGGGGTGTCTTTAATATTGCAGTAAAAAATGTTTTTTACAGTACTTATTTTAAATGTATTGATATAATATTTTTTTTATTTTTAAAAATTTATTTTTAACATTAACATATTATAAAAATATAAAAAAATTAATTTTTAAAAATAATAAATTTAATTTTTTAAAAAATATTTTTAAAACATAAAAGAATAGAATATGAGCATGTTTGAGAGGGTGATTACTTTACAAAATACTTTTCATTAAAAGATATATTACAATAATATTTTTTATTTTTAAAAAATTATTTTTAATATTATCATATGATTTAAAAATACTAAAAAAAATATTATTTTAAAATAAAATAAAATTTTACAATTTTTTTAAAATATGTTTGAAAAACAAAATGAATATCTAAAAAACTTCAAGGCTAATTAACCCGGATTAAAGTACAGTGGAACCAACTTTGGAGTCCACTGTCTGTCCATTTCTGTCATTGTACTGAAAGGGATCAGAATTGAAGCAAAGTGGCAAGACGACGTGGCAACAACTACAAGATAAGCACGAGGAAAGACGAATCTGATTGTGCCATTTCTGTGGGGGCAACGAGTGAACTGACGATTTGGTCGTGATTTGCACGAGGCATTGCGTGTCCCTTTGACGACAAAAGTAGTGCTAGAATAAAAAAAAATATATTCTGTCCGGTTCTTTTCTTGAGCAGGCATGGCATGGCATTTAACTTTGCTTTACTTAGTTCAGTGCAAGAGAAGAGACCGCCGTTGTTCTTTCAATCTCCGTTGTTCCAGTTCAACGTTGTTTGTTTTTTTTTTTTTTTTATTATTTATTATTATTATTAATCAACGCGCGGATCCATTCCAAAAAAACTTATTTAATTTTATAATTATAAAAATAAATATTGTTAAAAATTTAAAAGCTTAAAATTCTTGGGTAAGAAAAATATTCTTAAAATTATTGTTAATAAATATTGTTAAATAATTGTCAAAATTCAAATGGTATAAACTCAGTAGAAAAATTATATTTTTTTAGTCAGGAGTCCCCCTTTTCTTTTATTCATTTGTTTCTTTTTTATTTTGATAAAAATATATATATTTTTTTTTATCAAAAATATAATTTTTTAAATAAAAACTTATCATGATCTCTTAACAAACCAAAATAACGTTTTGATTATTTTCAAAAGCAAAATAAAAAATAATAATTAATTTGAGAAAGTGATATAAAAAATTATAAAATATATATATTTTATTTTTATTGAATATTTATGAACAAATGTTTTGATATACCACTATCATGATTAATAATTTCATTTAAAGATAATTTCATTATAAAATTAAATAAATAAATAAATAAAAAGTTGCAAGATCTAAAAAAGACAAGGTGCTGTAGGGCATGTGTCATCAGACTTGTGCATTTGGCCTCTTAAACGAACCTAGGAGCGCTCATTTTTTATTTATTTTTATTTAAACTGAAGTCAGCCTAGCTATAGTTTTTTAACATATGTGATGACACATCTTCCATCTGTGAAAATTATGTGTCGCCCATTGAAACAAAATTTTGGGCACCCTTGGTGGCGCAAAAAAAAAAAACAAAGTACAAAGAAAAAATGTAGGGGTGATATAGTATGTGAAAATCCAAATAATTTTAATCTAAAAACACCACAAAATATTACATAAACCTAAAAAAACCTTAAAAAATCTAATAATTGATCTAATAACTCGAAATAAAATTGAATAAAAAAAATCTTTCTAAGTCTAGATTTACTTTTTTCTAGTATGATTAAAGATAAAATCATGTCCATTGAACTCTTTTTCCATAAAAAAACATCAAAATCAGATTTTTTTATAGTTGAAATTTGATTGATCAAAACATTTTTTTTTATTTTTATTTTTTTAGTATGTTTCTCTCTCATCTTTTAATATTCAAGAACTAAAATGTAATAAAAATAAGATTTAGGGAAATATAAATTATTAAAACTATAATGACAAAATATGTAAAAACTTTAAAATTGAGGGCCATATCATAACATAACTTGCCTAAATTTTGCTCCATGAATTAACACAATGAAAGGGGAGAGAGGCTACGATGCTTAACTAACAAACATCTCAAATATTTTAGTTTCTTTGTTAATTTAACAACTCTGTAATAAATGAATTACCAAAAAAGAAAATGATAAAAAAAATCTTTATTTAGTAGAAGATATTGACTATTGGATTTGTTTTCAAGTCCAAGTAAACTAGAGAGATAAGAAATTTATTATTTTTCAAATCTTTTGATGAAGATTTTGTTTCTAAGCAATACAATATTTAGATCAATTTTGTTAATTGATTGTTGGATCTTTGATTAATGTACTACATGTTAATTTTTTTCTTCCTTCTACTAAGGAAAAACTATAATCATAAACTAAATCTTGAATAGAGACAAGTAGCAACCTCACAAATCAAACGAGTGTGAAAATCTTAACTTGACTTTATTTGTGTATTTGGAACCCTTTAAATTGAATTCAATTTATAAGTTTGGATAGAATCTCATGTTTGAAACTATTGTTAGTGTCAAGAATTAAATTTCAAATGAAATTCAATTTCTAAAAATGATACAAAAGTAAAAAAGAGGTTAACCCCTCTGATTTGCTACACTAAATATGAGAAATTAATGTTAAAAATTAGCTTTCTTAAAATACCCATCTACCCATCTTTTTTTTTTTTAGATATTTGAAATAATAAGATGAGGGTGATGAGGGTAATATAAAAAATAAAATAAAATAAATTCTATCTTTTTTAAACATATGAATTCAACTTAATTTTCAATTGAATTCAAATTGAATACTATAATTGAATTCAAATATAGTAGAGAATTTGTTCCAAACAATCTCTTATGTATTCAAGTTTTATTTTTTTTAAGCATCTCTAACCAACGTTTAGATATATAGCACATCCTGAAAATTTGGTGTCATTGATAGATTTTTAACATGTATCAAACTTTGTAATTTTATATTCATATATAAAGATCTATTTTTTTTTTCAATTTTAAAAAACTATCCATGAAGAGTCGAGATAGGTAGCATTGAAACACCATTAATGACTAGAACATTATAAAAAGGCCTAAGGCACAAAAGGTCATTGAAAAATAATTCAAACCAAAAGTGACAACCTCTTATTTAGTTATTTACTAAGGTAAGATGTTATGTAATTCAATATGATTATAGAAGACAATGTGGACTTTTACATGTAAAGTTTTAATTACTATTTTGATGCATGCTAGTTTATAATATCTAAACAAAACATGAAACTTTTAGACATTCATTATCTATGAAAAGAAAATCTTACCAAAGAGCATCATATGAAACTAGTAAAAAGAAAAAAAGAAATAAAGAAAAGTTTTATAGCATAATTGAATACTTAGAAGTATTTATATAATATTTTAAAAATAATTTTAACAAATCCTTTAGATTACCTAAACATAGAACTATAGTGTTAGAAATATTGCAATAAATATTGGATATGTTAATAAGATAAATTGAAGAGAAAAGTTTAAAGGAAAGCTAGTGTTGAAAATATTCCTAGAAAGCCTCATTGGCTAAACAAGTTAGAAAAAGAATTATATAATTCAAATATTTTAGACTTTGCTTTTGATTCATCACAATTTACACTGAATTTTCAAGATACATGCGAAAAATTTATAGTTCAATGACTAAAGTGTAATAAAGACATGACACATGGCATGTATACAACAATATTCTATCACTGTATCAAGATCCTACATTATAATAACTTGTATGAATAAGAGTAAAAATGAGTGGGTGGTCTCTGTTGTCATAACCTATTTTTAAGTTATTTCTCAAATGTGTTTCATTCACTATGCATTAAAAAAAAAAAACCAAACAGTGTCATTTTGAACGACACTATTCTCCTTCTTCCCTTGGACACGCAGAGGCAGGGAAAGAAGAAGTTTCTTTCCCCTGCAATGCCACTCTCTTTCTCCCCACTTGCCCAAACTCTTACACAACCCACACCCCTTACCTGCCACCATGATGAAGATTGGACAGAGAAGCCATACCAGACGACTGAACAGAGGCCGCCCCAGCCATCCTACCCTGTCTCCATGATTGGACAGAGGTAGGGTAGCCCCCGTTTCCCCTGTTCTATAAATACCCCGCTCAACAGGCCGAGCAAATGGGGGAGAAAAATCTGGAGGAACAAACAATGAGTTTTTAAGGGGACGAACGACAGATAGTGAGGGGGGAACATTTTGAGATGAACAGAGAGCGGGGAAGATTTTGGGAGAAGGAATAAGATAGTTGAAAACAGAGACAAACAAAGAAAAAAAAACAGAGAAGGGAAAAAGAAAAAAAGAAACAGGGAACAAAAAAAAGAAGAAACAAAGAGGAAATAACAAAAAAAAAAGACAGAAATGAGAGAAGAGAAAGAAAACAGAACAACAGAAAAAAACAGAGGCTGGTGTCTGTATAGAGAAAGGGCCAGAGCCGCCACTTAGAACCAGTAGCAACCTCCGCAAACCACCACATCGCCGCGAGCTGCACCGCCATCTACGCCAGGTAACCTTCTCTTACTGTCACCCCACTTCTTCCTCGCTTGCTGCGAGGTTGCTGCATGCAAAATGATAATTCATTCTGCATGCAACACAAATAGTTGGGCTGATCGCGACCTAGTTTCTTTTGGGTCGAGTATTGGCCCAACTTGTGTTTTGGGTCGAGTCTCGGCCCAGTTTATTTGGGTCAAGTCTTGGCCCAATTTTTGTTTTGGGCCGATCTCGACCCAACTTATTTAGGTTGAGTCTCGACCTAGCTTGTGTTTTGGGGCCCGTCTGGACCCAATTAATTTTGGGTCCAGACATGCGGCCCATTTTTTTGTTGGGGACAGTTTGGACTCAATTCATTTTGGGTCCAGGCGCAACCCAACTCTCTTATGGGTCTGGTCTGGAATTAGTTCCTCTCTAGGCTAGTCTTTGCCCTGAATTTGAGCCTAGCTAAGGTGGACTCAGCCCACAGGATTGGGCTGGGCCCAAACCCAGTATATTATATTATATAATATTTTTTTAAAATTAAAAAATCAAAAAATTCCAAAAACTATTTTATAAAAATATGTGATTTTATCACAAGTTTTTCTACTATTTTTTTATTAATATCGATTTGTATTTTTATACTTTAAAGATACAAATCCGGTATTAAAATACCCGATTTTCGTCGAAACATTGCAAAAATTACACAAAAAAACAAAAAAGATGTCTTGCATACGACTAAGTATCTAAAAAAAAAAATTCATATTTTCATTCAAAAAAAATTCAAAAATATGTGTTAGCATGCATTTTGGCTTTAATAACCATTTTATTAAAGCCATGAGAATTAGGTCAATATTTCAAAAATACCCAAAAAATATTTTGTTTTCTTTTAGTATTTGGGATTATGAATTTATAAGTAAAATATATTTCCGATAAAAAAAGGTAATTCTTTTGTTGACATTAGAACGGTTAGGTTTTACCCTACAAGATAAGAATCTCCTCACTAAGAAGAGCTTTTCTCGAACCATAGACAGATCAACAAATAAAAAATACAAAAATACCTTAAATTTTATCAGACAATCAAACAATGCAGCTTATTTTAGGTATGACGTATTTGGCGTACTAATACTTTCCCTTTACGCAACCAGTCCCCGTACTCGATCTCTAAGACCAGCTAGGATTTCTAGTGACCAAAATACTAGGTGGCGACTTCCATTCCGTCCATACACTGACAAAAGACAAGGAATCCTTTTCTCCCCTATTTTCCTGATTTTTCCAGGATAACAAAACCTGAGAGTGGACGATCGCCGTGACGCTGCACACGTGCGACAACTGTCGAAACCACAAAAAATAATTGTGACTTTTCTCACTTTTTAAGGAGTTGATTTTTGTAACACGGTAGTGAAATCTAGGTCGAACCCAAGAGAAATTATTCCAATTCTTCTAACAAGAAACTAAAATAAAGATTGGGGATTAATAAGGAAACTAAAAAAATATTAAACTTCTAAAAAAAATGTAAAAGATAATTTAGTGTTTATATGCTCTGTTCAAAAAGATTGTCCATTCAACAAATTAGATTGATCATCAAAGTAAAATAAGTATTCTTTTAATTCAAGCAAATACTTAAATTCCTTTAAGCAAGGAAGACAAAAAAAGATTAAATTAATTAGAAAAAAATCCACTAATTCATTCCTTAACATGAATCGAATTAAACATTGAAAATAAATTTTTATATTCGGTGACAAAAGCTTTAAGAGCGAAAAACGATAAAGCAATTCAAGCTATCGTTAAAAAGTTTAATGATTTTTATTTGTCTTATTCTTTTAACCTGAAAGTTAAATCAACCTAATTAATTTATTTTGCCCCTTTTTTTTTCCAAATGAACAATTATGTATTGAAAAATTCATAAAAAAAAAATTATACTTACCACAGAAACCATTTAAAAAGCTTGAATGAAAACAATACATTGTGTACCAAATTAGGCAAAATAAGTACTTGAATGTCTAGAAATAAAATTGAAAATATCTCTTCTCACAACCTAAAACAATAATGGAACAAAACTACTCTGATCTGAAAGCTAAATTTTAGCTCATAGCTGTTGGAAAATTGATAAAAACAAAGAGAAACAAAGCGGTGAAAAAAAAAGGAGCTATTTCTGTCGTGATTTGCTCCCTTTATTCCCTCCCCTAGCTGCTGTCTTTTGTTAAGATTCTTCTCCTAATTAGGAGTCCTTAATGTTACTTAATTTGTGTTAAAAACTAACTTTCTTGTTGTCATAACTCTACTATAATTTAAACATTCTACAACTTAGACTTTGTTTCTGACTTGGATTTTGGCAATATTCTACCATCCTAACTGTATTCTTTTATTCACGACATGTTAGATGCTTGATCTGCACCTTTCTTGGATCCTAAGACCCACCATTTCTATGGCAGACTCTCAGCCTTAGTGGGTTACTTGACACCTATAAAAAAAACATTCACGTTAATAGTAAATATTTTACAAAGTCCTTAAACATTGTTGATTCTTCTAAAATAATCCTTAATATGCTAATTTATGCTTAAAATATAGTGAAAAAAGCATATCATAAGAGGAATAAAAAGATATTTATTTTATGCTTATCAAATTCCTTAACACTTAAATTTTTGCGTGTCCTCGGCAAAATTCGATTTTTATATTTCAGAAAGCCTTTACATCATTAACAAGAACAATTAGAATTTTTTTAAAGAATCATAACATATCATGAATAATGTTCGAACTCCTAAAAGTTGCTTCATAAAGTATTTTTCCTTAAACATAGAATAACCAATGCGTAGTTCTCACAGAAAAAATTCCCACACTTTTAAGTGTTTGAAAGATGTGTTTCACTCAAATTCATTCCACAAAAAATACTCTATTATAAGCTTGCCCTTCTTCCCACTCTCCACCATTTATTTACATGCATGTCATAAATAAAAAAAGGTCTTTTAAAGAGTTGTAATGAAGCTTGGGTTTCAGTTTGATGATACTTTTGGTATGGTTATTCATAATCATTAAAGTTAATGGAGCGACACATTCTCCCACACTTATTTCCTTCTCCATATTCTGTGACCAAGTGTGCTTTTTAAATTAGAGCACTTGTGGATAATGAAAGCTCCTAACATTAGATGATAAGTGGTCCTTCTATTCAAATCAATACAGGTCCATCAGAAACCTTGCGTAAAGCCTTTAACATGATATAAAAGTTTTATAAACATGTTTTTTTTACTCTTCACGTTCTTTGTATAATTTCTGCAATCAACCTTGTTCTTTCTACCGTAATAATGTTGGTACACTATTATTCACAAAGGGGATAATTAACCAAGCAAACTAACCATCCATATTTTATAAAATCAGAGAGAATAATAGGAACATGGATGATTTTCAAAATTAATTGTGCTCTTATGGCATGACACTCCATCATCTTCATGATTAGGGTAAGGTAATGTTTCTAGGTTTAAAGTTTGAATTATCGATTTCCAAAAAAAAAAGTCTATAGACTCAAAAGGTTTTTGCAACAGGAAATATTGTTTCAAAGGTAGGCTGATAAGCTAAATGAGTTTTTTCTAAAAACAAATATTGCCTTAATTATCTTTATGTATGCATGTAAAAAATGGTTTTGAAGAGAACATTGCAAGTTCTAAAAAGAATGTTTGATGGAATAAAATCTCATAAAAATCAAATTATAGAGACCAATATAGATGTTTTGGTCCTAAGGCTTAAAGTCTTAATGTGACTTATTTCTACCAAATCTAGTTATTCTATTTTCAAAAATTAGAACTTGATTTCACATTCTTTAAGAAGCAAGATCATCATTCAATCATGTTTTGACTTCTTTAATGAATCCCACTGTATATTGTTAATGACATTAGTCTCACTAAAAAGAAAAAATATCATGCTCAATTATTCATTGAAACTTTTGTGGTATGCAAAAAAAAAAAAATAAAAAAAATTCAATCCCCCTTACACTTAGCTTGAACATTGTCCCCAATGTTTAAGTCAATAAAGAAAAAGTAAAGGTGAAGGAAAACTCCCCTGATTTTGCATTGATGACATGCTGGGAGTTCATAATTTTAGCATCCACAATAGCAAGTTTTGCACTATTCAGAATGTATTGTGTTTTTTCCATACCCTACTAGATTCGGCTTCTGCATTTGCTGTGTGATGTCGTGTTCTGCTAAGGATTTGTGTAGTATGACAGAGCAAGTAAATGGTGCAGGAACTAGGTGCTGTCAGGGGTGCTGGAAAAGGAGATTCCATTGCTGGGAGCTATACAAGAGGTAAGGTAGTAAGTAAAATGTGATGTTAAAAAAAGTAAAAAAAAAAAAATAGAAAAGAGAATTCTTTGTCTTTGCATTTTTTTTGTGTGGATTGTTTCCACGTTGGGTTACCTCCCTAAAACGCCTTTCTTTATTGTCTTTGGCTAGATAAAGTTGTCTTCGTTTCATGCATCCTTACAAGTGTAATTTACCTACTTGCAATAGAAGCTCTACTCGTGCTCCCCTACTGCTATTGTTACACCACGCTTGTGGTTCCTCCTGCAAATGACAGGTTTATCTCATAAATTTTTCTCAATCAAGGATATGTTTTATAATAACTATATCAACAACTAATAAGTCTTTCTTTCAGTCATTTCTTAATATTTAAACTGTTACTGTTCAACATCTCTTAATACTTTTAACTATATCTAGAGTTATATAACTCTATTTCAAGTGAGATTAGTCTCGTTAGAAAGCTAAGACACGAGGCTACAAGTTCATTGAAGGAAGGAGAACCCAGTTCTGCCTCTAAGACAGTTAAAATTACTCATCAACAAACATTGGACTGCTACTGTCTTGATATTGAACTGTTACTGTCCGACCTCTCCTCAGATGTTTAACTATATACAGAGTTATAGAACTGCATTTTAAGCGAGAATGGTCTCATAAGAAAGTTAAGACACGAGGCTACAAGTTCTTTGAAAGAAAGAGAACCCAGTTCTGCCTGTAAGACAGTCAAAATTGCTCATCAACAAACATTGGACTGTTACTATCCAACTGTTACTGTCTTGATATTGAACTATTACTGTCTGATCTCTCCTTAGATTTGTAACTATATTTAGAGTTATAGAACTCCATTTCAAGCGAGATTGGTCTTGTTGGAAAGCTAAGACACGAGGCTACACGTTCTCTGAAGGAAGGAGAATCAAGTTCTGCTTTTAAGACAATCAAAATTGCTCATCAACAAACATTAGACTGTTACTGTCCAATTGTTACTGTCTTGATATTGAACTGTTACTGTCCGACCTCTTCTTAGATTGTTAACTATATCTAGAGTAATAGAACTCCATTTCAAGCAAGATTGGTCTCATTGGAAAGCTAAGACACGAGGCTATAAGTTCTCTGAAGGAAGGAGAACCTAGTTCTGTCTCTAAGACAGTCAAAATTGCTCATCAACAAACATTGAACTGTTACTGTCTTGATATTAAACTGTTACTGTCCAACCTCTTCTCAGATTTTTAACTATATCTAGAGTTATAAAACTCCATTTCAAGCGAGATTGGTTTTGTTGGAAAGCTAAGACACGAGGCTACAAGTTCTCTGAAGGAAGAAGAACCTAGTTCTGCCTCTAAGACAATCAAAATTCCTTATTAACAAACCATACCTACTGCCCTACAGGGTCTGTCATGACCCAATCTCAGTTGGTGACCCATAGCTGGAGTTCTATAACCCCAAATTGAGCAAGACTAATTTTCTTAGTTAGTAAATATATAAGCATCAATTCATAATCGACTTTGAAACGACTCATAAGACCATGTTTAGAACACCTTACCCGGTAAGAATCAAGGTTTCGATCTTCAACTCCCTACTTTTCTTTCAAATGACAGCCGACCCTTCCCTCTTCTCTTGTTCAAATTTTCTTGTTAATCCCTTGCCCACCAGTGTTTATTCTACCTATAACCCTTAATCTTGGATGAGTTCTTAAAATTTTAATGTTTCTCTCTTGATTTGTAAAAATGGATTAAAAAACTCCCTCTTTTCTTTCTTTAAGATTTATGCAGATTTTTTTGGAGAGAAGATGAGTATTTATGCTCTATAATTATACTTATTTGCATTTAAGCCCCATTTTCTTTAAGTGTCATTTTTGCCCCCACATCTTTTTTTCTACTTATAATTAAGTTATACCTCTTTTCTTTTATTTTCTTATAATTTCACCCCACAACTTTTTAGTTTAGTTTATTTAATTTAATTTAATCCAGCCTTGATTTTTTTCCCGGGGTTTACACAAGCATTAATATGGACATAAATGACCTGTATATGGATAGGGCTTGTATTAGAGTTTGGAAGTCTAAAACTTTTGAGGGCATTTTATTCATGAGGTAAACTACAGTAACAACAACTTTGTTGTAAAGATAATAAGGCACATTCGCACCAATAAAAAGTGCCCTAGTGATCTCTAGAATAAGCCTATTTTTCTATTCTGCAATACCATTATGTTGAGGTGTTTGAACACATGAATTTTCATGAAGTAAACCATGCGTTTGGAAATACTAGTGAAAGAGTTGATTAACATATTCCCTATTATTAGCTATGCGAAGAATTTGAATCTTACATACAAATTGAGTTTGAACTATGGCTGAAACATCTTAAACAAATTGAATACCTCATCTTTATTTTTCATCAAATAAAGCCAAGTCATACGAGTACAATCATCAATAAAAGTAACAAACCAACGAATACCATATAAGGTAGAAACTAGTGAAGGTCCCCAAACATTTGAGTGGATCATAATAAATGATGTAGTACTCCTTTGAGAGCTGAATGAATATGAAATCCGATAACTTAATGATAGATGTCCTAATCGGGCATACTATAACCAAATCTGTTTTTGTAGGGGATCTGACAATCCTTGCATATTGTTTGCTTTACCAATACTCATGTCGTCAACATAGTAGAACCCCCTCTTTTAGTACCATGACCAATGATCTCATTGGTGAGAATATCTTGAAAAATACAAAAAAGTTTGATACATCAGCACACAATATTATAATTTTGCAGTGACTTGTCTAACCAACATTAGTTTGTTTGATAATGATGGAACAAGTAATGTGTTAGAGAATGAGATAAATGGAGAGACGATAATTGTTCCAGTTCCTGTAACCGGATAAGTCAAACCATTAGCAATAGCAATACAAGAGTGTTTAGGTACTAAAGTGACAATTAAATCTTTCTCATCATATGTCATGTGATATGTGGTTCCTGAATCAATGATCTAATCACTATAATAATTGTGATTTGTACTAAGAAGAACCAAAACACAATTACCTGAATCACTAAGAGTAGATGGTCCTTCAAATAAAGGATTGGGGGAATCAACCATTAGCCTAGCAACAGGTTCAGATTCAACGTTCACTAAAGCTACTCGACCTAGCCTATTACTTTTTTCATTCTGTTTCTTGATTTTTAAATTCTTCCACCAGTCTGAATACCCATATATTTTAAAGCATGTGTCATGGGTATGTTTGAAATTACCATAATAGGTGTACCCGATTCGGGCCTTGGGTTTGTTATTGGTCTGTGAATTGTTTTTATTCGAGCTTTAGATGGGTTGTCACATGGAGATGGTTGTTAATAAATAGACAAGACCTCTCTAGCCTGAATTAAAAAAATTCACATGTTTAATTTTCAGCCCACTCGTATTTTCTCCCCTTAACCCATCTCTTATTAACCCGTCATTCCTCTTTCATGCATTAATCCCACCCTCTCAAAATTGGCAAGGCATATCAGATAAGTGGTGCCCCCTCCTAGCGCCATTAGGCTCATTCCAACATGTCTTAGCATGACAGATTGTCTGGAATATTCCTTTCTGACCAGAGTCAACGCTTACTCCATTATAGGTAGTGGTTGTTGCTGAAGGATGTCAGCTCTTACACTATTCAGCCGGTTGTCCAACCTATCTAAGAAGGTATACTCTCTATCTTCTTGCTAAATAGTGTTGAATTTTTATATGTCATGCTCACACACCATATGATTAGGCTTGTGAAAATCAATTTCTCTCCACAACCCTTAGAGGCTATTTTAGTAGCTTTTTATGGTTCCTCCATTTTGTTTCAATTGTGTGATTTTTCTCTTCAATTTATAGACTTGAGATATGTCTAAACCATCAAAATAAGTAGTGGCAATAAAGTCCCATATTGATTTGGTAATAGGAAATTTGATAAAATTGCCGATCATATGGGGTCTACGTAATTGATCAACCAACTCTTAACAATTAAGTTTTCCATTCTCCATCCTCTAAAAGTTGGGTCTATAGGTGTTAGTTGGGGTAAATCCCCATTGATATAACCCAATTTATCTTTCTCAGAGATGTACATCTCCATAATTTTAGATCATAAAATATAGTTGGTATCGTTTAGTTTGATACCAATCTAGGCAGTAGAGTAATCTAGTGTTTGAGTCTGTATTTTGTGAAGGATTTGGTCCAGTTTTTAGGTAATATTGTCTAGGGTTTTTAGTGTGTCTATGATCTCCATTACAGAAAGGTTTGGGATATTTCTAGGGTTTATAGCAGGATCTTTGCTCTGATATCATGTAGAACAGATCAATGAGGCTCAAAGGCTTAGTCTTTTCATTGATTCATTGCATGATTATATACAATAACATTTAGTATGTGAGATTTTTCACACTACTGTTTAAAAATTAATACAATTAGAATCTCCAAAATATAGTAAACATTATTTTACAGCTCATGTAATTAACACTTTATACACTTTTTTTCATATCACATTTGAAGTATTTTTGCATAAAAAGACTCGAAAGGTTTGTGAGAGCAACATTATCTTTGAATTTGCTATCAATCTAGGTGAATTTGTTCCCTAAAAGCCTTGTATCGAGTTGAGCACAATTTGAAGCTGAAGACATGAATTTCCAAAAAAATATTAACAATAGAAAAGGCTGAAGACATGTTTAGAAATTAATATAATTAGAATCTCCTAAATATAGTAAACTTTATTTTACAACTCATGTAATTAACACTTTGTACACTTTTTTTGATATCACATTTGAAGTATTTTTGCATAAAAAGACTCTAATGGTTTGTGAGAGCAATATGATATTTGAATTTGCTATCAATCTAGGTGAATTTGTTCCCTAAAAACCTTGTATCAAGTTGAGCACAATTTGAAGCTGAAAACATGAATTTTCAAAAAAATATTAACAATAGAAAACACTGAAGACATGCATTTCATTCGTCCTGTCATCAAAAAATGACAATCCTTGTATGAGACATCATTACAATCGAATCTCAAGGGGCAAAAAGCTTCCTTATTTTGCCAATAAATCTCCGGCACACGGGGCAGACCTTGTTTTCGCTGTTAAAAATCCTGCAATGCATTCATTCATGGATGAGTTCCGTATCTAATAATAGTGCGCACTAACGTGCCAAAT
>Ga0307517_10008997_pt1 | contig 14238 bp, 8 predicted proteins | sample 23_EM_MG_FD_194515 | JGI IMG/M metagenome (GOLD analysis project Ga0307517, IMG submission 194515) | Populus trichocarpa ectomycorrhiza microbial communities from riparian zone in the Pacific Northwest, United States - 23_EM | ecosystem: Host-associated > Plants > Roots > Unclassified | place... | reverse complement strand
TCTATTCATGAATTTCTGTAAAAGCCAAGGCTTTTTAAAAAGTCTTTACTTTATTTATTGTTATAACTAAAAACAAATGTTAATTTCTGACACAATCTCCATTATGTCGAATAAAAACACACTGCTTTTAGAGGTTCTAAAGTATTCAGCTTATATACCCTCTTATGTTTTTTTTTTTTTTCATATTTAGATTTCTTTTAATTCTAAATTATTTTTTTTCATATTTATTAAATTAGGTTCACCATTATCTTATATTTAATTTTTAATTTTAATTAAAAAACATGGAAGGTGAAACTTAAACTCGTAATGATTTAGCTTGCAAAGCCTTTTCATATCAAATTGAATAGCTAAGTTTAAAATTCATCTAAAATAACTTAAAATAGCTAAGGTGTAATTTAATATTTTTTTTGGCTGCGTGAATCATATAGAACATTTATGCACTAAAATCTTTTTGTTTTTTTTTTACATTTTATCACGCGCAAGCTAAGAAGAAAAATAATTTATTAACCCACATAATTGGTGTATAATTGTCTAATTGTTTTATGAGTTGGGAAGCAACACACCGAAAATAGCTAATTAACATCTCTTGCCCAATATTTAGTCCAACAACTCTTTGGGTACTTCATGCATGAACAGGAAACTTGAGCACTAGTCTAGAAGCAAGCATGTGTAAGAAATAGAACACTTCATATCAATGCATGCCATTATTGCTAGCTTGAAAGTTTCCAGCTAGAAACATTCAGCCTGGCACAAAATAACAATCAAAATTTTGACTGAAATGGGTCGTGGCATGCATGTTAGACTTAATTAGCTGAGAGAGGCATGCACTTCACATATTTAAAATTATAATATATTCATTTTTTGCAAAGAAGATTGATTTTTCTATTCGTCGTCATCTACTATATATATTAGCCCTTTGATTTCCAAACTAATTTTTGTAATATATATAATATTATACACACACTTTTTTGTTTTTAAAGTGATTAGAAAGTGGAGCAGATATGAAATATAATTAAATAAGCTCCTTTTTTCAACAGTTTTAATTACTTTGGCGATGATGATCCAATTTTGAAAAATCATTGGTCTCATTTTTCTCTCCCTTTGTACCTACTAAGGGTTCTCAATTATTGTACATTCTTCAAACAAATTGCATTAAATTATATTATCCTCGATTTGAATGAATGTCACAACCAACCAAAGATTTAGAAAAGAAAAAAGGACCACTCTCTTCCACATGCTCCAACCATTAATCGATTTCAAGTTTGTTTTATGTACGAATTGAAAAATAATTAACTGGGCAATCTTCAAGAAGAACTAGTCATTAATTAGTATGTCATTAATTCCCATATAATTAAGTTTGACTTAACAATCTTTTTCTATGAAACAAGGTTTGATTATTTCCAATAAACAAACTTTCTAATTTTTATCGAATGTGAAACGGGTTCTTTTCTATGAAAAATCATTCATCTTATTAGATAATAATATAAAATTACTATTAGAATTTTCAATTGAGATAATTTTTCAATAAAAATATTTATTTAAAATATATACAACTAGGATGGTTTATATTCCCTTTTAGGGAATGGAGAAAATTGTCTTCGAACTATTATGATCATTGCCTGCCTCGATTGAGCAGTACTCATCGACAAATTGCTCCAATTGAGTCCTTCATTTATTAAGAGTCGGTTCACCTAACCCTGGTTGTTATTTATAGAATTAAGTCACAATCAATTTCAAGATAGAAACGAGGGTAGACTTCTATTCATGATTTTCAATAAAAAGCCAAGGCCTGTTAAGATGTCTTTAAAGTGTTCAGCTTGTATACCCTACTGTGTGCTTCTTTTTTCACATTTATAATTTTTTTTCTTTTTTAATTTTAAACTGTTTGTTTTCACATTTTGTTTTAATTAGAAAATGTATGCAGTGAAGTTAATTTGAACTCTTCAAAACTATTTTAGAAATTGATTTAGAGTTTTTCCCGTGAGAACTTAAAGAATTGGAGATTAATTGAGATTGGATCGAAGTTAATATTAGTATTTGGTTACTGTTTTAAAATAAAAAAAATAAAACAAAAAAATTATATTTGAATGATAGAGATAAAAACATAAAATAAATTTGTTCTTAAAATAATTTTAAAATAAATTTTTGTATTTACAAAACAAGAGGTAAAGAGAAACATGTATATGCATGTTGTCTTTGTCTCTTTTATCTTAATACAATAATAATAAAAAAAATTCTTGTCAAAAAGAAAATTTATTTGACACTAAATATCAATTAAAAAATATTAATTAAAAGTTTTTAAATCTTAAATTTTCTTTGGCACTAAACTTTTTGTTAATTTTTCTCAAAATGCTCTAATGTGATTATTGAATATGATCATATAGTATTAAAATATAATCTTATTATTCTTAAAAATAGATAAATGAAATTAATTATGGCTACAAAGCATGACACTTTTATAAAAATCTAATGACTCGAATCAATAGAGAATCTTTGTACCTGGAATAATTATTTATATTATAGTTATAATTTAAACCTAAGCAAGATATAAAACACAATTACAATATAATATTGACATTAATATATTAATTGGTGTATATTTGTCTAATTTTTATATGAGCTGGGAAGCAACACATCAGAAATAGCTAATTAACTAGTTATTTGACATGCGCTCTGCTGCATGTTGAATAATTCTTTTTTCCAGTAAAAATACGCAAGTTTTTACAACATGTTTTTTTTTATATAAAAAATCCTAAACATAAATAAAAAAAATTTATGCTTGCATTTAAAAGTTTTTAACACGATCCATTTACCTAGTTGTGTTTAATGACTTTATTTATTTAAATTAAAATTTTTATTTAATCAAATGATAATATACATACATAAATGTACACACGAAATCGATTAGATAAAATTAAAGAGAAAAAAAATATTATTAATGTTGAACATATTAGAAAAAAAAGGCTATCATTTTATATGAAAACTAAGCAAAAACCAAATGATATTTATCTAAAGAATAAATTGGAAAGTTGAGATATAGACGTGGATGTAGAAAGATCTTGAAACATGGACTTTATGCTTGATTGTAATTAATAACATTGTTTATTGAAAACAATGTTTTATTTAATAAAAATAAAAATAAAAAACATGCATAGAAAAGTGATTTAATAAAATTAAAGAGAAAAGTTTTTTTTGAAGTAAGGTTGCATAGAAAGAATGCCTTCTAAGACTAGAAAAAATAAATTAAAAGCTATTCGTAAACTAAGTAAAAATTAAATCATATTTTATTAAAATAATAATAAAAATATATACAAATTAAAAAAAGAACCAATAAATAAATCCAATAAAAACCCAACACTAAATGATAAAATTGAAGAAGAAGAAAAAAGAACCAAAAAAATCCAATGGACAAAAACAAAGAGTCCAGACATGCAGGTTTGGCATGGGTGGCCCGTGTGCTTGGGCTTAGAAAAAGGCTAAATAAACAGTATGAAAAATTAGAGAGAATGAATATTACTATTAAAAATTTCAAAAAATACATATTAAAAAAATGTATCGACTAAAAAAAAGCAAAATTAGAAAGAAAACAAAACAAAAAAAGTTAGGCGCTACTTGGCCTTGTCCATTTTGCAAGGGCCTGCGTGCATGAGCCCTTGTTTTTTTTTATCTGGTAATAGGGTGGGCAACATGTTGTCCACCCCAGGATTTTTTTTAAAAAGGCCAGTAGACAACAAATTGTCCGTTTTACCCTAGATTCTGACCATTACGATGGTTAAAAAATCATGGTTGAAGGTTTTTAACTTGAAAACCCATTTTACAATCTAGTTTTGATCCAAAACACCTATAAAAACACTTTAAACACCTTAATAAATCCTTTTGTGGTCTTAAACAACCCAAAATCAACCTGAAACAAAACAAATTCTCGAGCTAGGATCTACCATCTCTGGCAAAGTTAAGGGCAAATAACTCTCCTCATCAAATGGAACCCATTGACACCATAATCGATCTTTTTTGTGGTCAGAATTGATGTCAACTTAGACTTTCTCTCTACCATCAAAATCTGATCACTTTATATCTCCTCTCAAACAAGGAACCAAAAACTAAGAAAAATAAAGTTTTGGAATAAAATTGGTTTTTCAAAAAATCAAGGAACAAAAAGTTTATAATCTGAAGAGTATGAGGACCAAAGCGAACGTTTTTCACCATTTTAAAATTTTTCACCTATTTCCTCTGTTTGTTTTTCACTCCAGCCCCCTTTCTTTCAATCTTGCCTTTGGTCAACAAATTTGAAGTAATCAGGCTTAAATTTGGCTTAAAAAAAGGATGGAATTGGTAAAAAAAAACATTTGAGGACCAAAATAAAACTTCCACAGTAAGTCCATGATGAAATGTGAGAGAGTGAATAGTGTTTTTAGCTCTAATATTTCTCTGACACGACTTAAGGTTTTTTTATAATAATAATAATAATAATATTTCTTGCCCAATAGTTAGTCCTACACCTCTTTTAGATATTGAGGTGATGATAGTGTTTTTAAAGAAACAAGGAAAATTCATGAGTTGGGTTATTGACTTGATTGGATCCAATAAGCTCGATTAAATTAATAATATGATAAAAAAGCGAACAAGAGTATATGAATCAAACAAAATAAAATTAGCCCGAGTCAACCTGGGTTAACCCGTCAAATCTGTGACCCGACACATGAGATCAAGATAACCCTTTAGAAAGGAAAAAGAAAAAAATAACGAAGCCTAATCTCCAACATATCTAATATTGAAGGATGTAATTGAAAAAAAAATCAATTGTAAAAAATAGCCTATGAAAATACTTAAGTTAGCCTAGGCTAACCTTTCAAACACGTGACCCCGGTTCTAAGGTCAAAATTACCGTAGAAGGAAACCCTGAAAAAATCATAAAGCCAAATCTCTTACCCAACAAAATCCCGATCCATAAAATTGAAAAGGAAATTTTCAATAAAAAGGGCCCAAAACAAAATAATCAACAATAAAAAAAAATAAGAGTCAAAATTGACATAAAAAAATAAAATCAAATGTTGAGGGATGAAATTGAAAAACAAATTCAATTAAGAAAATGATTAAAAACAAAATAAATAACAAGCAAAAGAATGTTGACCAAATCTAATAGGTGTAAAAAAATCAAATAAGAATGAAATTGAAAAAAATAATCTAATTTTATTATTTAAAATAAAAAATAGTATGAAAAAGAATAGGGACTAAATCTAAAGGAAAACAAAATTGAAGGGTTGTTTTAAAAACTTAAAGGGTTAGGCGCATAAATTGAGGAGAAGAGAGGGAAAAAGGTCATCGACGCCAAACTAGAGGTATGTTGGCCACCCGAGCCACCAGGGGATGGAGGGTCTTCCAAGATGATTCCAACGTCGTTGTGAAAATTGGCATATGGCCGTCGGACAACGCTACACATGCCATTTGGTACATTGGCTAGCACACACTCTTCCACGTGCAATGTACATATTATACACTTTTCAATTTTTATTAATATTTATATTTATTGAAATATCAAATTATCCCTCAACCAACTTGATTATAACAAAAAATCATAATAAAAATACCAAAAAAAACCCTGGATGCCAGTTAAAAAAACTTATTTAAAAGGTAATTTATTTATTTTTCTGAGCTTTTATAAAGAAAAAATCTAAACAATCCCTAAATGTCACTTTAATATTTCCTATTTCAAAGGGGTAAGTTAATCATTTTACTGTGTAAAAACATGAAAGTAGCTTATTACCCAGGGAAGCCAATTATTTTTTTGTTGAGAAAGACAAAATTATAATTTTACTATTTCAATCCATCAATGAGTAAAGTTACAATAAATATTGCTATTGTAATATCTCAACCCTTTTAGTTTCTTTGAATAATTTATGTACAAAATAGAACACTTCATATCAATGCCTGGCATTATTACTTGGAATTTTCTAGCTTGAAACATTCAGCATGACACAAAATAACAAGGTGTCTAATCAAAATTAATCTATACTGAAATAGATCATGACATGCATGCATGATAGACTTAATCAGCTGACAGAGGCACTTTACATAATTGATATGGTCATCATGATATTTAAAATCAATCTACTATATATATATATATATATATATATATATTTCCAAAGTAGAATTGATTTTTCTTTCCGTCATTATCTACTATATATTTTTTAATCTTTTAATCTCTCAACTAATTCTTGTATTAAATATAATATTTTATGCACACTTTATGCGCAAAAGAAAGTGGAGCAGATATGAAATAATTAAATTAGCTCCTTTTTTTCCACGGTTTTTATTACCTTTTCTTTTGGTGATCGTTGTTTTTCATTTTTTCCCACATATATAAAAAATAAAAAATACAAGAGGATATATATAAAAAAAACCTAGAATATTGCCCACAATGGGTATTGTTGTAACCTAATTTTTAACCCCTTGTTTTTCTAAATATTTTCAACATACAAAAAATAAAAAAATATGTTCTTGATATGTTTGTGTTATTTTCAGCGTTGTTTCAAAATGATTCAAATTCCAAATTTCTTTTCAACACGTTCAACTTTTAACGCGTCATTTTCAAAATCGTTGGTTTTTCTCATTGAGTCAGCGTTGATTTTGCCTTTTTTAAAAATTCAAAATATAAAAAAATAAAAAAATAAAAAAATAAAAAATATTTGGACAAAGGTACCAAAATGAAAAGGAAGAAAACAAGGACTGAAATGAATTTAGGTTGCGTGTTGGACCAAGCAATTGGAAAAGAAGACGAAATTTTCCACATATAAAAAGATGTTTATCTCACACAAGAGAAGGAGGGGGAGAGGCAAAAAAAAAAAAAAAAGAACTATAAAATAAAATTTTCACACTATCTCCCACACAAAAAACCCTAACCCATTTTCTTTATACCTAGCCGCCAACTCACCACCACCACTGGAACCATCAGACCCATTTCCCCTCGACAAAGCCTCACTCTCATTTTCTCTTCCCCATCGCCGGCTACAACACATCTTCTCTCCTTTAACCAGCCACCAGCAGCCCCCACGACCAACCGCCATTAAAGCCAGCAATATTGTCGTCCCCAACCCTCCTCCACTGGGACCTTGTCATGCACCACAAACCAACGATCTCCACAACCACAGCTCCTCCCCATGACACCAAAGACCATCACAACACTACCACCATAGCAGCAGGACCAGTAGCAACCAACTACTACCATCTATCGTTAGCCTTGGTCTTCATCACAACCACAAATACAACCCATCTTCAACCAACCATCGACATCCCAATAGCTCCAACAACCACGAATGACAGCAGCAAAGCTAACCATCATGAGCAGAAGATCCCACCAACGCTTCCTGGCCCAGATCTACCGTGATCCACCAGCGCCGTCTCCTTCTCCTAACAACAACGTCCTTCACAGCGCGTCCTCACCACAACCAACAATCTCTTCCTCTCCAGCCCGACTGAGGACCAACGACCAATCCCTACCCATAATGCCGACTTCTACCACACCTCTCCCCAATTGTTTATTGTTGAAGCAACCAGAAAGGGGAAGAAAATTGAGAAAACTGACCCATGAAATAGATTTGTGAAAAAAAATCAATTGTTTGCGTGTTTTCTTTGCTTTGCAGGTGATGATGTATGACATCGCCAATACAGATGTGAGAGGAAGAGGTGATCTACTTGATCCACCCATTTTTTGCTTTATCGATGACGACGCATGGGTTCACGCGTTGCCAGCGGCGGTGGCGCGTGGAGCAAACACGCCACCACTATTTCTCAAACCCCAAAGTCTTTAAATATGCTTTCTGAGTTCCCAACAATCTCTCTAACCCGCTTCCAACCTTTAGAATGACCATTTTGCAAATTTTAAATTTTTAGGGTGTGTTTGATTTTTTTTTTAATTTTGGAATTTTATTATTTGCAAACATGTAATTGTGGGGGTGTGTGTGAGTAAAATATAGTAAAAAAAAGTGTGTGTATTGTGTTTTCTTTTTATTACCTTTTATTTTGTGTTAAATGAGAGATTAAAAAGGGAAAAAGATAAAAAAAAATTTAATTAACCCTAATATTTTAAATGCATACGACCAAATTCTAAAAGATTTTCATGCATATTTTCTAAAAAACAAAAAAGTTTTTTAATCATGTTTTCTTTTTTAAAATACAATATGGATATTGTAACCAGTTTATGATTATCCTTTAGAATTTGGCTAAAATTTCAAAAATATCATAAAAATTAATTCTTTTAATTAATATTCAGGGTATAAATCTTCATGCATACTTACAATATTAAATTAAATAAATTAATAAGCATTAGGAATTAGCTGTATCTAGGAAGTAATTGCGACGCTAATTTGGGTCCTAGAATGTTTAGGCTTTAACCTGATAAGATAAGGATCTCTTTACCGATAAGGACTCTTCTTAAACCTTAGATAGACCAATGACTAGAAAACACAACAATACCTTAATTTATACCAGACAAATAAACAATGTAGCTTACCTCATGTAAGATGTATTAGGAGTGCTAATACCTTACCTTTATGCAATTAGTCCCCTTTCCTAAACTCTAAGACCAGTTAGGGTTTCTAATGACCAAAATATTATGTGGCGACTCTCATTCCCTCTTTTTATTGAGAAATGACAAGGATTTCTTGTCAGTTCCTCCCACACCATTCCTGACTATCTTGACCTAAAAAGATGATCACCGCGATGCCGCACACGTGTGACAAATGAAAAAATTGGAGGACTAAAGTGTATAAGATTGGTAAAATCAGCAACCCAAGTTTAACTACCAGAAGGCTGGTTAAAATATTTTTATATAGGGTAAAGAAACACAAATTTGGATCGCTAAGGACTCAATGAGAATTTTGGAAGGCTTAATTAATTTTATTAAGGACTTAATTGTAAGTGAAATCAATTTTTGGAGTCAATTTAGATGTTAATTGGAAGAAATTAAAGTTTGGGGGATTCAAATTAGACTTTAAAAGGTTTAATTGGTTAAATCAGGGGTTAATTTGTGAAAAAAATTAAAGTTTGAAGGCCATTTAAGGACTTAATTTTAGTGAAGAAAGCCTTTTCTAGGGAGCTCTATTGTTGATAAGAATGGATGAAGGTGACTTGCCTAGGTTTGTGAGCTATAACTCTATAAAGAAATACTATGCGTAGTGTGCTCATCTTCTTTAAATCAATATAGTTTGGTTATTCATTCTCATTATATCTTGTGCATTTTGCAAATGATCTTAAAAGGCTAAAAACAAAACCTTTTTTCTCTTCCAAGATATGAATTTGGCTAACGATTTCAAGAAAAATCAATGATATGTTAAATGCAATGATTCACATAGAAACTCCTTAGGAGATGGCTAAATACCCAGATGAACGATCCAACCAGCAAAGTTTGTTGTGCAAAAGCTACATCAAGCAAAGACGATGAGGTTTTCATGAGTCATGAACTTGCAAAATGATTTCATGCAAATTGCTATGATAATGAGATCAAAATTTATCAATTTTGACCAATCTTGCTTGAAATGAGGAAAGACTATTTTTTTATATCCCTTAGAGATAAATACGCCTCTTGCAGTCTTGATTTGAGCTGAAGTGAAGTTTTTTTTTTCTTTGTAAGATAACCCTGGGTAGTATCACACCCTACACTGGGGCAAATATTAGAAAATGATGAAAATGAAGGTATTTGAGAATGTCCACTAACAATAAGAAAATGGTCAGAAAACCTAAAAAAAATAGAATACATGTGAACGGAATCCATGAGATCTTGATTGAGGCCATAAAATAGAAAAGCCCAATAACCCCCCCCAAAAAAAAAGAAAAAAAAAAGAAGAAAAGAAAAAAGCTTTGCTAAATGACAAATCTTGAAAAGACACATAAACAAAAGCTTCTCCTACTGTTTTGACGAACAAAAAAAAAAAGAGAATCATTGAGAAACTTGCAAATGGAATAGGAAAAGGGTATTGGTAACTTGATAAGAGCAGATAAATATATTTTAGGAAAGAAACACTGATTAGGTGTTTGATCAAAGGTTTGAAGTAAAAAGAAAAATCTGGAAAGATCCCCCATCTCATCTCCTAAAAGCGAAGGTCTTTGGTAGCATAACATATGCTGGAAGAATAGTGAAAGAGAATGAAAGGGCATAAAGGAGTGAAATGTGATCTTAAACCCATAAAAACCCTCAAACACTATTTGAGCTTGTGAACTCATATTCTTTGGCAACCATGAAACTCAACCTATATTACGTGTCTTGAAAAGTTCATTCTAATCAAGCAAGCGGGAAACACTGATAAATAGTGCTCTCAAAATGCAAGGAACCATTTGTGAGAGTCATGATGAAATGAATAACTATTTGTCTTTGTTCATATTGCGAAAATCCAAATACAAAATGGGCCATCTCCTAAACTAATCACCATGATGAAATACCTTTCTTTAAAAACCAATACAAATCATAGGAGTTGCATGAAAATTGTTACTTGATATGACATTGAAAAGTCTCAGGTTCTTAAAAAGACAAAGTAAAATCTTGTGAAATCTTTGTTAGGAAAAACACCCTAAAAAACCAAAGCATGTGTCATGAGTAATTGAAAAACGCAAAAAAAAAAAAACATAGTTATAAGGCAAGAAGTTTTTTTTTTTATTCTCGATTAGGATAGAATTCGCCACAGCTTAAATACTCACAAAAGAGAAGGCTACAAAGATAGCTCGACACTCAAGATTTGAAAGTAACTTGCATGAACTTGCTCGACTAAACTTAGAGGATGAGCCAACAAGAAAGTCCAACTTAGAAATTACAACCCTTATCAATTAGAAGAAGAGATGGGTATATTTCATAAAGGCATGTATTGTATATGGTTTAACCTTAACTTTGAATTGGTGTTGGTGCAGGATACGTTAATCAAGAGGAAAGGCGGTGAAATCTGCATGGGTGAACGAAAGTCGAGAAATGACGAAGAAGTCTCATCCATAGGTGTGGGTAATTAAGGTTATAAGACAAGGCACTAAAAGATTACATTTGAAGGGTATTTTTTGTTTTATAAAAGTTTTGGGAGGATCCAATGTAGATCCTAGTATTTGGAATTTAAAAAAAAGGTAGGTTGGCTAGGAATAAAGATTAATTTTTGAATTTCAAAATGAACAAATCTCCCGTGAAATTAGACCAATTTTAGGAAAGCATAGACGCTTTCTAAAATTCTTTTTGGAATTTTGAAAGGGTAGATCACCCATGAAAATAAACAAAAAATTTTAAATTTCAAATGGGCAGGTCACTCGTGAAAATAGATCAATTTCAGGGAAGCATGGACGCTTGCTAAATTTTTTTTTGGGATTTGAAAAGGGTAAGTTGCTTGTGAAAATTGGCCAATTTTTGGACTTCAAAATGGACAAGTCGCCCGTGAAAATAAACCAATTTCAGGGAAGCATGGATGCTTGCTAAAATTCTTTTAGGAATTTGAAAATGGTAGGTCGCCTGTGAAAATATTTTCTTTACAAGCTTACTACGCAAAACCTTGATGATAATTTGCTTCGTAAACATTGTAAAGAGGAGGCATATGTTGTTACCTATTTTTTACCACACGTAAAAAAATATATAAAAATAAAAATTACAAGAGGAGATACATGAAGAAAGCCTAGAAGATTGCCTAAGATTGGTTATGGAGGACCAAGATGACAAGTGAAAAAGTTGAAGGACTAAAACGTATAAAATTAGCAAAATTAACAACCCAATTTTGACTGACAAAAGGCCCTATAAGTGAAAATATTTTTATCTGGGGCAAAGAAACATAAATTTGGATGGGTAAGGACTTAATGAGAATTTTGGAAGGCTTAATTAATTTTATTAAGGACTTAATTGTAAGGGAAATCAATATTTGGAGCCGATTTGGGTGTTAATTAGAAGAAATTGAAATTTAGGGGGATTGAAAATAGACTTTGGAAGGTTTAATTGGTTAAATCAAGGGCTTAATTGTGAAAAAAAATTTAAAGTTTGGAGGTCGTTTAAGGACTTAATTGCAGATTCCCAAGACCAAGTACCAACTTATTAGCATCATGCAATTTTGGGGGTAGAAATTGGTGAAATCAGGGGTCAAATTGAAATGAATTAAAATTTTAGTGGTAAATTAAGAATGAAATTGAACAAATTAAAAAACAATGACTTGTTTGTAAAAGACGCTGAACTTTGGGGCTGATATTTGAATTTGACAGGGGTGCAATTACATGCAATTAAAAGTTGGAAAACAATTACGAGTGCAATTAATAGGGATTGAAAGAGTAGGGACCAAATTGAGATTTGCTAAATCTTAAATTAAAAACCCTAATTTCTAAGGTTTAATCTAGACAACGTGTCGTTCACCCATTGTTCATCTCCTTCCTTGACAATTTTGGCTGGTTGAGTTGGCATCTTCAGGTGAATGAATGTGACATTTTTTACTACCTCAGTGGCTGTAACCACTACCCATGAAATTGGATGTTTACACCCCAATTCTTCCATATAAGTCTCCGACATCTTGTCCCTGATCAACTTTCCTTGCATTTTCAAATTCTAAGCTGATCGAGTTGACACCTTTAGACGAATGAATGTGAAGATACAAACCTCCAAATTAAGTAAGGCTGGATCCAAATGAAATGTGTGCACCTTCTTTACCAATTTCTGGTGGTCTCAGGCAATGTTGACATCGAAGTTGCTTCGATGAGGCCTCGAAAGTGGTTCGCACTCATTTGGCAAAACCACTGACTTTTTTATGTGTTCATACTCAAAAAATTTTCAATATGTTTTTATCAAGGGTTGGCCGTATTTCTCTTAAAATTAGAAGGCCAAAACAATATTTATTTGGTCTCCATGTTTGGTAAAACCACTAAAATCCTCAAACCAAAACCACCACTCAAAACCAACCTAGTACATAGCTTCCAGTTGTTGTTGTTGTTTTTTTTTTCTAAAACCCTTTCATTCCGATCAAATGGCCAAGATTGATCAATCATGATCAATTTTTGATTGAATCCATAAAAAAAACCTAATAAAACCCTATAAATAACCCCTGAAAATCAGAGTTGAGTAGGAGGAAGAAAAGATAGAAAACAAGGAGAGAAATATTGAGAAAATACCCTAGTTGTGAAGGTTTACGAGCCTAATACAAAGGGTTTATTCAGTTTTGAAAGGGCACTAAGTTTTTGGAAGCAAAACTTTACAAAAAGAGCAAATATGGCAGTAGCTGTTCTAGGGTTTTGAAGGTATATTTTCTAACCTAAAAGTGGAGTCCATATGGCATGCTTGAGGAGATTTTAGTTATCATTTGGTTTGCATTTACGTTTTCAAATAGGGTTATGCTTAAATAGTAAGGGTTGTGTTTGGTTTTTTGTTGTTGTTGTGATTTTGATTCTACGGTTTGATGTTTGTTTTTGGTGGGTGTTTTTTGTTTTTAATGTGATAAAAGTTTTCTAGTTAGGTAAGTTTTGATAAAAAACAATGTTTATTTGTTTTGTTTAGTTTGATTAATGCATTATGAAGCAATATTGTTCATCCTGGGTTTACAAGGCATGTTCATAACCAAAATATGCTTAGGAAACTAATTTTAAATCCAAATTGTATAGATATATAAGCTGGATAAGATTTGGCAGTTTTAGGAATTGAAACTTCATGTATGGTATTGATTTAATGTTATTTGTTAGTTTTTTGGATTCAACTATTTTTTGTATTGGTAATGTGGTTTGTGAAGACCAAAAACAGTATGTTTTGAGGCCTAGAAGGCCAAATCTAGGTTTTGATAGTAGTTCTTTAATTTTAGGAAATTTTCCAGATTCTAGGTTCATGTTCTTCGCATGAACTTTGCCTTTTAGATTATAGGGTTCTTTCGACTACCCAAACATATTTTGATCAAATCATGACTTTTGAGTGTAATCGAAGAAGATGGATGCTTGATTCTTGATCTATTCATGATTTTGAATAAAACCTTGCCCTTGATTGCATGAAAACTTGTCTAGTTTGTTATTTGTGTTTGTTGGGTTTCGATTTGATTGTTCATCGTGTTCTTCATATTCTTGATGTTTGATATGTTTTTGTAAAAAAAAAATTATGTTTTTGTGTTTTTATTTTAGTTTTGATCTGTTTTTGGTTTAATTGTTTGTTTTGCTTTAGTTTTGGGTCAAACCATAGTTTTCGGTTCGATTCAGGGTTGAGCTAGTGTTTTCAAGTCATCCTAATTGGTTTTGCTTTGGGCCAGGCACTAAGACTTT
>Ga0307517_10008996_pt1 | contig 14238 bp, 7 predicted proteins | sample 23_EM_MG_FD_194515 | JGI IMG/M metagenome (GOLD analysis project Ga0307517, IMG submission 194515) | Populus trichocarpa ectomycorrhiza microbial communities from riparian zone in the Pacific Northwest, United States - 23_EM | ecosystem: Host-associated > Plants > Roots > Unclassified | place... | reverse complement strand
AAAATTAAATGGGTTGATAGCAAAGTAAGGGATAAGTGGATTTAAGTAGGTATGCCGCTTCAAAAATATAAATTTTATTTTCTATGATGTTTAATTTTTTTTCCATTTATTTCCCTGATTTTAACCTTAAAAATTAAGACAAAACATAATAAAATAAGTTAAAATAATAGAAAAGGAAAAAGACATCATAATACATATATGATATTATGAAGAAAATTATTGAAAAATAATATATTATGATAATATAAGAAAAAAACAAAGTAAAAACATAAAAAAAATTATGATACAAGTTTTATTTTTGTTAATATGTTTAAGTATTTAAATCCATCCCATTCTTACCTTTTCGGTCAACCCATAGAAATAATTTGATTATTATTGATTAAGTTAGCAACTTGACATATAGGGAGGATTGAAAGAATAAGCCATTTAGGGACCAAACTGAATTTGTTGTAAAGTATGAGCACCAAAAAATAAATATTAAAAAGATTTAGAGACCACGAATGTAAGGACGACAAGAATATGACATATACGGTTGATAATAAAATAAAAATACCTTTTAAATACAAATTAAATATACAAGGACTTACTTAAACATTAACCCATTAAAAAAAAAAAAACGAAGATTCAGTTTCAGAATTGAGGCCAAAAAGAAAAAGAAAAAGGAAACAGCAAAAGAGGGCCACGGGTGGCGGTTTCGACTTTCGAGAGGTGGCAGTAACTGTGATTTTATGATAAATGAAACGCATATTCTCCACCACTCCGTACTATGCGTGGCTCCCTTTTTTGTCTTGCTGCATTTTAACTTATCTCACCCTGTCCACTCCCCCTTACTGTGTCTGTGTCGTGGACTGAAACAAAACAAAACCTTGTAAAAAAAACTTCATCATGTCTTCTTAGTTAGATTAACAGTTAATCCTATCCTTTCACATTCGTTGTTGTCGGTTTCGAAGAGAAAGTAGAAACTGTCTGTGCAGCACAACACACGCTGACGCTCTTTGATGATGGATCGAAAAACATTAAATTGAAGATGCTTTCACCACCCAACAACATATAAAGATCGAGCTCATGGATATTGCTTTTTGTTAATTTTGATTCTCGTGAAATAAACGAAATATGAAGGCACTCGTTATTCCTCCTGTAAGTAGTTATCTCTGATCTCTCTTCTGGTTTTTAAGAAGAAGAAAACATCGTGTTATGTATTATTGAGGGCCAGGGGTCATGGATACTGCTGGATTCAACAAGGCATCATGATGATGATGATGATGGATGAATATCTTGATTCTATAAGCTTTTCCCTTTTACCAAAAGCTTTCCTTTTCTTTCCTTTCTGCCATAATCAAAGAAAGCAAGGAAAGAATTAAAACAATCATCATCATGAATTTGTAGCTCAAAAACTCGTTTCAGGGCTATGAGAAGTAACTTGACTTGCCTTTGACCGTCAAGAGAGGCGACATAATATAACTTATGGAGCACTCCCTTCGGCGGGATCTTAACTAATGGCTTTCTGTACCATATTTGTATGCATGTATATAAATAAAGACATATCGCTTTACAATTACATGTATGCGTGGTGTGTAGTGAACTCGTTGTTCTTTAATGACTTTGTTATTATTTGTTTGTTTGTTATATATATATATATATATATATATATATATATATATATATATATATATATATATATATATCTTTTCAGGTATCCCTGCCTTCGGATTCGAAGAGTAGGAGATCACATTGGTGTAGCGTTTTTCCTGCTGCTTCTTTTCTTTTTCTTATTTTCTTTGCAGTATATGCTTTCATAGCTCCAGATTACAAAGAGGTAATCAGTTTAGTACTGCTCACATTGAATTTTCAATGTTTCTTCAAGTTAACCATTGCTTGTTACCATCGTTCTGCGTTGATATATCAAAATGGATCCTTAATTTGTAATCCAACTGCTTCTCATTCTCTTGTTTTATGGTCTTTTTTCTACCTAATAGACAAGTATTAACTTTGTTGGATGCTTATAAATCTGTCCTAATAGACAAGTATTAACTTTGTTGGATGCTTATGAATCTGTCCTGCAGAGATTATCAAGATGGGGAATAGCTGATACTTTTCAGAATTTTAAATTCAGCAATTGCAAGGTTGTGCATTTTTTTTTCCTGCAAGTTTAGTTGTTTAGATAATTTTCCTTCAAAAATAGTTGATGGGTTTTGTTTCTTACATGGTTCTGTATATTTTAGAATCAGTGCAGGCCTCCTGGAAGTGAGTTCTTACCTGAAGGGATTGTCTCAAAGACTTCTAACTTTCAAATGAGGCCGCTATGGGGCTTTCCAAAGGTAAAAGTTTATGAGCTCCATGACGGAGTGACTGATCATTCATTTCTCAGAAAGTCAATTCTTGTGACTGATCATTAATTACTGTCACCATTTAATCTCATCTCAACAAGTTTTCAAGATGGACATTTATATTTGACTGCATCAACTCTGCCATGGGTTTGCCAACATTGGTTGCACGAATGTTGAAAAGTTTAATGTGTTTCCATACGTTTGTTTAGGGACTGTAACATAATCTTCCTAGAATTGCAAATTTCTAAAACCTTCATGCTGTAAGTTAACTTCTATAACGAATGAACTTTATAAAATAAATGTTTCAGATGTGGCTCATAGATCTTGAGACTTCTTAGCGTGTTTTCTTCTAATTCTCAGTTCATATATAGCTTACTAGCTGTGAAGCTAGAGCAACCACAGATGATTATTTGACTGTTAAATGCGACTTATTACATGTATAAGTACTATCACAGATACACTTTTTGGTTGAACAAGAATACGTGTTTCTCCATTTCGCTGGAAATGGAAGCTGGAGATATTTGGCATACTAAAATTTTTGCTTAATGGAAACATATAATATCAATTTTCTCTTGCTGCTGATGTTGCTTGAATAATATTTGGCTGTTGTGCTTTGCCTTGTTGTTTCTTTGATTTCAACATGATAAAAAATTGCATCTGGTTTGGACAGAATGATGAAAATTCTTCAATAAACCTATTGGCTGTGGCTGTTGGAATAACGCAAAGAGATCTTGTCAATAAGATGGTAAAAAAGGTATGAATACTACAAGTCAACTTTTATATTCGTAGTTTTTCTCTTACTTCTCTGTTTTAATATTTATTCAATTTTTCAGTTTCTCTCTAGCAACTTTTCTGTGATGCTTTTCCATTATGATGGTATTGTTGATGAATGGAGAGATTTTGAGTGGAATGATCGTGTTATACACGTTTCTGCCCGTAATCAAACTAAATGGTGAGTTGTCTTGGCCCTGGAATCCATTGATCATTACTTGTAGAAATGAAATTACCTAGATAAATCTTTACTGGGTTTTTGTTTTTGATGATGTCTAGGTGGTTTGCAAAGCGGTTCTTGCATCCTGATATAGTTGCTGCATGCAATTACATTTTCCTTTGGGACGAGGACCTTGGAGTTGAAAACTTCAATCCTAAACAGTATGTTAATTGCATGTCTCCCTTTTTTCTTTAAATTATATATATAAAAAAACCTCAATTTTTAAAGGCTTTAATACTAGGACCAATAAAATCCTAGTGTTCATCTGAACATTAACTCTTTCCAGTACTTGAAGTGGACAAAATGATGAAATAAGTCGTGTGCTGGTTACCATGTAATCATGTACTCGTAATTGAAGCTTGTCCATAATTGTAGAGGGAGTGAAACAGGTAAAATGTTGTTGAAGTTTCTAACCGGTAATCTTCAAACTTGGAAGTGTTTATCCTTCTGTCTCGTGAACTTTAGATGGCTTGAAGGCGAGAAGTCTTACTGCCCCTGGAAAAGTTCAAAGAGTTTGCAAAGCCCCTGAGATTTCCCTATTCAAAGGCTGAGATACAGCTCTGTGTCTGAATATTTTGAAATTGAGTCAATTACTCATTTTTAGAGTTTAGTTTATTCCTAGATGCAAGGAAATGATGGCCATATGCACTGAGTTTGATAAAGTGACTGGATTCTTCTATGTCTTACGTAACATGCATCAGATTTAAAGGCAATAATTAAATCTCATGATTATCGACCAAAACTTGATTACTGGTTATATATGAAACAATAAGCTCTGTTTTCTTTTTTTTATATAAGCATTCAGGAAACAAGCCATTAGGTACTGAGGATAGTTATCAGCTTCGACATTTTTTCACACTAACATTGAATGATTAGAAATATTGGCCTCAGTTGCTAATGTGGTGTGATGTCCTTCACAGAAATCTGAGCGGAAGGCTTGCCTTCAGCTATTGATTTTTTTTCAAGGGCTTAACAGGATTCAGATGATGATTTTTCCCCGGTGCCTAAAAACATAGTTTTTCTAGCTGCATGGTTACTCTCATGAACATCAAATAGTAAATGCTTCAGGAAGGGTATTAGCTATATTCATGGGTATCATATTGCAATAGACCCATCTTTTGGGGGTTATGAGGAGCTTCCGCAGGATTCTAGGACTCAACATAGACAAGATCACAAGTTTCTTGTGAAGGCTAAGAACCTGTCAAATGATATATGCCTATTCTGTTCAATTTGCAGTGTGTTTTGCCAACTGAATTTCCATTTTTTTAGATTTCATGAGATGCAGTAATTCATCATCTAAATGCAGGTGGGAGTCGAGAGAGTATTTACCTTTACTTGCTGCCTGTGATTATCTATTCATTGTGAGATTATTTAGCATCACCTAAATGCATGCTTTGGGGAATAGGAACGTGATTTTATTTTGCGTTATGCAAATTTAGCAATGTTTGCCTGTGTGTGCATGTGTACATGATGTGTGTTCCATTGCAAATGAGAGAAGCATTTCAGAGAAGAAAAACAAGGCTTGAACAGTAAAAAGAAGGCATTCCTTATTAAAGACTAAACGAGTAAATAAAATAAGGTGAAAATACCTATGTTTCTGTTGGTCATCACAATTCAGCTTTGTTAGTTTCAAGTAGTGGTCTTTGCCCACTATCTTCAGCTCATAGCGATCCACCATCTTGCTGCTTTGTTTCTTTAAATACAATATTTAAAGGAAAAAAGGACATTTTGTGATCAATGATAAAGTTGGATGCATGCAGAGATAACAAACTATAAATTCATGATATGACAGTTCATATTTCCAATGCTCAAACATCTTTTTTCTTTGAACTTATTTGACATTGCTAGGTATGTTTCAATTGTTAAAAGTGAAGGGCTTCATATATCACAGCCAGCCCTTGATTATAAATCTCTGGTACATCAGCAAATTACTGTCAGGGCAAGCAAATCAGGAGTGCACAGGTTCTTGTGTAACCTCTTTTTTCCTCCTTTTAATGATTATGTGCTGTAATCGGTACTTACCATCTGACCTTGTTCGGTTAAATTTTTCTTGACAATGTTGGACCATGAACTCCTTTATTTTGGGATATGAATATGTTCATTTTGAAATGTTTCTGTTACTTTGAACTGTACATATGCAAATTTTCTGTACTGCAGTGCTTATTCTTCTCTGATGGCATATGTTCATTGTTATCAGAAGGACTTACAAGCCTGGTATTTGTGATGGAAATAGTACAGCTCCTCCATGCACAGGGTAAAAAAATTCAGTTATGTTACATATCTGTGAGTAATTCATTTGTATTTTTCCAAGGAAGCTAATAATCCCATCCTTTACATGGGATTTAATTGTTTCTCTTGACAAAACTAAGCTGAAGATCTAAATTACAGGTGGGTGGAAATGATGGCCCCTGTTTTCTCAAGAGCTGCTTGGCGCTGTGTGTGGTATATGATCCAGGTGTTTTATTGAAGAGCTTAATTTTTTGGTTATTCTGTTCTTACATCAGTATGTGGATGTGTATCTCCGTTTTTCTGTCTTCTAGAAATATCACAGTACTGCATCAGGGGCTGCTTATTCATTTCAGAAAGTGATGAATGCTGTCATGGACTGCTACTTTTCATGGGCTCTCTTATATTCTTTGTCACACTTGTAACCTGGTTTCATGGATTCTGATGCTATCACACATCTTTTATGCTAAATTTATGTTGCAGAATGACTTGATCCATGCATGGGGTCTAGACTATCAGCTTGGATACTGTTCACAGGCAAGCTACTCTCTTTTTTCCCTTTCTCAACGTTATCTACACACTCTCTTTTGCTCCTTCCAAAATATATACTTACCAGAAATCCTACTGGCCAACGTTTTGATAGGGTGATCGAACAAAAAATATTGGTATTGTGGATGCGGAGTACATAGTCCATTATGGTCACCCAACACTTGGAGGTGTGGTTGAAAACGAGGTTAGAAATCTTACATGGTCATGCAGATTTTGTTGCTAGAGTTTTCTCGTCTAAGCTTTTGGTGTTACTTGAGATTATTGCCACATCTGGTGCATCAAATCACTTCAAGGGCACACACATATGATGCAAGCATAAGCATGAGACGGTTTTTAAAGAACAAGTTTAGTTGTAGTATGATTTTTTCGACGGATGCCAGTCTTTCTTTCCAGAGTTCATAAAAATTAGAGCAAACAGAACAAAGAAATGCAAGGTTGGTCTGAGAAACTTGTGGGTTGGATTTGAACTTGCACCTATAATTTTCAGAAAATGATGAATTAAGAATTGTCGTACTGATGAAATGGTAAATTACCTTGCTAGTAAATTTTCTTCATTCATCATAAAAGAAATTGTAAATTACCTATGATTCTCATGGATGAATTTACATGTTCTCTTCGAATTTTTGATGGTCCAATACTTACAGCAAGTGTGCTCCTCGATTCCTAGGATCCCTCCTAACAAGCAGATGCTCTCTCGCGTGCTTGTGCCATGGCCAAGCCAAGCCATTACAAACAATAGAAATTTTTCTTTTGGCTATTTTGAATGAGACTTCACCATGTGAACTTTCACACTCCTTGTTTGATCATTGACATGAATGTAGTATTTATGTCTCTGTTCTGAAGACACCACTTCATTCACAAAAAAGCAGGTTATGGAATGAAAGCAAGTTTTAACGAAAAATTTATCTGTTGAAAATGATTTCAATTGTCTAGTTTCACGAAAAGTTGAAAAGCATCCCTTCTTATTCAAGTTTCTATACCTAGACCTAATATTGATTTTGTCTAGAGCTACAAGCATGCCAGAGGATCCAAGAGATTCATTATGCTGTAACTGCAAATACCACTTCTCTTGTTTTAGAAGTTAAAATCACTCCTTACCATCCTTGATTGCCCTACTCCTGAAACTGAGAATCTGTGTGACATATACCATGCCTTTGATGTGTATTCTCTCCTTGTTTGATCGTTCTATATAAATGGATTTTTCATCTCTGTATTGCAGGAGCCTTCTCGCTCACAGAAAACAGATCCTAGATTGGAAGTAAGTACATATCAATGTAAATGATTTCAAATTGTCTATTTTTGTTGAGTGGTTGAAAATCATCCCTCTTCATTTCAATTTCCTCACTTGACATGTCGTTGACTTCGTTCGGAGGTACAAACATAGTAGATCTCGAGAGCTTGTTAGGCATTCAGCCTGTCACTAAAGTCTAGAGCCAATTAACCTCGTAGTTTCAGAAACGTTTCTCTACCTAGTAGGACATTGTTCTATTCTTAGAAATTGTCTTCATCAATGTAGGTAGGTGTTGAGATTACCGCCCATATCTTCCATTTCTAAAGGGAAATGTACATTAAAATAGAAGCACTTATCAGGCGTCTTAGGCACAAAATGCAGTTAACGTTACAATGAAAAGGAAGAGGGGTCTGAAAAAAAAGAAGAAAAAAGCAGGATGATGGCAGAACTTGCAGGTTGTACCAATTCTAACATATCTCTGGAACATAAACCTATCCCCGATACCCATTGCAGGTGAGGAGGCAGTCCTTGATCGAACTGAGAATTTTTCAAAAGCGATGGAAAGAGGCGGTTGAGGAGGATCAATGCTGGATAGATCCATACAAAGAGGCAGTGAAAGAAAGCAGCTAGCTGCCTGTCCATGAAGCTGTGGACACTATGCTCCATCGTACATTCATTATATATATATATATATATGTATATTATATTTTCCAGAGGCAAGAGGGCTGGAACAAACAAGATGTGAAGTTATACAGAGATCAGAAGCTCCGGGGTCGTGATTGACAGGAGAATTATTGGCAACATGCAATATAAATAAAAGCAAAGTTTGGGATCTGTACTCGTTTGTATATTGTGGTGTGCGAGTCAGGTCTTGTAAATGATGAAGGATACGTACAAGCAAGGCATTAATTAATCAAAGAGCATTCACACTGATGTGAAGAAGAAACCAACCTTGCTAGACTTGTAATTTGGCAGCTGTAAAGTTGATGAATACAGGTGATGGAGACTGATTTTAGTGAACATGTTCATACTGGGAGACCGTGGATCAATAATTTCTACAATGCTTAGCTTTACAGCACTTGCTTCCCAAGAATTCAAATTGTAAGAATTGACTAGCATTTTGCTTTGTAGTTTCCTACTAACCCCACGCACTCGCACACGCACTAGTTATAAAAAAATTAAGAATTAAGAACATCAGGTATATCAGTAAAGTTAGATTCAAGAGTTTTCGATTTGGTTGCAACACTTGATGAAAAAGTAATATTTATAATATTAATTATAATATCAATAATAATATTTATAATACAAATAATTTTAATTTTAATAATAATAATAATATTAAACTTGTCTGACCCAAGTTTTTATAATTTTTTATCACTTGAAATCAAATTTATGGTTTTTCTTCGATAATAATCATATTTAAAAAAAAACATTATTAAGAATAATAATAATGATAATAATAATAATAATAATAATAATAATAATAAACTTGAGTCTGGTGTCCAGCCAGACCCAAGTTTCTAGGGTCTGGTTCCCCTAATAATAATAAAAATAAAAATATTTATAATATTAATAATAATATTAAATTTATTTGACCCAAGTTCTTATAGTTTTTAATCTCTTTAAATCAAATTTATGATTTTTCTTCAATAGTAATAATATTTTTTTTTTAATTTTAATAATAATAAGAATATTAAGAATAAGAATAACACTAATAATCATAATAATAAGAAGAATAATAACAACGATGATGACAACAACAACAACAATAATTTTTAATTTTACCCTTCAAATCAAATCTATGAGTTTTTTTTCAATAATAATAATATTTTTTTTCAAATTTATTAATAATTATATTAATTATAATATTTATAATAATATTAAACATGCGTGACTCAAGTTCTTATAGTTTTTAATTTTACCTTTCAAATCAAATTTATGGTTGTTTTTTAATATTAATAATATTTTTTTAAAATTTATTAATTATTATATTAGCAATATTCATTATAATAATACAAATAATACTATTAAATTTGCATGATTTAAGTTTAAATGGGTCTGGCTGCAACATCAAGGCCAAGAGCCTTAGGTCTGGCTGCAACACCAAACCCAAGAGCCTTAGATGTGAGTCTAGTTGTAAGGCCGTGTCATGAAAGTGTGACAACTAAATAGAAAAAAAAATTAATATTAAAGAATGAAATTAAACAAAAAAAAAGATTAATTGAAAAGAAAAAAAACAAAGCAAAGCACTATTCCAATTAATAGTGTTTTGCAAGAAGAGGTACAGTAAAATCCCCTCATGAGATCATGATAATCTAATGAAAAGTAAACAAAACAATCATGAAGTTTAATTCTCAATTAAATTGATATTAAAAGATAAAATTGAAAGAAAAAAACTAATTAAGAAAAAGAAAAAAAATCTGAAGCAACTAGGTTAATCCGTAAAATCAGGTTAACCCGTCAAACCTGAGATTCGTGTCATAAGAGTGTGATAACTAAATAAAAAAAATTAATATTAATGAACTAAATTAAACAAAAAAATTAATTAAAAGAAAAAAAAACAAAGAAAAAAAACTAGAACTAAAAGGTATCCGCCTTTCATTATGGATTTGCACAGTAAAAGACTGATGACTTTTAGTATAGAGTATAATATATATGGCCTCGATTTTTCATTGTATTACCTACAGTGAAATTACCCTTTCACCCCTCCACTAAAAATATTAACCTTTGGTCTTGAGAGTAGAGTTGTATTTGTATAGGGATCCATTGGTAAATGTTGATTTGGAAGAGATAAAATGATCTTTTTCATAAAAAGTAAATTTTAAAATGATTACATTACTCTTGAAAGAAATTAAAAAATTCACTAGCATGGAAGGGTTTTATAGTCTTTGATGTGTAGTGCCATTAAAGAAATTTTAAAAATCCTAGCATTGAGGAGTTTTTTGGTCATTTTTTTTTATATAAAAAGTGTAATCACTATATTGCTTTTGATACCAAATTTTTTAAAGCTATTGTGGGGGTGTTTGGACTTTCACTGTGGTAATGAGGGTTTTTTTTTTAATTTTTTTAGCAATATAAAAAATAAAAAAGTGGTTGGCAGTTAGGGAACACGTGCCAGCATGTAGAAGAGGATCTTCGCATTTAAGCGACGCATGTGCCCTACTATAGTGGCCAAAATTGTCTGACCATTGTGTCAACAAAACCATCTAGTGGAGGCGCTTCCAATGAGATGGTGCGTGTGTCGTGATTTAGTTTTTTTATTATTATTATTTTCAATTTCATCCTTCAAGTTTAGTTTTTTATTGAATTTTTTAGTTGCTTTGTGAAATAAAATTTATGCAAGTCTTTTACATTTTTTATGGTTTTTTTATTAGAATATTATTTGATTTAGTGTATTGTCTATTTTCTTATAAAAAAAAAGTTTTTAAACTTGATGTTTTTTCTTCTTTTTTATCATTTTTTTTTCAATTTCACCCAAATAAACTCAAACCTACATGCCGTGTGCCTATTATAAACTGTACAATAAACTCATCCAATTTTTATATAAAGATATTTTTTGAAAAGCAATTATTTTCCATGGAATTAATTGCACAACAAACTCATCTTAAATTCAATAGCAGGGAAAAGAAAAGGAAAATACAAAAAAGAAAAAAAAAACCACTGAAGCACACCTCAGAGAGGAAACTCTAATCATCTGGAAGTGGATAAAGATAGGAGGAGTGGTTTAACCTATGATGATGATTCATAGCTTTCTCTTCAAGGAAATTGTGATTTCAGAAAGGGAAAGGCAAGCAGGAAAAATATTATAAATTGATGATAGTGTAGTGTGTGGCTGCAGAGTGCAATAATGAGACGGGCACGCATGCCGTGCGGCGGAGCCTTAAATCATCCAATTTTCATAAGAAACAATTTCATCGCTGTTTGCCCTTGAAACAGCACATGGGTTTCGTCATATATCAGCTCTATAAGATTCTCAGAACACTCTTCTCAATGCACCAAACGCCGGTGTGGCTGCAAACCCTACTGCCATGTCTACATGCTCACGAGCCCTACAGTTTGCGTACTGGATTTTTATTTTTCCAAAGAGTATTAAGGATGCGTTTGTTTTCCGCTATCTTTTATATGTTTAATAAAAAAACAAAAAAAACATATCTTAAAACTATTAAAAAATTAAATTTAAAACATAATTTTTATATAGCAATTTTCAGATATTTTTTTAGTAAAAATTCTTTAAACCATGTTTGTTTTTTTTGTTTCAAAAACACTTTTAAAAAATTTAAAATTTTTTTATCATTTTCTTTACTTCAAATTAATTTTTTTTTGCGCTGATATCAAAGTTAATTTTTAAAAAATAAAAAAATATATATTATTTTAATACATTTCCAAATAAAAAACACTTTTAAAAAACAACCGTAACCACACTTCCAAACACAACTGGTCAAACATTTTATACATGTTTTTTGGCTACACATAAACTTCAACCATAATTTTTACCAAACACGTATCTAAATTTAAGTAACCATATTTTTTTAAAACTTATTTTTTTAAATCATAACCATAAAAGCTACCTACAAAACAAACACTCTAAATCGATTAAAAAACACTATAAAAAATTCAGATTTTTTTAAAATGCACCACTAAAACAAACAGAAACAGCTCTTAATAAATTTGTTCAAATAAATAAAAAACAAAATTCAGCTCAATATTTCTGCTTTTATGTAAAAAGGGATACATTATAAATGGTCAATCTATGATTATAACTCATAAGGCCCCCCTCCACCTTAAAATCTCAGCAACTAGTTGCTACTAGACTTAATTGCCTCCCACCCATCTTCCACCCACCTTGCTATTATCGCTATCAGCACCTCCATGCATTAATATCATCATATCAACCCCCTATAAAAACCCTATCTACATAAGAGCTTTTACAGCACCGATGAGCACTAACCTATTTATTGGTAATTCAAGACCATCATGCGCTCGAGGGCACCCCGACATTATCTGTTGGAGCCTGGCAGCAGGGCATTAAGAGTATAAAATATACAGAATGATTTTATATAGCTAGCCCCACTACAGGGCCATTGCCAGAACAAACATGCTAATTGGTTAACGAGCTGTTCATGTATGCTTAACCATGGAGAAGAAGCAACTGCTAATCTTCTTTCCGCCAAACAAAACAGCATATGCAAAGATCAAAGATGAGGCTGAAGACACAAAAGAAGCCAGCCATAGGTCGACAACCAACATATTCCAGCAAAAACATTAGTGGGCATTTGAGATTTTTCACGTTGACAGAGAACAAACATAAAATAATAATAATAATAATAATAATAATAAGCAATTAACAAATAAATTAAGATATGGTGAATCTTAATCCTTTGTCGAGAATAACAGACCAGCACTACTGAGCACTGAGATTTAATATATTCTTAAAGGCAACTACTTGGATTGTCACAAACCCCAATGGTTTGGTAAACATAAGAACAATGCTTCTCCAAATATCCATAAATTGCTAAAATACTAACCTCGTCTGCTGTTTCCACTCAGAAGGCGTTGCTGCAACTTCCTAAAAAAATTATACACACTTCCCACTGGAAGTAGCAACAACCCTTTACCTTGCCTGGAAATAGCAACAACGCTTTACCTGGAAATAGCAACACCCAAACACTAACAGTGACCCTATCATATACTGGTATGATAGCAGCAATAAACAAAATTATAAACAAACAAATCTAAGAACAGGTATTCTCCTCCCCCCGCTCACACTTGCAACAGGATCAAGAAAATGCAGAAGAACTAGAGATGGCATCTGAGGCAATTACAGGTCTTGGGAGTGAAAGAACAGAAACCAAAGGGCCTGTTTGGAATGTTGCAATTGATGGCATAGCAACAAGGAGATGGCAAGCAAACCCCTTTAGCACCTCCACAGCAAGTGCACATTGCACATATCTGAAAACCATTCAATCTTCTCCTGGTCTCATTCATCATCATTCTTATGTCCGTAACCTTCAGTGGCTCCATCAACGGCACCATCTCATTACTTGTTGTTGCGGACCCATTTACCTCCAAATCAACAAAAATTCAATCCACAAACACCAATTTAGACATGAAAAGCAAAGGGATCTACGAATTAAGAGGGGAATATGGAAAGAAACAACACTCACCTGGCCTGTGCTTGTACTTGCCTCATTGTAATCGATCACATTAGCTAGGAGGAGGAGGAGGAGCATGAGAGGCAAAGAGACCCCATAAGCAGACATGATGAGATGGGTTTTTCACGAGGCTTTTGAAATATGTGGGAATTGGCAATTGGGGTTTTGAGTTGTATATGTACTAGAACAAGTTTTTGATTTGGCGCATCATTAAATGTTACTTGGCGTTACGGTTGATGGGTTTGTTTTGGTTTCCAGCTGCTAAGGAGTACGGGATGTTTGGTACCGCGATTAAGGTTTAAAATGTATTTATATTAAAATAATATTTTTTTAAAATTTATTTTCAACTGACACATTAAAAGAATTTAAAAATATTAAAAAAATAATTTAAAATAAAAAATTTAAATTTATTTTAAAAAATATCTTTAAAAAAATAAAATAAAACGAGAATTCATATAGAGAGAGCAAGAATCGATCGGGTTTAAAAAAAAATAAAGAAAATAAAAAACTTGACTGACCCGGCAGTTGATCTGATGATCCGTTTGATATAATAAGATCCGGTTAAAAACTCAATTGCAATACGTTGACTATATTTATTTTTTAACCAAAATAATATCGTTTTGATTTATAATAAAAATTAAAGTTAACCCAAATGATCTAGGCAAAACTCATTACTCGGGTCTTGGATGGAATTTAACAATAGTGATGTGTTATTTAAGAAAAGAAGTTAAAATAATATTTTTTAAATCTTATTTTAGTTTT
>Ga0307517_10008995_pt1 | contig 14238 bp, 18 predicted proteins | sample 23_EM_MG_FD_194515 | JGI IMG/M metagenome (GOLD analysis project Ga0307517, IMG submission 194515) | Populus trichocarpa ectomycorrhiza microbial communities from riparian zone in the Pacific Northwest, United States - 23_EM | ecosystem: Host-associated > Plants > Roots > Unclassified | place... | reverse complement strand
CAATTTAAATGATAAGATAAATATTGGAAGGAAAAAGAGAATTATACTCACTTATTTTTTTAAAAAAACTTCCCAGTTTTTTTCATCTCGTATCAATTTTTTTTTAGATTAACATGGGTGTCCGGGCCAGCTTGCGCGCACCTCGATTAATCCCACGGGCCCTGAAATTAACGATCATATAAGCCTTCAGTGGCCCCAAGGTTTGTGAGACTCGAATTGGTGATCTCTAGAGAACAAACCCAGAGTCTGACCAGTTGAGCTACACCCCTCAAGGTTAAATATTATTAATTACTTCATGTGTATATTAGAATTTCTTAATAAATGCTTTATTTATTCACCTCAGATATGATTCAACTCTATGTTATTATCCGTTGTTTTATTCAATTAATTATCATCGGGGATTTTGTTTGATCACTTTCCAAAAGGATGTGGGCATGTGATTGAATGTCTACAAGAAGAAAATTAACCCCTCAGATGTTGGCTTTACGACTCTTGGGAGGGGACTCTTTCTTCACATAATCAACAAAATAATGATAGAACATTCTAGTCTCTATTAATTAATTGTCACGGGGAGATTTTAATCAATGTAAACTGCCTAAAAACCTAATTAAATATAATAATTAACAGAACTTTTATGGCCTAATAATCCAACATGTGAAACCTAATTAGCTTTGTGGGCAAAAAAGTAAACGTTATGGCCTAATAAAGCAACATGTGAAACCTAATTAGCTTTGCGGGCAAAAAAGTAAACGAGAACATTCCTTGGGATTTCAAAATTAAAAGACAAGATTGTACGTACGTGCACGTGAATAAATCGATGCAATTAAAAATATTGTTTGTTTTTATATTTTAAAAGTGTTTTTAAAAAAATTAATTTTTTTATTTTTTTATTTATTTCAAATTAATATTTTTTTATATTCTTAAATCATTTTGATGCGCTAATGTTAAAAATAATTTTTAAAAAATAAAAAAACATATTATTATGATATATTTAAAAATGAAAAACACTTTGAAAAGCAACCGCAACCACACTGTAAAAACATGCTATAAATCTTGCTGATCAATTTTGGACCCCACGAACCAATTCTTTAAACCAAGTGTTATAAATTGATTTGGTTGACATATCGTATTATTCTATAATTTGATTAAAATGGTTAAAATCAAATAATTTTTTTTAAATAATATTGTTTTGATATTTTAGTATTTTTTTAAATTAATTTAGATCAAAGCATCAACCCACCAATGTATAGGCTAGCTCCAAAAAACGGGGAGACCCATCAGAAAACAAGGATCATCCATCCATGGAGCAAGACACCAACACCACAAATCAATTTATACGAGGTGATGGTTTTTGTTTTCTAAATAATGTTAATGCAATCAAAATAACTCATTTTTATCATAAATTATTTATGAAATACATCAAATTCAAGAGTCATCCAACAAGACTCTTTAATAAAAGAACTTTAGATTTTTAGCCTTTTAATTTACGAATTTTAGGCTATACTTCCTTCTTTAAGAGATTGTTTTTGAGCATTTTTTTACCATATTCATTTTTATCATAAATTATCTATGAAAAACAACTTAAGAATTATAACTCAAAAGGAAAGAGCTAAAAATTCATGCAAAACTGACTCCTAAGAACTCCATTACTGAAAGATCTCACAAACTTGGGAGCGCACCTGAAAGGAAACAAACAGATCGCATAATAGCAACAAGACTGAAAGGTATGAAAGCTTACTGAATAACTCTTTACACACAACCATGCATGCTTGTTCCATCCAAACAACAACTTTCGGTTCCTGTATACTGGAATTTGATTACAAGTGCAGTACATATACACCCTTTTTTTCTCAACAAATAAAAAAAATTAAAAAGAGGGAAGAATAAAGTCAAATAATCACCAATGAGATACTCTGTGACCAAATAAAAGAATTTGACCTCCCAACTGCCAGAGACTACAGTCTGGTATCAATACAAGAGGCAGAGGTAGATTTAAAGGAAAAAAACACGGGCAAAACTCACTCTTCATGCATAATCACAATCAATACCGCTTTACTAATCACTGCTACACTCCATCATCAAGGAGTAACTAGTGAGATGCTAGACAAAACAAGCCAGGCATGGCTCGCCACCAATGAAAGCACAGTTTTCCAACAGAGCAGTCGAGACCATAATGATCGAGGAAATTTGAGTTAGAGCACAAAAGGGTAGAAAAATAATCCCTTTAATGGACTTGATATGATCTCTAGAATAAATCAAATTTCTTCTTCTGCATGTCCTGCTTCCATTTTGGCATTTTATAAAATGCTTCTTTTGTCACCCCAAAAACAGTTTGGAACTCCTCGTCTGATAGATAAGCCTGAAAATTCAAGCAGAGAAACACTTGAATTCCAATCCGGATAACAAATTCAAGTGAAGTAACAAATTTGAGAATAGGACCAACCTCTCTCCGTTTAAAATCAATTCCTTTTACAGGATTGTCAGAGTGAGCCTTCAGTTGATCATAACTGAATGTACTTTGACCATTCCCATCATCATTCTCCTCCTGTTCTGTATCTTGCTTTCTTTCTGAATCCTCCCCATTGCTTTCAGGTACAGATGCAGTCTCTTCCATTTCCTTGACTTCTGCAACTCCTTCAGAACCCTCTACTTCAGATTGTGTTTCACTTTTCCCTTCAGCTACAAGTGCATAAATGTCTTAGATTGTTCAATTCATATACATATGAGAGATCAAATTAAATTGGAGATACTTAATTCTCAACAGAAAAAAATATACTCTTGCAGAATAAGATAGACATTTTAAAAGCAACTGTGATTTCTTCATATCTAAGATACCGCCATCTGAAACACACAAAAAGATGATTTCTTACTAGGAAGGTTAGTTTCTGAGCGAGGACTACGAGAAGGAGAGGTTTCGGGTGTTTTCTTTTCAGCAGTAAGAACTGATGAAAGAGCAGCAACAGCTGCAGCTCTTTGTGATCCCTGACCAATCCCAGATGGCCTTGGAGCAGTAGTTTTCGATCCTGGGGATGAATTGAATGCAGAGGATAAGGCAGCTAAAGCTGAAGCTCTCTGTGTCGGCCCTCCTTGACTGGACCCATTAGACCTATCCTGCACCTCAAATCACATCCACGTCATTAGGCCAAAAAAAAGATTCAGTAAATGAATTCTTAACACACACATACATCATCACTGTTGGGTACGAGAGCTTCGAAGAAATTGCAAGAAAAACATGTAAATAAACAGAAGTCATATGAGCAAGAAGCTAATGTCAGAAACCTAACCATACATCCAAACGCAAATTCTAGGTGAAAATATACAACATTGATCGGCAGCAGATGCTCGTAAAAGCAACAAAACATGCATAGACAATGCTTTGTACCCATCAAATTTCCAGCTGACTCCGGTCAAAGAGAGGAAAACCAAAAGAATTAGGATTATGCCACTTATGAAAAAAAAAATTACTCAATTACCAAGACTCTAATTAACCAGAAAATGTGACCTCCATGGACCTATTGAGAACATGAAAGGACAAAAGGCCAGCCATACTCTTCCTCACTGTTGGTTTGTCAGTTGTTTGGAAAGCATATGACTTGTTTACTAGAAGGGAAGAAAGAAGCAATCCATTGAATAAAGAAATATGAATACATACAAAACAGTAAGCAGTTAACAGTATGCAGCTAACATTGAAAGAGACAGAAAGCAGACTCCTACAAAGTCAAAGAGAAAAGATGAAAGGCAATTTACCACACTCAGTTGCACGAACAAAATATTTACCAGATGTGATGACTTTCCAGAAGATGGATTAAATGCAGAAGACAAGGCAGCTAACGCTGAAGCCCGTTGGGTTGGCCCTCCTTGATTTCCATTGGACTTGTCCTGCAAACAAATAATCATGCATTGCATCATCATCAACGTCAACACCAACATTGCATGTAAGACCTGACTCAACTGCATTAGCACATACAGGGAGAACAAGAACAGCAAGACGAAAGACACAATGTCAACATAGTTCGTGGGATTGAGGAGAAGAAAAGTAGCCAAAAGAAGCTACTTACATAGTGGAGAAAAAACTTGGGAGAACAGGATTACAGAAAAGTCTCATCATAGCATTCAACAATAAAAGAAATGAAGACATTTTATTATAAAGACAAAAAATTAGTTTAAATTCATTCAAACAACAAATGGTACAGTTATCTATCAATTGCCAAGTTATGTACCAGCTTTTTGCATCAAGCAACGTATTTACCTCCACAGCGTGATGTCCTAACCCGAAGAGTAATGCAACCTTCTTTTGGAATGAGTTCCCTTGAACCTGCAATGCAAGGACAAAATTTTTAAACATACAAACAAAAGAACAAGTTATTGAACATGGGATATATGTGAACAAAGAGAATTTTGTGAATAACAGAGTATTAATCTTAAGATCCAAACCACGTTTGCTTGTTTCTTTATTTCCTTTTCTTCTCTTCTTTTTGTTTTTTTTTGTTTTTTTTGTTTTTTTTTTACAAATGACACATCCAGATTCTGAGCTCCAAAGTTTGTCTTCATAATCATGATCATCATTGTTTAAGTTAAAAGCTCCGGGCATGTGGTGTAATGTTTTTTTTTTTGGTAAATGGTTAATAATGGGCGGGCCCAAGTAGAGTAGAGGAGCTAGTGTTGAAGTTCCTTTACTGATTTTTTTAATATAGGGAAGCCCTTAGATTTTGTGGAGATGTAGTGTATGAGTGAAGTGGAATTCAACAAACTTTTACAAACACTCTAGGCAAGGTAGAATAGTCCCCTTAACTGATATCCAATTGGACTAAAAAATCCTTTTGCCTTGATTCTATTTCTAGAACCTATTTATAATAAATGATTCTCATCCCATTCCCATTGACATGGTGAAAAGACTTGAGCTTCTACCCTTGTCTAGGAGACTAACTTCCGCACAAGCTTCCTGATGCCTCAAGTTCTCACTTCATCCACCGTAACTTGTTTAGTTTTGTGTTTTTAATGAGACTCACCAAACTTGATCATGTTAGTGTAAACGTTTGGAGGTGACTATATAGGCATTCCATCAATGATCTACCTTGTACTACCAAGCTAAGCCTTCGTTAAGTAATGCAAACTACATTTTCTATTATCCTACCCAATAACAGGATTCCTGGGAATTCATCCACGTGCCCAGCACCCACCTCAACTCCTTCATAAATATGCCACTCATAACATTCTGGATTTTACTATTCTCAATGACAATATTTCAATAGTGAGATAATAAAATAATATGACTTGAGAGAAGATAAATAATGCTTGATTCAGTACATACAGTGGCTTTTATGGGATCCCACAAAAAGTATGTTGTAAAGAATGATGGTTCATTTCCTTCGGTAACTTTATACAGTGGTACAAATGGAGACAAACCATCCAGAGATACAGCCATCTCAATGTATTTCTGCAAAGGAACATATACTGTAAGCAACATTGACAGGAAAAATCTGACAAAAGCAGAACAGTTTAAGCACTACCTGGCCAATATCAAAAACAATTTGCTTTTCTTTGGGATCTACAGACTGGCCAACCCAAACAAACACTTCTGCATGTGTATCAAGTATCAAGATATCCTCAGTCAACAAGTCATCTTGAGAGAAGTTGTAAATTTCCTCAACCTGCCCAATTGAACATGAGAAGCCACTAAGAAGCTGTATAGCAAGAATTTTCAACCGCACTTAAAATCTAGAACTCACCTGAAATTTCCCTGGCAATCCACATAGCAGCAAAAATGGTCATAAAAAAGCCCAGTTAGAATGTTATTTCAGCTACTTAAAAATCTCAGATGACAGTTTCGATCAGATTTATTTCAAAAGAAAATAAATGAAAATTTCAGAGTATCAGCCAAGGTTCAAAATTAGAAATGTCACCTTTATTTAAGGAGAATTCGAACAGGTGAGGATCTCTGACAGTTTCTGGAGAAACTTTTTTGATGGTGTAACTTTGTTTGCCTCCAAGGGCAAACCAGAAAGATGAGCTTTCAGTTCCTTCTTTAGCATGTTTCAAAGCAACTCCTGGCTGAATTAGTGAGGCAAGTGATAGTAAGATGACGATCAAATAAAAAGACCTTTAATAGGAGAAACTACAGGAGACACATGGCAATTGAAATGCAATTTTAACTAAATGTGCAGCAGCTCTATTTTTGTGTGTAAGTATGTGCATTCGTATTTAATAGGTCCCATTCCCAAGGTAAATTTTAATATTAAATAATTGCTTAGTGAAATCCAAATATCAAGAATTCATTAAAAAATTGGAGAATATCTGATATTACAGATTTAAAAATATCACTACTTCCTTTGATGTGTGCAATAAAATGAAAAGCAACACGGCTAAATTTGAAATATCAGGTATCATTTTTATATCACGTTCCTGTTTTATAGGTACTTTTTTAATTAAGCGTTTAAAACAAGCCATTGATATTCTTTCCAATAGAAAAACATGTTTTAACAAAATCAGAAAGGTTACAATTCCAGTAAGGATAGTACCTTCAAAAATTCAGCAATTTTTGCAGCTAGCTGCTGCTGCTCAAAGGTGCTTTGATTCCCATGCCAGGTGAAAATTGACGAGCCAGATTGCAGAAGGAAGCACTCTGCAGGGTTCAATGATGTTGCCACCTGAAAGAGAATAATTTGATGGGGTATACATAACTGTTAGTGCTACTCCTTTTCTTTTAACAGTGATTGATGCAATGAGGTATTAAGATTATACTCAAAAAGCTTTTGAAGGAATGTGAAGATGGATCTTTCCTATTCACTTTAAAAGAAAAACTGGAGAAATTTTGAATTGTTCAGATGGGAAAAAAGGTGATCATTTCTAAAACTGTAACAGACTGTTGACCATAGTGAATAGAAGAATTGTGGTCTCCAAATTACTAAAATATCTTCATAGTAGACTTCAAGATAAACAAAATCTATCAGCAGAAAAGAAAAGCTCAATGATCAGACCACATACTGCTTCAACTTGCACTGCCTTATTGTTATGAACTGAAGTTCCAGATATCCGAAAGAGTGCAACAGAATCTGCAGTGTAGGTTTCATCTGGCGATCCTTTCTCGGCTAGAGAATTCTTGTAACCAGAGCTCTGACCACCCTGAAGAGGAATCAAAGCAAATTTGTTTACAGCTAACCAAACAAAAAAAATCATCATTACAATAATAATTGAGACTTAAATTGTAACACAGGAATTGTAAAAGATTTAAAATGTGCACCTTGAGGATCACCAAAGGCTGAAAAAGTGCTACAAATTGTGGAGGCTCCTTACCTTGAAAAATACGACCCTGCAAGAAGCAACTATTATATGCAAGTCATAGGAGCCATATCCACAATTTAACTTCAGATTGTATCGTACCTGCACAGGTCTGCCCTTTAATGAGTTGGACATTGTATTAGCCAGCCGAGCAGCCATCTTCTGGTCCTCCTGGATTGGGCAACCACAGAACTCGATATTAAACTAGCCAAATGAAGTCCACTGATATAAGGCGATACAATCAACAGATAAATTTATAGGCATTTCTTCTGTGCAGCAATCATGACATGGCAAAGTGACATCGATAACTACCATAGTTTAAGTGATTAAGAAAATATTTGAGTGAAATAGTGAACGAACAAAGTCAAAATGCAGTACATCGCGCAGGAGTTGGTATTTTTGCATTTGTTTCACATTCATAGCAAAACAATGTGTGCACGATGCCAAGGGAGTGGAAGAATGTACAATGTATCTGTTTTTACATGCACAAGAACCCTCCACAACCGTTTATGTTATTTGCTTGGAGACATCTCCATCACTACCCATACTTCTTTCAATTATCTTAACCCAACTTCAACAATATAAATTACCTCTATGCTATTGTTTCCAAACCAACAGCAGAGAAGGTAATCTTCTTTCCTATCACCAGAGTGATAGGTATAGAGTATGATGTAGCAATCTCCACTATAAAATTTACCAATATCCTCCTTTGGCAATGGACTCTTTGCACTGCCGTTGATGCACCATACCTGCAAACCAAACAGAATTCAATGTTCCAAGAATTATTGATTTTAACAAGCCTAAGATTCAAAAATTCCCAAAACACATTTAAGGGACCCAAACTAAACCTCCATCTTTCCACCTCCTTCAAGCAAAGGTGGTACTTCCTCGTTTACAGGAGCGCTTTTTGCCATACCCTTGAGACCAACACCTTGTTGCTTCAGCAAAGCTACCATTACACAGTATACCAAATTTAATAATGTTACCCAAAACATGTTGCTTAATTCAACTCTCAGCATGTGATCATTACCTGCTACTTTCCCTCTTCCCTCTTCAGCACCAGGAGCTGCAGATCCAGCAGGCCAAGAATCAAAGTTTGACTTGAACGAATGTGTCTCATAACCTTGAATCAGTCTGGTTATGCGAGTAGCTTTCGGCCTGTTTTGGCTCACCACAAATTCCTGCAAAAATAGTTTGGAAATGAGATCCCATATTTTGTGTAGAGAAGAAATGCAAAACAGCCTTGGAGATGGGATTTCACATCCTTGTTTTGATGAAGAAATATATGCATGTCTCTACCTCAGCAGCCTGACTAGCAGCTTTTCTCTCCTCCACTTGTGTTACACGGCCAACCCAAAGAAATACCTCAGAACCACAGTCAAGGAGATAACATTTATTGTTTTCTAACAGTCCTTTGGACAGCTCGCCATCTACCATCTTCACCTCACCATCAGTAATGCTACATGAATCAATGATTACAAATTAGCATTGAGTAGCTTCTGTCGATAAGTGAGAGAGATCATAAAAACATTGGAAGCAGATTAAATGTGCCCATGTTTCTTCCAAAATAAAGGAAATAACTCTTTGAAGATAATAAAAATGAATGTGCAAGGTTAAACTGAATTTTGATGAGGTCATGGAAATTAATAGCAATCAGATGAGTCTTTTACAGCACAATTCCCTCCACAAGAGAAACACTGAAGTTCTAGTAGAATAATTTATTTCTATAAAATTCTACCCCTACCATCTAGACCAAGATAATAAATGAAGGCACAATAAGAGATGCTTATATGGAGCTAGATTACAACGATGACAAATTTATTGTATGAGGGCTGCATACCTCCATTCTTCAATGATAACACTGAACATGACATCATGGAACTATACACTACACATAATGGTATGCCAACTATTAGGCCACAGATTCCAGAAATCCCAGAAAAATAGATAGCATATTAAAATTAATTGGATGCCAACAAGAACATACCAATAATTGATACGCGGATGACAAGGAGTGTGTGTAAAGGAGTTAACACTGTTCTTTTAAGCTCATGTGCAGATTCACTAAGTGTCATATTTCAGCTCATTAGTGAGTTCTGTAGTTCTGAATGTGAATGCAAAGGGCAACATAAACACGACAGCTAAAAGTACTTGTTTTCTTCATAACATGATGAGTAGCAGAAGTTAACATTTCCATGTATAGGCAACAAATGTAAAAGATAAAAAGAGGAAAAATCACAACTCTACATTAATTTTCAAATCTCGTAATTCTACTAGGATACACAAACAAAATCATATAAGATCATAATACCTGTAAAGCTTGGCTGGAGTTGTCTCCGGGATGATGTCATCTTCACTGACAACCTTTTTGCCAATTGGAGCAAAACCACCAAATAGGACCCAGAATTCACCAGAGTCTGACTCAGTGTCTAACTTCCCGTCATCTAGCATCACAAAAGCAATTATGTAGAGATAAGTAGCAGGCAAATAAATATTAACACTAGAATTGCACAAAACAAATAAAACATGGCTGGATAAAGTATGCCTGTTGAAAAGTATAAGGACTGGAAAGGAGGAATGTGATATGAAATTGTAAATCCAGGTGACTTACCAACAATTGCAACATCACATGTTCCATCATGATACTTTTCTTTCAAAAACTGAATCACTTCCAAAGCCTTGGCTCTTTCCTGGATATTAGAGTTTGCACCATTGAATTGATAGATCTTGTTCTCAGTATCCAAGATAAACACGTCATCGTGATTTAATGATGACCGGGCAAAAGGAACCTGCACAAGCAAAACCCAGAATCATATGATCCTGTCTCGTGGCAGATTCACATTTGAGAAGATTTTATTGTGGGTTCGTGAACTTCACATTACAAGATCTGACATGGTTATACCTGCTTCATTCTGACAACACGTTTCCCTCTACATACATACAATCGTGTTTCAAATGCTTCCTCCTCAGCTTTTTTAAACCCAGTTGCAACACCCCCCTCTAATGGTATAATACAGGGTTTGAAGTATGCCAAAAATTTGTCAGATTCATGTCCTTGAAGTTCCCTGTGCTGAACCGCACGCCCTCCAAGAACTGCATCCAGTTCAATGGTTTTGATAGCTGCTGTTCCAGCTTCATCCTGTAATAATGTTATGACATTATGTGAGAATATAATTTCAATTCTTAAATCATATGTGAAGACAAGATAATAGCAAAACCAGGTCCTTAAAGAGGAAGTTCGGAAAGTCAGAAACACACCTGACTTGTATCTTTTCCAATCCAGAAGTGGATATCGTACAGATAAGCACCTCCTTTGCCAGGGGTTGTCTACAAAAAAAAGAGGGGACAAGCAAGCATTAGATGAAGTGAGGATACAAAAGGAATTCACTCCTTAGCGAAATAAAAGTTACAATAATCCAAATACATTAACATGCTCTCTTCAAGCAAGCTATCTACAAGACTCCATCAATTAATGCAGATATTTTGGTTCAGAAACTAAAAGAAAAAAATAGATAAAAAAAATATTAAACCCTCAACACCAACAAAATTTTTGTTCACGATACATTTGAGGACAAATTAAGGAAAAATAGAAGACAGACACAAGAATTAAAAAAGAGTGTGAGAAAGAGAGAGTACCTGCAAAACAATGTAGGAATCCCCCATGTAGAATTTTCCATGATCAGATTTTGGCAGTGGAACTGGCTGAAAATTCTCGATTCGCCAAATTTCAGTCCCTCTATAAAATGTGTTAAAGTGTAACAGGGAATGTTTAACCTTTAACAAATTTCACCAAGAAAAGTCACACACTCACAACTCCATTCAACAAGATAAAAGTTATAGCACATGCATGATACAAATTTTCATGTATGAAGTTGCTTATTCTGTATAGGATACGGTCTCTGGCCCACTCCCTGAAACGCAGGATCCAAAGCTTTTGTAGAGCTAGACATTGCCTAAAATCCTTCTTGTAATTGCTTTTTATGGAGAAAAAAAATGGGTGGATAATGTTTGAAACCCAGCTATTAGCTATTTGAAAATTGCACAAGAGCCTGTTGCAAGATTAAAAGATCAATAATTGGGAAAAATTACATATGCTGCAAATTTTTTGCACCATTCACAAACAAAGAAGATAATTTTACTGCAGCATCCAGAACAAATCAATCAGGGGAATTACATGACTATCAAATTTCATGGTCAATAACTAAGAACTGCTCCGGCAAATAGAAACTATTTTCCACTACTTGGACTCTAAATGATCAGAATTCCCTCTAAATACTTCCAAAAGATCTTAAATGAAAATTACCCCACACCATACGAACAGGGTACATTTATCTGTTCATCATCATCATTTTTATTTATTTATTTTGCTTTGGGAAGGGGTTCGCTAAAGAGGAGCAGAAAGTTTCTCAATTGCATGTCTTTGCTCACACCACAGTGATTAGCCACTTCAGGGGCTCCGGAGCATTCATGGAGGCAGGCTGAAATGCATTGGAAAGCTGCAGTGTAACACTGAATGGGTATCCTGTTCTATCTTATTTTATTTATTTTTGTGTGGAAGGGGGGCAGATTAGGAGAATCCTGCATGTTTCAAGAAGTATCAAACAAGCATTGATGACATTCAAAAAGCTAAAAATGTATCTGTGCTATAGATATTATAAGAATAAGAATACAGTACTTTCCAAAAGCATCTAACTATAGTTTTTGTGTACTGCTGGATATCTTGTTAGCACTTCTGACTTAATAACTTTTGTGTTAGACGTGATCACGCTAATCTTCTCCTCTTTTCTTTAACATTTAGCTTGCACAGCAAGGCTCAGCATTCATCCAATTCTTTCCACATATCCGGAAGTTTGTCCATTAATATAATGTCCTCAGCAATGGGCACAACAATCATTAGATTTCCCCTCTTATTTTTTTTCTAGAACCATCAACTTATAGGCTCCATGTCAGGTTGTATGGTTTGCTCTCCCAGTTTCCATTACATATTATCCATCATCCATTTATGAAAGATGACAGACCGTTTTGAAATACATGAGTAATTGACAATAACTCTCATCTTATTGGCACGTCATGCAGGTGCAGGATCCCCATGTGCCTTGGCTCGAAGCATAATACCTATCCTTCATGTAGCAAGAAAATGTTAGTATTAGGAATTAAATGAATAGAACCCCCATTATATAATCCTTGAAAATCCTTAGATTCCATACCCTCAACATCCAGAGCTACATTTCCCACTGCCCTTCACATTCGATAGTCATCTACCCACTTTGAATTACCAGATATGATATGAGAAACCATGTGGCTATTATCCTAGCATCACGTATTATTCATAATCTCAGACCAGAAATTGTAATTCTTCTTCTAAGAAATCTGCAAATGCTGGTCCAGAATTAGTCAATATTCACAGTGCATGAACTGTGAGAAGTTATCGACAAATTCAAACTTCCTGACCAGGCATATTGCATGTTACACCCAAAATATGGAACTACTACTTTTGTACAAGGACCATGACCATCAATTCAACTTGTCTATAACCTTTTTCTCCCCGTGCAATCTCTACTTGAAAGCGTAAGCATCAAAACAAAGTCAGCACAAGTTCTGGGGGATCTTCAATCAGCCTTCTAGTAACAGCAATAATCACACTTCTCTTATACACACTTTCATCCGTTTTCAGACTTTCATCCGTTTTCAGATAGTTCTGCCGATTCTTAAAACTAGATATAGAGCCTTTTCATACTATCCACTAGCAACCTACCATGTTCCCTAGTTGTTTTGGTTCTTAAGCAACCGTATCAGAGATATTCACATAGAATCACAACAAAAACTAGAAGACCCTCGATCAGCAACTATCTCCAAAAGATGACACCCCTACCAGTCTTAGCAAATCATTCCACCATCCAATATACTATAACCAAATGCCTGCAGTTTGATTCGCCGTACTACTATAAAGCACAAACCTTATCAATCAATGATCTAGTCGTTTTCTATCAAAAGCAAACATCATTTGACAACAAACCCGGGATTTTTCTCAATCAACCATCGATTATCCATTGACCAATATATTTGATTAAGATCATCATGATGCTCTCAAGTTAATCAAATCATTTCTAAATGAAAAATTGTTTATACAAACATGATCATCATCAACTATTAAGCGCCAAAAAAAATCAAATCAATACAAGGAAACAAAATTGAAAGATCATCAAACAAAAAAACAACAAACAGACAAAACAAGAAAAAATCCAACTTACAATCAGATCAAAGCTGAGATCATCAACAGAAACGAAACCCACCAATATTTGAACAAGATCACGAAAACCCAGATCATAAAACACGAAATAAAATGCGAAATCAAAAGGGATCTAACAGAATTCCATAATTTTTTTTTAAAAAAAAAGAAACAATCAGAGTCCATCTTTCTGTCAAAGAATATACGTACGTACCCGGAAATTTCTGCGTCAAAAAGATGAGCATGCGCAAACGCAGAGATAGTTAGAGAGAGAGAGAATGAGAGCTAGAAATAGAGGGGGAGGGGGGAGCTGGCAATAAAGAGAGATATACTGTGAAAAGGGAGAAATGAAAAAGAAAAGAGAAGTGAATTATTGCTATTTGTGGGGGTTTGGTTTCTTTCTCCCTGCCTGTCTTATAACTTTATTTTATTACTATTTTTTTTTTCAGACATTTATAAAGTTTCTTCAGATAAATTGAAAGAAAGAAAGAAAGAAAGAAAAAATACGAGTTTAAAAAGAATTTACTATGAAAGCTTCTTTTTTTTCTCTTTTGTTGCAGAGAAGAGAGAGATGGCAATGGAGAGAGAGAGAGAGAGACTGGTAGAATTTAGAAGGCTAAAAAAAAATCCGCGAAGGACGATGGCACCGGCCATGTTGGCTCTTTTTCTCCTTTTCTGATTGCTTAGTTGGATTTTTTTTTTTTTTGTTTTGTGTTTTTTTTTAAAGACTT
>Ga0307517_10008994_pt1 | contig 14239 bp, 13 predicted proteins | sample 23_EM_MG_FD_194515 | JGI IMG/M metagenome (GOLD analysis project Ga0307517, IMG submission 194515) | Populus trichocarpa ectomycorrhiza microbial communities from riparian zone in the Pacific Northwest, United States - 23_EM | ecosystem: Host-associated > Plants > Roots > Unclassified | place... | reverse complement strand
TGCATTTATAAAAAAAACCTAATATTTTTAATAATAATAAAATATCACTTAATTTGTCTCTTAAAAAATATTACATATTTTATTTCAGGATAGTTATTAAAAATTTATGTAATCATATTCTTACTTGATTTTTCTAGTTCTAAAATTGTAATTTTCTATATTAATTACACTTTAGTTTTTAATTTTTAAAATTTATTAATAATCAAGTCAATTTTGATTAGTCATTCAAATTTAATTTTTTATTAATGATTCTTAATATAAATGACTCGTTAGGTTCTTAATATATCAGTTCAAATATAAATCATGCATGATCTTTATTAAAACAAAATTAAATAATTTAATTATTATTAATTTAATAAATTGATTGATTTATATTTAAAAATTAAATATAAAATCTAGTAATGTATCATGATATTCAAATATAAAAAAATTATATATGGTTAAACTTAGCATTTCATTAATTATTTTCTTTAAAGAAGTAAAGTTAGAGGAAAATTTTACCTAGTAATTGTTTGGAGAGAGAGATAAACCAGATTAAGTAACGAAGTAGAAATTGGTTCTTATGATATCCGCACAAATAAAAATTGATAATGCTAATTAAAAGTGCAGGACACTTGGATAATTAGAGATGAAATACGTGAGGATGTAGGAGCAAGAAAAAAAAAAAAAGGACACGTAATCTGGCATGTAGTCAAGACGAGACAAAACATTGAAATCAACGTCCTTGGAATGTGAATCCCAATTTGCATGTGACGTGTGTACTTACGTTAATATTGTCAATTTTTTTTTTAGTTTAACGTGGGTGTCCGGGCCAGCTTGCGTGTACCTCGACTAATCCTACGAGACATGAAGTTAACGACCATGTAAGCCTCCAGTGACCATCATATGAGCAACCACAGGGTTCGAACCTGAGACCACAGAGAGAGCAAACCTCTTGATCCCAAGCTCTTACCACTAGGCCACTACCTAGATAGTTGTCATTTTAAACCTAACTATACTTGTGTTGGCGCTACCATTATAGGATGTAATTTGTATATTAAAAGGTAAGATATTCCATATTAACATAACAAATTTGTGTTATATGTCGTGATATTAAGATAATTTGATAGAAAAAATTTAAAGAAAATTATAAAATTAATAATAATAATAATATTATTAAATGATGATATCAAAAAAAAAAAAACAAAAAAAATATTAATCCTTATTAACTTTTTAAATTCATTATCCGGATTATAAGATCAAAAACACTATATATGAAAAAATTATGAAGTTTAATCTCTAAAAAATGAAATGTTGAAAAAACAATTATGTAGAGAAATCCAAAATAAAAAATTAAAATTAAAAGAATGAGAGTTAAAATCCAAGAGTTAAATCGAAAAAAATAAAAACATTAACAAAAGTAAAAAAATAAAAAATAAAAAATAAAAAAAATAATATACTATCAACTTGGATTGAAGAATAAAATTAAAGATAATAAAATTTTTATAAAAAGGGTTAGGAAAAAAAATAAGAAATAATGAGTATAAGGATCATGATAAATTTTTTTTTTATCAATGCGTTTTCTTACATAAAAAACCATAAATATAAATTGAAAAACTTATGTATGCATCCAATTAAATAAATTAAAAACTATTGTGTAAATAAATAAAAAAAATCATTAATGATAAATAAAAACAAACGTAGTTGAAAAAATTGAGAGACAAATATAAATTAATAAATTTAATATTGCAACATGGATCATTTACGTGATTGTATTTAATGAATTTATTTATTAAAATCAATTTGTAATAGAAACTAATACACATATAAAATCTATAGAATAGAATTTAAAAAGAATTAATATGCAAGGATGCATATATTAAATATCAAAAAAATTTGATTTTCAATATATATAATATAGATGAATTAAACTAACCTTTTAAAAAATTAAACACATTCAATACAATAATATTAATTAAAATAAGCCAAATAAATTATAGAAAAAGGGTATTAATTAAAACATAAATTTAAAAATTACTTTAAATTAAAAAAAGTATTAATAAATACATCGAAGTTAAAAAAAAGAAAAGAAAAAAAGAATGATATGAGGCCGGTTCAAAAGATATTTGAGAAAATAATACGGTTTGTAGTTTGCACAACAAAATTCACATGTACTTTCATCATCATTAATACATCAAACAACGCAATATCACAAATATTCCAAATCCCCCCCCCCCCCCCCCCAAAAAACAAAATCCTTGCAATGGTCGGCCATTTAGGCTCAATTGTCTTCCAATTGGCTTTCAATTTCTTTAATAATATACCTTAATCATTTTGAGTTTCCTTTAATAATTACTCATGAACCCTAAAAAATCCAAAACCTAGATATCCATTTAAATTGGTTCATGAAAATATTCTTCAATTTCAAACTAGATTATCATTTCTATTTGGATGCGATGTATGTGGAGATATTAAAACCAAATCGTGTAAACCGAGTTAGTAACATAGCATACACAGTTGGTTAGGTTTGTGTTTATCTAGCGAAAACCCACTCGTGGGCAATTGCCCTATTAATTTCCCTAAGATGTAAGTAATAGTCCTTATAATTTAATAGAAGTTCAAAATAGTCCTTATATTAAAACAATCATAACTATATTTTCAAACAAGTATTCTTAATTATAGAACGTGAAGTCCGATGCAAAACAGCACACGTTACCCTTTCCCAAGTTAATAACCTGATTAGTAAGAACCACGACAATCTTAATGGACCGACATCTGCTCACACATAAACTTGTCAACCAAGAAAAAGGAAAATTCTTGGACATGAGAGTTAAACTTGAAGCATATATTATGCAGTTTAAAAAGACAACCAACCTCGAAGAAGACAAGAACAACACAAGAAAATTCAGAATCAAGACTTTTCTTCTGTTAGAACAAGTCTTTTATGAGATTAAAAAAATCAGAGAAGGCAATAATTCATGAAAAAAAGAGCAAACTAGAATATAATACACTCAGTTTCAATGACTTTTCAATATTTTCTTGTTACAGTGATTTGGGGAAGGGTGGGTGGGTGCGGGTTTTCTCACATGCTTGGATGCCAAGTTTGATTGCCAAATAGTCTCAATCAGAGAAAATCAAGTCTTCATCATGTTTTCAGTAACTGTGCCCCAGTTTTCTAAGAGAATTTGTATATATTTAAACGAAAGAGAGCATGTTTCATAAAAGCAACCTTTTTACATATTTTAAGTTTGACATGTTTACCAGCAACATGCTTGGAAACCAGGTCATTTTTCTCTGTTTTATTTCATAGGGTGCATTATATACAATCTCAAACCACAGCCTAGACAAGCAGAGCAAGAACAAGAATTTTCCCAGGAAAAATAAACCCAAAACCTATTAAACAACCGACAAATTATTGTTCTGTTTATTTGTGCATCCCGACTTTCCAACCATCATCAGACCACTAATCATCAGCCGAAAATCTGTCTTACCAGACCACATGGATTCAATGCCATATCAGCTTCATATACTATTTTTCCCATATATGGCTCATGGCCACATGATCCCGACAGTAGACATGGCAAGATTATTTGCTAGGCGTGGAGTGAAAGCAACCATTGTTTCCACTCCTCTTAATGCACCCCTCTGCTCTAAAACTATTGAAAGAGATAGACAACTGGGTCTTGATATCAGTATTCACATTATAAAATTCCCTTCTGCAGAAGCTGGGCTGCCAGAAGGATGTGAGAACCTAAGTTCTATTCCCTCGCCTGACATGCTTTCGAATTTCTTAAAGGCCATCGGCATGCTTCAGCAACCCCTTGAACAGCTCCTAGAAGAATGCCATCCCAGTTGTCTTGTGGCAGACATGGTGTTTCCATGGGCTACAGAAGCTGCAAACAAGCTCAGGATTCCAAGGTTGTTTTTCAGTGGAACAGGTTTTTTTCCTGCGTGTGTCTTCGATTCCCTAAAACGCTATGAACCTCACAAAGGAGTAGATTCAGATTTCGAACCATTCGTGGTGCCTGGTTTACCAGATCAGATAAAGCTGACAAGATTACGACTGCCAGCTTACATTAAAGAGAGAACTGAGAATGAACTTACAAAGCTGATGGATAAAATCTCAGAATCAATGGTGAGAAGCTATGGAGTCCTCACGAACAGTTTCCTTGAGCTGGAACCAGCTTATTCAGAGCACTACAGGATGGAAATAAAAAGGAAAGCATGGCACATTGGGCCGCTGTCCCTTTGCAACAGGGACATGAAAGATAAGGCAGAAAGAGGCAACGTGTCCTCCATTGATGAACATGAATGTATGAGATGGCTGGCCAAGAAGAACCCCAACTCAGTTCTATATATATGTTTTGGAAGCTTCTTCAACCTTTCCGCTGCCCAGTTACTTGAGATTGCCATGGCCCTGGAAGCTTCTGGACAGAATTTCATTTGGGTTGTGAGAGAGAGAAAGCAAACAAAGCTTGCAGAAAAGGAGGAGTGGTTGCCAGAAGGATTTGAGAAAAGGATGGAAGGGAAGGGCTTAATAGTATCGGGGTGGGCACCCCAGGTGCTGATCCTTGATCATAAAGCTGTTGGAGGGTTCATGACTCACTGTGGTTGGAACTCAACATTGGAGGGAGTGACTGCAGGGGTGCCAATGGTCACATGGCCACTTGGTGCGGAACAATTTTGCAATGAAAAGCTGATTACCGATGTTCTCAAAATAGGAATTGGAGTTGGTGCCCAGGAATGGTCAAGATATGAAAAGAAAATTATAGTGAGGAAGGAGGACATAGAGAAGGCAATTATTCAGTTGATGGTTGGTGAAGAAGCTGAGGAAATAAGAAACAGAGCAAGGGTACTGAAAGAGATGGCGAGGAGGGCTACGGAAGAAGGAGGATCATCTTACTCTGATTTAACTGCATTTCTTGAAGAATTAAGGACCCTTGAGACAAGCAAGCAAGAACGTGCAGCACATTAACAAGACTGTCTTGTTACATCATTCTGAAAACTAGAAGAGTCGGAAGAAAAAGGAAAAAAAAAGGTATACCGTAGAATGGTAAATGTTGCTTGTCAGATATTTAGTTTTTCAACAAAATAAAAGAAAGAGCGTTCTACATGAATTTTGCATCCATACAACAGTCATACATATCCGTGGTTTCAATGACATGATAGCTATATTGATGACTCCAATGGATACAAAGTCTAAAAGTCTAAACAAACTACTTGATTTGAAATGTGTTAGCTTGTTTTCTGTTCAAAACGAAAACCATAGACTAGAAAAACCATCCACTTTGATTCCATTCTAACATTGATTCATGAAATCACTTAAAGGGTTATGGCTCTAAACCCAGTTGATAGTAAATCACAGCTGGACTAGTCTAGTTAAGGAGGAAGTCCTATGGGAATCTCTGAAATTGTTAATAATTATAAAGCTAGCAGTAACACTCACCTTAACCAGCTAATTAAAGATCCTGGCTGACCACAAGCTGCAACTCGGGAAGTACTCATCCAAGTATGACGAAAACTTGGATATATAATCTTTACGCATACATAATTAAGAAAACCTGAAGAATTTTTTTTATTTTATTAGAAAATAACTCGCAGCACAAGTTTCCAACACCTCAGTCAATGAATAACAGGTCACCACCTCGATGTCCAAGTAAAACTGTTGATTTTCATGTCTTCCCATAAAGACACAAGGATAAAAAAGAGGTCATTAACATTACAAGATTTGCAAGCAAAGAATAAGGAATTTTAATTAAGGATAGAAGTTCTCCAAAGTAGATATCATCCTCGATCTAGAATACAAGAAGCAAAGAAGAACGGCGTAGGAATGCCAGAAATGATAAAAGGGGGGGAACCTTATATGAAGTTTTCAACCATATAATGATCATGAGCCACTGGACTGGGCCAGTGGTGAGGATTGGGGTGAACTCGAATATGATCCAAAGTTCAAATTCTTAAGAGAAATAACCATACAATGGCAGTGGATTAAGCGGGCAAAAGGATTTAATGGAGCAAAATTTTGATTGAACAATAAAAAGGTTAAGGGCATCGGGTCTTCAGACAACCAACCCAGTTGACAGCAGTGCTAAGTTGGTCTGAACCCAAATACACAATTCAGTGGCTTGACATTAGTTTCTTAAAACTGGTGGTTCAAGTTGACTTGAAATTCATTCTAAAAAATAAGGATTCCACCCCAACTTCGGTAGAAACATAAAGAGCCAAAATTTTCACCGAACTTTTATAAGCTGAGAATTTCAGAAGTGAAAGGTCCAACGTTGGACCTTCAGCAATTGAAAACGAGAACCCACAATCATAAGAAAGGAAAGATTATAATTTTCGTTGTCCGGTCACGAAGTTAGATACAAAATAGCACACATTACCGGACCCATCTAAGAACCCCTTCGATCATGACCATGACAATGCAACCTAAGAAATCTTATTTCACTTAAGCACAAATCCAAATGCACCAACATGAGCTCATATATAAAACTTGTCAACCAAGTAAAAAAAATTGGACATGAAGTCAGACTTGAAACATAAACAATGCAGTATAAGAAGACTGGCCAAACAAGACAACCCCAAAGAGAAGATAAGATCAATAAAAAAATTTCAGTCTTAAAAAATAAAAACAGAAATCAATAAGAAAATTCACAGACGAGACCACTCTTGTTTTTCAACTGGGATGTCAGAAAGAAATAAAGAATAAATTCATGGAAAAAAAAGAGAGAGAGCATATTGCGACATGATATACTGTGATTGTCAGCAATTGGATGCCTAGTGGTCACAGAGAAAATTTAGCCTTTCAAATTTTTTCTTTAATAGGAGAGGTCAGCAACTCTAACCCCGTTTTCTTAGAGAAACTGCTAAATGTGTAAATAAAAGAAATCATTTTTCATGAAACAATCATTTTATATATTTTATGTTTCACAAAGGTTACCAGGACATAACAATATGCTTGGAAACCAAGTCATCTTTGTCTATTTCTCTTCTTAAGGTCCAATACATATCTGAACTCATAAACAAGATGATGAGGGGAAAGCAAGAATTGGAATACGATATGGGAAAATAATGCCCGAACCTAGTCTCTGCAGCCATCCCAAATCAGCGGATAAATCATTGTTCTATTTCTAGCCTTTTGTTCTACCAGGCCACACAGATTCACAATCACAGCCATATCAGCTTCATGTCCTATTTCTCCCATATATGGCTCGTGGCCACATGATCCCAACCGTTGACATGACAAATATTAGTTACTAGGAATGGGGTTAAAGCAACCGTTGTTTCCACTCCCCTTAATGGACCCCTCTTATCTAAAACAATAGAAAGAGATGAGAAACTGGATCTTGATATCAGCATTCACATAATGAAATTTCCTTCTGCTGAGGCAGGGCTACCTGAAGGGTGTGAGAACCTAAGTTCTAATAATTCGTGGAACATGAATTCGGATCTCTTAAAGGCCATAAGCATGCTTCAACACCACTTTAACAGATCCTTGAAGAATGCCACCCAAATTGTCTCGTGGCAGACATGATGTTGCTGTGGGCTACAGGAGTTGTTGACAAGGTCGGGATTCCAAGGTTGAATTTCAATGGAACAAGTTTTTTTTGCATGTTTTTCTTTGATTCCCTAAAACGATGTGATCCCCACAAAAGAGTGGTTTCAGATTTTGAACCTTCTATAGTGCCTGAATTACCAGACCAGATAAAGAAGACAAGACTGCAAATGCAACTGCCAGATTACTTAAAACAGACAACTGAGAATGGACTTACAAGCTAAATCAGATGTCAGAATCAGAAGTGAGAAGCTATGGAGTCCTCATGAATAGTTTCCATGAGCTGGAACCAGCTTACTCAGAACACTACAGGAAGGCAAGGCACATCAGCCGCTGTCACTTTGCAACAGGAACATTGAAGATAAAGCAGAAAGAGAACATATAGCATCCACTGGTGAACATGAATGTTTGAGATGGCTCGCCTTGAAGAAACCCAACTCAGTTCTATATATTTTTTTTGAAAGCTTGTTTGACTTCCAGCTACTCAATCATGTGAGATTGCCTTAGCTCTTGAAGCTTTTTTTCCAGAACTTCATTTGGGTTGTAAGAAAGGGAGAGGTGAGAAAGCATGAAGACATGGAGGAGTGGTTGCTGGAAGGATTTGAGAGAAGGATGGATGCAAAAGGATTAATGATAAGGGGATGGGAACCACAGGTGCTAATCCTCGACCATGAAGCTGTTGGAGGATTCTTGACTCATTGTTGATGGAACTCAACATTAAGAGGGAGTGACTGCAGGGGTGCCAATGGTCACATGGCCACTTTATGCAGAGCAGTTTGATAATGAAAAGCTGATTTATATGTTCTAAGAATAGTAATTGGAGTTGGTGCCCAGGAATGGTAAAGATATGAAAAGAAAATTCTAGTGAGGAAGGCCGACATAGAGAAGGCAATTATTCAGCTGATGGTTGCCGAAGAAGAAATTAGAAATAGAGCAAGGAAGTTGAAAGAGATGGAAAGGAAGGAAACGGAAGAAGGAGGATCGTCTTACTCTGATTTAACTGCATTGCTAGATGAATTAATGGCCCTTGAGACAAGCAAGCAAGAATATGCAGCACATTAACATGACTGTCTTGTTATAGTTTCCTATTAGAATGTTCAGAAATAAGTAATGTTGTTAGCATTTATTATTCTGAAAACTAGAATAGCCAGCAAAAGAATAATGACTACCGTAGAAATACTAAATGTTGCTTGTCATTATTCAGGTTTTCACAGAAATAAAAGAAAGAGCATTTTACATGAATTTTGCATCCACACACCAGTCACAGATATCCGATGACTGTGCCTAGAAGAAAATACATGGTAGCTTTATTGACATCTCCAACGGATATAAAGTCTAAAGTTTAAACAAATAACTTGAATTGAAACGTGTTAGCCTGATTTCTGCTCAGAAGGAAAACCATTGTGGCTAGAATCCACATCTACTCCATTCTAACATGTCAAGATACAACTAAGGTTGGGGAAGCCCTCCAAGTGTCTGAGCTTTCATTATGCCTGTATTTTGAATAGTCATTATGGTAAGCGGATCCTAACTTAATATTAAAATGAGTCAGGGTTGCACTGTCCACGTTTTAAACAAAGATCACCTGAAGATTTACCATAAAGTACAAAAACATTTTTCTTGTGCTGCAAGAATTTTGACTGAATATAATGGCATTAGCCCATGAAGAGAATATTAAGATCCTGGAACGTAGAGAAACTAATTCTAGGGGCTTACCAACCCTTTCTTGTGCTTGAAGGCTATCATGCTTCGTCACCATGTTTGATTTTCCATACTGTCTCAGTCACAAGCATAAGCAGAACCAACCCAGTCTGAAAAAATAGAAACAGAAACATCTTACCACCAAGCAATCCTTTTTTTCTTTTATAAAAAACGACTGTATAGTTTAAACATTCTAAAACAAAATGTCTGTAATTTAAAACCTTAAGATGGTGTATAAATATACACCGGGAAGAAAGAAAAAACGACAATTAAATAAATCCAAAGTATCATCTAAAGAATCACTTCATGCAAGCAGCCCACTAACTTCCTGCTAATTCCTCAGTCTTCCTTGAGCCCTTTCAAAACTTTTAACTCAATTCGACTTGTTCATCATCAGCTACAAATCAATAGCCTTTGTTCAAGCCCAAATGGAGTCGCAGCCATTCCAGCTTCACATTGCATTTTTCCCATTCATGGCCCCTGGCCACATCATTCCAACTGTTAATCGACATGGCTAGAAGTTTTGCTAGGCATGGGGTGAAGTATAATCACTCCCCTTAATGCGCCTCTCTTCTCTAGAACAATTGAACGAGATATAGAACTGGGTTCCAAAACCTGTGTTCTCATAATGAAATTCCCTTCTGCAGAGGCCAGGCTGTCAGAAGGTTGTGAGAAGTCGAGTTCAATCAAAACGCTAGAAATGATTCTGAAGTTCTTCAAGGCAGCCAGCCTGCTTCAACAACCACTTGAGGAGCTCATCGGAGAATGCCTCACCAATTTTCTTGTGGCAGACATGATGTTTCCATGGGCTGCAGGAGTTGCAGGCAAATTTGGGATCCCAAGGCTGGTTTTCTATGGAACAAGTTCCTTTGCTTTTCGTGTATCTGATTGTTGAAAACGCCACGAACCTCACAAAAGCATAAAATCTGATTTATAGACTTTCAAAATGCCAAGCCTTCCAGACAAGATAAAGTTGACTTGACTATAATTACCTTCATATGTTATGGAAAATAGCGTACTCTCAAATAAAATGGATGAAATTTTACAAGCAGAGCTGGAAAGCTATGGAGTTATCGTGAACAGTTTCCATGAGCTGGAACCAGCTTACTCAGAACACTACAACAAGGTGATTGGAAGGAAGGCATGGCACATAGACCAAGTGTCATTTTGCAATAGGGACACCAGAGATAAAGCGTAAAGAGGAGGCCTGGCATCTATCGATGAAAATGAATGTTTGAGATAGCTGGCCTTGAAGATATCCATTTCAGTTTTGTACATTTGTTTTGGAAGCATGTCCAAATCTCATTTTTCAGCTACTTAGTTATTTGAGATTGCAAAAGGCTCTTGCAGATTCTGGACAGAACTTCATTCGGGTAGTGAAAAATGGAGAGAAAACAAAAGGAGAAGACAGGGAAGAGTGGTTGCCAGAAGGATTCGAGAAGAAAGGTGGAAGGAAATGGTTTGATAGTAAGAGGATGGGCACCCCAGATGCTGATCCTTGACCATGAAGCCAGTGGAAGATCTATGAAAGATTGATGATAGAAGTTCTTAAAATAAGAGTGGCAGTTGGTGCTCAGGAATGGTCTAGACATGAAAGGGAAATTTTGGTGAAGAGGGAAGAAATTGAGATGGCAATTATTCAGTTATTGGTCGGTGAAGAAGCTGAGGAATTGAGGAACCGAGCTCAGGCACTCAGAGAGATGGCGATGAGAACTACTGAAGAAGAGGGATCATCTTGCTGCAATTTGAAGGCATTATTAAAAGAACTTAGAGCCATCAAGACAACCAGCTACTAGAACAAGATGAGCATAAATTGTCATGTCTAATGTACATATTCATATAAGGAAAAAAAAAAGAAAGTCTGCTGTATAAAAGTTCTGTTCTTATATATGTGCGTGAATTGGGTCATTGTAGCATTCTTTGTAATGTTCAAACATGAGTCTTATGTATAATTGAGATGCAGCACCTCATTAGGAAAAAGGACGTAAAGAGAGACGAGAGCTTATAACCTTCTCTGCAAGTTACTTTGGGTGACATCTAGGTAAAATATATTTCATGGAATACCAAATTGTACATCAACATTTGGAGCACATTCTTTCTCTAGCTAATTACATCTTTAGAAGAAAACATCTAAAAGAAAAGGATAAACTAAATGCAAATGAATTACAAACTATTGTTCTCACCTGATTGAAATTTAATGAGCATGAAAAAAATGTTAAGAGAAGGAGTCAAGTAGCCGAAGAAGGGTTGGAGAAGAGACTACATTCGATCACGCCATGGTTACCAATTGTTTAAACTTGTCATAAGAAATTATGCAATCAATTAATCATTGAATTGCAAAAGGCTCTATTTGGGGTCATCTTATGCACGGGATTCCTGCCAGGAGTATTTGGAGCATCAACATTCCTAATGATTGTGGCCGGGAATGGAGGAAGATCTTAAACCTGAGAAGCTCTATTTGGGGTCATCTTATGCACAGGATTGGGAATGGAAAGAAGGCTTATTTATGGTAGGATAATTGGCACCCATCGGGTCCTTTGGTCGAGAATTCTGGAATGAGAATAATTCAACAGTCTAGTCTGCCTTCCAATGCTGAAGTCTCAGATCTCATATGCGATGGTGACTTCAAATGGCATGCAACCAGGTCTGATTATGATAAACATACAAGCTGCTCTATGTCGTATTGTTTATCCCTCTGTTGGCACTGCTGTTGTGTTCCATTGAATTTGTCTCCTGATGAGAAGTTCGGTTGCAAAAGTCCTCGGGAGCAAGCTAGAATGAAGAATAGCAGAGTACAGTGGTTTAAACTAATCTCGTCCACTTCACATACCCAGGTATAGTTTCATTTCATAGTTAGTTGTTGTTAATAGACTACCAACTAAAACAAGACAAATGAAGAGAGAAAGGACGGTGTATCCTATTGCAACTTGGATGGTTGACGGCAGGAAACATTTATCCTTCACTTGTTCTGCTGTGAAGTGTATTTGGAGTACAAATTTGCAGATTTGTAGTGTTCTAAGGGCTGTTGGTGATTGGGATTTTGAGTTAGATTTTACAAAAAAGTTTCTGCAGAAAAGGAGCCTTAAAGCTATTATGATGAGGCTTGCTTGATGTAGCTATATTTACTTCGTATGGCAGGAGAGGAATGGGAGGATTCATTCCAGTGATCGCTCTGCAGTGTCTATATTGGTGAAACAAGCAATCCAGTCTATGTGATTCAAAGATCCGGAAAGATGTTGCTGAAAACCCAAGTTCGACAGATTTCTTGAGCAAATGGGATTCGCTACAATTCACAGCGATCGAGTTTTGATGGAGCTTCAATTCAACCACACAGTGATCATATTGGAGCTCAAACTGGCGTGACAAGCTAAACTACTAGTAGTAACCTGTACATGAAAAAAAATCAGAAAAAACTGAAACTTCAATACCATTCAGATTCTCATCAAGGCAATAGTAGGCATTTCTTAGCTACCAGCTCAATCCCAGATTGATTTAGAACTTCATTATCTAGAGCATAGCCGGTAAATAGTTTTTCTTAAATATTCTCGCACCAATTTTCCCTCATCTAAAGAAGATTTCTCTCATGTCTCGTGTCTGGTTATCATCAGAGACGACAATTTCTTCTAAGCCATTGTTGGATAACACACCGACCTGAACCAGCCCACGGTACCCCTCAGACATAACTATCGTACGTTGGAATTTTCTTATTAATAACGATTAAAGAAATAACGAAGCGCTATCATATGAATGTGCCTATTTCGCCTGGATAGAAGCAAATAAAATACATAGCCATTACCTCGCCTTATTGTATGGCAATGCAGCTGTACAGTGATTTTATAAAAAATTAAATTATTTTTTTATTTTTTTAATTATGTGTTGCTATTAAAAATAAATTTTAAAAAATAAAAATTATTATTTTTATATATTTTTAAATAAAAAAACAAAAACATTACCGGCTCAGCAGGTGGCGGTGGTTGTGATTTATCGGGAAATGAAGAGCATGTGCGCTCTGCTTATGCTCCGCTGTGTAATTTTGACTTCTAGGCTTTTCAAAAAAATTAAGCCCAAAATGCGAGGCACATGGGGTGATGGCACTTATCAATATTTCGGCAGAAAGTGGTGCCAGTTGCGTGAAGCCCGTCGTAACCTGGTGGATGGCTAGAAGATACCCATGTCTCCGACTCTATCGTGGGTTTTGGATTCCAATCATCCACCTTTTATTCTCTCTCCTTTTCTTCTTCTTTTTCTTTTTCTTTTTCTTTTCCCTTTTTCCTTTTCCTTCTTTCTGTTTTATCGTATTTATTATTTTTTCTGTTTCATCATGAAAATAAACAGATTTATTTTTAGTGTATATATATATATATATAATAGGTATACGTTTGGTATTGTAATACAAAATGTTTTTCATTTAAAAATATTTTTTCATATTTTTTATTATATTTTTACATCAACATATCAAAATTATATAAAAAACCACTAAAAAATTATCAATTTAATATGTTTTTTAAGTCAAACACATTTTTTAAATGCATTCAAACACGATTTCAACTACAAAAATAAACTCCCAATATGTTTTGCTTTTGATTACTGTTTACTATTAAAAATTAGGAGTAACATTAGCAATAGAAATGTTTAGTGATTAGTTGTGTTTCTATAAAATTAAATGAATTTCACAGTAAACTCTGTTTTTATTTTATTAGGACGTTCCCCCAAAAAGTTACACGTGTTTTCAAGATAACAATTTCAGATTTAATTAGTGTGTGTGTGTATATATATATTCCTGATTCTTTTCTTGGGAAAACTTGCTATATGTAGAATGCCCTCGGATATAATTGTTAAAGATTAGTTATTGGTGGTTAATATTAGTTAGATATCGTATAGATCTGACCATGTCTAGCCAGACCACATGTTGGATAAAATATCCAATCTGACCACGTCCAGACATATCTACTACTCTCACCTAACAATCATGAGCTGATAATGATGAATAAAAATATTTAAAAT
>Ga0307517_10008993_pt1 | contig 14239 bp, 15 predicted proteins | sample 23_EM_MG_FD_194515 | JGI IMG/M metagenome (GOLD analysis project Ga0307517, IMG submission 194515) | Populus trichocarpa ectomycorrhiza microbial communities from riparian zone in the Pacific Northwest, United States - 23_EM | ecosystem: Host-associated > Plants > Roots > Unclassified | place... | reverse complement strand
TTTTAGGAACGCAGCCGCAGCCGCGTTCCCAAACATTCCCTAAATTAAAGCATGTCATCTCAATCTAAATGAAAGAATCCGTGAAAATTTTATATCTCACAAACAGTCTCAAAATTCAAATCTTGGTGGCTAATTAAGAAGGAAACATGGCCTCTCAACAATATTCAAATGAATCTCGTGTGTATTTGTATATTCTATGCCTGACCTTATCTTCAAAAGATGATGATGTCGTGAAGCAGGGGTCAAGTTATTTAACAAATCGATCATGCCAAGAAATTTGCCCGTAATTAACTTCACTCGAGCATGGAAAGAGCAGATTGTCAAAAAAGCTCCAAGAGAGTTTCAATGTCTAAACGAATTGTTAGACATATGGACATCGTGTATGAAAAGGCTGTTCTTGAAAAGCAGGCACAACCTTTGCAAATTGTCTTTGCTCTTTTCACTACAAAGTCCTTGCCGTATTAATTAAGCTCTCCAAATACTTTTTTTTTTATATGTATGAACAAATTGTTCAAGTTCAAACAGAATTCAGAAACTCCATTTTTCTCCTACCTACTCGTTATGCTTAATCATTTGCATTAACGAGAAAAAACGCACTAACAAGAATATTTAATTGTCGTGGAAACGACTAATTAGGTTGCATGCATTGCACTGTTTTTTAATCATAGTCAACGTGTCGGTCATTAATTACCAGATAATTCTTGAGAATTATCCAACTAGATGGAGCCACTTGCTCACCACACCCAAAATTGATCACCATTGTCGCGTCAGGATGTGAACAGACCACACGCTTCTCCATTAATCATGGGAATTTATGTTTTTGTGGCTTGTCTCACTTATTCTGTTGATGGCCGGTTTATATCTAATCAGAATTATTAAGTACTTAGGAGCAAAACCACTAGCGTGGATTTTGTTTATAGCGATAGCATCTCCAAATCTTCTCAAAAATTTAAAAATATGTTTTGTATTATACTCCAATCATATTTTTAGAAAATTTTGAGTTGTTAATTTTTTGTAGTTTTAAATTATTATTTTTTTTATTTTTGAATTGTTTTGATATACTAATATTAAAAATAAATTTTAAAAATATAAAATATATTATTTTGATATATTTTCAAGGAAAAAAATACTTTAAAAAAACAACTTTTATTACACTCACATGCATATCCAAAGGATTTAGGGTTTAATTAAAGGCTATTGTCTTGACCCTAACTTTTAAATGAAAATACATTGTTAAATAAAAATTATAACACAATTTTCATGTTAGCATATGGTATTATGCGGTGAATCTGGTTGGCTAGAAAAAAAATAATTTTCAAAGAAGAGATTATTGATTAGGATGTACAATATTTGTTTTGATTATTCATCGTTTGATGTTGTCTTAAGACAAATGATGGAAACTATTAAGTAATATACAGAAATATTATACTTGTTCAGAGTTTAAGAAAACATCCTTACTTGGTCTAAAATATTATATTGCATGGTTTTATCTACTTTTTGCCTTTTCTTTTTTTAATATTGTATATACAACTTTTTGTTTTTCTTCCTAGTTTGTGATTAATTTAATGGCACTAGCACCAATTAATATTAAACCCTCTACTATTACAAAAACAAAAAAAAACACAACAACATGGAGATTCACGAGGTAATCACGTGTGGGAACACAAGTGGGGGCAGTAGCCAAGGAAAATGACCTTGGAAACGGAAGATGGGGTTAGGGCAAGGATAGTACAGAATCGAGGAAGAAGAGGGAGTAGTAGTCAATATGGTTAGGTTTTTCTTTTGTCCCTTTTCTTCATGTAATCGAGTACCACTTCCATCCTCATTTATTTGGAAAACGAGCCTCCTCCATTTGGCCTCATCTTCTTATCCACCACCGTCATCATCACCGCCCCTCCCCTCTCTCATCTATAAAATACTAGAGGTGTCATCATGACCATGATAGTGGTGTTTTTTTGTCCAAGTCGATCATGTTCCGAGCCACTTCACATGGTCCCTGAACTGCCAATTGGACACTTGGCTTGGTTAGCCCGCCATCCAGTCCACAGTGAACTAGAGACTAGATCATATGGTACTAGCTACATGGCATCGATCGAAGGCACAAAAAAAGACCACGATGCTGCTGCGCGAATTATACATGGCGTCGAATTGGCTGTGCCTATCGCTGACTAACTATATGTGTTTTTTGGTGTTATTTCCCTTGTGTTAGCTAGCCATACATGTGCATGTACCTGCGTCTGATGCTGAGTTTTAATACCTCATCATGCCCTCCCTGAACAGAAAAAATGAACCAGCTATTCGATGAGGACCTGGACCACAGGCCTTCAATGCTCATGCCTCCTCTCTTGTTAATTTGTAGGTATATGAATATAGTCAACTGTAAAATCAAGAGCTCTCTATTTTCAAAATTGATCTAATTATACTTGGACGACCACAGACAATAAGATTATTCTTCTTCTCTAATCATACCAGTGCTCTTTCAATTTTGTGTATATGCATCTCTCATTCAGTAGAGACAAACTATGTTTTTATGGGCTCCTCTCTGTGACCTCATGCCCTGCCTTCAACTACTTCAAATATTCGAGAACAGCTAAACTGCATGTATATATTGTGTGTTATCAGACATCATTCGTTTTGATTTGATATTTCGTTTGTTGTTTGGTGTTTCGTTTGTTGTTTGTTATTGTGTTCTTAACTGTGTCAAGGTGTGTTTTAGAAATACATTTATCTAGAAAAAACATTAGATTAATGTTTAATTTTTTTGAAAAATAAAATTGAAATTGAAATTCTTGCAACAGAAGTCGAAAACTACGGTAATTAAGGAAATAGACAGAGAATACTAATGGGTTTGCAACAGGAATTCAATATCAATTAAACATAAATAATTAACACAATAAAGAAAAACCCTAGAAAAATGAAACTATAGTAAAAATCTTAATGGGTTTGAGAGACACGGTGGATATTAGTTTCACATGCAACATAATTATGATGATGAAGAAGTTGATGATGACTGTTCGAGCACCTCTCCCTATATCCCTCTACTCTCCCTATCCCTCTACCAAATGTGGTCCAAATCTTCCGACGCCAAGTTCAAAATTATTATCGATGAAGACCTCTGATGCTCATTACCCCTCACATTTCATTTCAACACTCATTACCACTCCGATTAAGATCTTGACTCTTTGCCAATGCCCAACTTTAACATGTGGGGAACTTGCACGGGTACTTCAGCCTCCAAAAGAAAACGTTTCCAAGGTGTCCTTTAATGCGAATATGGTCTTGGATGAACAATCACACTCGGTCATAAATCTGATTTCCAACACTAGAGCTCCGACTGAAGCATTCATGAGAAGAAATATATCTCAATCTTCCAATTTATATTCCACAGGCACGAGCTCACGATTACTCTCACCAGATAAAAAGAAACACTAGGAGATGCAGCCGAGTTTCAGAGCTCAAGAAACCTGACTTCGTCAAGTAAATTATCAAAAATCCCAGTTCACAGAAGAAGCGAGAACCACCTATTCATTTAAAACTGGGGATTGCGATGACTAGTTATGAGGGGGTAATCCAAACGAATAAATGCTTGCTAAGCATATTTCCCAATGGGTATTGGGATAAGTATGGATAAGAAAAAGAAAAAAATGCTCACTAATTTGGCTCTAGGTATAGATACCTTTGACTTGTAGGGACCTAATTAAAAAATGTAAACATGAAGACAAATATTTCCTCTAAAAACTATGAACACCAACAAAATCAATGGAGGGCTTATTTATAAGACTATTAAAAGTAAGGACCAAAATAAATTTTATCATATAATATTTTAGACAAATATCTAAAATGTACATTAATGCTCTGTATGGATGTATGGATGAGTGAGGGTATGGGCTGAGCTATAAATCCACCGCTCAATACCGATCTATAAAAATTAATAATATAAACTCAACCAAAAAAAAAAAATTATATTGTATAGATCATATTTACAATTTGTAAGATATTAAAAATTAAATTGAATATAATTATAAAAGCAAACACAGCCCAGCTGAAATATTACATTTGATCATTTACTTGCATTGCCAAAGTACCAATTGCTGCTATGATTGCCGTTCAAAAGTAAAGTTCTTGTATACACACAAGTAACTAATAAATACAGAACGAGGGAATTGAAAGGATAAAAAGAGGGTTATACAGAGGTCGGGTCGGGAGGGGGATGGAGGGTTTGAGGTGGAAGTTCAAAAAAAATGGGCCTCCAAGATTTACAGCTATTACTGTATTCGTTCCTTTTGCTTGGTGCCATCACTGAGAATCTTCTTGTGTGGCATCAGTATCTTCATCCATTGCATCATCCAGATTTTTATCCTCAACAGGTTTATCACTACATTCAGTCTCTGTATCCGACATAGATCCACCTTTGGCACATTCCTCATTATCATTACTGTCAGAACAAGCGTCCGTATCTGAGTTAGAGGAAGAACCGAGTCTCTCCTTTCCTCCATCACAATCACCATCCACATCAGTGCCAAACTGATCTTTTAAATCAGGAGCAACAATTCCAATCATCTCACTTAATGCTCGACATTCACGATTCCTTCGGATGGCTACAGCATCAGAAGATGGCGTACTTTGACTCTCAGCCACTTGACCATTAGAATCATGACGATCAGCACCGCGTTTCTCATCATCATCTCCACTTCCAGGATATTCATTATCGCCATGGACTGAAGGAGCAGTGCTGCAAGCCCAACTGCCAACAACTTCCGAAGCTAAAAGGTCTTGTGTTCTGATTATGCCTCCAGGTTCCGTATCTTCCACATCCCTCTGATTCTCAGGGAGATTACTTGATTGAGAGTGATGCAAGCCATCATGATGAATTGTCTGAATGCGCTCATCACCTTCATGCACACAATCTTCACCTTCAACTTGCATTGTGTCCCCAGCCAGAGAGCTATATTTGTTCAAATCAAAATTCCTCTCCCCATCAACACCTAGGCTTTCTGTTTCAAGAACTTGCTCCGTTCCAATGGTTTCTCCTTCCAAAACAGGTGCTGTGCCAACACCATCAATTTCAGAACCAAAGCCGCTCTTAACGTGATGCTCAGCACTAGTAAATTCTTCCTCTCGAGTATCTTGGTCTCCTTGACTTCTGGTATCACAGTCATGCTTCTCAGTGACACTTGCTCCATCACTAGAAGTAACAGTTTGGTTCCTGTCAAATCTCTGAGCTGAAGGACCTAAGCCAGCCTTTGCCCTGCTGTTGCTATGATACCGAGTCATTCCATTGTCTCTCACCAAATTGCCATCCATGTTCCCGGGATTTAAATTCAGATCAATATCCACTGATGTGTTATCATAATTCTCCTCATCTTCCAATGTCCTTTGCATTGCCTTCAGTTGTTCCTGCTGCTTGGTAAAGAGTCCAGATATCTCCTCGGTCGTGGAATAAAATGCCCGTAGCTGTGTCTCCCTGTATCAAAGTCATATTTTACAAATTTACAATGACACAAGGCACCATATATGTGTGCGCGTGTGTATTGAAAACCACAACTTTTTTAATTCTTACCTAAGCATTATTCTTTCCCTGGCACCTTTTAACCTCCGTCTTTCAAACTCAAGATCCCGCATTGCAGCATTTATCTCCAGTTCAAGGGTAGAAACTTTAGCCCAAGCTTCTTCTCGAGCCGCCTGCTACCAAGAACAAAAAAAATATCAGCTTAAAAATTAATGGATTTCACTAAGGTGCCTAGGAAATTTTTAAGTCAGATGATTGTTCAAATAATTCTTGGCAACTCAACCACACTAGTATTCATTATTAAGCAATCTCGTTGGAATTGATAAAATTGAATATATAATTTACAAAGTCCAACAAGAAGACTCTGGCTCACATGCCTCAACAACATATTACTGCTGATAACAAAATCAAAGCAATTCATCTTTGACAGCAGTTTCAACAGAAGTTGATTCTAAGATTTTGATTGGACTAGTTATTAGTGAATTCATATGGAACTGCACATAAGCGTTACCCCCCCAGCATTCCCTTTCAGAAAAGAATTTCAATTGGAAATGAATTTACAATAGCGAAGAATGAGAAGTAGAACATATCTGTCAAGCAGACATTTAGAAATTAGAAGTGTGGGTGTTGAGGTCAGAAAGGACATTGCACATCACAGTTTAAGTGCTCATATTGAAATTCAGATAATTTGACGAATTGAAAAGAGAGTATTCATATATACCTTTTCGTTCTCAAGTTCTTTCCTCAGCCTATACGTTTCTTGTTCAAGTTCATCCACTCTCTGCTTAAAACACATCATAGCAACACAGAAATCAGTTCCAGAATCAATTTGCAAAAGGGGCTTATGGTATGGCAAATCCAAGCATCTAATATGGAGGTAATATTACTTTTCTTCCATTTGCAGAGGCCAGTTGCTCTTCACAAACTTGAGCTTCTAGCTGGCGAATTTTATTGTCAGATGCAACCAATTTTTGCCGTGTTTCTTCCTGTAGGATAAGATATCGAGAGCAGATGTTAAAATCATTCATATATGATTTCGAAATCAAGTGAAGTTAAGGCAGAACATACCAGTTTGGGCATCAAGGTTTCTACTTGTGAGCACCACTTTTTATCTTTTTCCTGAAAGGAAACGAATATTTAACAATTTCCAATTAAGTAAACACCTATAATGTCCATACATAAAGGACAATAAAATTTACAACCTGAAGCTTATTGATTTCTTCTTCCAGCTCTCTTTCCTGTTGCAAGGCAGCATTAGATAGTCGTTTGACTTCCTCTTGTGCCTCAGACTGAACTCTCTGTACTGCTGCCTTTAAATCAGAAGTAGCCTTTTGCCTTTCTTCTTTTCTCTGATCTCGTTCTTCTTCTAGTTGTGCCTCGAGTTCAGCTATAGATGCCTTTTGACTGAAAACAAAAATTCAATTCACTACTGTATTAATAAATATTCTTGAATAGTTTTTGCATATATTCTCAAGTGAAGTATCTGTACAGCTAAAGCATAATCCATTCATTCTCCTCTGAAAGTCAAACCAGACTAACAAGAAAGTACATGACTCATTGTTCAAAGTCCACCCCACTCTTTTCACCGCTTGTGCTGATGCCCAGTAGCATTTAGGTAAACATAGGACATAGAAGAAAAGAAACGAAAAGAAAGAAGAACAAGGACGAGCATAGTTGAAAGATTATTATAAGTGAAAAGCAACCAGTCAGTTAAGGACATGTTATCCACTTCTTTGCATCACTTTTGACAATGTATGCTGGAAAGATAACTTTGAAACCCGTGATTAATGCATAAATCTCTACAATGTAGCACAAGTAATTGTTTAATAAAAGTTGCGAAATAATAATACAGGAAAATATCATCAATCAGCTTGAGCAAGCTCCTTACCTCTTCATTACTTCGTTTGCTTCATTACATGACTGCCTAGAAGCAGTAAGCCTTTCGTTAAGGTCTTCCAAGACATGTTTTTGTTCAGCTGATATTCTATTGACCTCAACAAGCTCCTTTTGTTTGGCATCCAACATATTTTGCAATTCCTTAATGTGGTCAAGGTACGATTTTGCAACAGATTCTTTCATCTCTTTTATTTCCTGCAGAGTGAAACATAAATATTACCTCAAAAGTTTTGAAGGGAAATGGCTATCGCCCAATCACAGTTCAATTGAAGAAGGTTGCAAAAAAAAGGAACTTTTGAGGTAGTCCTACCCTCTAGCGTTGCATTAATTGTCCGCTGCCCTAGGTCTCAAGCCTATGTTGATCTGAAGTGAAGACATTTACCGTAGTATTAAATGGGTACAAAGTTTTGAAAGGAATAAACCTAACTCATAAGCTACAATTCAGGAAAAAAGAGAGAAATACAGCTTGAATCCTCACTAAACAACTCAAAATAAAAAAGTAAACAAGTTAAATATCAAACCTAACCAGCTTCGACATCAAAATATTTCCTTAACACATCAGAAAAACTAAAACTCTTCATTAGATTAAAGCACCGCTATTTTTCACTATGCTCAAATCAAATCATGACAAAGAAGACTTTTAAAAGAGCATACATTTTCATGACGATCAATGGTATTTTGCTGCTCGTTGCGCAAGGTGTCAATTGTAAGGACTTGATTTTCCAATTGCTTCCTTAATTCCTGCAAGGTGCAATACTAAACATATTAAAATTCCATTACAGAAACTTTTGATGGCCACGATTCATTAAGGACTATCTAAGCCATCAATAATAAAGACAGGAATCAAATTAATGATACCTTGTTTGACCGTTGAAGAATCCGAAAATCATCAAGAGATATAGGACCCTCAGGAGCACCAATTCCAATACCTTTCATTCTCTTGTTTTCCCCAACAATATCCTCTGTGCACAAAAGTAAGAAAACATCACTTTAAGGTCACAACCTTCAGAAGTGTTTTATGCAGATTGGCAATCGTACCCAACAAACCCCTGGTCCAATACAAACATTGCATCATGGTTGCCACAAAGAAGAAGACTAGAATATGTCTTAACTAATACTTCTAATGTCCCCAATATTTTTTTAAAAAAAAAATTAAAATAGCAGCAAGTGCAGAACCCACATGTCTAAACATAAATACAGAAAAACAAAATATTAAAAGAAACATCACAGAATTGAACATCCGGCGTAACATCAAGAACACTGTGATAAAAATACCTGCTTTTCTTTTTGCAACTGCACCTTCCATTGAAGAATTAGACCTAACAACTTCTCGATATACAAATGCAACTGCAAGTTCTGTAACCACGCAACACGTGAAACATTAATTGTCATGAATCTCACTTAAAGTTCTCTCTTTCATATGTTTTTCCTCAATGCATTCTTTTTGGAACCAATCACTAAGGAAAAAGTAATTGGTCCTGGTAGATCAAAAGGCAAAAATCATCCTACCATGCTGTGGAGGAGCAGCAAAGGATATAATATCCCCATGTTGAACTTTGCCTTCAGGGCTACTCTTAGTCAGTTTCTTCCAATTAAGATAAGTCCCATTCGTACTACAAAAAGGTTTTAAGCATTCAGAACACCAAATTTAATAAATGTCAGGGCGACAAGGAGTTAAAACGCGCAAACAATCATAACAACCTCGTATCTTTCAAGAAAACAGTTACATCAGATAACTCGGCCACGGCATTTTTCCTAAATATTTTACAATGATTTCCGCTAACAGCATTCGCTTCAACTTGAAACCGCGTATCCTCAACTAACCTTCCAATACAATGCTCCTCCCCGGTCAATACAATATTAATACCCTAATTCAGTAAAACAAAACAATTAAAAAAATGTCAAGAAATCAAAAATTAATCAAGAAATAAGAGATTAGACGAAAGATTATTTAAATCTTATTACCTGAGCGCGTTTACGGGCGTTATTGGAAATAGCAGTGAGGACACCCCAGACGTTAGGATCAGGGTTAGTGAGAGGTTGAGAAGAGAGCTTGGAGGCTACTGAGAGTATGAAATCTTTGGGTGTTTGTGGTTGATTCTTGGGCGACGCGTCATCCTGGGGGTTAGGGCATGGAGGGGCATGTTGTGAGGAGTCTGATTGTGAGAGTTTTTGAGCCGACGGGGTCTCAGGGTTTTTGTCTCCTACCACCATTGGAGAGGGAAAGAAATTGGCGGGGATTTTGAAAACCCTAGTCTGTTGTGTATTTTTATGTGAGAAATGGGAAAGTGACTGGATAATAGTTGAGACTGTCAGTAGCTTCCATGGGAAGATTGGGGCTCTCTCCGATTAGGTTCTGTGAAATTACTGCAATTTCGGATAATATTACTGCAATTTCGGATAATATTATTGGGCCTTAGCCTCTTGATTAGGAAATCATTATAAAATGGACTCGGCTGTTGGGCAGTGCATATATTCCATAATAATAGTTAATTATGACTTTAGTCCCTATTGTTAACGAATTTAATTAGTCAGTCCTCTTGATTTTGAAAAATACTATTCCATCTCTATATTTTTAAAGGTTTATTCCATGTCATTTTTCAACTTATTTTTTTTATTTTCTCGAAAAATAAAAGAGAAGTATATAAAATGAAACACTTGATCAAGAAATAACTAAAAATATATGTTTGGAACAAAAACTCTCATATTCTACATGATTACACTATAATTAACTCGATAAAAATTCTAAGAAAATAAATGAGAAAACTCCATAATAATACGATATGACTAAACCTATAATTATTGTAATTAAAATGATAAAATACTAATTTCAAATGTTTGCTGTTATTTTTTTTTTCATTTAATAATTAAAGATATTTTCAGATAAATTTATGCATCTATAAAATCAAATTCTTTTTCCGAGACGATTTTAATACCCTTTAAAGAAAATTATATGAACCACCAGCCCGATCAAATTTGTAGGATTGAATTGTTCTGTTTTTTAGGAAACATTTAGAACGCTCTCAATCTCTTCCCATATTTCCTTTTTCTTTCCTGGCTTGAATCCATATTTGTTAATGTTCAAAGGTGAAAGGCGCGATATCCAGGAGCTCAATGCCAAAATCACTTCGGAAACACAAGAACGTATCCCTGCAATGAACATTTCGGAGCTAAAGGAAGGCCATTGAGCATTTACCATCATTTGAGAAATCCCCGATGCTGCTCTCCATTATCTTCTCCCGTTCTTTAGCATCTCTTCTGGAGCGTAGCAGACCTTCAAAGATTTTCGCAGTTAAAGGTAGGCCGTTGCACTTTCACACTACGTCTGTGCCAATTCCTTCCATGTCCGGACGTGATATGGAACTTCCATCATCAAATGCATATTTCGCAAACACCAGCCATGCGTCTCCTTCAGTTAATTCTCGTAGACGACGAGTTGGAACGGTGGGCTTGACTGATGCTATGCCGACACTGCGCGTTGTAACAGCAATCCTGCTTCCTTGGGCCTCATACTCATCTACCAGATGACTTGACAAAAACACCAGCACCTGATCCAAGCTGGTCTGAGAGCTAGCTTCCACCTCCAATCGCTAACCTTCATAAGCAATCTAATCCAACAAATCCCTGGCTGCTTCATAATATGCAGTATCTCTAAGCTCGTCAGGCCACTCTTTCACATATGCCTTGGTGATCTGCTTCTCCTCGGCATCGTTGAGAACTTCATTAACAATGAGCATCAATATCCTCAACTTCTTCATTAGCCTACCGTTAAGTCTTTGCGCTTTGAAGAAGTCAAGAAGCCGACGAGAAGCCATTCTATCGAACTAAACCTGGAGGGAAGTGGATAGAAAAGCTCCTACTAACGCAACAGTCATAGCTTGTTTTCAGCTGCTTGTGAAGTGGTATGAGAATGAGAGAGAAAATGGTGGAGGAAACAAAGAAAAAGAGGAATCGAGATTAATTAACCTTCGAAGTAAGCAAGAAGTGTGTTTCGTTTTCTCGGTGTGCCTATTGATTCGGAACATAACAACACTTTCCAGCAGCAAAATGCCTTAATGCGTGGGCTAGGGGTTTACTTGGAATCGGTTGGTTTAATGACGGAGGCCCAGTGCAAAACAAAGAGAAGTGAAATTCGATAGGGGCCTCACTTCCTATCTCCTCTCTCTCTCTCTGTCTATTCTTTCCATGGCTAACTATACGCTTTCTTCTTTTCATCAGCAGTCCTTTCCGTCACCTTCTTCCTCGAATTTCCACTAAACCAAGACACTTCCAAGCAACCATAAACCATCGTCAGAAAAGGACTTACAGTTTTAGAAAAGGGGTTCATCGTAAAGCAATTTGATCCTTCTACACTAATCAAATATGATACTGCAACTAAGAGGTTGGTGAAAATAAACATCGCCCACCAAAAACTCAAAACCACTGCGTGATCTTCTTGTTCCCTGGTCTGTTTTAAAGAAGCAAAGCACTGCCATATACAAGCAAAACTCGCAATCCATAATACATATGATTAACCTAACAATGATTATATTTCTTCCTAACAATGATACCAAAAGTACTTTCTTTAAATGTTACATTTCTTGCGGCATAGAAGATTTTGCTTTACATTATCCTGCAGGTAATACTCGGTGCCCGACTTTGGTATCTCCTTGATAGCTCTAATTAAGTTCAGCTGTTACTGTTAAGAGGTGAAAAGTATATCCAAGAGATTCAATCCTAAATCAATGTTACAAACACAGCAGTATGTATCTCACTGCAATGATATCCAGACATTCTGAGGTGGCAACTAGCCAGCAAGTGGGTTAGCATGTATTGTCACGCGATTGATCCTTATCTCTGCAAGAGGTCTATCTCCTGGTCCTGTTTGAGTCTGCACAAAACCAAACAGCAGTCAACGTTGCTGTATCTGGCGAGAAGATGCAAAGGTAAAACATGTATCATGAAAAGTAAAAATCACAGCCCTAACACGAGTAGCAAACAACAAGGTATATCAATCTTTTGAACAGAAATTCACTGCCCCAAGGCTAACTATCTCCTTTTCTTCCAAACAGGGAAAAAGAAAAGAACCATTAACCATGGCTAGCACAGCCTACCTTTTCCATGATATCAAGAACTTCAAACCCATGAATTACTTTTCCAAACACAGAGTACAAACCATTGAGATGGGGTTGCTTTGCATAATTTATGAAAAACTGGCTTCCATTAGTATTCGGCCCACTATTTGCCATTGAGAGTGTACCCCTCGCATTATGCTGAAAAGAAGAGAAACAAAGCATCAGTCATTTAGCATTACCCGCATCACACAATTGGCATTAGCATATGCCCAGTTCTAAATTGTATAACCTATTACAATAAATGCAGTATAGTAGTATACAGCTAAAAGCAAAACAACGAGAGCCAATACAACTAACAGTCTCCAACAACTCACACCTCAGTCTGTTGGCATTGATTGAATTGGAGGATGATGATAAATCACCACACTCCAACCAGCTACTTAATATGTTTTAGCTATCTTGTGACCATGCAGCCAACAAGAGAAAAAAGAAATCAAGTTTATCATTGTCTAAGCCTCAATATCAACCATACTCTTGTTTCGTTTTAGAATCCTTGAAGTAAATGTCCTTTATAGAGGCGAGGGCTTGGTTTGTAAGGTTTACAAAACGGGACAATATTGTCTCCGAGGATAACACAAGCGAACCCACATCCTCAAATCTTACAAACGTGGATACTTTCATACAAAAGCAACAGCTCTATTAAGAATTCTTAAAGGGTGACAATAAAAATTCCCAGAAAATAAATTCAGATTGCAGAATGCATAAAAAAAGTTAAGAAGCTTCAGACAAGATATATTAAAATACCTTGAGAGATTCTCTGATCTCGTCATTGAACTTCTTTCCCCAGATACTAGTCCCTCCTTTGCCTGTCCCTGTTGGATCTCCACCTTGAATCATAAACCCTTTAATATTTCGATGAAATATGGTTCCATCATAATACCCACTAGCACATAGAGCCAAAAAATTCTGTAAAAAAATCCAAAACAAAGCCCAAGAACTATAGGTTAAGCTCTTTAACTTAAAACCTACTTCTATTTCTAGGGTTTAAGAACTTGGAAAGAATTTCTAGTTACAAACATAACTCCTAATTACGGCAACAAGTAACAACACTGAATTTAATCTTTCAAGACACAGTTACCGACTGACCTCGGAGGCTTTGGGAACTTCATCACATGCGATTTCGCATTTGATATCCCCAAGATTTGTGTGAAGAGTGACCGACTGCAGAGCAAAGCAGATAAACAATTCGTTTATTAGTTAAACGAGGAATGTAGTTAAGGAGTTCGATGAAATTTCGTAGAGAAAACTAACCATCTGTATGGTCAATTAGCTCACAGATAGGCAAAGCCTGTTTGTTTTCTGGTCCTGGTGGATGCTAACAGCTTCAACAGCTTAGCGTTCGACACCTTTGAAGAGGAACAGAGCGCAATTTATAGAAAGTGATAAGGGCCCTATTGGGGTTTATGGTTTTGGGTCGTGATTTGTTGTGAGCCTACTTTAAAACTGGGCCTTTGGACCCATTTCAATTGACGGAAGAATTAAATCTAATAACCTTAACATTGTTTTGAATTTGATCTGCTTTACTAACCCCCACCCATTGCCTGAATCTTGAACTACGATCTGTATCTTGAACAATGTTGAATCCTAAACTAGTTATTAATAAAAAATAAAAACAGGAGGGGGTTTTAATGTATCTTTTCTTGTAAAATATTATTGATTAGAATAGTAATTTTTTATTTTTTTAACAATTTATATTTTTTTAATTTCAATTATATTTTTT
>Ga0307517_10008992_pt1 | contig 14240 bp, 7 predicted proteins | sample 23_EM_MG_FD_194515 | JGI IMG/M metagenome (GOLD analysis project Ga0307517, IMG submission 194515) | Populus trichocarpa ectomycorrhiza microbial communities from riparian zone in the Pacific Northwest, United States - 23_EM | ecosystem: Host-associated > Plants > Roots > Unclassified | place... | reverse complement strand
TGTTCTCATATAAAAAAATTCCAACAACAAGATTCCAACAATTATTAAGAATACAAAAATAAAAAAACAAATATAATGCAAAAAACACAAAAAAAAGAAAAAAGAAAAAATCTTACCTTAAATTCACTGTGAGCGAAGCTGAGAAGATAAAAAAGAACAAATAACAAAAAAAAAAAGAGAAGAGAGAGACATTAATTTAAAAAAAAGGGTAAAAATAAGAAGAGAAAAGAAGAAGAGAATGACATATCTGGTACGCGTGGAGAAGAAGTGAAGTGAAGAGAAGGAGTTAAGGAGGAGAGAGATGTTTTCATTTTTTACAGAAGAGAAAGAGAGAAGAAGAAGAAGGTTATGAATTAGGGATTTTGGTCTTCTAATTTGGGGCTTTTTTACATACGATTTTACTAAAGAATAATTAAATATTAATATTTTTAATATTTTAATCGGTGTTTCCATCTATAACATTTAATTAAAATTTTTAATTTAATAAAAAATTTTCAGAAACCGATGCTTTTTCAGTCCATCGGTTATTGCAATGAATAGTAATTAACAATGTAATTGAGAAGTGAACAGTTTCAAAGCTCTCTGGAATATACCAATGGATATAATCCGTCAGTGATGCCATATGTAAAGAACACAATGAACAATGTCATTAAGAAGTAAATAACTCCAAATCTCTCTAGAATATATCAACAGACTTAATCCGTCGGTATATCTGTTGGTATTTTACGGTTTGTCAGTAATTTCATCTGTATAAAATAATTTTTGTGGCCAAATTATATCTGTATTTCTTATCTATCTATCCTGCAAATATTTAAAATCACAACAACACACAACATAATAAAACTGATTTCATCTATCTATTCTGTGTATAATAATAAAATCACAAAAAATAAATGTTTCTTTGTCATGTAATAATAAATTCACGTCACTGTCATTATATTAAAGTTAATTTTGTCTAGAAATATTACATTATAGTTAATTTTATTACACATTCGAGTTGTGCACTTTAATCAGAATTGTCCTTTTTCTTCTTCAATTTCATCTTTATCATCGTCATCTCCATCGCAATCTTCTGCATTGATTTCATCGATATTATCATCTTCATTGACTTCTATATGTACGCAGGTTCTCAAAACATCATTTAACTCCTCAACATCAACAAAAGTTTCTCAGCGATACAAAATTTTGAATTTTCTTTTAAGTCGGGAGACAAAGCATTTCGATATGGATCAACTCACTCATCAAGTTGAAAGACATCATCTCCCACATTTACTTCATCATTAACATCCTGATCCAAACCTTTTAATCACATGGTCAAGCAACCCCCAACGAAGTAGATAATAACCCGAAAAGTCAAAAATCAAGTTTGATAGAACCTTGACTCAGATGTAACCCTATACCTAAGAACCAAAGGTATTGGAAAAAAACTTGAACCTAGAGATAACCTTGTTTCTAAGAACCCTAAGTATGCGAATAATGTCATGAAGCCAATTAATTTTTGATAAGTTAGTGTACGATCTTTGTTCTTGTAAAGAAAAGTTGTTTTCCCCACAAACAAATAAAAGAAAAACTCACATTTATGCTCCAATTTGCTAGTGAAATTTACAGTTAAAAAAACATAATATAGTCTCCTCAAACTAACCCTAATGGATTTTTTTTGGGTTGTAAGCTAATGGACCTAAACTAGTAATCAACTAACATAAGTCCAATAATGAAATAAACCCTTAAACATGTTTAATGGGCCAGAACAAACCCAAAATAAAAATTACTATTCAACATTAAATAAATAAATAAAATAAGATAATAAAAACAAAGTTTTCATGCCAAAATTTCTCCATGTAGCCTGAATCTTCATTTTTTGCACATTCTTAGTAGATTTTCAGTCATGGCTTCAAACACGTCGTTATCTTTTTGGGATGTTTGGTAGTGTGCAAGTTCAACTTTCTTACCAATTCAGTATTAGCTACACTAGTATAACTACCACCATCTATAATTAAGTTACATACCTTATTATAAACATGTCATCTCATGTGGAATATATTATCCCTCTGACCTTTTGAATCATCCACCTTGGCATGTATATTTAGTACTCTCCTCACTACAAGTGCCTCTCCCTCAACTGGATACTCAACACAAACATCATCAGCATCCTTTAATGGTGGCATCTTCTCTTCATCCCTCCCATTAGTCTCAACCTTATTATTAGCTTTCATAATCATAACTCTTTTTTTTTGGACAATATGAAGCAAAATGACCAACAACTAGACAACAAAAGCATTTAATGTCACGGTTACGAGAAGTAGGAGTAACATTGTTACCTTTAACAACGATCGAGGTGTCTTTTTCTCTCTAGGGTATTTGGCCTTGCCTTCCATATTTTTCTATGATGGACTACCCCCTAGTATTAGCCATCCAATTGGGTTTCCAAGGTTTTGAAGGTCATAATGGTGGCTTTTCTGAATGGTACCCTTTCATTTAAATTGTTTCTCCACCTTCACAGCCATATGCACCATCTCTTTTAACTCCATATAATGATGCAACTCCACAATATGAGCTATATCATAATAAAGGTCATTCATAAATCTAGCCATAGTAGCCTCCCTATCCTTCTCAATATTAGATCGAATCATAACAAGTTTCATCTCTTTAAAGTATTTATTAACACTCTTTATACTTTGACTCAAGCTCTACAATCTTTGATACAATTCTCTATAAAAGTGCCTAGGCATAAATATCCTCATCATAAGGGATTTCATCTTATCTCAAGTATCAACTTGCCTCTCATAATTCCTCATGTGCTTTGTCATTAATTGATCCCACCATATAATGACATAGTCAGTAAAAATAATCGCAACAAGCTTGATTTTCTTGGGCTCTAGATAATTGTCACACTAAAAAATCCACTCCATCTTCTTCTCTCATTTTAAACCAACTTCAATTGCATATAAATTTCATTTGTAGCTCCAGATATGTCCTAGACAATACACAAAGGTTTAGTTTGACAAATTTAACAATATATGTCTAGTAATTTTGACCCTTTGCAATAATATGTTCCTGAACTCCATTTGACTTGAAACTTTACCACAATATAGTTCCATGTGTCTGGTATCTCCCTATAAAAGTTTGGCTCGTTTTGATGTATGGTTTGAGAGATATGTTCGATCTCACAAAACTAGTAAGTAGACATTTTAAGAAAAAAATTTAAACCTGACTTGGTTCGTATCACATCCTAAAGAACCTAAACACGACCTCTGTGTTTGGTTTTTACTATGGATAATCAATCAAGTCTCAAACAATTCTTTTTAAAGGAAAGAGTGTATATGTAATAAACTTGCTAGTATTGCTTGACGACATCATCGACATTGTAGAGTCTAACATTTGTATTAATTTCGACCAAACCCTTATGGGGATCTACTATGATTCCTTTATCACTGGTATCATACCAATAACATTTGAATATAAAAACTTTGTTTTGCTTACTATGATATTGCAATTCAATAACATCTTCTAACTTCTCATAATAGTCAACTTCAAACTCATTAGAAGTAGATACCTTAACATATACTCCACTATTATATGTCTTTCTACCCTAACCATACTTTTCAGTATGAAAAACATGTTTATTGATGAAATACCTGCTATATCACTTCACCTTTCTTTCAGGACCTAGACTTAGTAAATTCAAAATAACACTAGCATTCCCACCCAATTGATAAACCTAGTACAATTACAACCATTAACAGTTAACAAGAAATATGTAATGAAATTAAGTATCTTGAAATATAAGAATAATGAAACAGTCCCTATATGTGATATGAACCACGTGAAAAATTATTCATCTTGTAATCGAAAGATTTGGGATTTAGTCAGCTGTGAGTTTTGAGATAGTAAAAATTGATGATATTGTTTACAAAGAATTCAACAATCTATTAATTTATGATATTATAAGAGATATATTGTTTGAAATTAACGACATGTTAATTATTATACTTACTAAATAAAAGGTCTCATCTCATCGTAGTTAAATAGCACATAATTATATGCCTGTTTGAATTCAATTTTTATCAAGCATCTTCCCCTTATAACATTTTTTGGTATAGGTTGTCCAGGATGGGAGAATATTGACAAGTTCTCACTTGAAGACACTTCTCCACCGTCATCATATCTTGGAACGCAGTTTATACTTGTTCTCAAATGAGGCTCGAAATAGTACGCCTTGTTTTTTACTTTTCTCTTAAGGTTTAATAAGTATTTACATGGAATTAAATGAATATTTTGAATTAAAAAAAAGACAATAGAATTTTAATTACGATACATGTGTAATCCCTAACCTTTTGAATGGATACATTCATCTATATTGGATTAAGCCTCCAACTTTTGTCCCAAACAGTAAATGTATGGGTAGATACTTAATTGAGTCGAATAACGAAGGAAGGAATATCATCTCAAGTGTGTAGATTGTCTGGACGATATTTATTTCAATCCTCTTCATGTGTTGTGTTTGCAACTTATTAGAGCATATATCTATAAAGAAGTGAATGATCTCTGCGAGTGCACTACATATACCATTTGGAAATAAATCCTGGTAAGCTAGTAAATGGGTGTTTACATAAACATGTGACAATCATAACTCTTTATTCCATACAATATGTAATCCTCTAAATTCATCAATATAGATTTGTTCGAAGCTTATCCATTAGGAAAATACAGACTCTTAAGTCATTGGTAGACAAGTAATTGTGTATTATAGTCTAAGACGAAGCTGGATTTGGGCTTTGCAACTGGTGAACCATCATAAATCAACTCCATATTTTTACAGTGACAAAACAAATGTATATTTATTCTAGCATTTCCTTGTCTTCCCTTTCATGTCCATAATTATGTTAAAAATGTTTTCAAACACATTATTTTCAATGTGCATGATATCAAGGCTATGAAAAAGGAGATTGGTATTCCAATAAGAAAGCTCCTAGAAAATACTTCGATTTATCCAATTGCAAGTCAAACCAAAACTAGGAAAATTATGCTTACCAAATTAAAAACTAAACATAATGTCATTGTACTGCGACATTATATCATACAATTCTTCACCTAATGGTAGCAGCGGTGCAACATCCCTTTCAACTATACCAATAAAAAAGTCATTTATGTTCCTTATGTACTTGTGTTCTATTAACAAAAACTGTCGGTGACAATAAAAAAAAAAGACATTTTACTATCATTTGTTAACATGGAGGCTTATTATTTTCCATACAGTACATGTTAATTTTTCGTACGTGCTTCAAGTAGAAACCATTCCACATGCAAGAAAATCATTGATAGTCCACATCAAAGCTATCTTCATCTAAAAATTTTGTTTCCTCGATACATCATAAGTCAAAGTCTTGAATGACCATAACTATTTCAACTCATCAATTAATGGTTGAAGACAAACATCTATATTCCGACTCAGACTATTAGGACTGTGTATGACCATAGATAAAACATGTATTCTAGCCTCACACATATCCTCGATGACAAGTTGTAAATTATCAGTATCACCGGCCAACAAGAATAAGAAGTAGTAAATGACCTGAATGGATTGAATTTTTCTGTACACAACTTAAAACGCAAGTTCCTTGATTCCATTGAAAATTGAGGATGCACCCTAGTAAAATATTTTCAAGTTTCATCATCGGAAGAGTGCATCATCACTTCATCTACTGTATCATATGAATGATGTCATGTCATATGCTCATCAATCTTTAAAGACATGAATAACCTTTGCAGTCTAGGTGTGATTGAGATGGATCTACGTTTTCTAGGTACAACAAGAGTCCTTCCACTGTTAGTTCTGAGTTTATACCGAGCAATATGCAGAAGTTTGGATGCATGTCAATTTTTTGGTATCTTAGGTCGAGGGGTTTCATTATGGATTTAACAGTATAATTTTTTTTTCAGCCTATTCTCTTTAGGTAAAATTCTTATCACCCATTTAATAATTTTATCATAAACAATCTCACTCAACCCATAATCTGACTTGATAGTGAATATTTGTGCAGCAACTAATAATTTACTGTGATTTGTACACCCATCCTATAATAGTTTATCAAAATCTTTCAAAAGATCAAAGAACATAGTTGCGTTAGCATTAAGTTCTTCATCCATGACTGGACATTCACCTGCATAACCCTAATTCATTATCATTGCATCCATAACCATATTCCTATAAGGATTACTATTGTCATCTACAACTTCATACACAATGCTAGAATTAGAAGTTGATCCAACTATCCTTTATATTATGGTCTCGTAAGTAACATATGATATTTCTCCACAAATCCTTTATATAGAAGATGCATCGTTACAACATATAGATCATGAAACTTTTTTATTCTTACACCTCTTACATGAATATCAAATACCACCTCCACTAATATTTCTTGAATTAGATAGTGCGTAATTAGAAGATGTTTCTCCACAATGATATTTTATGGTCTCGTAAGTAACACATGATATTTCTCCACGAATCCTTTATATAGAAGATGCATCATTACAACATATAGATCATGAAACTTTTTTATTCTTACACCTCTTACATGAATATCAAATACCACATCCACTAATATTTCTTGAATTAGATAGTGCGTAATTAGAAGATGTTTCTCCACGAATGATATTTTATGGTCTCGTAAGTAACATATGATATTTCTCCACGAATCCTTTATATAGAAGATGCATCATTACAACATATAGATCATGAAACTTTTTTATTCCTACACCTCTTACATGAATATCAAATACCACCTCCACTAATATTTCTTGAATTAGATAGTGCGTAATTAATAAAATCCTCAATCTCATTACAATAATCCATCCTACGTAACCATTCGGGTGAATCTCGATACCTCTATGAACGGTCATCCATTACTTATATCAAACCTATATAGAATATTAATGATAACATGTATTAATTAATTATGTAAACTAACAAAATTAACTAACATTGGTTTAACTCAAACTTATTCAATCTATTTTAATAGTACTCTTAATTCATTATCAATTATCTATATAAATTCATATTTCTATACATTTACCAAAATTTTCAAGTCAACAATAAAATTGACAAAATAGAAAATAGACTCGTTAAGTAAGCCATTATTTATTTCATTACAAAACACCCAAGTCACAAATTCAAAATAAATTTCATCAATTTACAAACAAATATATTTTTTTAAAATCTCAAAACAAACCCTAACATGTACAAATCATACATTCATACAACAAATTTCTATGGTAAAAAGCTATAAAACAAGTAAACACTTAAACAAAATACATATACTACAAAAATATGCAATAAAAATTAACATTTTAAAATTGATTTCAAACAAAAAATGGGTAGTTTTACTTATTTGATGTGGGGGATCCTTAATAAAATTTAAATCAGAACAGGGATGTTGACAGACTGAGTGTTGGGTTGGCTAAATTTATAGGAGGTTGATTTGTGCTAAAATAGAAGGTATGTTGTTTATTGCAGAGCCGAGATGAAGAAGAATAAATGGGGGAGGAGGGTCGCTAGCCAAGTTATAAATTAAATATTATTGACGATATTATGAAAGGATTTCACTGACAGGTTAATTTTGTCAGTCATTCCGTCTATATAAATGACATGTCAGTGTATATTTTAGTTTTTTTTTAATATCTTTTTTTCCACTATAATTCTCTTGATATATACCAAGGGAATATTTTCTTCACTGTTTAATGATGGATACAACAAGATATTATTATGTCAGTAAAGTTCACCGTAATTTATTGACGAAAAAATTCTGTTGGTGTTTCCGTTTATATTTGCTAATTTTTTTATAGTGTTTTTTTGTTTTTGATCCTTTCATGAAATTAAATTTTCTTTTCAGTTTCATCATTCAATTCAAAAATATCAGAGTCCTCTTATTTGTTTTCATTTATAACTTGGCTCTCATTCTTTTTATTACTATTTTTTATTTATTTTAGGTTCTTTTGTAAGTTTGAATCAGTTTTCAATTTCATCTTTCTATATAGGGTTGGTTAGGAATTGAGTTTCGTGTTTTTTCTAGATTGAATGATCTCAGTATGATCCAAGTTGTAGATTTAAAAACTTAACTTCGGTTAACATCATTCTTTTTATATTAGGGTTTCTTTTTATACCAATTTTTTTTTTAAATTTTCATCCTTTTAAATTTGGTTTTTTTAAATTGAGCTTTATATTTTTTTAAAATTTATTTTATATTCAATTATCTCAATTTTAACAAGGAAAAAACAACACGAAGTGATGTAATCATGTAAGAATTGTCAGATTTTTTATTTGTTTAAATCGAGGAGACCAGAATTGATATGTTGTCGAGAATAGCTTTAAAAGACTGCTACAGAAAGTTGAGGAGCTATTATACCCTCAAAATATCAGGTCCTTTTCTTCGATTTGCTTTACATTCAATTATCTCGGTCTCCTCGATTTAAACAAATAAAAAATCTGACAATACTAAGACGTAAGAAAACCATATAATAACAATTTTAATTGTATTAAATATTCTCCACAGTTATGTTAAAAATAAGGATACTCCATAGTCATTAAAAATAAAAATAATGTGATTTATTAATAAAATTTGAAATAGATGAGGGGAGGAATTAACAAACCATGGAACCGGCTATATATATATATATATATATATATATATATATTAGATAGATAGAAGGCTAGCAACACTGTCAGAGACTCAGAATATACAAAAAAATTGAACCTTCCCTATCTCTGTCTTCTCACTTCCATTATGTAATAAAAATACACTGAATTGCAATATCAACTGCCTATGTTACCTATCAAAATGGTAAATAAATTAAGAGCAATCAGAAGAGGCTAGACTGAGTCGCCTTGGAGTTGATCCCAAAAGAAACTGAAAAGTTTCAAGGAGAAAGGGGAACCGATTCTCTAAGTTCTGCAGAAAATAATGGTGTCTTTCACTGCCAACGTATCCATTTCACTTCTCGTGTCTCTTGGGTGAATTCCAGAAATTTGGCAAGAATCTTAAAACAGGATATGGGCAGCCGAAGAAACGGAAAAGATTTTTGCAATCTTTTTCTCCAGCTTCGTCACCTCCCCGCATACTTAAGCTGCTTAAGTAAGTTTGTCCCTCATATATGTAGCAGAACTGCTGCCACAGAAGAACGCTTATTCCAATCTCTAAAGAAATACTGGAAACAAAAAGATAGACGAGTACAAGCCCTCTTGTGGAAAGGAGCACCGCAGAGCTTACTAATGCAATAGCAACATCCTGCAATGCTCTCCAAGCCAAAGATCTGTCACTAGCACGAAAATGGTCTAGGTATCTGTATGTTAATGGAGGCCATATATGCAAAACAGCATATGCGGACATGATTGTAACATACATTGTGCTGACAAGAACTGATATAAGGAATGCAATGAAGTGTTGGTGATTTGCTGCACCAACACAATTTCCAATCTGCAAAAAGATTTTAATAAGGCATGGTTAGTGTCCTTAGCATGCAAGAACATGTGTAAAGTAAGGGCAAGTTGATGGAGAAAGTAATGACCAAATTTGCACATAGGATAGAAAAATAACCTATTGAACATTCATAACACAATCCATGTATAGACAAGGTCTGAGGTGGGCTGGGTGGCCAATCCAGCAAGCTACCTTCCAAGGCATAACCTCAATATGAAACAAATACATTGCATTAATAACTACTCCCTCTGTAATTATTTTGACTTAATAGATTGCAATGCATCCTTAGGCTCTCAAAATTTTATATGTTAATTTAGCTTGGGTTTAAAAATGAGAAGGAAAACTGAATGTGAAGGCCTTCATGAAGTTTAACCACCTCCCTCTTTTATTAAAAGAGTCGTTTTCAATTGTAAATCCTGATTGCAAGTGAGTACGCATATGGATTCTTATATGCGTGTCCATGTAAGATATACACTAAAAAAATACAAGGCATAGGAAAAAAGAAGAAAAGGCAATTAAACAGAGTTTAAAATGGTAAAATACGAGAAACATCAGAAAAATGTTCAAGTTGGCAGCCAGATAAAGTGGTACTAATTAAAGATAAGAATATATTGTAATTTAACTTGTTTACCAATTATTGGGATCTGAGAAGGAAGTCCTCTAATTCCGGTACTTAATAGCAGGAAAAGGGAGAAATTGATGAGTATTTATTGTATCCATTACATAGTTGCTATTGCTCTTTACATGCACTCAGCAGAACATAGTACGGCAATCCAAAGCCTGACAGGTCATAAACATAGCTCCAAACTTTAACATTAGCTTCAGCAAAGAAAAATAATTTTGAGATCCTTAGGGAAAAAAAAATGAATTTGTACCCAAATTATGGATATCTTTATGTATTAAAATCCAGTCTATTTTCATCTTTTTTTCTCTTGTTTGGCAATGCAATAAGATGCTAAGACTGGTACAAATTTATACAGTGACAGGAAAGAAGACTGCTGCAAATTCATCAAAAAGGAAAGCAGGCCGCAACCTAAGATTTAAAGGCCATTCAACTTCTTCCTGGTCTTAACAAGTCAACACTGAAGACAAATTTTTCCAATAGAGGAAAACCAAAACTTAAGGTATGGACTGCAAGCTCCTTAGTCATTACATTTCCAGATAAATACAGCTTTCACAGATTACCCAAGTAGAACTAGTAGGAAGTCACAATTCCAAGAGAATAAATAACATGCAGAAACAAGACTCCACATCCATGCTTCCAGATTATTAAATTATTTCGAAATTCTAGAGATAATGAGCACTTACAAAAGGACAGTGATGATCCATGTCCAGTACACAGATTCCACATGTACGGCAGTGATGAGTTCTCGGTGACTTGGGCTTTGAACAGTAGTGACAGAAGGTGTAGTTTTCAAGCTGTTTTTTTCCCACAGCTGGGTAGCCACCCCACTCTATTAGAGGTGGTGTTCCAGCACTTCTTAAGGCCGTAAGAGTAAACAGTAATACAGTAGTTATTGACAAGATACCTGTTATGGTTAGATGGAAAATCCCACAAAAAAAACTGATAGAGAAGATGACAGGGTACACTGCCCACACACCACCACCTGCACTTTCAGAAATTGGATTAAGATGAGATAGATAAAAACTTCAGTGATATTAAAAAGCAGTAAATCAGAAAATGGTTTGATGAAAAATGTTTCTGGATTAATTCTGAAATCAATAGATATCCTCGTATAGTTCAATAAAGAGAAATACAGTCTTTAGGATGAAATTTGATTTTGTGAAAACGAAGATCCTAGTTCATGATGAAAAATCAAATGCAAGTTGAAAGAAAATATGATATTTGCAACAAGGATAACAGCAAATAGAAAAAGAGAAGTTCAGGCTAGTTAGAAAACTTCCTTTTAACTTTCCAAAGTTAAAATTGCTTCATTCCTCTTTTTAAAAGTTCTACAAAAAGAAATGCTTAAAAACATGTTCACTGCAAGGAGTGAGACACACGGTTTGAAAGAAGAAATTACTGTGACATACATATTACAAAGAGAATGAAGCCGATGAGGACACATACAAAGCAACGGTCACGCACGTGTCTCCACCAATAATTCTTGTGATCACATTTCGACTCATATTTATCTGTTATTGCCCCACACCAGCCACACTTGAAAACAGGTGCATTAGGTGGGTGAGGAAGACGCAACCCGCACCCCCAGCATGGTGTCTCATGATCCTCGCTAACCACTGTTACTAAATGCTCCTGTGTATGCAAGAAAAGAATACCAAATGAAAAACAACAGCATTACTTTTCTCTTCCACTGCGTAATACAACAAAAACAACATCTTAAAAGTTTCCATTTACTTAATCAAAAGTCCCACGATCTTTACCAAATTCTGGTCAAACGAAGCCCACTTTATATTTCAATCCCAAAACTTCAAAAACACCATCACTAGCACTCAACTTCTTTATGTCTCTCAAAATTTTAAAACCCTTTCCAATAAAACTTCTTTCCCAATAATGATAACCAGGATCCTTCTCCTGTATAAGAAACTACTCGATGTTATATTACATGCAAATTCCAGTGGCAGTATTTATCAAAAGTATGCAAAGTAAACCTTGTGAATCATGCATATCATTTTAATCTCTATCTCAACAATTTTTAAATCACCAATCTATTTTTTGTTCCCGTGATACAAGTTCAGTCAAAAGCAACAAAATAATTTGATAAATATTTGTACTTTACCTACAAAATTTTCTCCTTCTGACGTCTCTTATGTACTCTATATTTATGTCAAGATCAAAACTTTCTAACAGAATAACAACATAAAATCCATTCTAGCAACTGGGTTTCAATCAATATTTAAAATCTTTCTAACATAGACAATAGCCAAAAAAAATGAAATCAAACCAAGAAAAAGGGAAAAAAAACTAACCTTGTTAAGGTTCGAGTCAACCATGTTTTCGCTTTTGTTTTTCCAGATAAAAAAGAGAGAATTGTTCAGTTAAATCAGACATGAGATGAAGCTCTCTCACATATTATATAGGAGAATGTATCGCTGGTGGTTCTTTTGATTTTTCGTCTTGGCAAAGATACAAATGTGTCCCTAAATTATCACTTAATACTAATTGTATCCCCAAACACCAAGGTGGCTCCTCCCCGTCTATTGGACGTTGACTAATTGAACGCGGCTTGGAATTTTTACCTTTGTAATTCTTAAAAGATTACGGCACGATTGTTTGTTTATTTTAAAAAAATGGTTTTTATTAAAAATAAAATTTTAAAAAGTAAAATATTATTTTAATTTTTAATAGTGCCCATGAACAATGAGTTGGAAAGTATTTTCTAATATTCGATTATATCATGAAAAATAAGCTGTTAAATAATTTATTAATGTTTTGATTTTTTTAAAAGTTTATTAAAAGAATAGAGACCAAATCTGATGGATAAAAAAGTTAAAAGATGATGAAATTGAAAAAAAAAATTAATTTTATAAATTATTTCAAATAATACAAATATCAATCAAAAGAATAGAAACTAAATTTGACAGATCAAAAAATTAAAAAATAATGAAATTGAAAAAAATATTTTAACTTCATAATTCTTTTCAAATAAAATAAATAGTAATCAACAAAATGAAAACCAAATCTGATAGATAAAAAATTTCAATTAGAAAAAGGATAAGAGAAAAATAAATAACAATTAAAAGAATAAGGACTAAAGTTGGTATAAAAATCAAATTCAGTTGAATTTTAAGGGATGAAATTGAAAAACAAATTATTCAAAACAAAATATATAGCAATCAAAAGATTGAGGAAATTTGATATAATTAAAAAATAATCAGATATTTTTTAATTCTTCACAACTTCTGAAAAGTTTTTTCCGTTTAAAATAAAAGAAAAACAATTTCCTGAAAATCAAGTTAAAATTTTCTTTAACTAAAATGTGTGTTTTTCATTGAACAACTTTTCTAATAGTAAACAAATAAAAGAAAGTTTTCATAAAACCACTTTCCATGAAATAAACAGAAACAAAACTTTTTGCTTACGAAATGTTAGTGTAACCAGTGTTTTTAAAGCCCGCTCGGTGGTTGACCTGGCCCAAGGCTTGGGTTATGGGTTTTGACCGGGTCACTAGATTTTGATAGGGTAACCGGGTCATCCAGGTCAACCTCAATTTTTTGTATAAATCAAAACGACATTGTTTTGCTTAAAAAAAATAAATAGTCAACGGGTTACAACCGAGTTTTTGACCAGGTCTTATCGGGTCAATCAGGTTTTTGATCGGGTCAACCGGGTCGCCGGATCAGCTGGGTTTTTGAATTCCTTTATTTTCTCATAAACCCGGCCTGGTTCCGGCCCCGGGTTAGTCGGGTCCTGCGTTGACCCGCCGCGTCGGACCGGGTTTTAAAATTATGAGTGTAATGTAGTAAGTTTTTCATATAGAGTTCATAAGATTAAAAGTTTGAATCAATTTATCATAATGGTTTGTTTATGTTTTTATATATATATTCATAGTTATCTTTAAAAGATTTTTGAGTTTCAATCATGATAAGGATTCTTTTGAATAGAAAAATGATGTAGGCACCATTTTGATTGCGGTCCAATCGTGCTTTTTATTTTTTTTTTATAAAAAACTTCATATTAATACTTTTTAGTGATTTTTATCATTTTGATGTGCCAATGTTAAAAAATCAAAAAAACATTATTATAATGCAATTTCAAGTGAAAAATACTTTGAAAAGCAACATCTACTACACTTTCAAATA
>Ga0307517_10008991_pt1 | contig 14242 bp, 11 predicted proteins | sample 23_EM_MG_FD_194515 | JGI IMG/M metagenome (GOLD analysis project Ga0307517, IMG submission 194515) | Populus trichocarpa ectomycorrhiza microbial communities from riparian zone in the Pacific Northwest, United States - 23_EM | ecosystem: Host-associated > Plants > Roots > Unclassified | place... | reverse complement strand
GCAATGATTGGGTTTGGGTACAAGCGGGCACAGAAGAAATGTATGGTGCGCTGAGGGGTCGTCTCCCGGCAAAGCTAGTAGCCCTCTTGAAGATCAGGGACCCCAGATCCGAGGATACTGTGCGTCGCGTGGCCGGTGTTCAGTTGCTGACCCCAGTGAACTCAGGGCATCTATCGGATCTGCATGGCTTGGTTACAGTGCAGATGAGAGAAGACACGCGAGGGTTTACAATGGTTGATATAGGAACAATTCTCGGTCTGGCACACCTGATCCCGGAGGAGGACCGGCGATGGCTTGTAAATAGCTGGATTGATTTGAGAACATTTAAAGAGATTTATTAAGGAATCCGGATGAGAGAATCAGGATTCGGCGATGCGTGAGAATCCTACATATTGATACTGTATATAGTTGAAGATATATAAGCGACTTTCTTGAAACCTAGATTATTAGTTAGCCAGACCAGTGAGGCGTGAGAAGTGAGACCCGGGAGGGACAAAAAAAGGTGCTGCCGCCCAAGACACCAGGCGACGTCGGAGCAAGCAGAAAATTAGTTGTGATTACACGAGCGGGGATGAGGGGTGGGTCAGGACGCGGAGAAGAGGTGATGAGGAGCTATCACAGCATCAGGAGAAAGAAGAGATGAGAGCAAGAGTCTGGGGTAGTCCAGATGTAGGGAGGGCGCCAGGTTGCGTCAGGACGCAAGGAATGTTGCCAGGTCGCATCTGGAAGCGTGGGATGTGGCGGGGCGTTGCAACCCAAGTCAGGACGCACAGGACGCATGGGACGCAGGAGATGCGTCGCTTGCGTCAGGACGCAACGCCGACGGATCAGACGCAGGGTCCGTTTTTGCTGATGGTGAAAATTCATATTTTTTGTAGAGCCATCAGTATATGTTTTGGCTGAGGCTCGGGAACCTAGACTCGGAGATAGATAAATATAAGTATATCCAATTTATAAATGAACAAGTTAGGAGACCTTACAGCGTGCACATTTCCACCGCCAACTTTCAGTCCGCCGCTCAAAGTATTCAATTCCATTGCATGGCAGCCAACAATAAGCAGTATGTCTCTTACGCTTTGCAAGAAAAGCTGCAGGTATCGGGGATACGTCAGGAATCTCTGATGAAAACACGATGTACTCGCCTGGATCACTAAAGGCAACATTCGACGGTGTAAGGAGTGAGCTTGGGGGGGCACTGAGGGCACTACTCCCTGTATCATCAATTGTTTGATCTATTTCCATTAATTGACTCTCGTGCAATGCGACAGGGATTCGGGAGTCCGTGTAGTGAAACGTTTGTGAAACTGAATCTTCAGGACGGATCTCTTCAGTAAAGCCAGCCCGAAGTTCTAAGTCAACTTCTAAATCCTCCATTTCAATAATATCCTGGTACGAGAAGCAAGAAATGTTTGGATAAGAGGTCGTAGAGTGAAGTCTTTCGCTTAATATGATTTGAGATGAAGTATTTGATGGGTAGTAAAAAGAGTCCTCTAAGGAAACAGAAGGTTGATGGTGAGCTCTATATGATAGATCTGGAGAGCGTGAAGGCTGATTGTTTGATGACATTATTTTATCTTAAGTGAAATCAAACGGCTAAGGGGCTTCCATTGATGTAAATAGTTGGGTGAATTAGCTATTCAGAGAGTATGGAATCTATAGACAGATACGCGTTGTATACTATGGACCTCTGCAGACTAGTCAATTATTGGCAGAGTAATTAGTCCAGATTGAAATTTTCATGGAATGAGCCGTATATCTGGAACATCTCAAGGCTTTACCTGTTTATTGGGCGGCTTTACCTGGGCATCTGCAGGCTTTACCTGGGCATCCGCAGGCTTTGCCTGGGCATCTGCGGGCTTTGCCTGGGCATCTGCGGGCTTTGCCTGGGCATCTGCGGGCTTTGCCTGGGAATCGGTAGGCTTTGCTTGGACATCTGCGGGCTTTGTATGGGTATCTGCGGGCTTTGCCTGGGCATCTGTAGGGATTGCCTGGGCATCTGCAGGCTTTCTGGATTTCGACCGGACTGACCCAGGCTTTTTAAAACCACCGCCGGACTGGCCGGACTGGCGACCCATAGTCCGGACTATGGTCCGGACTGGCCGGTTGGGAACACTGCATCCGCCTTTCCCCTCCACTCCCAGCCCTGTCCCTAGCTGCACTCGAAAATTGCTTGGGAAGGCCCCGCCTGCACAGGGTGTCAGCATGCGGAGCCATCTCCTCGTAGCCCGAACCTGTGCTCAGGACTCAGTCCTACCTGGTGTTAGAGCTGCCGCTAATGAGCACAATATGTCTGCGGCCTCCTCGCGTAGAGATATCCGATGAGGAGTCTCGTCCTCATGGCGAATCTCACACCCACATGCCGTGATACCCCCGGCTAGCTAGAGGCTACAAAGTTTGTTTGGAAGCGGGCCCTGTATATCCTTGCCATGTTCGATTGCAGCGGGGGACTGAGGAAATGGGCTCGAGGAGAGGCAGATACCCAGGCAAATACTAGAATGATCTCACTCTAGGTGGTGGGCGAAGAGGGCTGCTGGAAGGGCTGTGGAAGTTGGCCTTTTTAAGCCCCAGGGATTTCCTTGCACTGACCATGCTACCTAGGTAGATACGGTGGATCAAGGGAGCTGTTAGAGCAGCTACTGGTATGGCAAAGTTGATTGTGCCGCTGGGCGAGGTTCGGGGTGTTACGAGTGATTACCTTCTTTGTTCCTTTTTTCAAGCAACGGTTAACAATATACACAAGAGAGGTAGGCCCCAGAAGCCCATAACTACAGACCGCGGCATCGGGGAGAACCCCAACGGGGCCCCATAACCACGAGATGTCGGCATGCTCGGGCACCTAGAAAGTCAAGCCGAACCAATGTGGAAAGAGAACGCGAGAGAGTTCTCCTGTACCTGGAAGAAAGGGGTAAACGCCTAGAGGAGAAAATCGGGGAACAAAAAAAAAGGAAATACTTAGGTTGAAACTTGAAAGTAAGATCCTACCTAGTCCCCACCTTTGCCGGTTTTCTAATTTCCAAATAGTTAGCCTATATGGAAGACAAGGCCGAACGGCAGAAATGGAACGACACCTTTAACATCCGGGGGGCACTGGATAGGAGACCCATGAACCAGCCGATTTCAAACGTTTCAGGACACGCTAGGGTTGAGGAGGTTGTTGATGGGACGGATTGAGAACAGGGTGTTGGAAGCGGCTCGTCATACTCAAGTTATTATTCCCATAATTTGGTAAAAGGCCTCGGGGAGCCCTTTTAGGTTGATCCATTCACAGGAAGAAATACCGGAGTTAAAAGGACTGGGGGGGAGCGCGGATAACCGGAGTCTTCGTGAGCAGGTCTTTCGCCATCGCGGGAGTGCACCAGGGAGGAGGCCATCGAAGAAAGGGGAGATCTATATGTCTGGTGATCGATGGAAGAACCCTGAAGGGGCTCATTATGTTTTATATATACTCCCACCTCCACCGTTGCGATAGTGACAAGACAAGACCGAGCCAACTTCCCCACTCATCCCTAAGTTGTACTACCAAAGTTGAACCCCTGTCACACCAAGCCCAAAATGGGTGACACCCACACACCAACCAGGAGGGCTCGCGAATCGATCTGTCGCAATGAGTTTTGTAAAAACCCCTTCCCTCTAGTGAGTTCTTGGTTGGAACTTGTACGGAGGCGAAGTGCGATCATAAGCCGTTTCAAAAATTTATTATTCTCTTGAGTTATACATATAGTACCACATTTTCGCCAGATCCATGCAATCCTGTCCGCTTGGTCGCAGTGTGCCGAACCGTCCGGGGGCTCCACATGGACTGCGGAGATAATGCCAAGGGGAAGGGACGGTCGGGATCGTCCCAGGGACAATAGGGGGCATCAAAAGACGGTAGTGTGTAGGAAAGGACTGTAGGGTGTGGGGATGACTACGGGGGATGGCCACAGAGGGTAAGTATCATATTTGGGATGACAGCGGGGCGAAGGCAAGCAAATAATGAGTGATATATTATGATGCCAGGTAGCCAACAACAGTAAATGATACCAGAAGGTTCAATAGATCCTCAAGGGCTCAGAGTATGAAGATCGGACTGAACTAATTCATTCCTCTACAAGCCTTATTTTCGCTTTCGGATACTTCTATAGATATTTTGCTTTCAATATATTTGTGAGGTCAGGACAAAGCCATGGTACCAATTCTACCGAAGCTCACTCTCAGCAGAATAGATGGAATTTTTGGGAGACTTGTCGAGATGAAACTGTGAACTAGAAGTGGCAAATATGTAACAGAAAAACTCTATCGGGTGCCCCGTCTTACCTTGGCCTGTCTTAGTCCGTTTATGGAGTTCAAAATGGACGGACTACCACCAGCGGTTCGTCCGGTCCTACCTCCAAGACAAACGGACCGGGAATTTCGGAGCACTACTTAGTCGTAACTACTTGCGGTCCCGATCACTACCAGTATGGCGCGGCAAGTCTAGACATCTTCCCCCTTCCCCCCGTGGGCCTGTTCTTGGATCATGTCAGTAATTACGATCATCCTTATGCCATCATATGATATCGCAGGCAGTACTGGAACAGCTTTCGATACCAAACTGATCAACCCAAACCTTCTAAACCTAGGTTCGCGATTAGGAAGCTTTATCTTTGATGAGATACCCAACTCCCGAGGAGAAACAAGTTCATTTTCGGGCCTAACCCTGACCTATTTTGGTGTCGCCCCTCAACTATTAAAAGCACAAAGGGAAAGATTCCAAGTGATTGGGCGAACAGGTCATCATACAACTTCCCAGGTCTTACTTCTGGCGCTTGCCCTTATCATACTCTTCCATTCCTCAAGTTCATAGTTTCTCACTCGATTCGCAATAAGGCACTCATCATTGGATATACGATATCTTCTTCTATTTTCCACAAAAACAAGATTTCTGTTTAAGGTGTTGCCCCCCTACCAGCCCGGAGGTGTATATCGGCCTAGCTAGTAGAAACATTAGTATTTGGTGGAAAGTGGTTAGGGCCAGGTGGAAATTGGTGGGTAGGTGGATGGATTGGTGCTGGTAGTAAAGTAAAACTAAAGACTATCTGCGTCGAGGGGGGCTGAAAAATATGCGAGGAGGATATCTTGATCTTGATTCTATCGTCGCACTCAGGAGGGAAACTAACATCCTTAAATAAATAACTCTGAAAACTTTTACATTCTAACTTCTTCCTTTCCTAGACTCTCTTTCCCCATGATAAGATTCGCTGCGCCTCCCCTCGCTGTCCAATCTCCCCTGACCGCTTCTCCTCCGTTCCGCCCATTTCCTCCACTTCACCTCTCTTCCATTGCTGGCTCTTCTTCTTCCCTTCCCTTCTCTTCATTCTGACTTCTTCAATGCGCACCCAGCTCCAAATCCGTTGTCAATTTTCCGGATTATTCGTGTTTGCCCTTTACGTGAGAAGTGCCCGTGATGAACTCCAGATATGTAGTCGTTGTTCTTGAGACGTCAAGATGCTGCTATCAATCGATGTGCCGGTGATTCACAATAATAAGCACAAACCCCCCCACTTCTACTTTCCATACTTCTACCATCAGCCAGAGCATATATTCGAACCCTGTGGGTTGCTGATATATTTGGATTTTCACTTCCTTCCCGATAAAATACGGTCGCAATATTGCGCATCACAGATCACCGCTGTATCGTATGGATATGGAGAAAATTCAAATTTCCGGCAGACATGCAGTGGTGGATTCGAGGAGCTGGTACGGATATACAGTTCATCAAGCTGCTTTCCTTGATCAAATGTAGTTAATGCTTTTGTTTGAGCGCCGCATGGCTGGTGATAACCTACGAGATGGGTCAAGTAGGTTCAAGCTAACTGATTTCTCTTGAGAGGAATTTGGAAGAGATTCGATAGAACTTAGGAATTTTTGGGTGTGGGGAAAGCATTAGAGCGGTAATTAATGCTGGGGATTATGCCGTCTCGAAATCGCAAGGGCTGGGGCCGATTCTCTTATTCATAGGGAACGCCTACTATAGGTCCTCACGTATTGGAGAGAGAATTCTGTGCAGTGTTCCCAACCGTCCAGGGGCCCGACAGGGCCCGGAGAACAGACTGCCAAGACCCCTGGACCGGACGGGACGGCGGAAAATGTCCCGTCCCTGTCTGCAGAACCTAAAGACGGCCGTTATTGCCGAGGACGACGGGCCCGGCAACCTGAGACAATAATGTGTGGGGGTGCATGAAGACTGGGAGTGGATTGCTGAAATTAGAGTAAACCGCAGGGGACGGTGGAGGGTGACGGGGGACTGTGAATGATGACCGGGGACAGTAGGCGACGTCAGGGGACGGTGGGGAACAGTCTGTGAATACGGGTAACCGCGATGAAACACAGGAAATCGTGGGTGCTAGTGGGTTCGCGCGCAGGATAATGATCCCAGGATTCTAATATCAACTGGACTGGCGTATTAGATGACTGCAAGGTCCAATCAGTCATATGGTATCGTGGCTCCCATTGAATTACAAAGAGGGAGAATAGGGTAATAAGATATCGGAAACACATCACAAAGGGATGCAAAGTCAATAATGGTTCAAAATAGAAGATGGTGCCGGATAAAAACCGCAAGTTCCACTGGGGACAACAATTTAGTTCAAAGTTTGACTTCAACTATTTTTCCTATCTTAACCCCATGTTATTTACAATAGCTATTCAGTATGTCAATTCCACTGGGGGGTTGCGCATCACGAGATGTTGGATGGGTGGACGTGGTGGATGTGAGAGAACTTGGTCTATTCGCAGATGCGCGCCACTGCTAACTAAATAGGACTAACAAACATGTGTGCGCAACTAGTGGTTTACCCTCAACGTCCTCCTATCTTCTCCACAACACTACTAGGGTGGTTGCCCATACCCTACGACACTCAACACTCCCCCTGCAGGTGCCACTCGTATACATGCCCATATAATACTCCCCCACACTCCACCGTTGGGTACACCCTTATATGAGCTATCTAAAAAAAAAGTTCAAAGTAAAAGTAGAAAGCTATCAAGACAATCCACACATCCGCACAAACAGAATATGCTTGCTAAGTACAAGGGGTTTAGTCAACCCATCTGCAACCATATCGTTTGTCCTGCAATAATCCATCGTGACCTTCCTTCCATCTTCTATAAATTCTCTGGTCTGATGCACGCGAACGCCAATGTGTTTGGTGTGAGGTTTATAGGCGGTGTCTTTAAACGTAGAATGTGAGGCTTGATTGTTGTTATATAGAGTACGGACAGGTAACTCGGATCTAATGATCTCTTTTATGAAGGTTCGAAACCAAACGAGCTCTTGGATTGGTGATACGCTCGCGATAAACTCCGCATGTGCAGTGCTCGTAGCCGTGAGAGCTTGACCTTTCGAATGCCACTGAATCACTCCCATTCTGAAAAGAAAGACATAGCCAGAAGTTGATTTCAGTGTTCCTGCGTCGCCGGCGAAGTCTGAATCCACAAATCCAGCTCAATGTATGCGTGCCTGCATTTCTCCCCCCAGACTGAGTCGGAGCATCTTCGTTCCTGCAAGATATCTGAGGACCCGTTTTGCACAAAGCCAGTGACGATCATTAGGGTCCGCGTTGAATTATCCAAGGTAAGAAACCGTAAAAGCAATATCACGACGGGTGCCCGTCGCTAGAGTTCGTTACGGGGCGGAACGGGCCCCGGAAAAAGCGGGCCCCTGGCCCTTTTCCCCACCCTGCTCCGCTCAACAGCCTGGGGCGGGATGTCTTTTTCGGCATTCCCTGCCCCTGTCCCCGCTCAGGCCCCCGCCCCACCCATACCCCGGATGGGTCCCCACTAAAAATGAGTCGTAACAAACGGGGCCCCGTCCAGGGAATGAGTGTGGGTGTGCCCCGGGCGGGGACAGGGCGGGGATTACCCTAAAAATACCCCCCCGACCCCGTGTAAGGGCTGGGCCTGGCGAGTGAAAACCCGCCCTACCCCGCCCCGTAACGAACACTACCCGTCACAATCCAGCCAAGACTCCCAATAAGCTGCCAATAGAGAGTGCGATCGCATGGTTGGTCTCCCCCTCCTTTCATGCCCGGTTTGTCCTTTTCCATTGCTGTCCCTACGGGTTTGCAACTTGCCATGCCAAACTTCTCCAACATCCGGTCAATATACCCTTCCTGTGTCAAGGAAATCGTATGACCATTCATATCCATCGATACGCCCATACCAAGAAAATGGCTCACAGTTCCAAGATCAACCATCTCAAACTTGCTTTTTAACTTATCACATACGAGCTTCACTTCTCCCAACCCTCCTGTCATCAACGTAGAGTGCCAGTATCGTTCCGTTGTCATGGGTATAAACGCTGCTATCAACCCTGCCTTGGCGAAACCCCATTTGTGTCATTAGAAAGTTGTCAATCGTGGTGTACAAGTATTGTGAAGACTGTTTTATCCCGTAGAGACTGCGATTGAGACATGCCAGCCTCTCACGTCCAAATACCCCAACTAGTAGCGACACATACACCTGCTCATACAGCTCGCTGCCTAGGAATGCCGTAACTACGTCCATTTGACGTACTGCAAAACCCTTTGCTGCTGCAATAGACCACACAACACGAACACTCGACAGACTCGCTACCGGCGTAAAAGTATTCGTAAAATCCAAGTCTCCCACCTGGGGAAACCCATGAGCCACCAAGCGTCCTTTATCCCTCACGGTTTGCCCAACCGGATTGAGCTTGCACTGTAAAAGTGAGTTTCGTAGGGATTGCTCTCTTCGTTTCTGGTATCTCATGAACAAACGTCAACACCTTATTCTTCTCCAAAGATGCACACTCAGAGTCGATAGCCTCCTGCCATTCGCACGCTTCATCTGACTCTATAGCTGACTTATACATGTTTGCACCTGCCTCCACTGTGTAGACGGCCGACATCATCGCTTCCCTAGTACCTGTGTTTGATGTGCCGCACCCACCTTTGGACTGTGTGCTTCCCATTCCCTCCGTGGTCGGGAGTTTTCCTTTTTGCGACTTCCAGTAGGAGCTATTCGTGTCTGCTCTCAGCCCCCTGAGCATTCCTGGAATGTCCAATTTCCTCCTTTTCTTTCTCGTCGTCACAAACGGCATCTCTTCCCAGTCCCCATCATTATCATCATCACCATCACCATCACCACCATTGCAGGATTGTCCTGCCGATGACGACTCAACTTGTGGTTTGTGTAGGTGACAGGGTGCCAGTACCTCTTCGGCGTCTCCCCAATCAAATACTTGTTCTTGCTCCTCTTCCCTCACTCTCCTCTCAGGTGACTTCTCCCCTGGTGCTTCCTCCTCGTCAAACTCGTCACCCCAAGCCAGCTGTTGTTCCCATGGCTGAAGCTCCAGCGCGTAGTAGCCTCTCGATTCTTGACTCACCGTATCGCTAGTATTGTAGTACGACGTAGACTCCTCCAAGATAACATTGTGGGAAATCACAAAGCGTTTTCCAATCGGATCACAGAGGCGATATTGTGTGGTAGTCTCAGTGTACCCAATAAAGATGCATTTCCGTGCCGCTTTGTCCATCGTGTTTCTTGCCTCTTTCGGAACCTGCGCATAGGCTACAGAACCCCATACCCAAAGATGCTCGTACATGGGTTTCCTTCCATGCCAAAGCTCGTACGGTGTAAAACCTGTCTGAATGGCAGGTGTAGGATCCCGATTGCGGACATATATCACTGTCATCGCCGCCTCGGCCCTGTATTGCTTAGGGGCAGTGACTGCATGTAAATGCGCACACGTAGTTCCAATGATGGTACAGGTCGCTCTTTCACTCACTCCAGTGGATTGAGGCGTATAGGCCGTCGTTTTTTGGATCTCTATTCCTTCTTGTTGTAAGAGGTGACAAAATTCATTTGACTTATATTCTCCTCCCCTATCTGTGCGGAGTTTCCTAATAACCTTTCCTTGTTGTTTCTCTACCAAGGCTTTATTTTATATTCCTTAAAGCGAGCAAATGCCTCTGATTTGCGCTTTAGGAGATAACCCGCCTTGTACCCTGTGAAGTCATCCGTAAACATGAGGAGATAGACAGCTCCCCCAAGTGATTTCGGATAGATCAGTCCAGCTATATAACTGTGGACAATCACGAGAGGTTGCGTCGCATTTGATGATGGTAAAACTGACTGGAACGGCTTCCTTGCCATTTTTCCATACAGACAACCCCCCCAAATACAATGTGGTACCTTCTGTATACTGGGAATATCGTTATCCTCCAGCGACAGCCTACCCCCAGCTTCTGCTCCTAGGTGCGCTAGCCTGAAATGCCACCAAGCGGCCTCCTTGGCCGTTCCTTCGCCAGTGTCCAGAGCAAACACATTATTAACTCCAAGGTGTCCCAATACTTCACCCCTCATAGATCTCAGTACATAGAGCCCGTTCGCTTCTGCTACTCCGACCAAAGAGCCATTACTATATCTCATTGTAGCTCCCCTACTTGGTGGAAACTCGACGACAATAGCCGCCCGTCGTAGTTGAGAAACCGAAAGTAGACTGTTCTCGCCGCAAGCTGGAACATGCAACACGTCTTTCAAGAGTAACTCCATCTTGCATTGCTTTCCCTCATCCCATACCAAGAGAGTGACATCGCCTCTACCGAGCGCATTGATCTCTGCATTGTTGGCAACATGAATCCTGTGTTTGCCGTCGGGAATTCCTTCGTAGCTGGTAAAAGTGTCACGCAAACCCGTAACGTTGGTACTACAGCCACTATCCAAAAGCCATTGATATCAGCTTGTAGGTGAACCGGTCGAACTGGAAGCTGTAAAAAGAGAGTTCTTTGGTTGATGCCTCGAAGGCACCTGAGCTGCTATTGTGACTTTCTCGGTATGAATCCCTTTTGCTGTGTCTGATTTGAGTTTCCGACATTCACTGCGCCGGTGTCCCTTCTTCTACCAGTAGTAACAAACAATCGACTCTCCATAGCTCGCTTGTCCATTCCCTCTCATTGTCTGACTACTAGATGCTCCCGCAGACCCCAACGCTGAAAACCCATAGCCATATCCTTTTCCTCTTACCGCCAGAACAGCATCATTACCAGTAGACCCCCCTTTGTCCCGATTCATCGTAGATTCTCTTGCTTTGATAGCGGTGATCAAATCCTCCGGTTGGTCTGGTTTCAGAATCGTGGCTTAAAGATCATGCCACTCGCGCCATGACGCTGGTAGACTGTTTAACAGGTAAAAGGTTTTCTCGCAAGGTTTGATCTCTTCCTCTGCCTCACGCAAACATTCGATAATTCATTCAATCTCGTAGACATATTCTGCTGCCTTCCGATATGCGTCGAAGGTGCAGTCAAACAGAGATCTCTGAAAATAGTAGAGTTCCAGCCCAAGAGCTTTCCCATAGCCTTCTTCAAGCTTCTTCCATAGGCATTCTGGATCCTCATCGTCGGTAGCCGACGTATATTGGGCACAAATCTGTGGCTGCATAGTGTTCCGAATCTTTGCTGTAATCCGAAAACACTTCCGCAAATGCTTGTTGTAGGCGGTCTGCACTGCCCCATCCCTGCTATCCTTATCAGGTGACTTTTCACGACCCGATACCATCTACCAGAGGTCCAATTCTTTCAATTGATCTGACATTCTCTGGCTCCAAGGCCCGAAATTATTATCTCCCAAGAGAGGAAACAACACACGGCTCGACTGCGTAGACTCGTCAAGTTCAGTCATCGTACGAACAAGATGAGTTGAACTAGAGAGAGAGACAGAGAAAACAATATCGATAAAACAAATGGTGAGAAAAACAATTCGAAAAAGCACACGGCGTAGATAGCTGCCTATCGAATGGACGATCTTTCTCCTTTACTCCAGCTACGTGAGAAGAACGATTCGAAAAAGCACACAGCCTAGATAGCCGCCTATCGAATGGACAATTTTTCTCCTTGGCTTAAGCTGCATGGAACCCAAAGGCTCATAACCTGTTGGATGGGTGGACGTGGTGGATGTCAGAGAACTTGTTCTATTCTCAGATGCGCGCCGCTGCTAACGAAATAGGACTAACAAACATGTGTGCGCAACTAGTGGTTTACCCTCAACGCCGTCCTATCTTCTCCCCAACACTACTAGGGTGGTTGCCTGTACCCTACTACACTCAACACGAGAAACCGTTTGGGATTTTGACGTGAGCACGGTTCCTGGTATACTTAACACTCCAGACCCGCCCAATTCGGAGCATTGTGGAGTCCCCGGTCACAGCAACCGCCCAACTGCAGGTACTCTGAGCGGTGCGGGTGGTGGGTTGATATTCCGGCTCAGTGAAATAAAAAAAACCAAACTGAGACATTACAGGGGTAACATCCCGGCGGGGGACTGCGGGGCCCGACGTCCTTCACACTAAATGCCCGGGAAATTTGGCTGGAGGACTGGACGGGACGACAAAAAGTCATCCGTCCTCGTCCTGGTTCAAGACGGACGGACTGCCCTGTTGGGAACACTGAATATAGCGCATCATAGATCACCGCTGGGTCGTATGGATATGGAGGAAACTCAAATTTCCGGATACCTGGGGTAGTGGATTTGAGGAGCTGGTATGAACATACAGTCCATCAAGCTGCTTTGCTTGCGCTAATGTAATACTCCAGTTTGGGCGCTGCATGATAGGGAATAACCTACGCGATGAGTCAAGTAGGTTCAATACCTTAATTCTCTTGTGAGGATTTCGGAAGAGATTCGATAGAATTGAAGCATTTTGGGGTGTGGGCGAGGGATTAGAGCGGTAATTAATGCCTGGAATAATACCGTCCCGGGGATTCTTGCGCTAGGTCCTCCTGTATTGGAGAGAGAAAGTCTATGTGTAGTTTATCTATCTATCGCTAGTGAGGGAAGACATAAAGGAAAGGATACATAAAGGAGAGCTGAAAGGGGGGACATTTTTTAATATAGGGTCTATTCAATAGGGGAATTGTAATTAAGATAAATAATGCTAGGCAAAAACGGAAATAGTTGCAAGGCGGCTATGCGGTGAACACAAGGGGCCTTCATTTCTAAACGTTAGCAAAGATCGGAAGGGTTTAGATGGGCATGTCTGCATACGTGTGGTGCCCCGGGAGATGGCAGCGGTGGGGGATCTCAAGGTCGTGATATAGGACTGATGTGGAGGGCCTAGGGGAAATGATGATAGTTGCGGCAGCTCATACCAGGCCGGCCGAAGCTGGGATAGGGTAGGACTAGCAAAGGTGGAACCCCAGAAGATATAGGAGTAGCCAATTAAATATCAGACGACTGCACTGCAGGAGAGGTCTTTAACAGGGGGTAGTCTGCCGCACGTTGGAGGTTTGCCCCGACACCCAGGCCTTTGGTAGCCTCACTGCTCCTCCATGTCCCCTCTCAGAAGGGTGAAAGAGTGGTGTACTGCAGTGTGGATCTGGAATATGGGGTCGGCACGGTTCGGTCCCAGCAATAGTTCGTTTATGTCCACGGGTGGTAGGCCAACGGAGTAGTGTTCAGCTACGCTCATCTAGAGGGTTTGGATCAACATTCTCCCGTTTCCGCAATAAATTGACCACTCTCTCGTGTCCTTTCATAGAAGCCCACACGAGTGGTGTTCGATCGTATTTATCAGGGCGATTAAGGTCGACATCTCCCCGCTCTAGCATTAACTTGACCACACGTTCGTGTCCGTTAAGAGCAGCACACCCGAGTGGTGTTCGATCATTATTATTAGGGCGATTGAGGTCGACACCTTCGCATTCGAGCAATAGCTTGACCACCCCTTCGTGTCCATTGAAGGCAGCGCACCCGAGTGGTCCATCACCATCCTTATCTGGGCGATTAAGGTCGACATCTCCCCGCTCTAGCATTAACTTGACCACACGTTCGTGTCCGTTAAGAGCAGCCCACCCGAGTGGTGTTCGATCATCATTATTAGGGCGATTGGGGTCGACACCTTCGCATTCGAGCAATAGCTTGACCACCCCTTCGTGTCCATTGAGTGCTGCGCACCCGAGTGGTCCATAACCATCCTGATCTGGGCGATTAAGGTCGACATCTCCCCGTTCTAGCATTAACTTGACCACACGTTCGTGTCCGTTAAGAGCAGCCCACCCGAGTGGTGTTCGATCATTATTATTAGGGCGATTGAGGTCGACACCTTCGCATTCGAGCAATAGCTTGACCACCCCTTCGTGTCCTTTGAAGGCAGCGCACCCGAGTGGTCCATCACCATCCTTATCTGGGCGATTAAGGTCGACATCTCCCCGTTCTAGCATTAACTTGACCACACGTTCGTGTCCGTTAAGAGCAGCCCACCCGA
>Ga0307517_10008989_pt1 | contig 14244 bp, 9 predicted proteins | sample 23_EM_MG_FD_194515 | JGI IMG/M metagenome (GOLD analysis project Ga0307517, IMG submission 194515) | Populus trichocarpa ectomycorrhiza microbial communities from riparian zone in the Pacific Northwest, United States - 23_EM | ecosystem: Host-associated > Plants > Roots > Unclassified | place... | reverse complement strand
GGCTTTTGAAGCCCCCTGAATTTCCTTAGATTTTTGTTCCTCCTCCTTGCGATTTATGAGTAGCAAACTCTTGAAATACTAAGGGAAAAATGAGCTTTTAAAGCACATGGAATCTTCTTGGATTTCTATCTTAATAAATTTAGTTTCAATCAAACCTAGGAAAACTGATGGGATTAGAAAACACCAATACCATAGCAATTATAAGGCAAACTAAACACCAAGTAGCTTACCTTAGGTAGGGCGTACTAGGGGTGCTAATACCTTCCCTTTACACAACCAGTCCCTTACTTTAGAATCTCTGAAAGACCAGTTAAGATTCCTAGTGACCAAAATACTAGGTGACGACTCCTTTATCCACTAATAAAAACAAAAACCCCGAAATCAATCGAGAGTCGCCGCGACGCTGCGCTCCACCGCGAGGGTGCGACAGTATCAACAAATCATGATACCCGAAATCACATCCAAAATGCAAACACTTCTTTCTTTTATGTTAAAAATCAACTTGAGATCCTACCCATGCAACGTAACACAAGTATAATGCTAGTTTTAAATGAATATATTGGTGTCAAACAGTCGCACGATTAAGTGGTGAAGGCTTTCTTCTCTATCCTGTATTTCCTTGCTTAATGCTTAAATTGGGTTATCATAAATTGAGTTTGGGGTAGTGTAACAACATCTACAGTACCGCTACTCTGATTTGTTTTCCAGCTAACAAGTGTTACATGAAGTCATGGAATCTCTTCAAAAATATATCTGTTCTAGATGCAATGTGCACTGTCAACCGTGTGGGACATTTACCTGTCTGTTGCCCATTTTAATAACCATAAATAAGAGGAAAAAAATAATGGTCCTATTTGTTTGGGAAAATACACCACAACCTAATAATCTTGGTAAATTAACATACTTGTCCTCTCTAATTGGAAAAATACACTAGTATTTCATGTGCACCGAATCTACACACAAGAGTTAGCCAAACAAACCACCATCAAACAGCCAACAAAAGTTTGTTATGTTGAAAACACTAAATACTCGAATATTTAGCCTCTCAAACTTTTATTCATTGATATTCAACACACTTTTCAATTTTTGAAGATGTTAGACCCTTATATTTATAAAATGATTATAATCTTTAACTATTTTTTTTAATCGAGGACTCCTACTTGGACAAAGAATTTCATCTAATATCTAATAATTCATTCCTTAACCTGATTTTCTAAAACACTCAGGTTAGCAATGAAAGAATCTCCGCTAACTAGGATTTTTATGTAGAAATAATGGTTTTTCATCCAAGATAGGTTATGGATTTTAAGCTGAAAAAATAATAATCAATCTTATTGTATCATGCTTTAAAATCAAAGCAAAAAATTCTTTGTAATCAACACCGTAATTTTGCTTGGAACTTTTAGCTACTAAGTGTACTTTGTATTTGTCAACTTCACCATTCGCCTTCAATGATCTTTTATCCTTTAGAGAACTTCTTCAACTTCTAAGTACTATTGGAATTCCAAGCACTGTTTTCTCAATGATATTAATTTTAGCATTCATATCCTCATGTTATTTTATTTTTTTAACGATATATTAAAAAATTATAGGATTAAAATATAAAAATAAAGTAAAATAAGTAAGTAGATTATATTAATCAATTCCAGTTACCTCATGATTTCTCATTCATGTAGAGCATTTTACTCCTTCATGAAAAAATAGTTACTCATTCATGAAAAAGCACCTCTCAACTTCACCATTTTACTCATAATTACTCATTCATGAAAAAATAATTACTCATTCTTGAAAAAACATTTCTCAACTTTACCATTTTACGCATAATTACTCATTCATGAAAAAATAGTTTTTATTATTATAGTTTCATTATCTTATTGTTTATAAGTTTTCTTTTAAACATATAAGAAATAAACTTAATATTGAAAACAAAAAACAACAAATTGGGCCGAGATAGTTGACCCATTTAGGGAGATAAAGCATCCACCGCCTGCAACCGCATCGCAGGTGCATATTCCTCAACGAGGGTTAGGTTAGTAATTTGACTTTTGTCTAGCGGGTCTCTGTATAACGTCGTCATCTGTTTCTCGAGGTCAAGGCTGCCAAAAACTCCACCACAAAAAAAAAAAAAAAAAAATCAGAGATCAGATCTAAATTAATTAGCTAACAGAAAAGAAGAAAGCAATAATGGCGACTCTTGAGGTTCTTCAGATGGTTGAAGAAGGTCTCCTTTCATCTTCTCCAAAAGGTACTCTTATTCTCTTTACAATTTTTTATTTTATTTTCTGAAAAGTTTTTTCCGTTTTTGCTATTTTGTTAGAATCGTGATTTTCATTGAAAAAAATCATGGGCAGCTGAAAATGAAAAACCCCGAGATTTGTCCATCGAGAAGAAGATCGATTTCCTTGAGAGCTTGACTGGCAAAGTACGTCTCTTTGGGGTTTCTTTCCCCCAAATTTACTGCCTTTTTTATTAAATTATTCATCCCGTGTCAGTTGTATTAATGATAGTGTTCAAGAGGTGTTTTATTGCCTGCACTGAGATGGGTTTTCATTTTTTGAGTTTTTAACAAAAGATTGCTAATTGTTGCCAAGTTATGTTACTGTTAGTGATGTGCTTTATGGTAAACTGTTAATGCTAGAGGACGTGTATAGCTATCTTTGTATGACGACTTCAACTATTGCTTCTAATGTGATGCACTAGGATGGTGATCACTGTTTATATGGATTGATTAACTGAAATACTTAACAATTCGCTTGCATGTCTTGTGACTCATGCTATGAAAAGACTTGAAATTTTGGATCAAATGAGGATAAAAGGATAATTTTTAGTATTAAGGAAAAAAGAAACGTTTTTGGAGCCATAGGATTTTTGTAATACTTGGCTGTTCTGTGCTTTCAAGAGTTTTATTGGTTAAAGATTTCTTTTTCAGTTGCAGTTATGTACTTGTTGGAATATGAGGATCTCCTTTTGTTCCAACTGCTGGCTATTTTAATTTCTGGTTTATCAATACAAGTTTTTTTCTCCTCAAATTTGGCTCAAGATTGTTTAATATGCTGTTGCTAATCTGTGGTTCTCCAGGTTAGCAACCGTCGATCTCGGAGATGGTTAAATGATCGATTGCTGATGGAGCTTGTGCCTCGTTTAGATGCAGAAGAAATTAGAGGCTTGTTTGCTCCACCACCTTGGGGTATTATGACATGTTAAGGGGTTCTCCCCATTCAATAACATTATTATTGGTACAACAATCTAGAGCATAGATACCATGGTTATGCATTCATATAACCAGCAACATATCTTTCCCAGTTTAGATTTGGTTGTTCTCTCTTAAACTTAGTTGGGGATTGATGCAATTAAATTAAAGAAAAAAATCTAATTGACCATACTTGAATGCTGATGATAATTAGAGCACAACTCAATGGCTAATGGCACTTTAGGGTAATATTGACCTCACAGAACCCCTATTTCCCATGATCAGTTAACAGTTTCTCTTTTTATGATATGACATTTGGCACTGATGCTGGGCTCTTTTGTACAGGTGATGATGTACCACTGTCACCATTTTGCATGACTAATATGGGAGAGTGGGACAAGTTTAGGAATATAGACATGGACAAGCAGGTTTCTTTGCTTATCTTGTTTATAAAATCACTTTTCATTGTCTCAAGTCCTCTTCTATTGAAGAGCATACTCAGTTTCAGTCATTTCTGCTTTTTAACATTATTATTATATCTGAAGATTTGAGCTGAAATATTAGCAGTAAACAGATCTGTGTCATTTTAAGGTTCAAACCAAGTGTTATATTCCTAGGTGTGATTCATTAGTGAGTAGACTATCTTTATTAGGCTCCAAAAGATTTCTTAGAGTCTCATCAAGTTCACTACATAATAAATTCATGAGCTGAATTTGCAAATTGGCCTTCCATTCTATAATTGAAATGTTGAGGATCTCTAGCCAGGATATTGAGTAGACGGTTGATGCATCATACTTGTCTCTATCTTTCGTAGCATGCATTCCCATCCATGTCACAATTGATTCGGTAGTGCATGGAGAATGACCTTTGGTCCCCCAAACTGGCTTACTCATGGCAACTTCTCGCATGTGAATGAGTTGGAAAACACATATTGCTGTCATAATGCTGTTCTGGTATGTGCAGTAGCTATATATTCTAATTTTAGCTTTCCATTGTCTGTGGTAGGCTAATATTATTGACAGACTAAATAGGAGGTCTGTCAAAAGGGAAGGTCGTGTTGATGCTGATAAGATGGCTGTCTTGAATGCGTGGCATAGAATAGATTGCCGAACTAGAGATGCACTTCGTCGTAGCTTCCTTGTAGAACTTATTGAGAGCTATGAGGTATGTACATACCTTGTGATTGATTGAAATGATTAAGGACATTGGTGATTTACAGCATGAAATGTCAGTTATACTGCTGATTTTTTCCTCATCTAAACTGTGCATCTAGTGTATAGCTAGTGTGCCTGTACTAAGTTTTATCTGTAATATTAGAGAAATTATAATGTTTCAGGTTATCAGCTGCTATAAAATTAGACACCTCATCTATAGCTCGAGTTTTACGCCTTCGGTTTGCTGGCTTGGTGTGATTCATTTGTGTCAACTGAAATGTGTTTCTGATTATAGATGTGTATGCTTTGAAGGATTTAATGTTAGAATGAATTGCATCATTGCAAGCTTTTAACCCCAACTGTCTTCCTTTAATGTAATTGATGAATGTCATGATTGCTTGTTAAACAGCTGGATGGTCATGGTGACAAATGCTGCGTCTCTTATCAACTATTGTAATGCTGTTTATGTGTAGTCTTTTTCTTGTTTCGCTTCTTTCTTGAAGCTATCATGTCATTATTTTATATCTTGATGTTGCTGGTAGATGATTGATGCTTGTATGTCTCCTTAGCTGGTACAAGTCTTCTTTGTTGTTTAAAGCCAGATATCAACTTGTCATTTTCAGGCATGCATCCGGGTTTTCATTCAAGATGGTGGAGATGAAGTTCTATCATTACGGGTCCAAGATCCCTTTCATAGATTGTTGCTGCATGGCGTCTGTGAGGTAACCTTCATCATTTATTATGGGAAATTAAAGCCGTCTGTTTTCCAATTCGCTGAAGGAGTCCAAATGGTTTGCTTGCCTTATTGTTAATTGATACCAGATATGATTTGTATGGAAAACACATGGCATGCTTCACTTTTATATGTTTTCAATGCTTCCTGATGATTTTTACAGTTCTACAACTTGGCCTCAGTAACTAGTCAGGATTGAATTCTATTTGTACAGTTCTACAACTTGGCCTCAGTGACTGAGACAGAATCAAAGGATGCAGAGTCATTTAAGACGACAAAAATAAAGAAGAAGAAAATGGCTGTAGTTGAGCTCCCGAATATCACTCTTTCCAATTTTTTGAGAATGTCCAAGGAAGGTGTATGGTAGCTCCAATGGGATGGATCTCCAATTGATGTATGTAAATAAAGTTGGGATCCATGATGAAGCCTGACTTATGGATGCAATATTTTATTATGATGGGCCAGCCTGTTCATTTTGTATCATTGATAACATTTTAGGTTATATTTGTTGGCACAAATGTCAGTAAATCAAGGCTATTTAGCAAATCAGTTGGATATTTGGTTACTTCTGCACGTTGCTGATATCAAAATCCATAGCCCATGAATTATGGGTAGGTTTTCTATATTGGAAAGTAAGGTCTATCTGTGTTTATTAAAAACCCTTAAATCATGATCATTTGTTGGTGTATCATCTCTTAAAAGAAAAGGAAAAAGAACATTTTCGGAGGCCAAATTAGATTGAAGCATGTTCCTAACACATCCATATATTTACACGAGTATTATATTATTAAAAATATAAAAAAATATAAGATATTAATTATTGCAATGTGTTCAATAGTTTTTCGAGTTATTAATTCTCATAAATTGAAAAATATATTAAAATATTAACATTTTAACTATTATTTTAGAACGATTTTAATTTACTACTAACATGATAGTTTGGATTACTACTAACTATCAATTTAAAATGAAATTATTGGAGTTATCATTTAGATATCCAGTAAAAAACATGATTTGATTTTTTAAAAAAAAAATCAGATGACCTTTAATTTTAATATTTAGATGAAAATATATTGAATTAACTTGGTTTCGCGGCTTAATCTATTAAATCCCCGATGCAGGCAATATATACTTTTTTGGTTTATGAATTTTATTTTTTTAAAAAATTATTTTTTGCATAATTATATGATAATAAAAGTAGATAACTATAAAATTAAGTATAAAGTAAATATTAAGATGTTTATTTAAAACTACGATAAATTTATAAAAAGTAAATTGAAATAATTTATGAAGACATTAAAAATCAAGCAAATATTAAAAGATAAAATAAAAAAATAATAATAAAAAAAAACAAATAAGGAAAAGAAAACCCACCTACTTCACTATTATACAGTGAAAAAGGTGTGTGTACTCCCAAGTCTTTAAAGTATAGGCTATATTGTATAACTATGAGACCCGTGCTCCGTTGCGGGTCAAATATTTTTATTTTCATAAAAAATTATCTACGCAGGTTTTTTAACGCATTTTGGTAGTTCAAAACATATAATAAATCAAAAAGTTTATTCACACATGTAATTAAATAAATTAAGAATTATATGCATTAATAAATCAATAAAAAATCATTAATGATATCTAAAAACAAAACTTGAAAAATTGAGAGATAAATGTAGATCAAGATATTGAATATTGAAAAATAGAACATTAAATTGATTGTATAAAGTGAAAGGAAAAAAAATGAATAACATGTAAGACTACAAATATTAAGAATATAATCTAAAAATAAATATTTTTTATTTTCAAAAACATAGTTTATCTATATAAAAGATAAAAACAAAATCATAGATGAACCAGAAAAACCACTCCAAAAATTAAACACATAACAAAAAAAAATCAATATTTTTCTAAAAAGGCCACCAAACAAAATAAAAGAGAGAAGGTTTTGCCTATTTTTTTGGTTTTTAGTCTTTTAACTGGTCACGTAACTTTATTTTTTTTCAATTGCATTATTTAAAGTTATATTTTCATGGAAACTATAGTTATCAAACCCGACCTAGGGGTTGACCCGGCTAAGGGGCTGGGTCCCGGGTTACACGGGTTAATTCGAGTCAACCCGGAAAAATTGAAAAAAAATATTTGAGGTTCTTCTAGGAGCGGACCTTCTTCAGGACAAGAACACCCTACGGGTGGAACAGGTAGGTGATTTCCACCCCCTTCTAGCGTAACATTAGTTTCTGAAGTGAATTTATTACGAAGGATCTATTGTTATGCTAAACTGTCACGAATGGTTGTATGAGTATTACGAAGGATCTACCGTTGCATTATACTGAATGTTAATTGTTATGAATTGTTGTATGAGTATTACGAAGGATCTATCGTTATATTATGTTGAAGGTTATTTGTCACAAGTGTTTATATAAGTATTGTGAAGGATTTATTATTGTGTTATACATAGTGCTGAATTGTTATGAATTTTTGTATGAGTATTACGAGGGATCTATTGTTGTATTGTATTGAACATTAACTGTCATTAATGGTTGGATGAGTAATACGAAGGGTCTACTTTTGTGTTATGCTGAATGCTAAACTGTTACGGAATGTTTGTTTGAGTATTACAAAGGATCTATTGTTGTGTATACCGAACGCTAAGCTACTACGGAACGTCTATACGAGTATTACGAAGGGTCTACTATTATGTTATAGTGAATGTCAAACTATTATGAATCGTTTGAACGAGCATTACAAAGGATATATTATCATGTTATAGTGATTTCATAAACCACCTATGGAACATTTAATTGGTTAATGATTAGCTTCAGTTAATGGCATCCTAAATGGATGAGCGGGATGAATAAATAATTAGTTTCGGTTAATGACATTCTAAGTGAATGACTGGGATGAATTCGGCTACTAGCATCCTAAGTGGATGACCAAGATGAATAAATGATTAGCTTAGGCTAATGGCATCCTAAGTGGATGACCAGGATGAATAATTGATTAACTTAGGCTAATGGTGTCCTAAGTGGATGATCGGGATGAATAAATGATTAGCTTCGGCTAATGGCATGAATTAAATGATTACCTTCGGCTAATGGCATCCTAAGTGAATGACAGGGATGAATAAACGATTGGCTTCGGCTAATGGCGTCCTAAGTGGATGACCGAGATGAATAAATGATTAGCTCCGGCTAATGGCATCCTAAGTGGATGACCGAGATGAATAAACGATTGGTTTCGGCTAATGACGTCCTAAGAGGATAGCCGGATTTGGGAGTTATGAGTTAGTTTCAAGAATTGATGTGTTCATGTGTACTATGTTTTGTATATACCAAGTATATGAAAGAACTCGATTGTTATGCTTTAAATAAAGAATAACATTAGTTTGGTTAATGATATTTGAGATGGATGACCAGGTTTGAGTGTTGTCATTAGCCTCGATAATTGATGAATTATTAAGGGTGGTATTTACGTAAGTAAGGAGAAATAATAATAAAAAAAGATTATGCTCTTTTGGTCCATGAATGGAATGTGACGTTAATATTGCTTTACTATGTTTCTAAATTGCCTTTAATGCTTGAAATTACCTTGTGTTGTAACATGGACATTATACCACCATGGTGCGTCAGGAAATCCGCTTTGCGGTTCGCACATTTTGAAAAGAATCATATATTCGCATGTAATGGGTGATATGAGTTCCGTATGAACAGACATATTAATCACTCAATTAGTCGTCTGACCCCTTTTATAAAGACTTGTAACGAAAAATATGATGTGTATGAATATACGTATGTGGTATTCTTCTTATGAGGATATTATGTTGTGAAATTACATGAGGTCAGGATAACAAAAGTACTAGTTGTGTACTTGCCGTTCGACACTCTTGTATGAACTCGTGATGATAACGAGACTAGAACAAGAATGTGTATTGAGAATCCGTCTTATGAGAATGTTGATTTACGTTATCCTATGTGGATTGTGCCTTGTTAATGAATGGAATGCAATTATAAATCTGCAGAATGATATGGTGAAAAACATCTAGAACCTGACGACTTATAAAAAAAAAATTTCCATCGATTTAGGCTTTGAAAAAGTCGGGTCATTACAGTTGGTATCAGAGCACCTGGCTAGGATCCTGAGGATTGATGATAATAAAATTGTTGTGAGATATTACAGAATGATGTGCGCTCGGTAAGGGGGCACGAACTGAGCCACCCTCCATAGAAAAGAGGAGTAAATGCCAGAATGCCCAAGATTGGCTAGACAAAAATCCTTTGAATGACACAACTTCTCATACTCCAATGAGATCATCTGAACCCATGCAGGAAAGAACAATGGAAGCAAGAAAAGACCAAATACCTAATCAGATTAAGGAAATACCCCCAGCAAAGATGGGGTAGCAAGAAAGAGCGGAGGGACACTAATCGATTATACCAACGGGGGTGCCCCCGTCATATGTAGACCCAAGACTCCTAGTCCAAATTGTGTAAAGCCGTGATGAAGGGCATGGCTAGCTTTACAACCCAAGAAGTTTCCAGCCATAGAGATTCCACAGGTAGCCCCTGGGAGTGCCATGACCATGGACAGTGTGGTGTTACTTGTAAGGTAAACTATGCTACTCAATTATTATCCAACCAGACCATTACATGGTGGGAAACTGTTCAACTACGGCGGGCAACCGAAACATAACCTGGAGCAACTTCCAATTTGAGTTTGAAAATCAGTTTTATTCCAGGTACCATCACAAAGTAAAAGAACAAGAATTCTTGGCATTGAGACAAGGGGAAATGCCGATTTTGCAATATGAATGGAGATTCCACAACCTTTCACTGTTTGCTCCGCACTACATCCCTACCGAAGAACTTATGATTGAGAAGTTGAGGGATGGGCGTCAACATGAATTGAGGCAAGGGTTGATTGACTTATGGTTTAAATTAGTGAGAGAATTGATTGAGGCGGCATGAGCTTTGGAAGCCTGTATTAGAGATAGTTCACAGGGACATCAGGGAACAAGTAAAAGTAGAGATGGGGATGATTTTACTAGTAGACTGTCGGTTCTGAAGAAAGGGAAGAGGGTGGAATGTTTAAGGCATTACATGAAGAAGTTAGGGTTGCATCCGATGTGGTAGCAGGTACATTACCGATGAATAACTTTAATGTGCTTGTGTTGTTTGATCTGGGTGCCACCCACCCTTTTATTGCTAGGAAAATTGTCACCAAACTGGGGGAAATTAGTGGAAGTAATAGAAAAGGGTTTCGTAATTGGAACTTCGATGGGGAACATGGTTGAAAGAAATATTATGCATGTGGGAGTGGGGGTTAGTCTAGCGGGGTATGAAACATAAGTAGACTCGATTACCTTAGAATTACACGATTTCGGTATAAACATAGGCATGATTAGCCAAGTAAGTACAGGGCCAGATAGACTGCTATACTAGAACTGTTTCGTTCTAAAATATCAAAGGTCTAGTAGTTTGCAGTGAACCCTCGAAGAAAGGACTTGGGTGTGATTTGATGCAACATGGTGAAGTGATCGCTTATACGTTAAAATAGTTAAGGAACCACGTAAGAGAATTACCTGATACACGATCTAGAGTTGGTTGTTGTGGTGTATGCGCTTAGGATCTAGAGGCACTATCAATATGAATCTCTTTAATTTCGTGGACAAAATTTATATTATAAAGGGAGAATGTAAACTCCCAACAAAAAAAAAATGTAAAGCGAGAAATGACTCCACCATCGCTGCCGATTTTTGAACCAGCAGCAACATGGTTCTTCAGTGCCGATTTCTGAATTGGCAGCGTCACAGTTCTTGCCTGCTGATTTCTGAATTGGCAGCGGCACAGTTTTTGCTGCTGATTTTTGAATCGATAGCGTCACTGTAAAACCCAACAAAAATTAGTGTTGGATTGGCCTATCCTAGGGGAGAATTGGAATAGAAACTAGCCTAAGATAACCCAAAAGGGGGATAAGGACAACCTTAGTCCAGTGCCCAAACACCCCAGCACACTTATAGGGGCTATAAATACAAGGGGGAGAGAGAAGGTGACCCTTCCTCTTCCCAAAGATCTATCTACAACAGCTACATGCTTCCATGTCTTCTTCATTCCCAACATAAATTAAACCCAAGCCCTAGTTGTAGCTGTCTCCTTTGGTGTGTGAGAGAGAAGTGACAAAACTTGAAGGAGGAAAGAGCCTAGACCTCCTCCTAGGACTGGCTACAACCATTGTTGCAGCACAACCACTCCTTCTCTAGGAGAAAAACTGAACACGACCAGCCTGCATGCAGTCTTCCTTGAGAGTTGAGTGAGATGTGAGCTAAGTGAAGAAGAGAAAAACCGAAAACAAGGGAGAAGGGAGAACCTAGAGGGCTAGCTGGACAACAGGTGAGAGAAGGAAGAAATTGGACTGAGAGAGAATAACAGACCACCAAACCCCTTCCTAAAACTGTTGTGAACCGTGAGGTATGGACAACAACCCTTCTCCACCATTCTTGTAATTTTAGGATCAAAATGATGAACAAAAACCCCAAATAGATGACCTAGAATCCTTACACTAGCTACTAAGGAAAACTGGACTGAAGAATGCATGTAAAACAGGGGTAAATGGGAGACCAAATCCCAGAACACTTAACAAAGAAAATGGATAATTTAAGTACACAAAGTGAGGTGGAAGACCGGCCATGATTGGGGTTGGACAAAATGCAAATGTTATGAGAAGTAAAGCAAGAATTATGACCTTGTTAGAACCTTAGACCATGCTAAATTGAAACAGAAAACATGCTAGTTCTATTGACTTGATTTCTGATTGTGTGTTTAACAAAATTGTGTGATAATGGGTTAGAATAATGTTATGTACAGGATTGTGTTATCCTTGAACTTTAGAAACATGCTAGAGCTGAAACAAAAATCGTATCATGTGCTGTCTTGATTCTATGGTGTGAGTGATGACATTACATGTTTATGAACTAAGTGAATGATGGTGTACTTGTAGCATGTTATTATGATTATGTGTTGTGTGGATGAATTGCCATATTACAATTGAGAATGTAAAAGTGTGTAGTTGTAGCAGTGTTCGCTGCCGAAATTGCGTTGTCTGCAGCAAAGCAGAGTTCGCTATTGAAATTGCGTTATTTGTCGCGAATCAGAGCTCCCTGCTGAAATTGTGTTGTCTGCACCAAAGCAGTGTTTGCTGCCGAAATTGTGTTGTTTGTAGCGAATCAGTGGTCGCTACTGAAATTGTGTTGTCTGCAGCGAGCCAGTGGTCGCTGCTGAAATTGTGTTGTCTGTAGTGAACCAGTGTTCGCTGTCGAAATTGTGTTTCTCTACACCGAAGCAGTGTTTGTTGCCAAAATTGTGTTGTCTGCAGCGAATCAGCATTCGCTATCGAAATGGAGTTGTCTGTGACAAACGAGTGTTTGCTGCTGAAATTGTGTTGTCTACGGCAAATCAGCGTTTGCTGCCACAATTATGGTGTCGGCAGCGAATTAGCGTTCACTACTGAAATTGTGCAGTCCACAGCGAACTAGCATTCGCTGTCGAAATTGTGCTGTCTGCTGCGAACTAGCTTTCACTGCTAAATTCTGGTCTTTTTAACAAATTAGCTTTCACTGCTGAAGAGTGTTGTCTGCAGCGAAGCAATGTTCGCTACTGAATTTCTATTGTTAGCCACGAACCAGTTTTCGCTAACTAAATTCTGCAGCAGATTTACGTATCCGAAATGGCTTGGTGATTAAAATAATTGCTTTGTGTGATGGTAATATGCGGAACAATGGAACATGAACTTGTGTATGCTTGAGACATGCGTAATGACTAGTTGGGTGTGATTACTAAATACAAATGTACTGATTTTGTGGCCATTGATGTTTTAGGTGGTGCGTTCGAGATCAGACCTTCATCAGGACAAGGACACCCCGCGGGTGGAACAAGTAGGTGATTTCCACCCCCTTCTAGCGTAAGGTTAGTTTGTGAAGTGAATTTATTACGAAGGATCTATTGTTGTGCTACATGGAATGCTAATGTAAATCCTGAGATAATCAAGGCTGGATTAAATTAAAGAAAATAAACTAAACTAAAAAGAAGTGGGGGCAAAACGAATACATTTAAAGAAAATGGGGCCTAAATGCAAATAAGAATAATTATAGAGCATAAATACTACTCTTCTTACCAAAAACAAATATGCAACTATCGTGAAGAAAGAAGAGAGGGAGTTTTGGTATCTATTTTTACAGATCAAGAGAGAAACACCAAACTTCAAGAACCCATCCAATATTAAGGGTTATAGGTAAAAATAAACACTGGTAGGCAAGGGATTAACAAGAAAAATTAAACAAGAAAAGAAGAGGGGAGGGTCGGCTGTCATTAGAAAGAAAAGGAGGGATCGAGACCTTGATTCGTAACGGGTAAGATATTCTAAAACGAGACAGTAACAGTTGAACAGTAACAGTCCAAGTGTTTGTTGATGAGCGATTTTGACTATCTTAGAGGCAGAACTGGGTTCTCCTTGAATCATAGAACTTGTAGCCTCATGTCTTAGCTTTCCAACGACACTAATTTCGCTTGAACGGAGTTCTACAACTCCAGATATAGTTAAAAATATGAGGAGAGGTCAGACAGTAACAGTTCAAAAACGAGACAGTAACAGTTGGACAGTAACAGTCCATGTGTTTGTTGATGAGCGATTTTGACTATCTTAGAGGCAGAACTGGGTTCTCCTTAAATCATAGAACTTGTAGCCTCATGTCTCAGCTTTCCAACGACACTAATTTTGCTTGAATCAGAGTTCTACAACTCCAGATATAGTTAAAAATATAAGGAGAGGTCAGACAGTAACAGTTCAAAAACGAGACAGTAACAGTTGGACAGTAACAGTCCATGTGTTTGTTGATGAGCGATTTTGACTATCTTAGAGGTAGAACTGGGTTCTCCTTAATCATAGAACTTGTAGCCTCATGTCTTAGCTTTCCAACGACACTAATCTTGCTTGAATTGGAGTTCTATAACTCCAAATATAGTTAAAAATTTGAGGAGAGGTCAGACGGTAACAATTCAAAAACAAGACAGTAACAGTTGGACAGTGACAATCCAAATATAAAGAAAGGAATGATAACTGGGGTTGGACAAAGAACGACAATAATAATGGGTGAAATGAGAAAAACATAAAATATTAAGAAA
>Ga0307517_10008988_pt1 | contig 14245 bp, 11 predicted proteins | sample 23_EM_MG_FD_194515 | JGI IMG/M metagenome (GOLD analysis project Ga0307517, IMG submission 194515) | Populus trichocarpa ectomycorrhiza microbial communities from riparian zone in the Pacific Northwest, United States - 23_EM | ecosystem: Host-associated > Plants > Roots > Unclassified | place... | reverse complement strand
CGTGAAAATGCAGGAGCTGTCGTTGCTTCAATTTTCGCACTCCAGTGAAAATGAAATTTCGGTATCACTTCATTCGATGGTGTCCGAATGGCTTCGCATGCGACTCGAGAAAAGCTCGCAACCCAACATTCTTAATGCTGCGATATCACATTTGAAATGTCATCTGGATTCTATTGGCGATAGTGACTACAAAACACTGCAAGAGGGGCAAGCACACTTAGATACGATATGGCGAGAGGTGGAGAGTTCGAAGTTGGGTGATCGCTTTTTGGAGGCCCGTATAACGTTTGGTAACTTCCACCAGGGTCAAGGCCGCCACAGAGATGCGGAGATGATGTACAAAGTTGCGCTGGCCAGTTTTGAGAATGCATTGGGGCCCGAGCACACGTCCACGCTCGACGCCGTCAACAACCTGGGTATCCTCTATGCTGGACAAGGCCGTGTCAAAGATGCAGAGATAATGTACAACCGTGCGCTGGCCGGGCTTGAGAAGGCATTGGGAGCTGAGCACACATCCACCCTCATCACCGTCAACAACCTGGGTGCCCTCTATGCTGGTCAAGGCCGTGTCAAAGATGCAGAGATAATGTACAACCGTGCGCTGGCCGGTAAAGAGAAGGCATTGGGAACTGAGCACACATCCACACTCACCACCGTCAACAACCTGGGTCACCTCTATGCCGGTCAAGGCCGTGTCAAAGATGCAGAGATGATGTACAACCGTGCGCTCGCTGCTGAACAGAAGTCATGAGGAGCTGAGAAGACGTCGACTCTCGACCACCCGGGGTACGGGTCTTCCTTCACCCACTCCTTCAACATCAGCGAAGAAATCGTAGATCTACCAGCTCACCATTCAAGATCGTTTCCCAAATCATAATCAAATCGGAGCAAAATGTAACCATCTCCTGGATTATGATTGAAAAGGTGGGCACAGGAAGATGTGTCACTGGGAAGCATATTTTTCGATTGCAAACCGCACCACTTCATCTCAATGACGAAATCAATGTGTCTGCTTAAATACTTGAAGGATGGTAATACTAAGGTTTTTGAAAAGATAAATTTTTAGAGTACAGGCTTGTAAATCTTCAATGATTTTTGTTTCTTTCAACACACGGGTGACGGATAACAAGTCGGGCGAGTTCTTTGGAAAGGTCGCGGTGTTGACGGCTGAGTTAGTAGGGGAATGCGCTTAGCCACATTAAGCGAATAGCTTTGGGTGTTCCTGAGGATAAGGTGTGTTCTCTCGGTTTATTATTCAATATCGACGTGTGAATGATTTTTTTGTTAGTGGGACAAGTTCCTTGAGGAGGTTCAACGTGTTATGAAGCCTGGGGGAGCCCTGGAGGTAAATATTTCTATTCTTCATCGGAAATTACATTTACCAACGCAACCACAACGTAGATGATCGAGGAAGACTTCTTCTTTCCCGGAAAGCCCATTGACGATTGTGACGATGACTCAACTCTTAATGTGGATTCTGCATCGATCCATACAAACGAGACGCTGGTTTCAAATGGGACAGTAACTACAAATCGACGAACAAAAAGTGGTTAAATCGTTTTCCACCAGTTGTAAGTGTTTTCCGTTCATTATGTTAAGAAAAAGTTGGTTCTGAAAGCAAATCTGAAGCAGATGAAGTTCACAATACGATGCGGATGACACAGAGCATGTTTGATCCACTTGAGATGTCGGAAACTGTGGCTCCTCGCAACCCTCGGGATCACAGTATATTGGATGCGATTTGGCAGGGTATGCTAGTTTCGATTCGTGAATTCGACACCGTTATCGTTATTGCCGACTTGTCTCGAATATCATTTTAAAGGTGGGGGTTTGAAACGCTACTTTCCTTGTTTATTTATTAAATTGATAAAAATTTCAGACGTCCGTACACATCCACCTTTACTGTATTCATTCCCACCTCTTCCCACCAAACCTGCTAAACCTGAAGCAAAAAAAAAAATCGACCTCTTCACCAGAAAACAACATTAACGCAACACCTCCCAGCCCGCGCCCAAATCTCGAAGTGACGCATTGTCAGATCTGGCACCCTCACCTTGAAAGAAAGAGGGATGATTTAGAAATTCATCCAAGAAAACGAAAAGTCACTTTGCGACGCTCCCCAATCGGACGCTTAGCATTGATATCGGAACCTTAATTTGCATCCTGCCCTGCGAGCGAAGGAGATCGTAGCGTGTTCGGAACCAATGTGGGAGTGGGTGAAGGAGTTTCAGATGAAGCAGCCTCGGATTCGGTCTGATTCGATTGAGGTGGCTTTGCTTGGTTCGACGAGGGTTTCAATGGTCGGGATGCTGATGTCCTCATAAAGGATGCGCTTTCGGAAATGACCTGAGATGACTTTGACCAGATATTAAACAATTGTCAATTGTGAGCGTTACTGGGTCTTTTTTTAATTGATTGCTGAGCGCTGATCGTTTGTTGCAGAGACATGCAAGATAAGGCGAGCATCTCGAGCAGCGGTTTAATTGGCGAACTTTTACGTCTGAACCGCTGCAGGACAGTAAAACCTTTGACTACGGATGTCAAAGGTACGACGAATGGCTCGCTAATGGATCTCGGAACCAAATCAGTCGTGTCGTCGGCAACGGTCCTCATTCGCGTAATTTGTGCAGAATTCTCCCGATCGCCGAAGGAGTGGAAGTTTCTTCTGGTGATACGGTTTCACAGAATACGGTACACTCTTCTTCATCGTCGACGACGACTCATCGATCACGGCTACCTCGTCTTGTCAACAACTCAGCTATGCGATGCGGGGTTTCGTAGCTTGGAAGGAATCCGCTTAGGGTATCTCTTCAGGCCATCTCCGATGATTTCGGTTCCCGGTATGGTATGATATACTTGAACTTACGTCCCTCGTTCGCTTCTCGCGCGAATAGATATTATCCTTTCCTGAGTATCCGCGGATCGCCTCGCTTTTGGACAACTCTGGGATTCCTCTTGAATTCCTTTCAGTTTCAGACGCTGCCATTGCATCTGCGCGAGATGCAGAACAAAGTATAACCTCGATCAATCTTTTCGTCAACTGTGGTTCCTCCAGCCGAACGAACCGAACGAATTGCCAAGAACTGCGATAGATACTGATGACCGAAAAAGGGATTCCATTCACTCACAAATTGGGGCCTGCACAGCTGAATTGTCCAATCTCACAATCGCAGTGTCCAAGGGAATGAAAGGTCAACCGGATAGAGAAACGAGACATCATCCAGAGTTGTAAATTGGCGACCAGTATTAGAATGCCAGCGAAGACCTTCACCTCTAGAGACCCATTACATAGTTCGATCAAGCCGAAAGTGTTCCCAGTTTAAAGCACGGGAGAGAATGCGGGACCCAGGAGGATGACTTTCGGGCTCGAACCTCTCCCAAGCTATTTGACGAAGAAGCAGGAGGGAGGGCATCGCCAATTCCGCTGAAAGTCTGCGTTGTCGGAAGTGGGTGTCTTCCAAATAACTCAAACGAGACGATGAACGCGGTCGGTCATTCAGAATGCAATATGAACCCTTTGCACTATGAGGATTATGAATTAGCAAGATAGATTAAGAAGTCTTCAGCTACTCACAGCTCACTGACAACCTGTAAATCCACAATCAGTTCACTAAACGGAATGTGGCGCCGAGACTCGAAATTGCCGGAAGAGAGGGAAGATCTGGATTGCACGGATTGAACATTGAATATTGACATGATATCAACAACCCCCGTCCGTACCTAAAATATAAACAATGGAGCAGATAGATGCAGAGAAATGAAGCGTATTTAGTAGTGGGCTATAAGAATAATGTCTCAGGGATTGCTCGTGCGTGAGGAACAACGGGGATAGTCTCAAAGGAAGGACGCGAAGGTGTAGGGGTGCATACAGAGACTGAGATCTGATGATTAAAGGAGATGGTCAGAAAACATTCCCGCCAGACTCAGGGACTCACTCTGACCGACACCTCATGGACGAGCACCAAGAGAAAACGTTGACGGCAAAATCGAGTCCGGCGATGGGGGCGTGAGCGAAGACGAAGGTGTGACAAATACTGTGGTCGTTCCTCTTGGCGGTTGTGACACACTAGAAGGTACATCCCCTTGTGAGGACACTGGGGAGCCTGCGCCGCCAATCGTGTCAACAGATTTGAGAGCTGGGACTAATTTCGTATCCTTCTTGTTCGCCAACGAGCCTCCAACGGCCCCGCCAATGATAGCCGCCAGAAGGACGATAGCGACGATGACGAGTATGATGATGCCCCTTTTTGTGCGGTAGAAGGGTGTTTTTTCTGTGGACTGGGAGTGTTTGGTGCGGATGACTTCTGTGTCTTGCGGGGCATCTGCGAAGGACTTGCGGTTGGGGACGTATGTGTGTCTCGAGAGTGATTTGTGTCGACTTGATTCGGGATCATCTCGTCTGGACGGCTGAGACTTGTCTTCTAATAGGTCAGTAGCATACCCTGACTGGGAAGAGAAGTTGTGAACACGTTGAAGTGAGTTCTGAGAATTCCTCACCTGCACCATGCCCTTTGTCGGCGCAGGGGCAGTCGACAGCAGATTCGCATCGTATTCTGGGTGATCGTCCGACGACGGCATTGTTTAGCCCAGTGCTTACGTTGTTGTTTAAGAGCCACGAGCCGAGGTCTGGGCCGCGAACAGCCTTTGCTGTCGTTTGCGGGCAGGTGACAACTGATACTTCTCATGAAGTCCAAATCATGAATTGGCCCATCGAAACCCCAAATAGCATATACATACTCTGTGCGCGTGTCCGTATAAGAAAAAAAAAACATATTTATAGCAACATTACGAGATCCAACAGGAAGTGGGAGGGAATGACCAATTCGGTGGTATGAACGAAGATTATGTAGGGATGGGGCTACGTGCGTTCCTTGCTCGTGGGGAAGTAAGGCCACACAAGACGATTTTTAAAAGGTAAAAAGAAACGCAAAAGAGCTATATGTAGTCAGATGAGCAGATAGACAGAAAACCCCAATAACCACTCTGAACGACACCTCACGGACGAATACCAAGAGAAAACGTTGACGGCAAAATCGAGTCCCCCGATGGGGGCGTGAGCGAAGACGAAGGTGTGACAAATACTGTGGTCGTTCCTCTTGTCGGTTGTGACACACTAGAAGGATCCAGGACATCCCCTTGTGAGGACGCTGGGGAGCCTGCGCCGCCAATAGTGTCAACAGATTTGGGAGATGGGACTAATTTCGTATCCTTCTTGCCCCCCAACGCGCCTCCAACCGCCCCGCCAATGATAGCCGCCAAAAGGACGATAGCGATGATGAGGAGTATGATAATGCCTCGTCTGGTGCGGTAGAAAGGAATAGGTTTTGTGGGTGTAAATCTATTGTTGACGGCTTGGTATTCCGCTGTGGATTTGCCGCCGTTGGGGACGGGTTCGCGTCTCGAGGAAAGTGATTTGTGACGGTTTGATTCGAGATCGGTTCGCCTGGATGGCTTATCTACCAGGAGGTCCGTAGCATATCCCGACTGAAATCAGGAGAGCAAGAATAGCAGAGAACAGAAGGATGAACAAAAATAACAAGTAAGGATTCTGGGAAAATCCTCACCTGCACCATGCCCTTTGTCGGAGCAGGAGCGGACGCTAACAGATCCTCATCGTAGCCGTGATGACCGTTTGACGAGGCCATTTCTCAGTCCTGCCTGTGCAGGGACGTTGTGGGTGCAGAAAGAGGAAGAAAAACTTCTGCCCTTTGCGTTGCCGTTGTCGTTGGAGGAACGGACAACTGAAACGATTCGGGGTCCTTTGATGGTCAACGGGACAGCCTCTTGCGGGCACGTGTTCAGTTGATGGCCGTACGGCATCGAAGTTGTACTTTTCTATAAATCATGTGGTGACCACATATACAGATTTGCCTAATTCGAGATGATAACCAGCTTGAGGCTTGTGCAAATTATCCTTATCTTCTATTAGGTATGCAATCGATTCCCTTTTCCCACCAGCACAAAAGTCTCCCAACCGATCGAACGAGAGGACCTTCATCTCCAAAAAAACATTATTAAAGCAAGTAATATGTTCTGCTGTACTACCTATAAAGGATGGAGTATCATGGATAAATAGATAGCGAGATAACAAGAAGGAACGACTCATGAGGGAAGGCTGAAGGGATTCAAGGGAATGAGAACAGGACTTTCGTCAACGCAAAAACACAACAACGAAAGCTTAGAAGATTAGACAATGTTCCTCTAGGACAATAACTCAGACGTAGAAACGGCAAGAGACACAGATGATTTGGGAATACCCTCCAGCGCTATGGAGTACCAATCACGGAAAAATAGTTATACTCACGACTCGATGTAGGCAGAACAGTTACGAACGCCCGTTCCTCACCACTCCAATTACTCCGAATGCGATAGCTGCCAGAATTACGATAATGGCGATGATGATAATGCAAACACCTCTTCGGGTGCGGTGGAAGGGTTTCTTTTCTGCAGATGGGGAGGGTTTGGAGGGTATATAGGTGGTACTGGAGACAAAATTGCCGACTGTTGCATCGGGGGTGTACGAGTTGGGTTGGTAGGACTCTGGTCTGGGTTGTGTAGCTTGATACTGTATCGGGTTCGTATGGTTTCCTGACATAAAATAAGAAAGTTAAAAGTGGGGAAATGGTACAACATGCCATATAGCGGTGCAGGGGCCATTGCCAGTAGATTCAGATCATATTCTACATCATTTGTTGGCATTTTCGCCAACTAATCTGGATCTTGTGCCAGTCTCAATGTCGTTGGATGATTTATGAAAGAATGGCACCTGACCTTTGCTTCGCCCTTGACACCGTTGGAAGAGCAGAACGAGTAGCCAAGGATTGGAATGCTGGCAGACCCAGGTAATATGCCTACATTGTGTTGAATGCGGGCACGTGAAGGAGCAATCGGGATTCAGCAGGCTCGGTATATAACAGCAGAGTGGATCTCTTTGAAGATACAAACCAATTCAACATAAGATCTGCATTGCCTCGACAAGTGTCTAATAGACATCCTGCCTAACGAGAGGACCTGGAGTATCATGAATAAACAGATAGACTGGAAATATTTTGATAGCGAGATAGCAAGGAGGAACGATCCGGTATGACTCATGATGGAAGGCCAACAAATCTGGAGTAAGAAGCGAATGAAAGCAAGAATATTGTCAATGTATAAACCCAGCTAATAAAAACCAAAGCTGGGGAAGATTAGACAACGTTCCTGCCAAACACAAGGACAATGACTCACAGACGTAGAAACGGCAAGAGACACATATGATTTGGGAATACCCTCCACCGCTATGGAGTACCAGCAGTCACATATAACTCGCCGACGAAAAAATCGTTATACCCACGACTCGATGTAGGCAGAACAGTTACGGTCTTATATTCAGACTATATGTAGTCGGACTCGGATAAGACACAATCAGTGTACTGGTATCGGAATTGGTTGAACTTTGTTGCAGAATTGGTTGATCGGGTTTCTTCGCGAGCGATCCTCCGACTGCTCCTCCAATGATAGCTGCCAGAATTACGACAATGGCGATGATGATAATGCAAACACCTCTTCGGGTGCGGTGGAAGGGTTTCTTTTCTGCAGATGGGGAGGGTTTGGAGGGTATATAGGTGGTACTGGAGACAAGTAAGTTGGGTTCCACGCTGCCGACTGTTGCATCGGGGGTGTGCGAGTTGAATTTGGGTTGGTAGGGTTCTGGTCTGGGCTGTGTAGCTTGGTACTGTATCGGGTTCGTATGGTTTCCTGACATAAAATAAGAAAGTTAAAAGTGGGGAAATGGTACGACATGCCATATGGCGGTGCAGGGGCCATTGCCAGTAGATTCAAATCATATTCTACATCATTCGTTGGCATAATTGCTGACTGATCTTGATCCTGTCTGTGCCAGTCTCAATGTCGTCGGGTGTTTTACAAAAGAATGGCACCTGACCTTTGCTTCGCCTTTCACTCTTTTGGAGGAGCAGAACGAGTATCGGAATGTCGGCAGGTATGCCTACCACATCGTGTTGAATGCGGGCACGTGAAGGAGCTAATCGATCCAATCGGGATTCAGCAGGCTCGGTATATGACAGCAGACTGGATCATTGAAGAATACAAATCAATTCAACAAAGATCTGCAGTGCCGAGAAGACATTAGACTGTCTAATAGACATCCTGCCGGACAAGGGGACCTGGAGTATCATGAATAAATAGATAGTCTGGAAATATTTTGATAGCGAGATAGCAAAGAGGAACGATCCGGCATGACTCATGGAAGGCCAACAAATCTGTAGTAAGAAGGGAATGAAAGCAAGAATATCGTCAACGTAAAAACCCAACTAAAAAAAACGAAAGCTGGGGAAGATTAGACAACGTTCCTGCCAAACACAAGGACAATGACTCACAGACGTAGAAACGGCACGCAGGAAGTCCAAATTACACAAGAAACACAGTTACGTGACTGATTTTGGAATATCCTCTTGATTGTCGGAGTGCTATGGAGGACTGGCCGCCAACGGAGGAACAGTTATAGTTCACGTGGAACGAATCGACTCGGATGCAGGCAGGACAGTTACAGTCGTCCTGGAACGAATCGACTCGGATGCAGGCAGAACAGTTACAGTCGTCGTGCGACGGCTATACGCAGTTTGATCTGAACCAGCATTGGAAGTCGAAACTTGAACAGATTTCTTGTTCCTTGCCGATCCTCCGACTGCCCCTCCGATGATAGCCGCCAGAATTACAATAATGGCGACGACGATAATGGTAACGCCTTTCGGGGTGAGGTAGAAGGGTTTCTTTTCTGCAGATGGGGAGGGTTTGGTGGTACTGGAGGCAAATTTGGGTTCCACGCTGCCGACTGCATCGGGGGAGTACGAGGGTCGGTAAGATTCAAGATCATCTCGTCTGGATTGCGCAGCTTGGTATTGTATCGGGTTCGTACGGTTCCCTGACATAAAATAAGAATGTTAACAGTGGGAAAATAGAACGACATGCCATTTGGTGGTGCAGGGGCCATCGCCAGTAGATTCAGATCATACCCTACATCATTCGTTGGCATTATTGCCAACTGATCGTGATCTTGCCTGTGCCAGTCTCAATGTCGGGTGATTTATGAAAGGATGGAGCCTGACCTTTGCTTCGCCTTTAACTCTGTTTGAGGAGCAGAACGAGTAGCCAAGGATCCGTTGAATGCGGGCACGTGAAAGAGCTAATCGATCCAATCGGGATAGGCTTGGTGTATGACAGCGGCAGAGTGATGAACGGAAGAAGATTGAGAAGGATGTAATTCACCCTGCTGATTCTCTTTGGATTCTCTCCTGCAATACTTTCACTCTGATTCGGATTCGAGATCCGTACATCCCCCTTCCTGACCAAGAGTTGTTGCTATCGGTGACGTTTAGCGCAGTAAGAATGGGCAAGGATAAGTCTGTTGCAACGTAACAGAAGTAGGAGTGGAGGTATTGGTGCACTGCCTGACCAATGAGGACAGTGAGGACAGTTGATAGGTGGCAGATGTAGTTAAAGATGTGTTCGCAATCCAGCATGCTGAGTTCTGAGGGGGGTTGACCACCGCGGATGACAGAGGGTGACTAGATCCACAACTTGAGAGATACGACTCGGAATTAGACACTTGTCTTCCTGACTGACTATTTTCCTTGGTTGATAAATGCAAGTACGTACGAGAAACCTGAATAATGAGGTAAATTTGGCAAGTTTACTTAAGAATTGGCCAGGGTTACATCCAGAAAAGAACGGCAGGCATCGAAAATATGAACCAACCGTGATTTCGAGGAGCTTCCGCCACTTATTCCCTTTGTAGCATTTCAAAGCTGACCGAGGACGTCTTTTCCAACCGGGGCCCACAACCTACATGACGACCTCCGAGTCAGAACTCAATGAGAACCACCAGCTATTGTCAACGATGAATAGTCGCCATTTATTCTGTGCAGCGATTTCGATGGTGGAAGTTGGAGCAGAAATCACGGTCCGTAGTTGGTCCGGAGTTGCATAGTCCCTGTCAAAGGCAGTTCAGTGTCAATATTGAATATACCTTGAATACCCCCATCCACTCAACCTGCTAGTCTTATCGCTTCCGAGTCCATCCCGAAATTTCAGTTGATAGAGTACTATGTAGTAATCAGTATTCTGTGAATGAGATGTATTTCGAGCACAAGTTCCTGTCCTCCACTTGATGCAACTGCATACAAGAAGATCATGTCAAATTTCGTTTTTTGACCCAGTCATGTTCTCTGACACTATTCAAAGCAACCTACCAAGTCCTGGGGCCTGGAACAAGCTCGCCCTGCCAAAAAGTAGCAACGAGTCGTTTGGTCATTTCATTGGAGGGCAAACAGAGTCAAATCACCTCTTAACAGCAATCAACATGCACTCTGGGTCGATCGGGTTTTGTATTGTCGACCATGGCTAGCCCTAGGCCTCATCCAGTGCCACTCAACTTCGTCGTCGTAGGCGGCAGCGTTGCAGGTCCGTATTCGCCATCCTAGGTTCACAAACGCTGATTCACTCCTTATAGGTTTGGCCTCGGCGTATGCGCTCAAAAAAGCTGGTCATAATGTCTCTCTCATCGACGCTTCTGACGGAAAGCCGTCTGTAATGTCTATTTTAATTTAGTGCCCCGATCTCCTCGTTGATTTCCTTCTCAAAGATGACGACTGCCGTTCTGTAAGCCTTCTATCTGATTTCCAAATAAGACATCTGATTGTCGACGAGCAGATTATTACCAACCGCAACGAATATACTACAACAGTGGGGTCTAAACCATCTATTAGAAAATATTGCTGAATCAGCCGACCAGTGCGTAGACTTTTACTTTCTATCTGTTCACCACAATGAATCAAGAATAGTTTCCAATACCTCGACGGTGAAACTGGTCACGAACTTTCGAAGATTCCCACAAGTTTCCTCGAACCACTTAAAGCAGATGCGGCTGCCGAGTTTATAAGCCTTCCGGTATTCCAAAACCATATGCCCACTCTATTTCTAATTTCTTTTCTCAGGACAAGGAACTGCGAATGGCTTTATACGAGCTAGCCAAGAAAGAAGGCGTAGTGTTCCGCTTTAACACAAGAGTCGTGGATGTCGAACCTGGCTCCGGGATTGTTACCCTGGCCGATGGAAAACAACATCCCGCTGATCTCGTTGTCGCTTCTGATGGCTTCTATAGTTTCATTCGTAAATATGTCGTGGAGAGTGAAGATGAGGAAGCTGAAGAGACAAACGGAAGCAGGAAGATTGTTCTCGTTTCAGTCTCTCTCCCGCTGGAGAATTTATTAATTGATGAGACCCTCCAGCCTCTATTAAACCCTTCTTTGGTACGTTTTCTGATTGTTTTTCGTCCGGCTTTCTTGTTCATCAGTATACAGTGGACATTTTGGCTGGGTGATGGTTTCATTGGTCGAGGCAGCGTCGCGGTGGGCAAGCATTTTATCTCTATCCACCATTCTCGACTTGATGCAGTATCCTCAGGAACATGAGCAAATTTATTCACTGATACTCGAACTCGTTTATGATGGAGCTGTCGCACCGGAAGATAAACATTGGAGGGAGATTGGCCAGTCAGAATTGGGACGATTTGGAGTCGACTTTGACAAACTTGAGGAAAGGTATGGGACGATAGGCTACTATTGGAAAAACCAGCCCATTGACTCCTCTAGGTTACGGAAATTAATCACCTCCGTCGATCGGATGTTACTCAAGGTGTTTACGAACAAACGACCGACCGACAGCGTAGTGTGCCACCGCTCAAGATGCATCCTAGTAGGTGACGCGGCACATTCGCTTACAGTAGGTTATAAAACTCCTCTGAATTCCAGTTGAACCAACCCAAAAAACAAAGCCCGGAAATATGCACACAACCGGTCTCGACATGGAAGATGCTCAAATCTTGGGCAATCTCTTCTGCCGCATACAAGATCGAAACCAGATCGGCCGATTCATGACTGCGTATGATGACATTCGCCAGCCCAGAACTTCATCTCTCTTCAAATTCGTAGAAAAACGCCGGGCGGCGTATATGGCTCCTAAAGGGCCCCTTCGCGATTTGCGAGACTCGATATTTTCCAAGATGGGTGACCCTTCGGAGGCAGAGGGTGAAGATCTTTATGAGGGTATGTCGTTTGCTACGCAATATGCAAACGATATGGTGGAAGACTGGTGGAGTAAATATGGTGCGTCACTCGTGAAGGTACCCGAGCGGAGGTATTCTGTCCTGTCTAATGTGGAAATTTCGGTTGCGAAGAAAACACAGTCAGAATGTCCTTGTCCTTCACCTTCAATCTCATCGTAAATTATGGCTTGTTGTGTACAAAACCCTATTACAAGTCTTTCGTTGCTATCGATTCAAATCTATCGGGTCATCTCATCGTGACAGTAGTCTCTTCAACCGTCCTCGGGAATCATTAAGACTTGGCACCTTGCCTCACACTCCCATCCGCACCTGTCAGTCTTATTGCTTCATACTTTGGCGCTCGCGATTCTTACCTAGATATTATGGTCACATTGTGTGCATCGACAGTTTCTGGCAAACATATTGGCATCCTTGCCACCTACCTCAGGCTCTCGCGTAACCAACCTCGAACAACCCTCTTCCAAAGCATGTTCAACAACACCAATAATATCGAGATCCATGGCGGTGCATTCACGATGGAAAACGACATAGTGAGAACAGTTCCTAACTTGTGATCTTCTCTGATCGGTTGAACAGAGAGAGGACCTGGAACAGTTGCGCCCCTCCCGCAAGGCCGACTGCAGATTTGTTCTTGGAGAGCAGCCGTGTCAACTGATGCAAAGCCGAGTGTGCACACAGATTCAAGGTATGGTCGTCTCTTGTTCATAATGTTGACAAATTTCACCTTACTGTTTATCATAGAGAGTTTCCTTGGTATCTGAATTGGGAAAACTGGACCATCTGATCCCGCAAACACCGTCTTATATGGGTGCACAAGTAGCTGAACCAACTACAATCCTCGTCATGTCCCGCCATGGTTTTGGCTGTCACGGTTGACTTACGGTCCATGATAGGTTCGAAATGGATTGGTTGTTATACACCTTAATTACTAGGACCCATATGCGAGTGTTACCTTACAAATGTAAATCGCCATATTCCAACTTGAAGTATCATTGTTCGCTGTCAGGTGTTTAAAAAATTCCTATTTACATAAGAGGACAGGAACAGTTTGCAATTGGGCCTGCTAAACGCTATTGATATTATTTGCGGAATCCTAAATTAATTTATAATTAAGTTTTTTAAGACTTGTGTGACGATGCTCATTCCTGTCCGTCCCATCTGTATCCCACAAACACATTAGCCCACCACCGGATCTCAGAGCCTGTTCCACTGCCACCACCAATAGCAGCGCCATTGTCATCCCGACAGATCTGCCTATCGTCCTCTACAGCGTCGATCATTTCCGCCACTAATCCAACGGGTAAATCCTCTTCCAAAGCGGTAATCTGCATAGTCGTTTTTGGGCCTGTCGTTAGGTGGCTTACAAGACGTGAAGAGAAGATGGTATGAGCATATCGAGGTGTGTGAAGGACTTGTAGGCCGGATGGGAAGGAACGATGCTGTATTGGTGGGTCGGTATACGTGGGGAGGAGGGGTATTACTTGGAGGAATGTCGAAGGCGGGATAAGGGCTTTTAGAGATGTAAACGTTCTGGTCTTCACGAAAAAAAATGGGACTACATACCGACCCCTCTCACTCTATTCCACCCGCCCCAAACCTCGTCAAGAGCAATGATTCCTCTGTTCTTCATAATCCCACCTGAACCTGAAGTCGGATTCCAAGATCCCAGCAACAACAGACCTAGTTCCCTCGCCAACTCTTCCAGCCATCTCCTCTCGTCCTTCATCATATCCATCGTCACGGGGGCATTAGACATTTGCAACCCGAGCTGAGAAAGCGAAGATCGGATAAACGTTGCTTCTTCTGGTTCTTCGGAGCGATAAGGGGACCATGATAAGTGACTATTCGAATTGGATGCGGTCACTGCCGTTAGCTTTTCATTTAGCTCTGCGGCCAGCTTTACCATGTCTCTTGCTTTAAACATCAGGGCTTCCATATCTTGGAAAGCGGAGTTCATAGTGTGTTCTCTTGCTTGTGTGGTGGATTCTACTGTTCGAAGAATACTAGCTGGAGAGATCGGTTAAATTCGTGCTGGTGCATGGAGTTATGAATTGGCTCACAAATTCCAGGTGCTGTCGAGCTGTCCACGCCCCGGCTACTCGACGGTTTAGTTGTAGGAAG
>Ga0307517_10008987_pt1 | contig 14246 bp, 7 predicted proteins | sample 23_EM_MG_FD_194515 | JGI IMG/M metagenome (GOLD analysis project Ga0307517, IMG submission 194515) | Populus trichocarpa ectomycorrhiza microbial communities from riparian zone in the Pacific Northwest, United States - 23_EM | ecosystem: Host-associated > Plants > Roots > Unclassified | place... | reverse complement strand
CTATTCCAGCACCAACAAACAGGTAAGTAGTTATATAATTGTAAAAAACAGAAACACATACTCAATTTTACAGCACCTTCTCTTTTTTGTTCTCGGACAAGTTTTCAGAATCTCCTTGTTCTTATGCCTCCAAACCAACATAGATCTGCACATAAATTCATCAACAATAAATATGCAATTATGAGAAACAATTGAACAAACAAGCAACCATTTATGGTAGTGGAGTTGAAATAAGCTCTACAAGGCTGCTTGATACCTCCCAGTAAAAAAGTTGCAGAATCGTTATACAGTCCAACATTGAAAAGGTTGAAGGAAGCAGTGTACATTAAAGAAAAACTTGTTATTGACGAGTTGAATACTTGATGAAATTTTTTATCCTAACTCACTTTAGATTTTATATAAACTTCATATCAAACTCAGCGTTGGCCTAGGATTGATAGTATTATTTAGCATAAACTACATATTTAAGTAAACCTTCGATGATAGTTGAAGGCGCACAACCCAGGGAGCAATAAATATTTCTTCCCTAGATCCCGGGAACCATAAAAGACTACCTAAAAGGCAAAAATTATTGTCACCAAATTGATTCTTATTTCGGAACCTACAACACAAGGAGATGTCAGATCATGTATTAATTTTGAAGAAGTTCAGAAGATAGAAAAAATTATTCACTGTGAAAGCAACAACAAAAATGAGAAAAAAAATCTTTTTCAATAGATCTATAAGATCAAAAACATGGAAACGCGTATCGAGTAAAAAAAAGGAAGGGAAATTAGTTTTGATAGTAGAGGACAGAAGATGGTCGAAGGAGACAGATCTTGAATTTTGTTTTAGAGAGATGAGATGAATCTGACCAACTAACAAACTACTTTACTGTTAGTAGTTTTGCTCTGATTTTTTAGAGGAGTCGGGGAGGAACTAGGAAGTTTGATTTTCCTCCAACGACTTTTTTTTCTCTTCAACTTGTGATTTGTTGTCGGTGGATAATGGAAGAAAAACTGAGGTTGAGCTGCTGGCAAAGCATAATTTTTGTGCTTTTAATAAACATCATGTTCAAACACAATTTATAATGGGTCCTACCAAAACAAAAAAAAGTTTCAATTTAACCAAACATTAATATTTATGGCTGACCCTCAACCTCACACACAACCACAATGCCAAAAAGCTTCGTGGTCATCCAAACCTAAATATCTAAACTCCGAGGAACATTGTAACGTCTATCTCCTGCTCTTTTACTGTGTACTTTTAGAATATGAGAGATCATGGCACGAGGTGCTTTTCTCGATTTTCAATCGCAAACCTTTATCATTTTCTTCTTTTGAAAGCATCATAGATATCATAGAACGAGAACTATCTTCTCTCATTGATTTCTTGTTCCTTTCATGGCTAACAAGTGACAAGGGCTAGGATTCCAACAACGGGGACATTTGAGTTCGAGAAGCATGTAGTGGGACTAGATATCACAACCTTTGCATCCACTCACTGGCATCTTTTTCGCACTCTGCTAGGAGAAGTCCCAACAATTAGGCCGAGCTAGGGTTTCGGTGAAAATAGGCGAGGCTAAGAATGCTAGTCATTATCTGCATAAATTGAAGAAAAATAGGATCATAGGAGGCAGAAACATGATTGCCCTTTTAGATTGTATCGAGTGCTTCCAGTGTGCGATTGACGATCTTCACAAATCACTTGGTATACTCAGAAAGTTTGACGCAATAAAATTTGATACACAGATGGAGGACCCAACTATATGGTTGAGTGTTGCACTCACAGATGAAGACACCTGCTAGGATGGTTTTGAAGATCAAGATAGCAAACAAGTTAAAAAGCTTCAAAATCAGGTTTCAAGAGTCACATCACCAGTAATGCACAAGCTTTTATTAACAAACTAGCAACCATTGGTTTGGGAAGCCTAAATGGTCCGTAGTTATGTCATATCAAATGGGGATTCAGTCATAAATCAGAATATAAATGGAATAATCTAGCCTATTAAAGGTAAAATATCTCCCCCCATATCCATGTTTGTTTGGTTGTCATAGCCCATAGAAGAAGGAAGAAAATAGGTTCCAGAATAAGAGATTGTAATCCTTAAAAACTGATGTATATTATTTTTTATTGTGTGTGTGTGTGTATAATTTTAATAAGCTTTGTAAAATAGATCCTAATATAATAAATAAGTATTGATAATATAAAGATAATTAGACTAGAGCTATAGTTAATCATAATTCTTCAATACCCCGTCATAATTTGAATTGGGAGAAAACATTACATTCAACTTGGATTGAAGAAATGTAAACCACGATGATGAGAAATGTGTTAGCGAATACATCTGCAACTTGATCAAAGAAAGCAATAAATTAAACTTGGATTCTTTGCGAGCAACCAAGTTCACAAATGAAGTGAAAATCAATCTCCATATGTTTCATGCGAGTATGAGAATTGGATTTACAATCAAATAAATGGCTTTTAAATTGTCACCCTAAGGGGAAAAAAAGAAGGAGGAGATGTACCTAAAATACCTAGTTCATAAAGTAAAGACTTGACACATTGTAGTTCGATAGCAATATTAGCAATAGCTTTCTATTTGATCTTTATTGAAGAACAAGGTCCACAATACATTGTTTCCTTGATTTTCAACGAATCAAGTTACGACTACAAAAAATAGCATAATCAGTCGTGGACTTTCGTTCATCAATATTACAAGCCCAATCAAGATCATTAAACTCAAGGAGAGAGATCACTATGATGAGTCAAGTGCAACATTTAGGATAAAGTATCATGTAGATAGCATAAGATGTGATTAATTACCAACCAATATAAAATAATAGAAGAATGTATGAATTACCATACCTTGTTAACCACAAAACAAATATTGGGTCATATGAATGTGAAATACTAAAGAGCTTCCACTACCTCTTTAAATTATGTAGGATTCATATGAGGAGTGCTAGTTGACTTGGACAACGAACAACTTACAATAATAGGAATAACAAAACAAATATTAGGTCATGGGAACATGAAATACTAAAGAGCACCCTGTAACGGACCCGACTATACGATTTGATCAACGCTAAAAGATCCCAACATATGATCTTAATTTGAGGCCAAAACGGACAATATCTTACTAGTGGGGTGGGGTGTTACACCTACTAACAATTTAAATTGTGTAGGACCCGATGAGAAGTGTTAGTTAACTTGGACAATGGATAACTTACAACAATAGAAGTAGCAATAAACTAAAACATGTCAACCTTTTGAAGAAGATTAGAAATGTATCGTTGTTGTGAAAAAAGCAAACATATATAGCATAAGAAACTTTAATACCAAAAAAGTAATAAGATGTGTAATGAGATGTTGAAGGAACGATAGTTATCACCGGTCAATAAAATATCACCAACATATATATATATATAGCTTTAGTAGAACGAAGAATGAACAAGGAAGTATCAACATTAGAGATGTGAAGTCCTAAAGAAACCAAGAAATGACTAAGTTGATCAAATAGATTACCGGTTTTAGACCATAAAAGGAACATTTGAGTTTGTTATCATAGTTTGGGAACTATGGATCAACGAAGCTAAAAGGTTAATTCATAAACATATCTATATCAAGAAATACATTAAGAAAATCATTATACACATCAAGTTTATATACCCACCAGCCATGAGTAATACCAATACAAAGCACTATTTGAATAGTGCAAGGCTTCATAATTGGACTAAATCTCTTCTAAAAATCAACCATTTCTTACTAATGATAGCCTTTGACTAACAATTATGTTTTGTAACGCTTAAGATTCTTATCTATCATGTGTTTAATCTTTGACATCCATTTATAACCTACCATATTCATGGTCAAATCATATGGTATTAGAGATCAAATATCATTAGAGGCTAAGGCGAGAATTTCAATAGTCATATCTAGGGGTGTTCATTTTCGGTTCGGTTCGGTTTTTATCAAAAAAAGTAACCAAACCGAATTATTTTTTTAAAAAAAAACCTGAAACCGAATCGAAACCGGTTCAAACCGACCGGTTTCGGTTTGGTTTTTTAAAACAAAAACCGGTTCAAACTGGTTTGGCTCGGTTTGGCTCGGTTTTTTTCGGTTCGGATTCGGTTCGGTTCGGTTCAGTTTGGTTTTTTCAATTCCAGACCTAAAAAACCGAAACCGAACCGGTCGGTTTTTTCAAAATTTTAATCGGTTTAATCGGTTTTTTTTCACAGTTCGGTTTTTTCGGTTATTTTTTTTCCGGTTTTCTCGGTTTAATCGGTTTTTTGGTTTTTTTGAACACCCCTAGTCATATCAAGTTGCCACTTAAGATATCTTTTAACCTCAATAAAATATGGTTAAAGTATAAATTAAGAAGAATATGCTAATAGTACTTTATGAGGCCAAGTGGGACAAGGTCGCAAGACCATATTATGTTGATTTTTGATATTAAAAGAAAGAGACAATGTAGTAGTTGGGCTAAGATCAATAAAAAGATTTATGATAGGAGTGGTAGATAATAACGGGGAAGATATAGGTGAGCGACTTACAACATGATGAAATGATAATAAGAGGGTGTGAGAGACTAAAAGGAAAAGAAAGGTTACTTAAAACAAGTTGGTATTTATTGTGAAATAAGCAGAGACAATACAAATTAAGAAGGAAGATTGGAGAATAGTTTATAGTGGTAGGGTGACCTATTTAGTATATGTGGAGGTTAACTTCGAATAAGATTAAGAGAAGAAATATTATTTGGACTAGAAAAATTAAAAAATAAGTAAGATTGAATGGTCATATATTGATAATCGATATGAGGTGAACTATAACCTAAGAAGACATATGATAAGGAAATAAATATCATTTTGTAATGATAGTATGGTTAGAGATAGAGAAAACACAAGTAACTAAAAACTTTAAGTAAATTATAGTTAAGACAAAACTAAAATAACATTGAAAAAAGATATTTGAAATGTAAAATTAGAGTTGGTATGCAATTAATAAAGTAAATGGTAAGGATGCTTGTGAAAGTAGTGTAAGTCATGTTACAATGTGTTGATGATGATGTTTAAGGGTTTTTAAAAAACAATTAGCCAATTGATTAAACTAAGAAAACCAAAAAAATTAAACAAAAAAACCAAATCAAGAGAAAAATTGAAGAAATCGATTAAAAAAACAGAAAAATCAATCGATCTAGTTTGATTTCAGTTTTAGAAGGCTAAAACCAATTGAACCAGATCGAATTAGACCGATTCAATCATATTTAAATCATCTAAAAAAATGCCCTAAAACATTTTTTTCCTCTGATATGTGTTTTAGTCGCCCCTCTATCTCTCTCTCTTGTTCTGTCTTGTTCTAGTGTGATTAACAACTAACATAATCCTAAATCCTTTTTGAGTTTGAATCAAGTAAAAAACCTATAGAAAATGGGTCCGTAAGGCTTCAATATTCATCTGAATGTAAAAATTCAAGGGCTAAGTTTAAGAGAAATTGGACTATTGTACACCTGCTTGGGTAATCTTTGATTAAAATGATAAAATCCCATTATTGTTATTATTAATAATCTCAATTTATTGTTTTTTTTATTAGATTTTTTTTAATAGGAGAAGCATGTCGATAAGCTATAAGAACAAGACATCATGAAGGTTGTTGGAAGACAAGGAAACTATGAGAGGTCTATTGTTGCTTCCTCAACCTTATACTTTTAAACCTACTTCTAGTACTTAATTTGGGCACCCTTTATCTTTTAAAAGGTTTTCTTTATGTTTTTTATTTAAATGTTGTTATCTCTGATGGAGAGTTTTAATTGATTTGGTAATTGTATAATGATGTCATTGAGATTTACTATTTATTAGGCTGATTAGTTAATTAGTGATTTGCAGAAGGTTAATTTCTTTTTCTTACCCTGGATTTGCAAGAAATTGAATGAAGCATTGTCATTATTTGTTGTTATCCTGTTAATTTTTGTCTATTTTCTGTTAAATAATAGTTCAAGATTTGCTGATTTTAATTTTGAACAAAATATTATTCCATTTCATCTTATTTTTCTATTGCATAAATTATGTGAAAGTGAAACTTGGTTAGTTTTTTATCATATGATATTTTTATCAAGTTGATTTCAAATAGGAGAGGATAAATAATTTGTTAGACTATGTTAGTTTTTGGTTCGCCTACTTACAAAGCTTTTTGGAATTCGCAGTGAGCTTTTAAAAATAGAATTGACTTTAATCTTTTCATTAGCTGATTTAATAGTTCCTTTTCTTTCTCTCCCACTCTATGTTGTGTTTGATTGCTCATAAACAATTGAGTTTTTAAACATGAATTATATAAACGAAATCAAAACCTTAATTCCTGATTTATTTCAATTTATTCAATAGAATTGGGTCCTTGAAAATAGTCTAGAAATCATAGACAACTGTTTATATAATTTTCATAATAGGTTGTGTTAAGAAAAAAAAAGGTTTTTCTTTTATTAATGCTAGATTCATTTGGGTGGTTGTGATTTTTAGGATTTTTTTAGTATGTAAACTACCATTAATATTTATTGTTAATCATTAGCTAATTTATATTATTGTTTTTTATTATTATTTCAGATGGATAATAAGAAAAATCATACACCAAAGAAATCAAATCCTTCAAGTTTGGAGCCCAATCCTTCTTCTGTTCCAGTTAACACCTCTAGTACAAATAGTAATAATGAAGGTAACAATCATCCACCTTCTAAATCTAATAAAAGAAAAACTTCCCCATTTATGATCACTTTAATAAACTTGACGGTGATCCTAAAGCTTATAAGGTTGCATATATGTATTGTGGAAAACATTATGCTTGTCATACTATATTTAATGGGATAAGTAACATATGGAGTCATCTAGGTGTATGTAAAAAATCTTATTTTGTGATTCATCGGAAGCAAAAAAAAAAACTTTGGTTTTAGAACCTAAGCCTAAATAATGGGGGTGACAAGGGAGAAGAAGATGTGGTGAATTAAGGTAGGTAGTTATAATTATGATGAGTGCGGAAAGCCTTAGAAAAATAATTATACTTGATGAATTGCCTTTTAACTTTGTAAATAACAATGGATTTAAATCATTTTATCATTAATGCAACCTAGATTTGATGATCCTTCTTGTTTGATGATTTTGAGAGATTGTTTGAAGATTTATATAGATGAGAACGTAAAATTAAATAAAGCTCTTAAGGATCAACAAATATGTTTAACAACCAATTCTTGAACATCGATCTAAACTACTAATCATATATGTTTGATTACTCATTAGATTGATGATGGTTCAAACTTGAATAAAAGAATTCTAAATTTTTATCAAATTTCTAATCATAAAGTGAAACAATTGGCCAAACGATTGAGAGTTGTTTATTGAATGAGGAATTGATAACATTTAAATAGTTACAATAAGCAATGTAAGATCAAATAACGTAACTATCAAATATTTGAAGAGAGTAATAAATGGTTGGGCAAATAATATCTTGTCAAATGAATTCATGCATGTTAGATGTTGTTTATATATTGTTAATCTTATTGTAAGCTAGGATTGAAAGATATTGATTATTTAGCAATTAAGATTTGGAATGCGGTAAGGTTTGTTAGATCTTCTCTTTCTAGACAACTTGTATTTAACCAATATGTAGGGAGGTTAAAAATTAGGAGTAACAGTTTGCTTGGATGTTGAAACTAGATGGAACTCAATATATATGATGCTAAAAGTTGTTGAGAAGTTTGTGGTGGTTTTATAAGGTTAAAAGAAACTAATCATATGTATTTTAGTTCCTTTGAGGTTGATTTAAAGGGAAAACAAAAAAAACTTAGGTCCTTATGTTTTCAAATATTTGAAAAAGACTAGATCTTTTGTGAAGTTTTTGAAACTATTTTACATAGTTTCATCAAAATTTTCTAACTTGTTGTATGTGACATCTAATTATTTCTTCCATTAATTGATTTCCATGCAAAAAAACACATCTCAATTTTATAGAAGTGAAGATGGTTTTTTAGATGAAATGACCAAGAATATGATGATAAAGTATAAAAAAAATATTAGGGGGAGGGGGGGTCAAGATAAACAACACTTTTATTGTATGTGGTTGTTGTGTTAGATTCACATTTCAAATTAAAATATGTGAGATTTTTTTTGGGAGATTACATGAGCTTGAAAAGGATGAAATTTTTTACAATGAAGGTTGAATTATTTTGCTAAGGTTGTTTAAGTATTATATGAATGTTGACGAGTATGTTGAGGTTGTGCATAATGTTAGAACTAGTAGAAATGAACAAAGTATTAATGTTGATTCGACGGTGGTAGATGATATGTTAGATGACTTGACTTCTTAATTAAAAAATATTTAGAGAAGAAAGGAAGTGTAAAAAGAAAAAACAAGGTTGATAGGTATTTGGGTAATAGCTGTGAGGATCCTAATGATTCTAAATTAGATATTTTAGATTGGCTACAAAATACAATATTCTTTCTCAGGTGGAACAACATGAATTAGCTATCTTGGTATCCACAATTATTTCTGAAGCAGTCTTCAGCACTAACGGTTGTATATTAGATTCATTTTGAAGCTCTTTATCTCAATAAACAATTTAAGCACTTGTTTCTTGTTAAAATTGATTATGTATGGCACCAATTCCAATTAACATTATAACCTTCATAGATTATACTGAAAATTATGAGATGATTGATTCAGGTAATTTTTCTTACAAATTTAAATTTTAGATATTTTATAATATCTTTTATTTACTTATGTTTAATATAACATGTTTAATTTATGATTTTATAGAATTTTTAAAGTTTGAAAATATCAACTAATTATAAGTAGTATTAATAATGTTGGTGAAATGATGGAATATAATTATTTTGGATAATTGATTTACTTTGCCTTGTTAATTTCTTGTTAATTTTGCATTGTTAATTCTTTTACTAGTCAAACTCTAATATGTTGCTAATTTGCTAGTGTTTCTTTATAGCATTAACCTTGCGGGATCTTTTGACTTTTGTTGTTGTTGGATTTTCTTCTTCAAACTATCCTAGATGTTTTTGTTCAATTTTCTCTAATATGGATTTATTCATATTAGATTCGATAATATGTTGTTTGTTGCTAATGTATCCGCCAGTTTATTTCAACTTTTCTAGTGTGAACACCTTTGTTAATTTGAGGTGTCCAAATTTGATCATGCATCTTGTATACTACATTGATTTAGATGGGTAGGGAAAATTGGGTTCCTTTTAAATTGAGTTAATGCAAATATTGCATAACACAAATGTCTAATTGGTTAGGTTCTTGTTAAATTGAGGTTTCTATTAATTAGGTTGTGTATGTATATTTAAAAATATGCATTTCGTACCATTAAAAGCCTAATAGTCATAATTAGTAAACCATGTAGAACATGACATACTTTGTTTTCTCAATGTTAAACTCCACAAACTTGATCCTCCCCTAATCTTTAGAGATTCCAACATTTTTTTTTTTTTTTGCTAAGTTCCTTAAATAAAGAGCTTAATAATATAGTTGAATGGATATGTGTTAAATTCAGTTCTAATTTAATGGTTTTGTTAAAAAGCCTAATAAAAAAAAGTTTAATTTAAAAGCTTGCAAAAAAAATATAAACTCAACTAGAAATTATTAAAGCCTAATTTAATACAGACCCATTTAAAAATACAAAAAAGCCCATTTTTATTGGTATTAGGTTTCTCGATATTTATGCCAAAGAATCAACCTTGACTGAACCAAACCAGTTCAGTTTGAACTGGTTCTCGGTTTAGTCCGGGTCATATTCCCGAAAAATAATATATCTCGACTCGGTTGGATTTTTAAACCCAAACCAAATCGGATTGGATCGTGGACACCCTTAGCGTCATTAACAATGCCATTTCATTCATAAGTGTCATAGCAAGTGACACAATGAAGAATGACAAAATTATAAAAATATGTGAGAGGTTTTTAAGATTCACCACTTTAATCGGTTTACATGATTTTTATGAGTTGAAATTGATTCTCAACAAGTTTTTGAAACTGAATAAAAATGTCATTAATTTTAGATTTAATACGCATAGGGTAAAATCAAATGAATTTAATAAATGATTCATAAGAATAATAAAGTAATGGTACCCTTCAACTAAGAAAGTGAAGGAAGGTCTTAAGCATAATTAAATATTAAATCTATAAGAGTAGTGCTCACATGTAAAGATGTAAAGTTAATATATTAGATTTGCTATGGCAAGAAGTGCAACTAATTTCTTTTATAAAAAAATCATTAACATAAGAAAATATTTATTATAAACTAAATGATGTGACATACATGAATGAGGATGGCTAAGATGTTGATACTAAAGTTCAGGTGGCACATGAACAACATGAAAAACATAGAGATTAGGTATAGAAGATGCAACATGAAGGGTGTAAAGACCGTCTTTAACAATGTTGGAAAGAAAGATAGCCTTAGAAGTACAATCATTGATAAAATGAAAATGATCATGAAATTAAAAAAAAAAAACGCATTATTATGGATAGCAAATTGATGTAAAGAGAGCAATGATATGGTAATATCATAAACATGTAAAATAGAAGATAAATTTAAGGTGCGAGTAGGTGTGTGAATGTTAAAATCACCAATAAAAAATATCACGAGACTTTTACAGTCCTCCTCCTCAAAATGATCTGAACTACTATGTGACTCTAAATATGAAATGCCAGTAATATTCAGAGTAATATGATGAGTGACTCAAGTGTTCAAGTTCCAATTAGAAGAATCAAAACCAGTAAAAACAAATACCATGATCTATTAAAACTAATAAGTTCACTGACCTAATAGATTGTAAGTTTTGCCCACTTCCAGATTGAGAATTATTTTTGTTTCTATTATTGGTCTATAGAGGGCAGAAAGTAGTCGAGTGATTCTAATTGCCACATAGTTGACACCATGAGTAAGGTTGCAAGATGGACTAATTTTTAGGTTACATAGAGCTAAAATTATGATAGAAATTATAGGTTGGACCACAACAATGTTATCAATGACCTCGCCTATGATAGTTAAACGTCCAACAATCATTAGAGATATTATTACTAGAGTATTAACCTCGACCTTATTGGGGTACAAGATGCAAAAAAAAAAAAATGAGATGTTTGTTGGAAGGTTTTGATATCATTATGTTGGCGAATGGAAAGGTGCTAAAAAGTTTTCATGTAGATAAAACTCATGACTTAATAGTAAAGAATTCAATTCAATAAAAGATATTGATTTTTTCTAAGCCATAAAAGTAGTTACAAGGTCCTTACATTTGATGTTTTAGGATTAAAGTGTAAATACCTAAAATTAAAGGGATGAAAAATGAAGAATCTAAATATTTTAGGGATAAAATTGAAATTTTAAAAAAACTTAAAGGATCAAAATAAAAATTTATGGATTTTATTGTTAATGCATAGTGCAACCCACGATAACACTACAATAAAAGTAGCAGTTGTTGTAGTTCGTAGTATTAGTTAGTTTCTCACGCGTTGTCGCTAAGAATGTTATGATAAAGTTATTAAACCTAGCTTGTCTTGAATGGTGGTGACTCGCTGACCCGATTCATAGCCTCAGATGGGTTTCAAATTAAACTAGATAGGGGTCGGCCTATTATGACTTGGTTGACCTAGCTAGTCCACCAATGACTCAGTCGAATTAATCAAATTTTGGTTTAACTTTTTTTCATTTGAATTTGCTTTCCAAACCATGTTGTCTAAATGTTGTTTTTAATATTGATTAAACATTGTTTTTTATTAACCCGAATTAACTCGTCTAACCTGTAACCCAATTCAGAGGCCCGATCGAGTTTAATAACTTTTCTTTTAGGAATCTATTTCTTATTTAATCATACAATAATAAAAGTAGATATTTACAAGAAAGACAACGAATAAAATTATAGAAGGGAAATGTTATTTTCTTTGTCAATTTTTTTTCTGATTAATATTTTTTCGACAACAAAAATAATTTTTTATTAGCATCAGAATTCAATGAATAAAAAAATAGAAAACAATATTTGTAAAAACTATATTAATTTAAACTAAAAAGTTTAAATATATTTTCAATCAAAAACCTAATATTTTTATTCAATCATTTCTTTTTTACTTTGCCAAAAAAAATGTTTTTTTACGAGAAATTGTTTTTCTAGCAAAATATTATTATGATTGTGAAAGCAAGTTTCAATTAAGAAATTAAAAAAGTATTAGCTATTCAATTTGACACACCTATATTAAGAAATTTAAACTCAATAAATTTGAGATAATCATATAAAAATAAAAAAAATAATATATATATATATATATATATATAATTTAAAATACTAATGAGCAAATTATTGTATAAAATCTGCATATTAGACAAACACATAAATTTATTCATAAAGAAATTGATACTGTCATCATAAGAAAAAAGCACTAATCTTCTATAATATAATGGAATAATTGGGTAATCACATAAATATTATTGTAATAAATTATTTTTAAATTATTTTTTTTGTTAAAAAGTTTCTTAAAAAAGGAATCTAGAAAAAGGTCAATCATGCACGGGCGTAGCCTCCCAGCCCATGCATGTTTAGCCTAAGAAAAATAGAACAAGTGCAAGGGCCTAGAAGGCCAGACCCATTTGCCTAGAAAGCTAAACCTTTTTTTTTAATGGGCTAATAACACATTGTCCGCCCATTCTTTTTAAAAAATAAAAAACATAGTAAGCGACGCATCCTTTACTATTTGCCTAGATACCTATCAAAGGCCACCTTAGAGACTAAAAAGTTAAGCCCCAGTTCTAGGACTCCAAAAACTCATTGCCAACCATTATTCATATGAAACACCAAAACAATACTCTAAAGACCATAATAAACTTATTTTCAACTCCAAAATAACATTAAAGTTTTCTAAAAATTCAAAATTAAACCAAACCCAACAAAAATTTTCAAGCTCATATCTACTCTTTTTTTCTGATGATATGAATGGTAAAAATTGCTTTAATGGAGCTCGCCTTGTCAATAGAAACTCATTAACACTAAGATCAGTCTTTTTGGTGGTCAAAATATAGTTGACTGGCAATATTTTCTCTTCTCTTATTTTCCAATGAGTCTCTCTCTTCTATTAAATTTCATGGACTAAAAATGAAAAACAAATGAAGTTTAGTAATGAAATATAAAACGCTAAAAAACCAATGACCAAGAAACCAAAAAACAAAAATCTCAAGAACCAAACTATAGTTTTCCACGCCCCATGAACAATAATAAAAAAAAAAAAAAAAAGGGAATGGTTATTTGTTTCTTTGTCAAATTTAGCCCTTATTGTTCCAATGTTTTAAATTGATAAAATTAAATTTTATTTTGTAAAATCAAGCATCAATTTAATATTGAGATACTTTTTTATATTGGGATTATACGATGTATCACGTGATCCATAAATTATGAGGTTTAAAACCATGTGAACATAACTTGAGAAGATGAAATTAAAAAAAAATAGTGACAAAAAAAAAGTTCAAGAACAAAAAAGAGGCTAAATTAGACACATTGTAGCGTTTAACATGGCACAAAAAAATAGGGGAGTGGTAAAACAAACTGTGAAAGAGGGTTTTGTTTTAGTTTATATTAATTCATTGGCCCGTGCTTCGCAGCGGGTCAATATAAAAAAAAATTTAAGAGTATGGAGAATGTTTTAATAGTGTTAGTAAACCTAATCAAATGGGTTAATTTTTAAACTTCCACTCAACTCTTTGTCAAACTCAAATAACGTTGGTCTGGCAACCAGTGGCGGAACCAAGGGGAGGCAGCAAATTTTTTTAAAAAATATAACAAATAATAGGCTTTTTAATACTAAATTATTATTTTATTAGTTACATTTGACTTTAAAGCTATATCTCCGTGTATCTCTATGTAAGTGGAAAACAAAAGGACAAATAAGCTTTTCAATTTAATTCCCTTCCTTTATTGTCTCTCTCTCTTTCTTCTCTGCAACCCTAACCGAAAAAATTAATAATACAAAGCATAAAAGTTAAAGCAAAGTTGCTGCCTATTAATTCTTCATCAAAACAAGGTAATTAGTAATTTAAATTTTGTTTATGTTTGTTAAAAATTTGATGAATATATATATATATAATTCTGCTATTTTGTTTTTTCAGTACTAGTTTTACCATTTTTTATTTCTTGTTATAGTAAATGTTGTTTTTTCTAATTAATTGGATATATATTATGGGTTTGTTTGTTTCGATTATGCTTGGATTTTTTTTATGTTTT
>Ga0307517_10008986_pt1 | contig 14247 bp, 11 predicted proteins | sample 23_EM_MG_FD_194515 | JGI IMG/M metagenome (GOLD analysis project Ga0307517, IMG submission 194515) | Populus trichocarpa ectomycorrhiza microbial communities from riparian zone in the Pacific Northwest, United States - 23_EM | ecosystem: Host-associated > Plants > Roots > Unclassified | place... | reverse complement strand
GATGCCGCCCGTTACCTGACGGCGGTCAAGGCGATCCTGGAGGCGGGCGAATTCGAGGTCGAGCTCGGCCTGTAGCCGACTCGTCAGCCACCTGGCCTGTTGTTTGTACGGTGCCCCCGTCCGGAGTTCTCCGGACGGGGGCACCGCGCGTTTCCCCGCCGCGCGCCACGTCGTATACCGACCGGCATCCCGGCGTACGATCCCGTCGGGTGCCGGCGCCGGTGTGGCCGCCGGACAGGACGCACCGCCGACCCCGGCCGACTCGGTCGAACTCCCGACCGCGCGCCGGAGTGAGCGCTGGTCGACAGCCGGTCACCCCACCGCCACCAGCCCGGGACCCCGGACCCCGCTTCGAACTCCCCAGTTCATCGCGCCCCCGACGCCCCGCAAGGCACCCGCGCCCTGCACCCCACCAGCGTGTAAGTCTCATCTCACCTGCATGAAAGCGCCCCCGTGCGCCCCTCCCGAGCGGGTGTGCGGCCTTATTGTCTAAACGTCAAACGCCTTAAGGAGCTCTCATGACCGCGCCCGTCGTCCACTCGCTGCGCGAACAGATCCGCGAGCACATCGTGGAGGGGATCGTGAGCGGTCGGTGGAAGCCGGGCGAGCGGATCGTGGAGCGGCGGATCGCGACCGAGCTGGAGGTCAGCCAGACGCCGGTGCGGGAGGCGTTGCGTGAGCTGGAGTCGTTGCGGCTGATCGAGTCCGCGCCGAACAAGGGCGTACGGGTACGGAATCTGACCGCGGCCGACCTGGAGGAGAGTTACCCGGTGCGGGCCGGGCTCGAGGCGATCGCGGCCGAGCTGGCGGCCGAGAAGCTGGCCGAGGACTGCTCGGCGCTCGAACCGCATGTCGCCGCGCTCTACGAGGCGGACCGCGCCGCGGACGGGACCGGGCAGGTGCGGCACACCGTCGGTTTCCACCGTGAGCTGGTCCGGGCCGCCGGCAACTCCGTGCTGCTGCACACCTGGGAAGGCCTCGGCATCGAGGTGTTCACGGCGCTGTCGATCCGCTGGCTCGGGACCGTGCAGCAGTCGTACGCGGAGGAGCACGAGGAGTTGGTGGCCGCGTTCCGGCGCCGGGATCCACGGATCGCGGAGCTGGTGAAGGCGCATGTGCTCGGCTGCGCCCCGCGTCCGTGACGCACCCGAGCACAGCCATGCTCACCTGCGAAAACTCCCCGGAAATCAGCCAAAATCACGGCACCCGGTGCCCCGGCAAAAGGCACCCCGTGCCGACTTTCTCGTAATCAAGATATTTTGCCCGGGAACCTTTGATCGATCATCGATCAGGGAGTTACAGTCACCGACGGGCCACGCGGCGGAAGCCGCACCGTGTCACAGCACAAGGGCCCGCCGCCCTGTCCTGCCAAAGACCAAGGGCACCCCCGAAATCCCCTTGCCGATGAGGGAACCCCCCTTCGACCGAGGAAGGCGGCGTTATGACCGACCCCTACGCCATCCAGCCGAGCGAGCTCGACCAGCTCCCGGACCGCGACCCCGAGGAGACCGCCGAATGGCAGGCCTCCCTGGACGCCGTCACGAAGGCTGCGGGCCCGCACCGTGCCGCGTACTTGATGCGCCGCACGCTGGAGCGCGCGGAGGGCAACGGCCTCGCGCTGCCCAAGCTGCTTGAGACGGACTACGTCAACACCATCCCGACCGCCGCCGAGCCGTCCGCGCCCGGCGACGAGGCGCTGGAGCGCCGGATCACCGCGTGGAACCGCTGGAACGCGGCGGCGATGGTGACCCGGGGCGCGAAACACGGCGTCGGCGGCCACATCGCGACCTTCGCGTCCGCGGCCTGGCTGTACGAGACCGGCTTCAACCACTTCTTCAAGGGCAAGGAGGCGGACGGCTCCGGCGACCAGCTGTACATCCAGGGCCACGCCTCTCCCGGCATCTACGCCCGCGCCTTCCTCGACGGCCGCCTCACCGAGGCGCACCTCGACAACTTCCGCCAGGAGGCGGGCGGCAACGGCCTCCCGTCGTACCCGCACCCCCGCCGCCTGCCCTGGCTCTGGGAGTTCCCGACGGTGTCGATGGGCCTCGGTCCGCTGTCGGCCATCTATCAGGCTCGCTTCAACCGGTACCTCACCGCGCGTGGCATCAAGGATGTGTCGGAGTCGCACGTCTGGGCGTTCCTCGGCGACGGTGAGATGGACGAGCCCGAGTCGACGGCCGCCCTCGCACTCGCTTCCCGCGAGGGTCTGGACAACCTCACCTTCGTCATCAACTGCAACCTCCAGCGCCTCGACGGCCCGGTCCGCGCGAACTTCAAGATCGTGCAGGAGCTGGAGGCCCAGTTCCGCGGCGCCGGCTGGAACGTCATCAAGTCGCTGTGGGGCAACGCCTGGGACGAGCTGTTCCAGCTCGACACCACGGGCGCGCTGGTACGACGGCTGCGCGAGGTACCGGACGCCCAGGTGCAGACGTACCAGACACGTGGCGCCGCCTACATCCGCGAGGACTTCTTCGGCAAGGACCCGGCGCTCGTCGAGCTGGCGAAGCTGCTCAGCGACGACAAGATCCTCGAGTGTTTCCACCTCTCCCGCGGTGGTCACGAGGCGAGCAAGGTGTACGCCGCGTACAAGGCGGCCGTAGAGCACAAGGGCGGCCCGACGGTCATCCTGGCGCAGACGGTCAAGGGCCACACGCTCGGTGCGGGCTTCGCGTCGAAGAACGCCAACCACCAGATGAAGAAGCTGTCGACGGACGAGTTCAAGCAGATGCGTGACCTGCTCGAACTCCCCATCAAGGACAGCGACTTCGTCGACGGGGTCGTGCCTTACGGCCACCCCGGCGCCGACTCCCCCGAAGTCCGTTACCTCCAGGAGCGCCGCGCGGCGCTCGGCGGCCCGGCCCCCGCTCGTCGTACGCACGCGATCGCTCCGCTGCCCGCCCCCGCCGAGAAGGCGTTCGCGTCCTTCGACAAGGGGTCCGGCACGCAGAACGTGGCGACGACGATGGCGTTCGTCCGGCTCGTCAAGGACCTGGTCCGCGACAAGGAGACCGGGAAGCGCTGGGTGCCGATCGTGCCGGACGAGGCACGGACGTTCGGTATGGAGTCGCTGTTCCCGTCGCTCGGGATCTACTCCCCCAAGGGCCAGACGTACGAGCCCGTCGACCGCGACCAGCTCATGTACTACAAGGAAGCCAAGAACGGCCAGATCCTCAACGAGGGGATCACCGAGGCGGGCTCCATGGCGGACTTCATCGCCGCGTCGACGTCGTACGCGACGCACGGCGAAGCGATGATCCCCTTCTACATCTTCTACTCGATGTTCGGCTGGCAGCGCACGGCCGACCAGATGTGGCAGCTCGGCGACCAGCTCGGCCGCGGTTTCCTGGTCGGGGCGACGGCCGGTCGTACGACGCTGACGGGTGAGGGTCTGCAGCACGCGGACGGTCACTCGCCGGTGATCGCGGCGACGAACCCTGCCGCTCTGTCGTACGACCCGGCGTTCGCGTACGAGGTCGCGGCGATCGTGCGTGACGGCATCCGCCGCATGTACGGCGAGGCGGCCCCGGGCGAGGACTCGAACGTCTTCTACTACCTCACCGTCTACAACGAGCCGATCCCCCAGCCCGCCAAGCCGGCCGGCCTCGGCATCGACGAGGGCATCGTCAAGGGCCTGTACCGCTTCAACACGGCGGAGTCCGCCGGGCTTTCGCCGGCCGCCAACGCGGCGCGGATTCAGCTGCTGGGCTCCGGTACGGCGATTCACTGGGCGTTGAAGGCGCAGCGGTTGCTCGCGGAGGAGTGGGGTGTGGCTGCCGATGTGTGGTCGGCCACGTCCTGGACCGAGCTGCGGCGGGATGCGCTGGACGCGGATGCGGCGCTGTTGCGGGGCGAGGAGCGAGTTCCGTACGTCCGGCAGGCCCTGCAGGGTGCCGAGGGTCCTGTCCTCGCGGTCTCCGACTACATGCGCCAGGTCCCCGACCAGATCGCGCAGTGGGTCGAGCAGGACTACTCGTCGCTGGGCGCGGATGGCTTCGGCCTGTCGGACACGCGGGATGCGGCGCGGCGGTACTTCGGGGTGGACGCGGAGTCGATCGTGGTCGCGGCGTTGGCTCAGCTGGCGCGGCGTGGGGAAGTGAAGGCTACGGCGGTGAAGGAAGCGCGGGAGCGGTACGGCCTGTAGGGGTTGGTTTTTCGCCCCCGCCGCCCCTACCCGTCCCATCCTTCTGGGGCTCCGCCCCAGACCCCGCTCCTCACACGCCGGAGAGGCTGAAAATCAGCCTCTCCGGCGTTGAGCATTGAAGCGCCGGTCCGTATCTTTCAGCCCGTCCGGCGTTTGAGGACGAGGCCGTTCAGGCCGAAGCGGGGCCTGGGGGCGCAGCCCCCAGGCGGGGTGGAAGGGGCGGCAGCCCCTGGGGATGGGACGGGTAGGGGCGGCGGGGGCGAGATCCCTCATCATGAAGGCATGCGCGCTGCCCGCCTGATCAAAATGGTGCTGCTGCTCCAGTCCCGCGCCTCCATGACCGCCGCCGAACTCGCCCGCGAGCTGGAAGTCTCCGAGCGGACCATCACCCGGGACGCGCAGGCACTGTCCGAGGCGGGCGTTCCGGTGTACGCGGATCGGGGGCGGGCCGGAGGGTATCGGCTCGTCGGCGGGTATCGGACCCGACTCACCGGGCTGGGCCGTAGCGAGGCCGAGGCGCTGTTCCTGAGCGGGGTCCCGGGGGCGTTGCGCGAGATGGGGTTGGAGGACGCGGCCTCGGCGGCCCGGTTGAAGGTGTCCGCGGCGCTGATGCCCTCCCTGTCGGATGCCTCGCGGGCAGCGGCTCAGCGGTTTCATCTCGACGCGCCCGGTTGGTTCACGGAGCTCAAGACGCCCGAACTGCTTCCCGCCGTAGCGGACGCTGTGTGGGACGACCGGAGGCTGCGCGCTCGGTACCGGCGCGGGGACTCCGACGTCGAACGGGAACTGGAGCCGTACGGACTCGTCCTCAAGGCGGGTGTCTGGTACCTGTGCGCGCGGGTCGTCGCCCACCTCGATTCCTACCGGGTGTACCGCATCGACCGGTTCACGGCAGTGGAGGCGGGTGCCGAGCGCTTCGTACGCGACGTGGACTTCGATCTTCCGGCGTTCTGGGAGGAGCGGGCGGAGCAGTTCGCGCGGTCGATCCTGCGGGCTGAGGTCGTGGTGCGACTGTCGGCGGACGGGGTGCGGAGACTGCCGTACGCCGTCGACGCGGTCGCGGCGCGCGAGGCGCTGGAGGCCGCGGGCGGGCCGGACGCCGACGGCGGGTGGGTGACGGTGACCCTGCGGGTGGAGTCCGAGGAGGTGGCGCACAGCCAGCTCGCGGGACTCGGCCCGGACGTGGAGGTGCTGGCCCCGGAGAGTCTGCGGGCACGCTTCACGGACGACGCGCTACGGCTCGCCGCTCTGTACCGCCGCCCATAACGATCTGCCCCGTGCCAGGTGACAATCCGCTGCACTCCACGTGCGCACCACCCCTCCAGGACCGATGCTTGACCCGTGATGGACGAGACGGAGTTCTGGGAGCTGGTGGACGCCACCCGCGAGGCCGCCGAGGGCGACCCCGAGGAGCAGGCCGACCTGCTGGTGGACCGGCTTCTGCTGCTGGACCCGGAGCTGGTCCTGGACTTCGCCCGGCATTTCGAGGCCCGTTACAACCGCGCGTACACCTGGGATCTGTGGGGCGCCGCGTGGGTGCTGCTGGGCGGCGCGAGCGACGACGCCTTCGACTACTTCCGGTGCTGGCTGATCGGTCAGGGCCGTGAGGTGTACGAGGGTGCCGTGCACGACCCCGACTCGCTGGCCGACCTCATCGACGACTTCGACGAGGAGATCGACGGCGACGGTGAGGAACTGGGATACGCGGCGGACGAGGCGTACGAGCAGCTCACCGGAGCCGTCGCCCCCGACCTGGGGATCCCCCCGGCGCCCGCGGAACCCCTGGGCGCACGACTCGACCTGGAGAACGAGGCCGTGCTGGCGGAACGGTTCCCGAAGCTGCGGGAGAGGTTCCAGGAGGAGTGAGCACGAGTGAGCGGGGTACGGCGATGATGCCCCGTCCGCCGTCCGACCGGATCCCAGTGAGGTCACCGTGGCTCGAATACCGTACCCGGAGCGTTCCGCCGAAGCCGTCGACGCTCTTCCCACCCCGCTGAACGCGTTCCGCATGCTCTCGCACGCCCCCGAACTGACGGGTCCCGCGATCGAGTTGGGGATGGCGGTGCTCGGTTCGTCGCTGCCGGTGCGGTTGCGCGAGCTGGTGGTGGTGTCGGTGGCGGCGCGCACGGACTGCGCCTACGGGATCGTCCAGCACCGCCCGATCGCGCTCCACGCGGGGGTCACCGTCGACCAGTTGGCGGCGGTCGTCGAACTCCGGCCGGAGGAGGGCGACTTCGACGAGGTCGAGTCGACGCTGCTCACGGCGACGAAGGAACTGCTGGCCCAACACACGCTCACGGACGCGACGTTGGGAACACTGCGCAAGCACCTGACCGACCGTCAGGTGGTCGAACTGATCACGACGGTCGGCTACTACACGATGCTGGCCGGCCTCCTGAACGGGCTGGGCGTGGACATCGATCCGGCGGGCGAGAAGTACCTGGGCATGGGCCGGAGTTAGAACCTGTCCTGACCAGGACCTGCCCTGGTCAGGACCTGTCCCGCTTCCTCTGATTCCTCCGCTTTCCCGTAGCGACGGGTCGACCCACGTGTCACAGCGGTGTCCTGATGCCACTGAGGTCAGAACAACTGCCGGGCCGCGGACCTCAAATGGAGCGACAACGCCCGCTCGGTCCACCTCTCGGAAGGGTCATGTTCCCGATGGTTCGCCCGCGTTCCATGATTCGACCCGGATCCGACGGCCGTCAGTACGGTCACTGTCTGCTCGGACGTGCAGGTCCACGCGTGGGTCACGATGAACGTCGGGACGGTCGCCAAGCCCGACGACAAGCTCGTCGACTACGACGTCGACGCCACGCGGCACGACCACGACCCCTTCGGCCGCACCCTGGCCAAGGGCTGCAACAGCGCCGCCGGAGCCTTCGGCTCCCGGATGCAGTTCAGGGCCCCCGGCCTGAACAAGGGCCGCCCCCTCTATGTGACCGCGCCGGCCGACCGCCGACACGTCCTGGTCCTCCGCCTCACCCAGCACGCCGACGGCACGGTCACCAGCACCCAGCAACTGGTCGCCGCCCGCTGACGACTGCGGCTGGATCAGGGTCGGCGCACGGCTCCCCGTGAGAGGCTGGGCGGCATGGGGGCAGTGCCGGACGATCAGGCTTCTCGGGACTTCCTGGCCGGGATACACGTCGGCGACCTGTGCAGCGGGACGGTCGCGGAGATCACGCGGTCGCACGGGGTGGCGGTGACCCTGGACGGGTTCCCCGCGCGCCCGCTGGGGACCATCTCCCAGCCAGACGTTTCCTGGCTTTGGATCGACGCCACGGCCCTGGAGGTCGGCCGACGGATCACCGCTGAAGTGACGGCCGTCGACCCGGACGAGGGCCGGGTCCGGCTGGCGATGACCGCCACCGAGAACCCGGAGCTCTGGGCGTTCCTGGCATCGCGTCGGCGCGGTGAGATTCTCTCCGGGACGGTCGCGGCAATCGAGCGGTTCGGCGTGTTCGTGTCGCTGGACGACGGCCCTGACCATCCGGTCTTCCCCGGCGTCGGGTTCATCACGGTCGCCGAACTGTCGTGGCGGCATGTCGAAGCGATGTCGGACGTCGTGCACGTCGGACAGCACATCTCATGCGAGTTCCTCCAGTTCGACGACTGGAACGGAGAGGCGAGACTGTCCCTGAAGGCGATGCAGCCGGACCCTTTCGCAGCGTTCGTCGAAGGGCTCGCGGTGGGCCAGAGGCTGCAAGGCCAGGTCACCAAGTTGGTCCCGTTCGGCGCCTTCGTCCGGGTCGCCGACAGCGTTGAGGGACTGGTTCATCTTCGAGAACTCGCCCCGGAGCCTGTGGAGACTCCGGAGGACGTGGTCCAGGTCGGCGACGAGGTCACGGTCGTCGTCACCGAAATCGACCGACAACGGCGCAGGTTGGCTCTCTCCCGACGCCAGGCCTCATAAAGGCGGGACCTCGGCCCAACCCGGTGAACCCATACGGTCACAGCACTAGTGTGATGCGCCAGAAATCCTGAGGGTTAGTTACTACCCTGTTGGCATGTCGCATCCGGGGCCTTCTGCTGTGGAGATCACGCTGTCCGAGGCTGAGCGTGCCGAGTTGGTGCGCCGGTCGGAGTTGCCGCACCGGCGCTCGGCCGAGAAGGCCCTCATCATCCTGGCTTGCGCTGACGGTATGTCAAATATGGCTGTGGCACGGGTCGTTGGTGTCCAGGCTAAGACGGTGGGTAAGTGGCGTCGGGCTTTCGCCGGGGAGCGGATGGCCGGGCTTGAGGACGCCGGCTGGATCGGCCGGCCGAAGGCCGACCTGGTCCTGGACGAGGCTGAGCGCAGGCAGTTGACGCAGTGGGCGCGGCGGGCGAAGACCGCTCAGTTCCTCGCGTTGCGAGCCAGGATCGTGCTGCGCTGCGCGGAGGGCGGGACGAACCAGCAGGCCGCGGCCGACCTCGGCATCGACAGGTCGACCGTGGATCGCTGGCGGGCCCGGTTCATTGCCGAACGCCTCGATGGTCTGCACGACGAGCCCCGCTCGGGCCGGCCGCCCTCGATCCTCCTCGACCGGGTCGAGGAGGTCATCGTGGCCACCCTGGAATCGGTCCCGGGCCAGGACACGCACTGGTCACGGGCGTCGATGGCCCAGCGCACCGGCCTGTCGAAGTCGACCATCGGCCGGATCTGGAAGAAGTTCGACCTCAAGCCCCACCTGCAGGACTCCTTCAAACTGTCCACCGATCCGCGGTTCGTCGCCAAGGTCGTCGACGTCGTCGGCCTGTACCACCACCCGCCCGAGAAGGCGGTCGTGCTCTGCGTGGACGAGAAGTCCCAGATCCAGGCACTGGACCGCTCGCAGCCAGTGTTGCCGATGATGCCGGGTATGCCCGAACGCCGGACCCACGACTACTACCGGCACGGCATCACCAGCCTGTTCGCGGCCTTCAACATCACTGACGGCACCGTCATATCCCAACTCCATCGCCGCCACCGTGCGGTTGAGTTCAAGAAGTTCCTGCTCCGGATCGACAAGGCGGTGCCCGCCGGGCTCGACGTCCACCTCGTCTGTGACAACTACGCCACCCACAACACCGCCGAGATCAGGACATGGCTGGGCAGACACCCGCGCTTCCACGTCCACTTCACCCCGACCGGCTCCTCCTGGATGAACCAGGTCGAGCGATGGTTCGGCCTGCTGACCGACAAGCTCATCCGCCGCGGCGTCCACACCTCCGTGAAGGCCCTGGAGGATGACATCACCGCGTGGATCGACACCTGGAACGAAGATCCACGGCCCTTCACCTGGACCAAGACCGCCGACGAGATCCTCAACTCCCTCGCCGACTACCTCACCAAAGTCGGAACCGCCAGCCAGAAAACAGAGCAGAACTAACCTTCAGGATTTCTGGCGCAGCACACTAGCGAAGGATGTTGACCGCCCGCGCGACGACCAGGACGACGATCGACACGGAGACCGAGGACTGGCCCATCATCAGCATCTTGGCCCAGCGGGAGAGCGGCATCACGTCGGTCGGGCTGAAGGCGGTGGAGTTGGTGAAGGACAGGTACAGGTAGTCCAGGAACACCGGTTCCCAGTCCGGCGGCGCGGTCTCCGGGCTCTGCATCTGGACGAAGAGGAAGTCGGCGTACTGGTGGTGCCCCATGACCCGTGCCATCGGCCCGCCGCGGTCCCACTCCCAGTACCAGAGGGCGAACACGATGACGTTCGTCAGCCAGATGGCACCTCCGGTCAGCAGCAGCGGCCCGGCGTCCAGCCCCTCGGTGCCCCTGACCAGGCCCACCACCAGCCGGGCCGCCGACCAGCTGTTGGCCAGGCTGATCACACCCGTCAGAACCAGACTCGGCCAGCGCAGCCACCGCGTGCCGGGCTCGATCCGCCGGGGATTGGCGACGAACAGGCCGACCATCAGCGCGAGTTCGAGGGCCGGGAGCAGCCAGTACGGCTGGAAGGCGAGCCGGTGCGGCAGCGTCATCTGCAGGGCGAACGCCACCAGGATCACGGCGGACACCGCCCACCGTGTCTCGCCGCGCGTCACCCGGCGCCACGCGGGCACCACATCGCGCCCGCTGTCCTCCAGCAGCCGCTCGATCCTGGCCAAGCGGCTGCTGGAGTCGTCCCTACCGTCCGTACCGTCCGTCATGGCAGCGATTGTCCCCGGTGAGGGGGCGATCGGATGACGCGCCCCACCCTGGACGCCTGCGGATGTTCCGGCCGGTCGCGGTTGCCCGCCACCGACCGACCCCGACAGCTCAGCCCCGCAACGGCTCCGCCAGCCGCCCCAGCAGCCCCGCGACCAGCGCCGTCTGCGCAGGCACCGTATCGACGTAGATGAACTCGCCCTGGGCATGCGCCCCGTCGCCGACCGCCCCCATGCCGCACAGCACCGGCAGACCGAGCGCGGCGACGAAGTTGGCGTCGCTGGCGCCTCCGACGGCGGTGTCGCGCAGGGCGTCGCGGCCCTGCTCGCGGGCGACTTCCCGGGCGAGGTCGAGCAGCGGGGCGGAGGCGGCGTTGAGGGTCATCGGGGGCCGGTTCCAGGCGTGGTCGATCTCGATGCGGACGCGCGGGTCGCTGACCTTGATGGCGTCCAACTCCTCGTCAACCCGGTCCTGTTCGGCGGCGCTGCTCACCCGGATGTCGACCCCGGCGGTGGCCTGCCCGGCGACGACGTTGATGGCCGAACCGCCCTTGATGAGCCCGGTGTTGATGGTGGTGCCCCGCTCGGGGGCGGCCACGGCAGCGGCGGCCACCACGAACTCGGACAGCGCGGTGATCGCACTCGCCCCGTCCTGCGGCGCGAGCCCGGCGTGCGAGGCGACACCGGTGGCCGTGACGTGGAAGATCCCGGTGCCCTTGCGGGCGGTCTTCACCGCGCCGTGGGCACTCGGCTCAAGGACCAGCGTGACGTCGACCTGCTGCGCGACCTCCTCGATCACCGGCCGCGAGGACAGGGAGCCGATCTCCTCGTCGCCGTTGAAGAGGAACGTGACGGTGGGCAGGGGCGCCCCGCTCTCCCGGGCCAGCTTCAGTGCCCAAATGCCCTGCGCCAGACCGGTCTTCATGTCGAAGATGCCGGGTCCGCCGAGCTTCTCCCGCCCGTCGTCCGCCGCTTCCGGCTGCGCCCATCCGGCGAGGGTCCCGATCGGCCATACGGTGTCGTAGTGCCCGATGAGGGCGACATGCCCGGCGCCGGTGCCGGTGTAGGTCAGGGTGAGGGTGTCGCCGCACTCGCCGCCGGGACGGCGCTGCTCGTGGTCGGGTCGGCCGAGCCGCTGGACGGTCAGCTCACGCAGCAGATCCAGGCCGCTCGCGAGGCCGGGAAGGTCGTAGCTCCCGGTCTCGTGGCGGACGAGGGTCAGGATGTCCTCGACGATCTGCGGCGAGACGTCGTGGGCGCGGGCGGTGAGGGTGGCGGCTGCGGGTGAAGCGGTCATGATCTGCCTTCTGTTGCGGAACTGCGGCTCGAGTCGGATCGGGTCAGGGCGGGTCGGTCGATGGGTTCGGTCGACGGGTTCAGCTGACGCCGAAGGGGATGTCCAGCAGGTACCAGGCCACGAAGAACGCGACCCAGACGACCCACACGACGGCGGCGATCGGGATCGTGAAGGAGGCCAGGGTGCCGATGCCGGCGGACTTGCGGTACTGCTGGATGAAGCCCAGGGCCATGACGAAGTAGGGGCTCATCGGGGTGATGCAGTTGGTGACGGAGTCGGCGACGCGGTAGACGGCCTGGGTGGTCTCGGGCTCGATGCCGATGAGCATCAGCATGGGGACGAGGACCGGCGCGGCCAGTGCCCACAGGGCGGAGCCGCTGGTGATGACGAGGTTCATGAAGGTGATCAGCACGGCGATGCCGACGAGCACGGTCCAGCCGTGCAGATGCAGGTCGCGCAGTGTCTCGGCGCCCTTGACGGCGAGGATGTTGCCGATGTTCGTCCACTTGAAGTAGGCGAGGAACTGGGCGATCGCGAAGAACAGCACGAGGATCGGCGCCATCGAGCGGGTGCCGTCGACCATCGCGCCGATGCTGTCGCGGGCGGCGGTGAAGGTGCCGGACAGTCGGCCGTAGACGGTGCCGAGCACGGCGAAGAACACGCCGAGGACGAGTGCCATGCCGCCGATCAGCGGGGAGTCGACGATGCCGCCGCCCTCGCCGCGCAGGGGTGAGGACGCGGGGATCATGGCCGCCGCGAGGAGCGCGAGGAAGCCGACGGCGACCAGTCCGGTGACGCGCAGGGCGCGCTGCTGCCGCTCGGTGACCTCGATCTCCGCCAGCTCTTCGGTGCCCAGCGCGGCGACCGGCTCATCGGGTTCCAGGTCGGTGCGGCGGGCGAGGACCTTGTCGACGACGAGGGTGATCACCAGCGCCACCACGACCGACGAGCCGAGGCTGAAGAAGTAGTTGGCGACCGGGGTGACGACGTAGTGCGCGTCGATGGTGTGGGCGGCGGCCGTGGAGATCCCGGAGAGCAGGACGTCCGTGGTGGTGAGCGACGGTGAGGCGTCGTACCCGGCGGCGATGGACACGTAGGCGACGACACAGCCGAGGACCGGGCTGCGGCCGGCCGCGCGGAAGACCAGTGCGCCGAGCGGGATGAGGGTGACGTAGGCGGCGTCGCCGGCGACATGACTGACCATGGCCGTCATCGAGAGGGCGAAGGTGAGGTACTTGCCGGGCACGCGCGCGACCATGCGGCGCAGCAGGGCGGAGAACAGTCCGCTCTTCTCGGCCACGGCGATGCCGAACATCACGGTGAGGATGGTGGCCAGCGGCGGGAAGGCGGCGTAGTTGTCGACGGCGCCCTCGACGGCCATGGTGAGGCCGTCCTTGCTGAGCAGGTTCTGCACCTTGATGGTCTCGTGCGTGCCGGGGTGCACGGCGCTGAGGCCGGTCGCCGCCAGGACGGCGCTGAGGACGGCGACGATCCCGGCGAGGATCCAGAACAGCCAGAAGGGGTTGGGGAGTTTGTTGCCGACCTTCTCGATCGCCGTCAGGCCGCGGAAGGCGGTCCGCAGGACTCTCGACTGGGGCTCGGTGGACGGGGGTTGAGGTTGAGCGGAGGTGACACTCATCGGTACCTCTTGGCGCGATGGGGGGATGTTCCTGCGAACAATGGCATCCGGATGAGAGATTCTCTATATCTTGGAAGTAACAGTGGGATTAAACAGCACCTTAGAGTGAGGCCCATGACCCGTCCTCTCCTCGACGAGCTCGACCGGCGCCTCATCGGCGCGCTGCATCTGGCACCCCGGGCCACCTGGGACGACATCGGCGAGATCCTGGCCGCCGACGCCAGCACGCTCAAACGCCGTTACGACCGCTTGCACGAGGCACGCATGGTGCGCGTGATCGGGCAGGCCGACTGGGGCGTCCACTCCACGGCGATGCCCGTCCACGTCTTCCTGGACATCACCGGCGAGAGTCCGCTCGCGGTCCTGCACCGGCTCCGTGACCTGCCCCATCTCCAGCTGCTGGCGCAGATCTCGGGCGACTACCCGCTCTACGCCGTCGTGCACGCCCCGTCCGAGGCGGCGACCAGCGAGGCGATCGACCGGATGTTCTCCGTCCCCGGTGTCCGGCGCGTCAACGCCCTGCCCGCGCTGAGCACGCTGCGCCGGGGCATCACCTGGGACCCGCAGTTCCTCACCGACACGGAACGCGCCGAGCTGCTGAAGCTCACCGGCACCCGCCCCGAGGGCACGGCGACCGCGACTCCCCCGGCGAAGCCGCTCAGCGAGGCCGAGCGCGGTGTCGTGGCGCAGCTGCTCCAGGACGGCCGCGCGTCCGCCGCGAGCATCGCCCGTACCGCCGACCTGGCCACCTCCACCGCGCACCGCGTGGTCCGCCGGGTCCTGGACGAGGGGTGGGTCAAGCCGCGGCTGGAGATCGTGTCGGAGTGGCTGGGCTTCCGGACCGCGTTCATCCTGCGGCTGCGGGTGGCGCCGGGCGCGACCCCCGAAGTGATGCGCCGGATCGACCGGTTGCCCCAGACTCGGCTCGCCGCGCATGTCGCCAGCGACATGTCCGTCCTCGCCACCGGCCTGGTCGCCGACCGCTCCGCCCTGGCGCTGTTCGTCGACAACGAACTGGCGAGCATCCCCGGTCTCCTCGGCGTCAGC
>Ga0307517_10008985_pt1 | contig 14248 bp, 14 predicted proteins | sample 23_EM_MG_FD_194515 | JGI IMG/M metagenome (GOLD analysis project Ga0307517, IMG submission 194515) | Populus trichocarpa ectomycorrhiza microbial communities from riparian zone in the Pacific Northwest, United States - 23_EM | ecosystem: Host-associated > Plants > Roots > Unclassified | place... | reverse complement strand
GAAAGATGGAAAGATGGAAAGATGGAAGCTGTTCTGCGACTGGTAAGTGAACGCATCTCACCGGACAAATCAACTCACCCCTAGATTGTGCACTGATGAGGGTCTAAATCGATCTTTCACGTTTGACATGAATTGCGGGGGGGGGGGCATCCAGGTTCAGACCATCATTTGCAGATCGAGGTAACGAATAAAACCAAACTGGAACCCACTTGAACAAATGACAACGTTGTCTGTGGACGTACTGAATGTGTTGCAATTCTCAAACCAACAGATAATCGATGGACGTGGACTGGTGTAGGTGTAATTCGGGTCTCTAGATAACTGCCGGAATTAGTCAAACGGGAGAAATGAGATCGGGGGGGGGGGAGCGAGCCGCGAGTGGGAGCTTTACATTGCACTATCAATATACAAAAGTCGAACCAAACACATAGATACAGTAAGTGTCTGCTGGTACCCTCAGCTAGCGGGAGCGAAGTGTAGGTATTCCATTCAAAGTGACAGCGATGACTCAACCAAAGGGATGAGAAACGGAACGAGAGTGCCAATCCTGATCAAACAAACATGTGCAAACCCGATGAGGGCACCTGGATACAACATAGGAAGCAAAAGAACATAACAGTGAGACCGCTAGCTGCTCGTCATCGTCCAGCGGAGGAGAAAGACCCGCCTCTCTGATAATACAACGCCGAAATTTGAGAACCAATACCACGTCAAAACACATGCCAACTCGCTCACCAGAGAGACGTACCCAAATACTCCCCTACCAATGTTCCTCATCACTAGTCATCGTCGGCTCTGAGTACAGCAACCTGAGGACCGTATTCCACGCGACCAACATGTTTCCCAAGCTCCAACACGTCCTCCAGCGGGTCGTATCTGCATGGTCCATCTGCGATCCCAAGAGTCTTGAGTCTCTTCCCTCTTGACGCCCTCGCTTCTGCCATTCCCACGACGTCCGTCGTGTCAAATGCCTCCATATTCTCACTGAGGACAATAACGAGTTCCTCCAACTTGGGACAGACCGTAGTTGCTGATGGGCTCGCGCTGGGGTGCAGGGCGTGGATGAAGGCGTTTAGGCTATTGCATTCGCAAAGCTCGAGAACACGTAGGTCTTTCATTGGAAGAAGAGCCTGGTAAACGATATTTTTGGACAGAGGGCCTCCATTCCCAACCTTGAGCCGCTTGGTCTTCGAGGTGTCAAGCCGGGCGAGCAATTCCAACGCCAAATCGGTTGCGTTGCCTCGGGAAGCTACGGGGGTCATACTGACCAGCCCATTCGGTCCACTGAATATCATGCACGGATAGATTTCATCGATGTATAGTCTGATTGTGGTGAAGTTGGAGAGGTTTTTGAGGTTATCTAGGGATCTTGGGAGGAGGTCCCCAATTAAGGAGCTGCGTGACTCTGCCTCCAGTATCAACTCCGCACCGGCAGGAATCAACAGGTGTTCGAGCAAGACGGAAGGCGGGCCACCTCCGCTGATCCCCATCCTCTCTAGACACCTCAGCGACACCAATCGCCCATTTTGAGCCCCAGAGGTTGGGGTTGCGGAGTAGATTTCGACCTCGCGGAGGTGGGGAGCACTTTCAAAGAAGTCGACAAGTTGACGAGCAGAGGTCTCACCCTGCGGCGCGTGCCTCAGCGTGAAGGTCGTGAGATTGACCATGTTCCTCCAAGGTAACTCGGTACGAACAGAATCCAAATATAGCTCGCGCAATGAAGAGAGATTCCCATCGAAAAGTGTGGATGCGAGCACGGGGCGCCGATCTGGTATGGATCGAGGACGGCCATATATTGACAGATCCTCGAGAAGAGGAGCAGGGTGAGACAGGTGAGCGGTGGTATCTTGTATATTTTCTGGTGTTACCCCGATGGATAGATATCCGAGTCGTCCAATAACTTGCGGGACAATCTGGGAGAAGAGGTCGGAAGATGTAAGGTTTCCTCTGTCGAATGACAACCTGACGGGGGAAGATTTTGAGCGTTCGAGGTAGACGCGAACTTCGATCTCGCCCATGCTGTCAAGATCAAGACGGGTCCACAGAGAGGGCCGTGATGTGAACACCTCCCTCCAAACCTGGCATACGTGGGTGAGCGCAATCACGTCTTCATCTCTATCGTCCGCGTCCCAAAAGTCCGGAATAAGAGAGAGGATTTCGGGAGGGATCCGGTTGACTGGTGCGACCGCGTTTCTCCAGGACCGAAGGAGACGGAGGATCTCGAAAATATCTTGCTCGAGACTATCGAACTAGAATCGAACGTGCATCAGTCGCAATCCATGCGTGTATTTAGTTCGTTCTTTTGACCTCGGGCGTGTCTAAGGATGCGACACTGCAAATTCGGATTTCAGCCCTCCGGACGAGACGTATCTGAGCGCTTCAAACCTACCTGGTGAAACAAGTCATATCTTGTAGAGCTTTCTTAGCCGCACGTAAGTGCTGAGGTATAGAAGAGGCATGACTGGCGGTGAGTGAGTCGGACATGGCGGTTAAGGCCTCGGAGAGGCATGTCCACGGGGCCCGGTGATCGTTCGCTTGGTGACTTCAAACTCCACCCATAACATCCGCGAACCCGTTCCTTGAGGATTCCTGGAACTGGCCTGTGCTTAATATTTTGCTCGGGGGGGAGGAGTGACACAATTGCCAATAGATTCCAGGTCAATTTTTTATCCACCACTTGTCTTCAGAGTGTTCAGCTATTTGATGTTTCGGGGTCATCGATGTGTCTACCGGAGCAGAAGCTTGCATCTGAACGTTGACCCAACCACTGACGGACGTGACCCGACGGATGTCCGGTGTAGTGAGGCGCGGTCTGTTGCCCCGGCCTTACATAGAGCTTAGTTCGTCTGCGCGCCTTCGGCCGCAGAGCCAGCGTCACTATACAACGGCGGGCTGTACATTCGGTCCGCCTTTCCGGCTCTGGAGAATGGGACGCTCGGCGGGTCAGATATGATGAGCGAGGCCACAGGCCAATCACAAGTAGGGGGGACGATAACTACGAATACAGGCGATGTAGAAAATGCGAGCGCGATTTCGATAAGTAACCTTTAAATCTGATACCTACACCGTGGTCTAAGACTGTAGGACGGTGGGGACATCCGCAGCTAAGTGAGAGCTGCCACCGCGTCTGCGACGAGCTGTCGCGCTTGCTCGGAACGATAGGTGATCGAGCACTCGAAGGGTTTCGTGTGTCTAGTAAGGGTCGACTGGAAGTTAGACGATCCAAGATCCTCGACTTCGGGCTCCTTCGCACCTGATGGCTCCGGATTCAAACTCTCCGGTGGGCGTTATCGGGCTCCCATTCTGGTCCAAGACCTTTCGAATGTCCATCACGGCGATGGTGTTCGCCATGACCAACCAGAGGTTTGCTTCAGCAAAGGCTTTGCCTGGACACACCCTTCGGCCGAACCCCCACACCGAGTCGACGTGTTGGAGGATCTCGGGTCTGGATGGGTTCATGAAGCGGTCCGGGTCGAAGGTCTCCGGGTTGGGGTATATCTCTTCGTCCCGTGTGAAGCCCCTTACATGAGGACGGTCAGATCGAAGATGGAAGCGCGAGAAGAACGAAGGGTTGGATGAATGCTTACCAGATATTATAGAACACGGTTGAATTTCTGGGTAGGAAGTATCCACCGTAGGAGTCATTCTGCGTGAGACGGTGTGGCATGCCTGAAAGCCTCGTTGAGTGTCTGATTTGATTCCGATTATTATGAGGGAGATTGTTATGGACCTAACGGTGCGGGAACACCCCATCTTCCGGCGAGCAATTCAGCCAGAGACTCAAACGGGTTACCAATCCTGCCTACCTTAGCACCTCCTTGAGCACGCAAGTGATATACGGAAGGGCTTCTCTATCAGCGATGTCCACCAACCGGTCCGTCCCAACCACTTCGTTGATCGATCTCCTCGCCTTGTCGTACACATCAGGGTACAAGGTCATGGCGAGGAAAAACGATTCCAGTACGGATGTACTCTGGGTGTATAATCCAGATTTAGCCCATGAGTTGAACTAATTGTTTGCGGGACCGATTACGCCACTTACAGTATCGCTTCCACCTATCGGCATCAGGATCGGGATCATGAGGTTGGTGAGCGTTTGTGGCGTCGATGAGTACGCATGGTGGAGGATACTTGGTGGTATCACGCACCGCCATACAAAGCGCCACAGATATATTTCACGTCGTCGTAGTCAATTGTTTCCCCAGATACCTTCCTGCCCTCTTGGGTGGCTGCCAAAAGGTCTTGCGCAAGGGATGGGAGTGCAGTTCCATCTGTCTGTAACATGGCGTGAATCAATACGTGGGAGGAGCTTGGAAGGAGAAAAGGGTGCTACAATTTGCTGCTCGGCCCACTTTAATGGCCAACTAAACAGTTTCTCCACGAGGGCCTTGGTGTAGGCAGCATGTCGCTGATAAAGAGAGAATGGCATCCACGTTGGCCAATATTTCACTTGTGATTACGTTTGAGGTGTGCCCGATAAACGATAGAAACGCGAAAGAAAAAAAATTCTCACAGATGGGTAAGATGTCGCATAGCGTGGTCCCTGGCCCGCCGTAACGGAACGTTTCGATTGAAACTTCATCGGCGAGGCGAATGAAAGAATCTTCGACGCTCTCAACCGTGTAACCGTACGTTATCTCCAATATCGTCGCAGCGGCTGGATGGAGAAAGGACTCAGTCGCGGCCGAACGGCATGAAAAAGAAGTTCCTTACAGAATCTGTGGGGGGGCGCAGCTACAACAAGGTATGATCAACGAGGTAGGAAGTGGCACGGCTTACTGTTTAATATGGTCATTGAATTTCTCTGGAGATTTGCCCAAGCTCGCAAGAAAAGTGTATGTGACTCTCTTCCGCATCGCGGCATAGTCGTTGATACGACGGGGACTTAACGTCTCTTGAATAATCCTGCGATGTTTTTTCCAGTGCGGCCCGGAATCCATCTGAGAGATGATGGATCCCCAGCCCATCCTATTCCGGGGGTCTCGTGAGCAATCGTTGATATACAAGCAACGAGTGTTGGAGAGTTGGCGCACATTTCCGAGAAGGAGACCAGTCTCGGTCTGCCTGAGTATATCCCACCGCGGTGATCAAGCAATTCACGGGTATCGTTGAATGAGTTGAGGATCACAAGGTGTTGTCCAAGCACTGACGCGTGACTGACCGGGCCTATAACGGAAGATTGAGAAACTCTTTGTATCTGATTCCCTCCCCCACGCCACGAAGGGAACTCACCGTGTTCTTTGCCCCACTTGTCGAACACAAACTCGAGATGTCCCGACGCCATATGCCAAAGATTTCCTATCACTGGATCGGGGGAGGGTCCGGGGGGGAATGGAGGGCGTCGCGATCGTCGGATGAGCAACCAAGTGGAGATGCCCATGCCCAAAGCACCTGCAGCAAGTAGAAGAGTCGGAAAATGTTCTGGCGGGATCATGCTCAGATCTGTGAGGAAAACAATGGATGGGCTTGTGGAGACGGGGGCCCGACTTAAATGCAATGGCAGCCAGTAGCCACTCGGCCATTGCATGCCGATAATACTATCTACGCCTTAGGCAAGGCGTCTCGCGGCAGAGTTTGGCAATCACAGATTTAATGCGATCACCTGTGGTTGTCTATCCCTGGGCAGTCCCCCCCAAACACGTAACAGAGACCAGACCCTTTTATCTCCCATGAAGATACTTGTATTCGATAAGGAGCAGTGCAACTGCTCCAGAAATCTGCTCTGCTGATTGAAGGGAGAGTTGAAGGGATATGATTGTATACGGGAAAGGGGGCGGTTGGTATGCTGACCATTAACTGAAACCATCACTAGTCCATATTAAGTCACCATCAACACACAGTTCAGGCGAGTCCATGAACCCAAATTCGTCATCCCCTTCGCCTTGAACGTTCTGAACACTGAATTCCACGATGGCTTAGTGCAGAGTTTATTATGCCAAGAGATACGCGCACGAACCTACAGCCACCTCGGAGTCTGTCCAAACTTTACCGCTGACTGCCCAATGAACTTTAGGAATCCAGTTGGTATTCATGTTCGAGCTCGCCTATCCAGAAGACGGGGTGATAATTAATCATGATGCAAGACAATTTATAGGTGGTTTTGTTAGGTCACCTTTGCATCCAGTGAACCAGTCTGTCTGGGTGGGAAAGCGCCACTACGGTTATTGTTTACTTGGCGCCAGGTACTTACTCTTTGAGGAACCCGCCGGTAGAAGGCGCAAGCGGAGCGAGTGGACCTGATCCAGACCTACCGCCGGGGGAAAGAATAACACCACCGACTAAGAACTCCCTCATCTTGAGTCTCGTCGACACGGGCCGGGGGACCCGTGGATACAATAACGGAATCCTTCGAGGTAGAGATGTAAGTTGGTTCGATGGGGGCTGCCGGATCTATGGTTCGAGTTAAGAGTCCTGCTTGATTCGGAATGCCGGGACTTTGCTATATGAGGAGGCCGAAGAGTTCCACCGGGCCAATAAAGCCGAGAGAACTTGTGAAAGGCACCAGGAAAATCATCATCCTGAAAATCTGAGAAGACACGTTCGGAAAGGTAGACCTTGAGTCAGAACGCGTCAGGGAGGTGTTTTGGAGGATCGTTTACCAGTCATCCCGAGTCCCGAAATCCCCAGTGTTCAACACGCCACGAGGCCAGGGTTGAGATGCACATAATGACGTGGGCTCCACGTCTTGCAAAATGACCCATCCGCAGGTTGGAAACCAAGAAAGCAGGGTGGCTCTAGGTCATGGATGAAGCTCTAAGCTTTAACCCCGGTGATCTAATGAGGGGCCGAACGCGCGGGTTGTCGTTCCGTCGTAGGGTCCGGTCCTGATACAGTGCCAGGTGTAATGGTATTATCAGCTCACCCTAATTGACGAGAATGGGTCAGAAGGGAAATAATATATTGTCGAGTTCGTACGGGGAATAAGTCTGAGGGTGGATGGGGAGAAATGCAAAGCGGCTCGGAATTGGCGCGTGATCGACCGAGTCCAAGAGAAAGAGAAGAATAGCAACGAGGCGAGAGTGAGCGTTTGCCAGGTTTCAGTCATCCTTCCATCCTCGAGAGGGCGTGCCCCTCCCGAGAACCCGTCCGAACGCGATATATGCTACTCATTTCGTCCCATCTCGCGTAAATTTCGTCCAACATCTCAAGGTCCCAAGCCCCAACCTCAAAAGGATGCGACTCGTCACCGGAACACGCAAAAGCAGTCTCCGGACCCTGCTTAATTTGATGGAGGAGTTGGTACGGTATCGTGTAATAATCCTGCAAGTTTACAGAACGAATAGCAAGTGCTTCCAGGGTCTTACATGTCCGGGTTTTGAGCGTTGTCGTCCACGGGTGCACTGCCGCCCCCTGTCTCTCTCACTCCCCTCATCGTCCGCGGCCGCTCGTTGTCGTCATCCCTGTCCCGCCCATCACGGCACGCGTCATCAACGATGAAAGGGAAACAGGCTGATGAGTGGGCACAAATCGGAAAGACCAGATTGCCCTCCTTCGCGGAGGTTTCAACCCGTCGCGCCAAGTTTCCAGTCGATCTTTACGCGTTCTAGTCAGTCCTATATCTATTCTCCCCACCAACCTGTGTCATTTTGACTACGCGTACTCCAGTTTATTCCTCCACCGTGAAAGAGACGAAGACATTCTAAACTTTTGGCTCGACGTTCAGCAGCATGAAAATCTCTGCCGCGCGTATTTCAGGGACGTTCGGAAATTTGGGCGCACTATCAAGGAGGACTGGCCTGAGTACTGGGATTGTGCTCGTCGCCGTGGCTCTATTTACGGCACCGTTGTCGACAATGATCCGCAAACGGCTACGGAGCGTGGCACGACGAGCACCAGCCAGCCCCTTGCCGAGGAAGACAGTCAGAACGTTATCGAGAACCCTAGTCCCCGTATGGCCTCCGCCACCCCTGCCACCGTGACTGGCGATGAGGATGGCCAACAGCAGCCGCATTCAAGCACCATCTCCTTGTCCGGCCGTGCACCTACCACAATTCTGATCATAACCAGAAAGGACCTCATCACCTCTGCCGAACGCATCTTTCGCCGTTACCTATTTCCTGGAAACACCGAAAACCATAATATTTACATCCCTCCCGAGCTCCTAATTCCTAGCGTTCTTCTTGCCGGCGGGGGAGGTCCCAAGTTTCGTGAGGAGGGGTACCTTGTGGCCCAGGTCCCAGACTTGTTCCACGCTCAAAAAGAGTATTGCTTCACGGTCATGGAACAAGATGCATTCCCAAGGTTCCTGCGATCAAGGATACCTGGGTCCTTTATCCCTCTCTCTCCGTTGGGAAGGGTAATCGTTCAACGGCGGATCACCGCTGTGCGCGAGCTATTTTCAGCATTAGGCCCCCGGGAGGTCCAGGGCGTCAAATCAGGTGATTAAAATACTCGAAATACTGGCAGTCTCGCGACGACTGATAGGGCCCAACATAGAAACGGGGAAACAGCGACAAGGAAGACTCCTCCCACGGATTACCTCTATCCTCCAGTTTTTACGGGATCCAGAACCAGAAATTGAGAGGCTTATCAATGAAATGGATAAGGTGGGGCCTTCCGCATTCCCCACTCTCCTTCAAGGTTGACGTGAGCCGTAGCGTCTGGAGGATCGCGACCTGTCGGATCGAGAGAGATTGAAGTTGTTCAACAAGTTCTGCAAAACATGCAGCCGACACCGCATGGTTCCAAAGTCCATGCACATCCCAGATTGTTCAGAAGGTTCTGTGGAAGTCGCAAGCGGAGGTTATGCCAACGTATCGCAGGGTACGTACGGTGGCCGTCGGGTGGCCGTCAAGGTCGTGCGTGTGTACATCACGAGCGATCTGGATGTCATCCTCAGCGTGAGTCTTTTCCCTGCCTTGTCATACTCGTATGAGTAAACACGTTACAGAGGTTCTGTCGAGAGGGGGTCGCGTGGAAGCACCTCCGGCATCCGAACATCTTACCACTGATCGAAGTGACAGTCAGCAAGCAGCGGTTCACAATGGTTTCCGCGTGTATGGAGGATGGGAACATAAATGAATTTGTTGGAAAGGATCGACACGTGAATCGGGTTAAGCTTGTACGTGTTGCGCCCGACCCCAACAGGGGCCGTACTGATCCACCGTCCAGTTGGTTGACGTTGCGAACGGCTTGAAGTATATGCATGACCTCCGCGTTGTTCACGGGGATTTGAAAGGGGTATGTGTTTCTCTTAAACCAGCTATCTACAAACCTCCCACCCGCTTACGAAGGCGAACATCCTCATCAACGAAGACCGACGAGCCTGTATCGCTGACTTCGGCCTTACCACCATTACCGGTGTCGTGACTCGTGCGGCCGCTGAGACATCCCGGACTTCGTTGATCTCAAATGACACACTGATGTCATTTACTGAAGGGGGAACCTACCGGTGGATGAGTCCTGAGCTGCTGGATCCAGAGAGGTTCGGAATGCCGGAATCAGAGGACAACCGGCCAACGAAGCAATCCGACTGCTACGCTCTCGGGATGGTCATCTACGAGGTGGGTATTTAGGTAAATAGATCCATTGTTTCGAACGGTTAACCGCCGATATTCCAGGTATTATGTGGACATCACCCCTATATCGAATTTCAATCAGATATTCTCGTCATCAATGCGATCACTGAGGGGGATCGACCACGGAAGCCGGAGAAGGCGGCACGCCTCGGATTCAAAGACGAACTATGGAGGACCATTGAACTATGTTGGTTGGAAGATCGCAATGCACGACCTGGCATCGAGGATATCCGGTCGTCCTTACACGACGCGACGGCATTCTGGTACATGAGAGACTTTATAGCCCACGATGCCGGAGCCCAATAGTATAAATGCATGTTGACAGCCCTGTCTTCAATTGTTCTTCCTGTATGTACCCCTGCTACATATTTACCGTGCGTAACGGCGTCGCACACGTTCGTCGAGTATCGCCAGCACCCGCCCCAGAGCTCAGGGAGTGAGGGCATCCGTGAAAGACTTCATGTAAACTTCGGGGTAATGGCCACCGTCGGCCGTATCCGTTGCCCACTGACCGCTTAGGCATCACTCAAGTGGGCTCGGTCCTCCCGACATCCGTGATCCTCCCGAGGTCCTATAAGGACACCAGAAGCCCAGTGGTACCGGGGATTATGGTATTGCCCCCCTGAGCCAACACCCAAGCAAAGGTGATCTGGCTGGGCTGGCACTCACGCTCTCCTTCGAGCACCTCGTAATGCGCCTGTGGAAGTAGCTATCCTAAAACTGTTCTATCTTGACCCCCAACTATGATATTGCCCATCCTTGCAAACGATTACTTAATTAAAAAAACTCCTATGTACCGGTTGTACAACAATAGACGGATCATTACTGAGGCCCACAGTGCCAGTCGATAAACCTTTTTACTCGTTGTCCTGCTTACACTCGACAATCTCCAAAAGCTTGTCCACCGCCGCCCTCTTCCCCCCAGTCTTTCTACAAACCTCTCCCACAGCCTTCGCTCGCTCCCTGAACCCCTCCGACTCCTTCCCTGGTCCCACAACCCTCGCTATCGCTTCCCCAAACTCGACCGCCTCGATCTCTGGCGCAACCTTCTTGTTTCCGTGTACACCGATACCTCGATACTCCGCTCGGGCGGCCATATCGTACAGATCGTACCATTGCGCCAGAATGATCTGCGGCAATCCCGCCCTGGAACAAACATGTCAGATTCGGACGGAACGGAGAGGGAGGATTCCGTTTTGAGATACCCACAGGGCACATTCGTAATAAGAGTTTGCCCCGCCATGATGGATATAGGCGATAACGTTCGGATGCTTCATGATCGAAGCCGGATCAGCTTCCAGCCAATCGACGATCTTGACCCTCTCCTTGTCACTTGGACGCTTCAGCGCCTCGTTGATCAGATCCTCGAATCCGGACTTGTTCGGAAACTTCCAGAGAAACTGAATGTTCGAACCGTGATCCACTGCGGTGAGAAAGCCGTCGACGACAGCCTTGGCTTGAGATTCGGAGTAGTGGAAATGGGTTCCCATGGACATCACCACCGTCTCCCCTCTGTCCAACCATTGATTCAGTTCAGGGTCCGCGGTTTCGACGGGGTTTGTGTCCAAAACGATCGGGCCGTAGATACCAAGGTTTTTCGGCACGACCAGGGGAAAGTCAAGCTCGAGAACGCAGGAACAGATGATGTGGGGTGCACGGGTATTGGCCTTTCCTACAGGTAACCAACCTGGGAGACCGCGGGCGTTGCGATACTTGACGAGTTCCGAAATCCTTGGAGACGTGACTACCTTGTATATAAGCGTCAGACTCGCAAGAATATTTACGGGGAGATCCCTCCACGAGATCGGGAATGGTATTCCACTGCCAAAGCTGATCAAATGAGGAATAGCTCAGCTGACTGTTCTAAATCAGACCGGAAAGGAGAACGAACGCAGGGTAGTACCAAATTCCCTTCAACCACGGCTGCTGCAGCTTTGCGACGTCTGTCGCTGTGTTGGGGCTGTTCAACACATACCTCCGGTTTAAAGAGTAGCATGCATCGATCGCAGGGTTGAAGAGGCTGTCGACGACGACTATGGCTGGGTCCAACTCTTCGATCAACTTTGCAATGCCATCGTATATTCGCATGTAGGCTAAACCGAACGACGACACCATCAGGCATACCACCCGGATCTAAAGAAAGAACGGAAAAAACGCACATTCTCCGTCCCACCCAGTAAGTACCAGCGCCATAGTCTGGCCGTAGGGCTCGAAACTATGACGTGTCGGGGCATGCGGGACCTGTTCCACTGGGTACCCCCTCGATGCCATCGATTCAACCATGTCCTCGCCGTCCAATACGTGAAAATTGAGCTTCGGACTGAGCCTCTCGACGCGCCGTTTAAGCGCCCGGAAGGAAGCAATGTGGACTTGTACGCGTTGACGTGTGACAGCCTCGAGAGCCATGGCCAAAATCGAGTTCGCTTGACCGCTCTCCGAGTTGGTCAAGAAGAGGATCCTCTTGGTGTGTGTACCGGCGTCGTCGTTTCCGGTGCCCATAGCGGTACGAATGCGATTCGTGGTTTGAGGTGTAAGGGGTGTCTAGGTTCACGACGGAGGGTGCGGGCTGGGTATGGACAGTCCGTGGGTGTCCGTCGACACTTGTATTATGGATTCGTAGGCTTCTCGGTCATCCAATCAGAACTGGGGGACCAATCTCATCCTGGGGTGCTGAATTGAACGTCACCAGAAGAGGATAACCACAAGTGCCAGGCAAACCGTGTTCCCTGCGTCCGCACGCATCAGTAAACGAGGCATCGTCTTCTTTGCTTGTTCCACTTATTCAATCTCGTTCTTATGGAACCCCTGCCATTTGGGCCCTTCCAAGACGTCAAAACCTGGACCTGTGTTATTTCACAGGAATGAGTAATTTTCACGTCTTGTGATGTGCGCCAGGATGGACGCGTATTCAGTGCACCAACGCGCAATACCTAGGGGATAACGCATACCTGATTGGCGTCGTGTAATATTTAGATATCCCGGTCCCGGAACATGTCCTCGACCATGCCTTGCAGCAAGGGTGCGGCCGAACGAGACACTGACAGTGATTGGCGCCTTGGCAGTCATATCCTTCCAGCGTGGCGCATAGCCGCTGGTTGTTTACTTTGGGTACTGAACGGGGTCACGACCATCCCAAGGTTAATTCACGTTAATTCCCGGTCCTTCAGTAGTTCTATCAGTGCCTAAAAGACCACGCGTCCATCTTCCAGACAGGTACCGCGGACGCGCCACGGGTACTTATCACAAGATGGCGCGAGTCCCACAGTGGGAGTCCGGCCGAAGAAATCGGGGGGAGCGACACGCCTTGGGTTCAATGTTCAACGATGAACTGTGGAGAGCCGTCGGGCAATGTTGGATGGAAGGCCACGGCGCACGCCCAGACGTAGAGGGTGTCCTTCCTGTTTTAGCGGCAGTCCTTTGCCCCGTACCCGAGAGGTATCGGAAAGGGCATGTAATTGATGATTGGTGATCCCAATCCGTTATTTTCCTACGCATACATCTTGCCATATCCACTCCTAAAGTTATCAATTACTATCGGTATCAGATTTAGAGCTCAAGAGAGATGTCTGCGAAAAACGACCTCATATGCGTATCGGGGTAACTGTCACCCTGAGCATCCCAAGAGCCTGATCCTCCAAGCGCCCGCATTTTCCTCGAGCTTCTACAAAATCCCGTCATCTCAGCAGTAGTTCAGGTATGGTATGATCTCGATGCCAAACACACCGGGAGCGTGGTGGCACCAGGGATGGGGATAACGTCCTCTCCTGAGATAACACACGTGCCAAAGCGACCCGACTGGCAGATGCGCGATAACTTTTCCCGATCTCCTTCGAGTACCTCGCGATATATTTGCAAACAGAAGTGGTTGTCAAAGCCGTCCGTAAATTTGCGCGGGCAAACCAGGGGGGTATCCCACCGCGACTTGGGGTCCTTCCAAGGGGAGAGCATGCGATGAATTCCACGCCGGGCTCCTTTGATGCCTTCAAGAGTCCAGGGTCTCGCCCACGATGCCCAAGGTGAAGGGCGAGCACTCCACCCGGATGGCAGCAGCAGGATGGACGCGCATGCCCTACGAAGGGTAGAAGCTGAAACCCCCGAGAGTCCGATGTATTTGGCCATCCCGTCTAGAAAGATCAGATAAGCACCTCGGTTTGCGAATCATGGGGTGGGCCTACCACTCACTTGACGGACTTAGTCGCCTGGTCCTCTCGATGACGCGTACTAAGTGCGACAGCAATAATGTCACGTAAACCGACCGCGAGATATCCCGAATATAAGAAGTACGGCACCTCGCGTGTTGAACGTTTCCTGTGACACGGGGGGTGGGTGGGTTCCCTGCATCGGATAGAAATTGTATTGTGTCCGTCGTAGTGGCACACCATTGATATAGTAGAAACACGATCCCTGATTCTTGCGCTAAGAGTTTGGCAACGTGTCCGGGGCAGAAATGAATCCAAGGCTGAGGAAGGGGGGTCATAGTGGTGTGCCGTTCGAAAGGCAGAGGGAAGACGCGTCTCTCGTTGATCGTTAATCGCTCGTTCGGTATTGCTGACAATTGGGCTCAGAGAAGAGGCACAAGAGGCGCGGTGAATACATTTAGAGATTTACGAGGCAAGGATGCAAAGGAGCCCGGAGTTGGAACGTGGCAGGACTTGGACTTGCTGAGATCACGCACCTCCAAACCCGGGCCAGACGTGGGAGACGCTGACAAATCTGCGACGTACAGAATT
>Ga0307517_10008984_pt1 | contig 14248 bp, 14 predicted proteins | sample 23_EM_MG_FD_194515 | JGI IMG/M metagenome (GOLD analysis project Ga0307517, IMG submission 194515) | Populus trichocarpa ectomycorrhiza microbial communities from riparian zone in the Pacific Northwest, United States - 23_EM | ecosystem: Host-associated > Plants > Roots > Unclassified | place... | reverse complement strand
TATGGCCATCGCGATCGCGAGCAGGATAGGGATAGGGATTACGATCAGCGGCATTATCGTGGGATGAGGAGGCCATATATGATTAACGTCGAATCAGGGGTCCCAGTTCTGTGATAATATTGTTAGGCGGTCTCGTGTATCTTGATCAAATAGTGGACTAGTTTCTCCTCTTCTGGCAAGAGAAATCCGTCTTGATTTGCTGGCATGGCTTCCTTGCGTTCTTGGGTGTAAGGGATTCCAGGCTCAAACTCCGGTGGATTCTCGGGCAATACTGGTAATTCTGCTAATGGATTGCTTGGAATTCGGCGTACGATTCTGAACTGTTCTGGTAATGTTGTTGCGACTGGTTTAATTCGATTAGCGACTTTCTTATAGGCAAGGGTCTTGATTGGTTCTTGTAAATTGGCAGGTGATTTAATTGGAGTTTGGAGATCAGAGGTTGGTGCATCAGACGGTAAATAGATTTCGACGAGGTTGGATTCAGAGATTTCAGAAGTACAGGTTGTGGAATCGGGAAGGCAAGTGTCTCCTCGATTGTAAGTCGATTCATCGATACTTACATAAAAACCCACATCCTTCGAGGGTTTATTGCGGATGCACTTTCGAGTTGGAACTGTGATCATTGCCTGTGTATTCGGGTCGGTCAAAGTGATGTGTGAGTCTCCGTTAGAGAAAGTGCGAGTAACCATGTTGGTTAAGGTTTTGAACGGAAGGCCTAGAAGTAACTCATATGGTGCATCCTCGACAACTTGTACTTGCAGGTAGAAAGTGTATCCACCGATAGTTAATTTTAAATCTTGAAGTAATCCAAGCGTCTGATCTTGAGACTTGTTTGCGGACTCCATGACCATCACCATATATCCTTTCGAATGCAAATTATTTGAGAGCTTTGGTCGAGAACTCCTTCAGCGCCTATTTTCTCGTCGAGTAGGACATCCACAGCGCGTAGTTCTTCCGTGTGATTGGCCACAATAAGTTCGTCCTTTCGCATAGGTAAGCCAGCCCAAAGAGCGGTCACATCCTCTTCTATCATCATTGCTCCGTTGGCAGGAGTGCGCTTCGTGGTAATGCGCTCCTTAATTTGTTTGCGCACTTCAGGAGCCACGGCAAGAAGCTCTCGGTTTGAAATCGTGATCTCGGTATCAAGTGCACGCTCGAAAACAGCGCTAACGAGCTTATTGTCCTACTCTTATTACATATTAAATTGATGGTCAACCTAGGATTTAATAAAAGTAGATACGCGTTCGCTTACCTCCAAGACTGCGAGTGCTAGTGATGCCAGGAACATCCTCAGCTCTCACAATACGGTGCGCCGCATAAACCGGCGTACCTACGTGTACCTTTCAAACAAAAGCGCCTGAAGATGGTCTCTACGAGGGTAAGGGTAATGATTAATGCAACGAAATTGGGTACATCCCTCCATTCGAGCTCATGCTCATCGTTTCGACTCAAATCAGTGGTTCATCCGTAACGGCATGGGTTAGAACTTTAGGGTTAAAGGGCGTATATACCGCCTCCCCTTTTCTCGCCTGAATCTCCATCCCCAGCTCCCACTGGGATTTCACCTTCTCTCACCTCACCTCGCCTCCTCTCCTTCGTTGGCTGCAGTCATCGTCGAGCCGAAGCCCTGGTAAGCACTTTCTTGTTCTCATTTTCTATCTTTCTAATCATCGTCGTTTTAGTCGCCCGACTCGCCGCTGTGTTTTATGATGACGATCAGAAAATATATGTGGGATCTCAATACCTGGTGCTCGCTCACCTAATCTTTATCCAATACAAAATGCGCCCCCCACCGTCTTGTCTTCCCACTAGTGAGTTCCCCATCTGTTGGTTGATGTGCAGCGATTAGCTGATGTTTGATGCGATAGCGGTGATGTTGGAAGACTGGGGATGGGTAGTATTAGTAAGTGCTCGCTGTCAGATCGTGTTTCAGATAGGAACTGACTGCTATTTGTAGACCTCGTTGGCGCCAATCCCCAACTCCCATTCCCAACATCTTCATACTCGCTATCCACGGCGAATGACTGGAGACAGATGGTAAAGGTAAGTACTTGGTGTTGGATCGTGGTTAGTGGACGAAGACTTACCGTTACTCATCAATGGCGTCAACCCCAACCCCCACCTCAAACAGCTTGCTGTGGTAGTTCTTGAGATCTCAAAGGACTAGGGATGGGCGATAATAGTAAGTATTCGCTGTCAGATCGTGTCTAGTTGACAGGAACTCACGGTAGATGTCGTCAAGACCCAACCCTCGGGAATTACCATGCCGTCGTTGAGATAGAAATTTACCTGACACCGTCAATCCCTACTGCGCCTCAATCAGCTTGACCCTGTGGTACTCGCTGTCTGTGGTATGGAATCCATCATTCCTGAAACCCAGAGCCCGCCTGGTCTGTTCGAACTAGCCGCGGCTCGAGTGATTGAGTGGGTTAGTTCGTCCCGCTTCATCGCCCACATTAGCTGACATCCGCTGACGAACGCATCGTCGAGGGGGAATTTGTACTAAGGAATTGTAAGTACCAGTCGTCGATTAAGTCTGGTGGATGCGTATACTCACCTTTTGTCGCAGTCGTCGCTGTTGACGCAATTCAGGTCTAAGGGTGGATGGTGTACGAGATGATTGATGACGGCCCGTCGTTCCTATCAGGGAAATGTAAGTCGTCGTTGAACGAGACATGTTATCTTAGTACAGGATGTGTTTAACCCACCAAATCCATTTCGTCGAAGACCTCCACTGCCCCTTGGGGTCCTAGAGATATTCGATTCCATTGGGGTAGGTTCTTGAGCTGTCAAGGCCGCCTAAGATGGGGGAGGCGATGGGTTCGGCGAGCGATGAAGATACTCGGCGCAGGTCGCCGGGGAATCCTTCCATGAACGCTGCATTGTGGACACCGGATGTTTATGGGCTGATCTCGATGGTTCTTCGAGCCTCCACCTTGGTGCCTGTAATGTCGAGTCGGTGGCGCCGAAGGAGAGAACGGTGGCCTTTGTCGAGTGTGTTGAACGAGAATTGGTGAGATAGAGAGCGAGGAAGGGCACACGGCGAGTGAGTTTGATTAGGTCAAGAGTCAAGAGTTCGCCCTCAGCGAGCCAGCTTGAAAAAGAAAATGACACCTGATCAATGATTTGAAAAAGATAAACGAAGATGAAATACGTACTCTCTGCCTATCTTTCCTTTGCTACTACCAACCAACGCAGTCGCTTGCACTAATCTCTTAAACTCCGCCGAACCCCTCCTGCTTAAATCCCATGTCGCAACCACATTCTCCTTCGCGCCCAACTCCAATAATAGATCTCCTGCTTGCGGCAAATGCAAACTCCTCGAACTACCGTGTGAAGCAGCAGAGGTCAAAGGAGACAAGCTCATGTGATCCGCACTCTCATTCCCCGGAAACGAGACGCTAATTACACCCAGGGCTTAAACAGATGCCGCAACACCACTTCCGATGCTTTCTTTCACTGCATGTTTGTTGGTGAAGATAAGCAGGCGAAGGGAAAGGACACCATCGACTGGGTCGAAGAGGAGGTCTTGGTAATATATGTTTGGGCTTCGACGACGAAAATGTGAATGAGTCAGCAACATACGGTGGGGCGAGGTCAGGAGAGAAAAGGTGATGTCGGATGGTGCAATAAAGGTAAACACGAGCAGGGCCTTTGGTTGCCCGGGCACTGAAAAAACCTTCGGGCTTCAAATTCGAGCCAGCGGCTTCAACGATGTCGAATGCGACTCCTAATCAATGACAGGAAATATGAGATGTGCAACATAGTCAAAAAAACCACGAAAACAAACGTACCACTAGCTCAACATTCCTCACCCTTGCCTCAAGATGGGTCTTCACATCCGGCGGCCCACCATACAGATTAACCGCAAATACATGCACTGTTCGATTCCGCATCCCAGGGGCCGTCCATCTCCTATCCTCGTCCAATCAAAGCCTCCAACAACAGCGGTCATATGCCCATGATGAAGCTCATCGCAGACTTCCTATCAAATTGACCAATCTTAAACCCGGACCAGCAGCCACAGAGGACAGGTTCTTAGAGATCGGCCGAATGCACAGAGAGTAAGATGGAGGGCATAGGATGGATCTCGAATATCTTGACCGAAAGCTAACGAAGTCGGCCCTGGTCTGAGAGTAGGATAGCATCTGTCAACGAGAGAAAGTACGCTGAACAAGGCAAACTTACTGTGTGAGGGGTGCAATCTCGTGGTTTTCCAACGATCGTCTGGCAGGCATACGCGGCATCTTGATCACCAACGTCCTACTGGGCTGCGGGGGCTAGTCGCAACTTTCAGACGTCGGGGCTCTCTCCAGTTCTCCGAACCGAGGCGATGATGAACAAACCTGCGTGACCTACATTTCACGATCACGTGCCACTCGCGTCGCGCGTCAACAAATCTTATGTATTATCCACACTGGGATTCCACGTCCATAAAATTGCTGCATGCAGGTAAAAAATTATATCGTTTTTGAGAAATACACACTACCTCTAAACATCCGGTAGATAAATTTTAAACGTGAAATTATGTAACCCTAGCTCAAAGCTTCATTAAACGCGCGAAGTCTGAAACGTGTGCAGGACTCAAAAGATGGACGAGTATGTACAGGAACCTGGGAAATTCACGTTGAATCCTTTATCCCCAAATCCCAAAATCTGTCCATTTTTGTCCACATCGATTCTGCGAAATTTCGTCCGCACCGTGAATTAAGTAGGAGTCGCTTTTGCACAAATTTTGACCGCGCACTGTTAAATTAGGCATTAACCGAATACTACCCTGAATATACACTGTATACTACCCCATCTGCACAAGGAACTAATGATTTATGTACCCACTTGGTGGGGAACCCACAAAGGAGCCCTGGCTAAACTTGGAAAGTTTGTCAAGTTGGGGGGCGAGGATGCAAGCTGGGATTTTGCATGGAAATTGATCTTGGTTTCCATTTATCTGCAACAAATAAGGAGGACTTGCTGGAGATGAACGCACACTGGCTGAGAAAAGCATCGATGATACATCGGACGAGAATTTTTTGGGTCTTTCTTTGGTCCTTTTCTGTTTCTCTACTTCCAATGCTTTCTCATTTAATATAGCCATATTATCAATGAGGACATTGACACCATCATCGAATTAAATGGCAAGCACGAGCGGCTGAACCTCGAGGGCCTCAACAACTTCAAGTCAATCTGTGCAACAGTATGAGGCGCAGATTTCAGAGTGGAGTTTGTCTCATCTTCTTCAATTTTTCATCTTGTCTAATTTGCTCATCCCTATTTGCTCCCGACAGAAAAATAATGCTCAACTTCAACATACTGTCATTATCGATATGTGAATGCAAGTTGGATTATTCAATATATAATCATTACAAGGATACGTTGCATGCTGGCCTACTTATATTATCGTCATCCGATACAATTATCTTATAGGTACAGGACACTAGATACTGATACATATACATACAGAGGAAGTGGTAGCGGAAAGACGAGCCATGGCTGAAGGTCACCAGAGGAGAGTCGGTCTGTACTATCCTACCGTATTTTTTTTTGTTCGATCGCCAACTGACAGGTTAATTAAGTTAGGAACTTCGTGGAGAGAAGACCATCGCCGAATTCCTCAAAATATTCCCGCAATAAGTGCAGCTAAATTTCCCCCGACAAATTCAGCCCTCGAATTTTTATGTTCTTTCAACAATGTTCGTCGAGATGGGAACACAGCGGCTCACTCAGCCACGCTACGAGAGATGAAGGATGCGGCCCAGTGAAAATCGACTCTGCACGATTCTGCACTGAGTTGTAATTATTGGCGGTGGAGGACAAATTCTGCAATGATCCGCCTCCGTCTGAGATTCCCGGCACCTTCGCTTACGCACAAACTTCTTTTGGTTCTTTACGACGACCTTCCAATTTTTCATTCGAGTTCTTCCGTCGAAGTCAACCCTCTTGACTGTGAGACGAATATATATAGCAGACGCCTTCAAAACGTAGCCATTCCCTTCTTTCTTTCTTCTCCCCATCTCCCCCCCCCCATTCTATCCACGGGGTCATCCTGCCCATCACTCAGCGCTTCGTGGAATTCACTTGTGGATCTAATAGGTCCCCGGTGCGCGTCGCTTACGGGACCTAGACAATGTAGGCATGCTGATATTGACTCACCTTTCCGTAACCCATTTGAGTGACTACTCTTGTCTTTTTGAATAGATGGTGCACTTTCACTCTCTAGAGCCGCTCACACCCTGGTACGTCGTTTCTTTGTGCACCTAATATTCGTTTCTCAGCCATATATGTGCCTATTTTGGCTCAATAGTGCCCCACGTCGCGTTTATCACGGTGCATTACAGTGCAGGTTAGCATGTTTATTGTCGCCAAGCTGACAGCCAATGTAGCTTCCTTGTTGCGTCTCAATTGCTAGCCACTTCTCTCGAAACGATGGACATGGAGAGCAGTAGAAGGTGCTATAGGACAGGCTACCAGATGGATTATGCTGCTTCGAATCCGAGTTTGAATCAGGTTGCGCAACCGGCGCCTCATGTCCGTCAGATTCTCGGAGGTATGTGTGTTATTTTATCACTGTTCTTGAATATATTTTTTTCTCGTTATCCTATCGACCACCCGTTAAAAAGACTTGATCCGTATCTGGTAGTGCCTAAACCAACCATTTCCTCAATGCTCTCCGCTTCAAACAAGTGACACAATCCGCGACTCAGCGCTGGGTAAGAAACGGAAGTCTCTTGCGTTGTTAGACGTCTTTCTGGTCATTCAGTATGTAATTTTACTGCCCAATGGACCTCTGCCATGCTAATGTAAACGGCCACAATATTTCTATGCTCGATTCTGCAACAGAGGGCCGCGACGTGATCCTTGACAGATTATGAAGCTCTTACAAACTTACCTCCAAATGTCGTCGAGTCAGTGGATTTTATTCGCCGTTTTTCACTCATACTGATTGAATTGAAGCCTATAACTACTGTACTGACGACTTCAAATCCGCTACTAAATCTAAGATGGCTATCATGATCACAGAAGGACTTTAGTCAATCCATCGTCATTATATTACATTTTCCATGCGTGCTCACGGTAGTTTCGACACATTTCTCTTGGCTTAACGACAGTGAAATACTGATTATTGAAAGGGACTGGAACGAGACAGCTGTAGATACTAGTAGATAGGCGCAGAAAACACCCTTTTTATATTTTCTCAGATCGGGCCTGAAATATATAATACAAAAAAGAATACTAATTCTCCGTAAATGTAGGCTCCCAGCGGAACTTCACAGATAAGTGCGGGCTACAACAGAGAACTCTGCAACGAGCGGTAAGGGAAGTTTTTTGAAGTGCTGATATTTGCGGGGAAAAATGTGCAAAAGGGACGAAATCCCACTTGGTCCGCAACTTTCTGCTTTGCCGACAATCTCTGGTATTTGCAGATAATTTGCATCTAAATGCAAAGCTGATTTTCACTGGGGATGGGGTCCAGACCAAAGCACTTGATACGAAGGAGAAAGCATCGCTTGAGTCTCTGTATGCCTTTACCTATAACGCCAAAGCATAAATCAAATATTGTTTAACACTACATTTGTGTATTTCACATGTAACGGAATTGCTTGCGGAACGTGTGGATCATATTATTCTGTCACTAGCCCATCCTACGTTAGAATAATGTAAGCAAGGCGCTTGGTATCTTCTCAGCTGGGGGTATTGCTCCAATCATCTCGTAATTCTTTGAGAACCTGAAACAAATTTGTAGATGCTCGAGGGATGTGCTAACCAGTGGTCTTTGTTCCAGTCATCTCTCGAACTGGCCATATCCGCCCATGATCTCTCGCTGGCGGACAATAGGCTGCAACCAAGACTTCCTTCAGAAACGGCACCAACTAAATTGCGAACAAATTGGTGAATGGGTGTCGAGAAAGAAATTGAATGCAGCGGCATACATCTTACATCTCCAAGCGACTTAAATGCTAGAAACGAAGGACGTGCAGACAAAAATAAAGTACTATTCGGTAAAAGTAATGAATAAAATAAAACGACCGAGGAGAGTGCCCTCAAATAATTAGCGTTATCTTGAGCCCAAAGGGACATCCCAAAAAGGAGAAATTGCTGTGGGATTCCATGCTTCAAAAATGAGGAGATTTCGTAACGAAGCGAAGACGTACTTTCGAATAACACCCAGGCTGACTTGATATCACCAGCCTTATCCAGAACATTTCCACAACTACGGCCCGTCGACCTTAACACTCGCAAACCTAACCCTCCATAGAGTTCTTGGTAATGGGCGACCCCGGTTGTCGTCTATGCGAAGTCTGAACTCTATAGAGCGGTAGGGATCCTTCTTTAGAAGGTGGTTGAAATCCACGAACCTCAACACTAAGAGATTCCCACTCGATCCCCATCTTATCGTGAAGGTCGAGGTCTCTACCGCCACCCCGTAGAAAGGCTCTGTCAGTGTGTTTGAAGTCGTTGTGGCTGGCTGAATGGACCCACAGCGTCAGTCCCACGGTTGTCGATGAGGGTGGGCTGGGCAAGGGTTTAAAGCGGGGACGTTTCGAGCGCATCGGCGGTTCTGCTGTTGAAGGGGGATCACCCGGGAGCACTGCGACTTGGAGGACAAGAAATAGGTACGTCTCAATGAATGGTTTAACCCTCTGCCGATATAACCACACCTTTCATAACATTTAACGGAGCTAACGGATCAATTGGTAAGCTTGGCATCCACTACATTATCATCGTAACACTTGGAACTTATCGGTACGAGAAGCCACGGCCCACGGAAGGTGATACATAGAATTACAATTGGGGGAGGATAAGGAAAGCGACCATGTAATCATAAACTTGAAACGAAACTGTGATGAATCCCAAAGTATAGTGAGATGACGTCGAAGGGAACGGTGGCGTTGGTCAAGCTCTTCTTCGTTTCGAGTTGGTGCTTGAAACTCGGTCCTCAAGCTTGACTTGCGCCTGCTTTCGTTTGTTTGCCGAATCCGTACCCGAGGTGAGATCGTTTGCGACTGCGTTATCATATGGTGGCCAATCGTCCGAATCGAGATGCTTGTTGAATACTTCGACAAGCCAGTTTGGTTTCACGAGGGATTCCATGCGAGATACGTAGATATATGGCGCGAGACGATAGTATATGGAAGGGTTCATAGCGGGGTTGGCTTCGGCCTGAGCCACAAGATCTTTGGCCTCTTGAGTCTCGTCGTCTGGGTACGTCTCTCCGTAGCGAGCAGAGAAGGTTTTCCTGAGGATAATGAGAAGCCGATTTAAAGGGTCGCTGGTGAATGTTGGAAGTTTGTCGGCAAATTGGTTCCCTTTGGCCCTTCCTCCAGTGGCAATACCCTTTGACTGGCGAGATCAACTTCGTCGTAGATTGTAAGGTAAGTGTGTAAGTTATCAAGTTCGTCGTGTTTGGTGTAGCGCAGAGCGAGCCAAGTCAACACATGAATAGCCGATTCGCGGTCATCTTCGATGGATTGAATTCGCTGTGGATTACGGAGTAACGCAGCAGATATGAATTGCCATGTCCCCTAGAGCGCGAGGTAAATAAATGTAACGCGGAGGATGATGAAAAACAAACCGTTCGTTGTGATCGCCGCGCAGATGGTGGATCATCAGTGATCCGAATGCAAAGATCCCAGTCGATAAGGAAGCCATCCCCCTCTTCGTCGATGAGGATATTACCAACGCTGATATCACGATGCAGTATTTTAGCTTTGAAGTAGGCAGCGTCGTGAGCTGTGGATTGGCGATGAATATTTGAATACTCGAATTCGGCACTGAGGCAAAATCACCTACCAGTCATGGCATGGCTTATGACCTTGACGAGTTCAAGTGTGCTCTGAAATCCCACCAAATCGTCCCCAAGCTTCTCCAACGACATCCTATATAAATTGAGTCCACAAAATTCGTCGGTATCACAGGCCCAAGCGCAAAAGCGAAAATCTTGAACACGCGTCTTAAAATCCCTGACATCGTTCCCCACGCCGAATGGGGCGACGTATGGAACCTCCGCTTCCTCGAGAGATCTGTAGATGTCGCCTTCTTTGTCGATATCTTGCACATCTGGTCTCCAATAATCCTTGACAAAAACGATCTTCTTTTTCTCCATATCGTACGCCCGCATTGGCCGAGTAGCTCTCCCAAATGGCGAGCGGTAGGTATACCGGGGAGGGTAAGAGATAAGAAAGGCATGTTCGGTGGTGTCATCACGATCTGGGATCATCATCATGCGGAATTCGCGGTGATGAGGGTTTCGAATCTTGAGATCATCCGAGCAGTCAAGATTCTTGAGGGTTTTGCGTTCTTTAGTGGTTAACGGCCGAACACTGGGGTCGAATCCTCGTTTCTCGGGTTTGAAAGAACAGTATTCCAAGAAGAATTGGGCAAGATAAGGCTCCGTTGCGTAGTTGAACTTCTCTGTGACAACAGCGCCGACGCGGTCCCAGCACATGAGCCTCGCAAAACTCCCGAAGACAAGGACGGCGAAGACACGAAGTCGGAATTGGGATCCAGACAGGGCAGCAACATAGGACCCAAGTTGGCCTCGTATTAGCTTCGCCTCGATTGTATTTCGTTCGAAAGGTGGGCGTTTACTCACAGCTGGCCTTCCGTCGACTCTCTTTGGGTCCTCGAAGGGATCGGCGGATTCTTTTTCTTTGAACTCGACAAAGGTATCCATCTGAGAAAAGTCGGGCTTATTGAGGTTAAACGATGCCTCTGGACCATAAATTGGGACATCGGGACCCAGGCGGTCACGCAAAGAGTCTCGTTCATTCGCTGAATTGACAAAATGCCACTCTTCGAGAGCAAATCCGCTCATCACTCCAACCTGCAAAATTATGGATGGATGTAACGGGGTAGAATAAAATGCTTACAAATTTTTGGTGCATTTCTGGCTCATTTTGAGCCTCGGAAACTTTCTCGAAAGGAGTTGGGTCGATCAGCTTGTCCGTATCATGATCAACGTTGAGTAGAATCATAAGAAAGTCCTTGGGCGGCATAGGTCCTACAAATAACATCTCCATTTCCTGGGCCAGTTTTTCATTGTGAACGTCGTGAGGAACGACTTGAGATGTATAAGTATGGTTACTGGCTGCTTTGTTGGAAATCGGAGTGCTGTTGCTTTTGGGCTGGGTCGAAGGCGACCTTTTGTTGCGAGGAGTTTTAGGAGTATTTGAGTAGAACCTTTCGGCGGGAATCTCGCTCAAGCCTAGCGGTGAGTTCACGGGTAGAGTTGGGTCCATGATTGTGGTGGTTGCGGAGAAAGACGAGTCGCGTGAACAATGTAACCTGACCGTGATTGTGACTTTGACTCGTCGGATCACTTGCGGATCACGGTAACTTTTTGGGGTAGATTGTATCTAAAGACTAATATGATATAGAAATGGCATGTTATTAGATTGATTAATGTTCCAGGTTCGCTGCCTAATTGGATACCTGTGATATATCATATTTCCAGATAGGCCTGCTAGTACGTGGTCAGTCGTATATTCATTTCTGTACCCTGTCTTCCCACTCCTCCGAGTCCAACAGCGGCAGTGCACCCTTTATCCCCAAAGTAGATGAACACGAGGAAACTGGAACGGACGACCGTCGACAACAGGCCAAATTATCAGAGCGCTACGCCTACGTATACATCCTACTCCATTATCCCTCCCTCCCTTCTACGAGACGATGATGATCAGGCAGCAACATATACTCAGCCAATAATGTACATGGATTTCCTTCTATTTTTTCGGTTCTGCGTTACGCTATTCTCATGCGGAGGCATCATGATGTTGGATTTCGCCCTGACGCTGTCGTCCTGTCGTCGCTCGGCGCTAATTGAGAGATCATCTCGTCTGTCCACTTTCCTCCCCTCCTACTTTAGCTGAGTATTGTACTCCTTTATTCCATCTAGTAGTATGCATATCCTCCCTCAAAATGTTCATTGGTTCTAATAGCTGTCATCGACCTTGTGAACCTCATGAACCTACTTTTATTAAGTCCTAAGTTGACCACTGGCATTTATTTAATATCTAATAAACGTAGGAAATATGAGATAATAAGCAAATAATAAGGTTAAAAAACCTTCGAAAACGCAACCCACCACGAGCTCAATATTCTTCATTCTCAGCTCAAGCTTAATCTGGCTCTTCACAAGCTACACACCCAGCCCAGCGGTCCATAGCGATTAACCGCAAAAAAATATACCGTTCGATTCAGCCTCCCAAGTGCCGGCTGTTTCCCATCTCTGAATCTCGCCCAGTCGAAGCTATCAACCACAGCGGTGGTATGTCCGCGATGAAGCGTGTACACCTGCATTAAAGTTGCAGACTTCCCATCCAAGTAATCGTGCCCAACCTCTCCTGAACTAATACAGATGCCCACACAATTTCTTCCAGAGCGACGGAATTTGCAGAGAGTAATGCGGAGGGTATAGGATGGAGCTTGAATACCTTGGCCAAATGTCCCTAAATGTATTGGTTCTTTACTTGACTATCGAATAAGTATCTAGGAACTAAACGGGTGCCTTTTTACTTGTCGTAGGAGATCGTTAACGACTTCTCTATCCAAGGCCCCTCAAACGCGACGCCCCATCACACAGGTAGACATTTGTAGCGCCGCCTCTCCAAACTGGGTTTTAAATTTTTCGATATTCCGTCTCTGAAAAGAAATCAGAAAAGAAATTGCAAAACACAGCATGAGCTCAGACTCAAATGGCAAGTCCAATCGAGGGTTGTTTATCGTAACGTATCCTGTCCGATTAAGTAGATTAGATCGATCTGATACACGTGATCCTGTAGATAGCCGTTTTCCGATCTCATGTGTTCGGCAACCTGCGTCCAGCATTTTTCTTCGAAACCCACGGGCCGCCGCTACGCTAGTTCTTTGAACAACATTATCATCTCTGCGAGCGACGAAACAACTACGCCTCAACTCTTTCGCCGCTAGCGACTAGTGCTGGGGCTGGAAGAGGCGGGATCACTTTTCAGCAAACAACACGAACCGCTCATCGGCTGCAGGATGGAATTTGACGAGATATTGTTGGAGCTGTTAGACGTTCATGACTGTCGGTGGTTTCTGCACATTGACATCAGGGTAAGTTATATTATTATTCATATTCGTAGATTTAAACTCTAATGAAGTCCTATTTGTATCTTCCCATCTCCTGCCTCGATTTTGCCTTGGTCTCGTGCTCAGGTGCTTTAGATGCAGATGATACGTACCTATGTGGTACTTAGACCGGACAAATCCTTCAAACCGAGGTATCCACTACATGGGTACAGCACCCTCTTGCTTCAGACGACGAGGCTGAGTTCGTCAACCCATCGGATACCACTGTGCCCCCTGCATCGACATTTTTATTTCCCCTTCACTTCGATTTCTTCCTCCTCATCTGCAGGAGAACTGCCGAACTTACAACTTAGTTCACCTGCTACACCTTGCCATTGACAGAGGACTCCCCGTGGGTATCAATGGACATTCTGTCGCCGTCAACTTATCCCACATCACCCCTCCTCGAAACATTTTTCAGGCTAAAGTACACGGCCACGTCACCACCTCGAGCACCGGTCGCACGCCACTCTGAACCTCCGCACTCAGAGGCAGCTGGGTTAACGCATAGGAAGTTCATGTGTAAATTCCCGGAGTCACGGATCTTCATCGTTGCATCTCTCGTCACCTCTGGTTGATGCCCAGTCCATGTTCTAGGTTCTCGACGCCTCCGTGATATTGCGTTTCATTCCGATTTTCCACCTTTCTTTTCCTCTGTCACGATCAGGATAGTCTACCTCCCGTCGATACCCCACATCACTTCTGAGCCCATATCGATATTGTCAGCCTAGATCAATCCGGCCCAGTCAGCCCATGAATTCAGGACAAGTGCTAAATGGTATATAACTCGCCTATCATATTAGTCGGTTAATTGACCCCCGATTATTGCCCGATTAACCGACCAATAACGATAGGTATGTATTTCATGGTAGGTTGCCTGCTAGTATCCGACCCGCATTGTAGATCGTCGTCGAAGATAGTGATCTCTCGGAAGATCCTTTGGAATTTGGAGGTTTAGAGACGGCGTAGTCACATAGGATGAGTTGTAATAGGTGGAGGTGATGATACAGGTGGAATGGGTTATCGACCGAGTGGGTAGGCATCAAAGGCGCTCGTAGGACGTAGAGATTCCGCCAGATAAGAAAATCTTTAAACAATGGGTTAGAATATAGTCGATGTTCAGCGCGTACGCCCGCCGGTTCTGGATGTTGCTTGGAGT
>Ga0307517_10008983_pt1 | contig 14248 bp, 8 predicted proteins | sample 23_EM_MG_FD_194515 | JGI IMG/M metagenome (GOLD analysis project Ga0307517, IMG submission 194515) | Populus trichocarpa ectomycorrhiza microbial communities from riparian zone in the Pacific Northwest, United States - 23_EM | ecosystem: Host-associated > Plants > Roots > Unclassified | place... | reverse complement strand
GAGGAATGAATCTGGAAGTGTGTGTCCAGGTCTTCCATGCATAACGGGCTTGTAAGAAACTGAGAACCCAGCAAGATAATGGCAAATCATCTCGGGCACAATGATCATATTTGTAAGATGAGTCCTGAAGGGCTCTCTGGCTTCTCACCATCTGGGGCCTCCCTTTTCGGTTCCAAGCCACCAAAAAACAGAGTAGACCGCAGACTATACTCAAAATATACCAAACCATAAAGGTTTAACCGGAAATTTAAAATTTTCTTTTAAGGCAACTTGATTTGGGAGCCAGCTTTAGAATCTTCTCTTTTCTAAATTGTCACAGTTTGATGCATTTGTCACAAACAAGTCTCGAATGCAGCAATCTTTATCAATCACTTATTTTGTACAGCTTTATCAACGTAAATTGAAAATTCGGTGACCTGCACATACATGCTTGCAAGCATGAAAGGGCATGAAAACATGCACACTGAAACTTGCACCCAAAATAACTTTTGCAGAAGTTGCACCACAGAGGCAGTCATCAGAACTCTATTCAATTAGTAGCTATACATATCGTTTCTCACTTCTATTGAATAAACCAACCTTTCTGTTATAAACCCAAGAGCTTCTTCTTTAAGTTTTCAAAGTTCTTAAAAGCTTTTAATTATCCGGCAATGCATCATTCTTTAGGATGAAATTGTTTCCTCATGTAATCGAACATTTATGGCTGAGAGAAACCATCATGAAAGCGAAGCATAATTTCCTCAAAATTCTATCTAACTGATTCCAGCAAATTAACCAATGATTGATGGTCCAGAACGTTACCAGCTGATTTATTTATTTTTATTTCATTTTTTGTCACAACTGCAGCCTTAACGCCATATCCATTCTATGTCATGTACTAGCCACGATTTTCAAGCCACATGATACTAAAGCGTAAACATACAAAAGAAAATAAAAAAATCACCAACAGCAGCAAATCCAAATCTCGAGCACCATGATTGCAATTGCAGATCAAACTTGATAAACACAAACAAGAGACAAAAAGTGAAGAGATAAAGAAAAGAAAATACATCCCACAATGTCAATTCACTACTCAATACCAAATTGCAGTGTGATTTGCTATCTTATGAAGTCATAAACAAATACAGAGAGATATAGAAGAAAAGAAATTATCTTACAGCTTTACGCAATTTCTTGATCAATGCCATTGGCTTCCTCTTCAAACCTCTCTGAAACCTATCATTGCAATAAACCCAAGACCCTAAACAAATTAATATCAACAAAAATAAAAACATGAGAACTGAACTTCTTCAAGGAGAGCATCTAAATAGCGCCTCTGAACTGAACTTCTTGAAAGCTCTCTTCTTTGGCTACCCTCTCGCCACTGTTACTTCCGCCTCCACACCCACCTGACATTTATATGAGAAAAAAAAAAGATGAGAAAGGTAGCCATTGAAGGAAGCAAGCGAGAGCAAAGGAGCGGAGATTAGAAAAAAAATTTGGACCATTTCTCGATTTGTGCGTGTCATCCTTGCGCAGGGGCCATGCTAATCTTCTCTGTATCGTTCCAATTTTATCGGATGTCCCCGAAGGGACGGTTCTTACGTCTCAGCTTCGCCAATATAAAAACTTCATGTGTTCTCTAACCAGACGATGTGGTATATCTAGTCCCGTTGCGACTACGCGTTTTGCTTAGTTGGGTTGGCTCTCAACTTGATTACGTCACCACCAGTAAACAATTAATGGGGCTTGACTTGGGGCGATGAAATATTTCAGCCCAGCCTTGTTTTAGGTGTCACCCGCCTGTATCGACGCCTGTTACTTAATTAAGTTTAAGATATATTAAAATTAGTTTAAACAATAAAATTCTCAAAAACAAATATTCTTTTATTTTGGTTTCAATTCTTAATATTGTGTTCTTATTTTGACTTTAGGTGCTATTATTTTGAATGATACGATATATGTGAGATATTGTAGAAATATAACTAAAACGAAGAAAAGAGTGTTCGGAGTATACACCAAAATATGATTTCTCTTTTCTTTTCAAGAATCAAAGAGGGCTAGAAACCATTTTAAACTTTTGATTACAGATTTTTAACTGTTATGAGACTATTTAGCAAACAGAAAACAGAACTGTGTGTATGTTTTGGAATCTATTTAGCACAAAATCATATATAAGATGGTTTTTTTTTTGTTCGGAACTCAAAATTCCCTAGCATGAAAATATAGAAAGAAGAGTTTTTTTGTTTTTTTTCAAATGTAGTGTTGTTTCCTTCTATTCTAAAATGTCTAAACACCATTGCTTTTTCTCTCCTTCCCTGCATGATTGCGACATTTCTTGTTCGGTTGCTTGCAGTTCAATTGTACTTCAACAGCAGAAAAGAGCAACTCTTTCGTTTCTTGACAGAGGTACATACAATGTGTCTGGAACAAGAAATCTACAATGGTTGCCAATATAATATGTTAAAGATGCTTCAGTACTGTCCAGCTTTTGGCCACACAGATTTGTTCATATTGTTACGTACTACTGAAACTACATAATTTTGCAGAGATTCACGTCCTTCTTCGGATCATCAGTATGAAGAGGGTTGCATCGCCAGGGAAGAAGGCTGTAGCAGTCAAGCCGAAGAGTGTGAAATCGCCGACGGTGAAGAAAGGAGTGAACAAGAAGGCGAAAAGTGAAGATATTCATTTGGGGTTTGTAGAGAGGGTAGTGATTGTAAATTTGATGGATAATGGAGGATAGTGATGCTAGTTCCTTAGCGGTAACAGAAATGTTATTTTTCAGGCTATTTTTAATCTTCATTATATTTGGTTTTTTTATTCAATGTAATTTTAGTGTCTTTATATATGTATGTATATAGCGAAAAAATGTCATTTTCTGATGGTGTTCTTCAATGGCGTTTTGTCTAATGTGCGCTCCGTTTGTCAGCGTGCTGCAGCGAACAGTGATTGCTGATACGCAAAGGAATGTCATTTAAAAATAATGGTTTTGATTTTTTATTAAAAGAATTGTAATTTTAATAAATTTTTAATGAAAGGAATTCATTTTTGTTCTTTATAAACGAACATGTCTGCATGAGGGCAAATGATATTTTTATTAAGAAAATGCATAGTAAAAATATCTCCTAGAAAAGATGGGTCTGGTCTTCCGCAGTGGCTCTCCTTCATGCCAAGTACAACTTCTGCGTGTTGTTGCTGAGGGAATTAAAGCAAAGCCTTTATAAGCCACCTGATTGATTACTTGGACAGCTGCAGTCTGGGCTATCCTTGCAGTTGCAGATGATCAAATTAGAACAAACAGTAGATGACATCTTGATCTGCGACTACTAAAAATTCATTAATGGCCTCGTCATCGTTGGATTCAAGTGCTTAATTGGTATGCCTGAATAGGGCTTGCTCCTGTTGAAGACTCCAGCCCCGAAAACTGTCCGATATCATGGCCTTCAAGAGTTTGGAATTCCTTGTTTAAACCAAGGGCGAATTCCTCCGGCCGAGCTCCACCACTTCGTAAGTAATCTGCAATCTGCATCATAAGCCCCAATCTTGCATTTACTTTTTAATAACAATTATCTTAGGGCAACTAAGGCTATGAACTTTGAGTTCAAAACTCATATTTTATGTGCATTGGCAAACGATAAGCAAAAGGGATAATCATGCTGCTGTTGTTGCTTACGTGATTGGCAAGAGCCATCCCACTCAAGGCTGCAGACTCCAAATTTGAACCCAGCAGCCAGTCACCACATATACCTGCCCTTCCATGAGGATCGAATATGCATGGGATTCCTGGAGTGTTCGTTGGAAGGGCTGCACCCCTGCACCACAAAGAAGATAGAGGATAAATTTAGCCCACTTAAAAGGACCAACATTTCCATGATATTCTGAATTTGACGAGAACTCCCGCTTAGCACACGGAGAGAAGCGGTCAAATTATTCCCAAATGGCAGTGGCATAAGTTCATTTCTCCAGAAAAGCTGTAAGGTCCTCAAATTGCTTCAAACGGTTGGCAAATATCACAAGCTTTACAATGGTGTCTCAATGAAGTTATGCAAATGAAACCCCGCAACTTCTACTAAGCATGGTATCCATAAGAAAGTTTTATTACCATAGCTGGACACGAGAATAAAAGGGCTGTTGAAGTGAGTCTTTTGGTAGTCCAAGTGCAGCTTCAACACCCTCAAGCATGCCCGTCTTCACCTTTTCTGCTGTTGCAGTTGGGATATTTTCCTAAATATCACATTGGTGGCAATTACCACAATCAGGAAAAAGTTCACTCATCATATACAATCCTTAATACTCCAATAAGAAATACATATGGCTTAATTCAAATTTCATTTGGACAATTAGAGAGACTACTCATATATGTTAATGTTTCCGGTCTTGATTTTCCACTTTATTGAATGTCTCTACCCAAAGCTGAAGGCTAGATTTCCAAAATTTAGGCTTGCATAATTCAACCATTGCACAGAGGCTTAGGTCAGGTTGAATGCTTGAATTCTCTTCGTCATGTTTTAACATGCATTTTTCCTGATGGAAGAAAAGAAGTAGAAGAGCCTAACCTGTGGAACCTTGTTCCTCTTTCCGTAAGCTGCAGTGCTAAAAAAGGTCCAACAGTGAGGACTATTGGTTTTAGAACCCAAAAGCTTTGCAGAGTTGTTCCCCATCCATGAGAGAGAATCAACTCCTTTCACAAAGGCTCCCTCAAAGGGAGTTGCACCAGTTGGAATAGGAAGGGGATCCTCAAATGCTGCTAGCAGGGCCCATATGGAGCTCAATCCTAGCGTCTACAAAACCAGAAAGGTCAAATCAATATTTCAAAACTTGTAGGCAATATAGAAGTTAATAAAGACGAAGCATAGGCTACTTTACAGTGAATAAACAAGACTGTTTAAAATATACCTTCATTTGTCTTGCAATGAGAGGCAAGCCTGATGATGCAAGCAATCGATTTGCACATTTTCCTGTCAATTCGATAAACAAGTTATTGCTCCCGAAAGCCATGGGTCTATTGTACAGAATGAGAGCAAGCAATTAAAGATGGTAAACAGTGATTGACAGTTCATGAACCACCAGGAAATAAGATTTATAGATTCATTAAGATCCAGGAACCAAGTATTACCAATGAAAAAGTAGAGAACAGCATGCTTTCAAATCTTCAATGTGTGCTTAACACAGAACAGAAAGGAAACTACACTCAAACTAATTGATTTTATATTGATAACTGAACAAATGATGCAAGCACACTGTTATCAGTATATGGGATTGCAAACTGTGAAACACATTCATCAGTATGCCCGATTCACCTGTTCTAACCAATAAGGTTTCAGTTCAGTTCCTACTTATTCCACCCCATATTCTTCACTAGATGAATTTGAATGATGAAACCACATGTCACTTATTCGCTTGTGATTTTGTCCAGTTTTTTCTTCAACTCTTCAGAAGAAATACAAGTGAAAACATTAGATGCTTGCTTGGCTCTTTAAAATACTTGCCACATTAGGAGAATATCAAAATCCCGTTGGTCAGTATGCATAGTTGTGTAACTATGCAACCAATCAGTGTTAAATATGTCACAGTTTACAGCAAATACATTGGGCCCAGTCTAAACTGATTCTTAACTCCAAATACCATTTCACTCACGAACTCATAGAGAACTTTTCTCACTTTCTTCCTTGAAAAATTAATCTGTCTACACCACGTTTACAACTATTACAAAGCCAATCTGGGACATGGACCAAGGTAGAAAGTATTGCCATGTTGTCAGCCAGTGCATACCCAAAGTAGCACTTCACAATCATGACCCACATGGGGCCAAAAAAACCCGACCAAAATTAGTTTTATCACACTTTCACTAACTTTGAAGCGACCCAGGGCTGAACAAAATGCAATTACCTCCATCTGTTAAAGCTACACTTTCCAGACAAAGAGACATTCAGGCTAGTCCTAATGTCCTATCTCTAAATAGAAAAGATATCAATAATCTTCATTTCAAGACACTCAAGCAACAGAAATGCATTAGAAAAATCATTGAATTCATGTGTTGGCCAAAGTAGAATAACACATCTACTTTAGCATGAAGAAAACACAGTACAGCACTAATAAGTCTTCAAAATGTACTTATTTTCTCTTGCTCCAAAGGTACCCCTTCTACTTATCGGGCTGTCACCCGTGTGATAACATGTCAGAAATTTAATGAAGTGCGGAAGCTTTTTATTTTTCAGTAAGAATAATAAAATGCTGAGATATGGCCAGAATAGATAAATGAAGGAGTACAAAAGCAAATGAGAGAGATGTTGATTCACCATTATGTGCTATAACAATGATATCAAACTGCCCACAAGGTTTTCCATTCTCGCTCAAGTGCCACATCCCATTAAATGGTTCAAGTTTACTTATCCAGCAAGGTCTCACCACATTAACCATGCAAGTCTGCAGCAAGAATCAAGAATCTGCTTAGCAGTGACCTCAAGGATATCATAGATAGAGAAAGAGCAGTACTATAAGTACCAAAGAAACTATGTTAATGGCTGCTGCTTTATTTGTTCAATAAAATTTCACCTTTTCATTCTCATGATAAGAGTAGATGAAAGCTGATGAGAAAGCAACAAAATGACGAGTAGTTAACAAATTGACGAGAAAGCAACAAAATGATCAACCACCTGAGATAATATTGAGTCAGCAAGAGAGCGCATTCCGTTAACACTAATATATCTTGGGGTTGAAGAAGGAAATGGAAGAAATTGACCTCCCACTTCAAGCTCTCCAATTATACCTTGCCACTGTCGAACTAGACCTTTCTCCAACCAGTCATCAACCAACTCGGAAAATCGAGGATCACTCACAGTAAAGAACTGCGCCGCATGATCAAATATCAATGGTTGTGGATCAATTACTCTAGTTCCCATCCTCCCTCCCAAACCATGAATCCCCTGAAATAGCATAGCTTGTGAAAAACCCAACATTGCAATAACTTTCTTTTTTTTTATCTGCAGGAAAATAGAGTCCAAATGTCTACTGAACTGAAATGTGTGTCAAATAAGAATGATGTTGTTTTCATTTCTGCAAAGCAAAAGCATAAACACAAATGCAATAACATTAATCCAAATATTAAACCATGCAGCTACGACTATCAGAACTTAAATAATTACTATTGATCATTTGATTATTACAACAATTATTCATTCTAGAAGTTATAAACAAAAAAAAAAACATAGAAGTTTTTTTTTCTTTGTTTCAATACATTTAGCATGCAATTAAGTAAAGGAATGTTACTGCCTTACCTTTATACAAATACATTAATCTCCTTCACAGAAAAAAAAAATTCAAATTCTAAAATGCAAGTATGCAGCCTTTCTTGTAAGCATTCACAACACAAAATATCCACAAAGTGATAAAAAAAGAAAACCCAAATTGAGAAAAGAGTGCTAAAAGGAAACAACTGACCAACCGTGTCAAAAACAGTGGACTTGACCCCTCTTTTCTCCAAACTCAAAGCACAAAGCAAACCAGCCATTCCACCTCCAATAATCCCTACATGAGGATCGCTTGATAATTGAGAAGTGAAAGTAACCTGCTCTTGAATGAATGTTTTCTTGAGAACTGACCTTCTAGAGGTACCATATGATGATTTCCTGGTTTTCTTAGATGTGGGTTTGCGACCATCCATGGTGGGGCTTTTGTTGTTTGGTTTAGAAGTGGTGCAAGTTAAAGTTTTTATGGGTTCGGAGCGTGAAGTTGAGAGTGATTTTTTATGGGTTTTGATTTTGAGAGGTTGGAGAGTAAGAGAAGAGAGAAAGGAAATGGAGGGGATTGAGTGAACCAGAGTGGCCATAGTTTTTGGAGGGAGAGGAGAGAGATATGGAGAGGCCACAAAAGCTTAACAAGAGGCATCAAGTACATAAGCATATACTTATATATTTTAAAGTTAGGAGTTTTATCAACCGTCTCTTGTCCTAAAATTTTAAACTCAAGGAAAAACTACCTTGGATAGTTGCCTAGCATGTCCATGTGTTTACCCCTTAATAATTTTCAGAAAGCTACCACGTTAAATTTTAATATTTGGTGTGGAGATTAAATCATCCTTTTAAAATGATTAGAGGTTTGAAGTTGATTATTCTGATGAATTTCTTACCCCTTACTGGCGAGGATGGCCTGCTTTTTTTATCCAATTGGAGAGATGCTCTTGGAAGTTCAAAGATGCCTACCACATAGCTGTAAAAGCATGTATTAACAAGACTCTGTGACTAGAGACTGCTCATTGCTCAACGTATATGCAGATGGCCGCAACCAAATCCTCTGCAAGTCCTGTTACGGAATCACCCAAACCCACCTCGTGTGTGCATCGACACTAGTCAGAATATTGAATGGTAATGCAACCAAAGTCAACTCTGGGAATGTGGATATTACTTGCAGCAGATTCCAACATTGTATCAGTTCTACGTCTAGACTATACCTCCGAAGTTTACAACGGTTGATATCCGTCAGCAATCAAATTTTCAAAGCACGGCAATGACAGAATATAAGATTACAGATAGAACAGCCTATGGATAGAAACTTCATTCAAACATCAAGAACCTCGCACCGTGTACAATATAATATAGCAGTTACGAAAGTAGAGGTTCTACAAGTTACATGTTTCAAAATGAAGAAAACAACCAACTAACCAGACCAAAACTAGTGCCTTGAGTTTCCAAATAACATACGCAGGAAAACCTCTTGGGTGATAATACATCAGACGAAAACAACAGATTCGGTCCATATTAGAATCAGTAACTCTTTTGATAACATGATATGTACTGATATAACTTACATAACATATACAATTCACAGACACAAACCGTTTGGAAAGGGGGAAAAAAGTAAAAGAAGAAGAAGAAGAAAAGGTCATCTCAGCTGAAAAGTAGGCTATCTCCTCTCCAAACATCCAATATGATGATTAAAGCAAATTCAAGATGTTTTCCCACTTAAGAGTTAGTAAAAACCAGCAGTTCATGACTGAACAGATATGTCTGCATTTGTTGGCCCAGCAATCTTCTCGGGATCTGCTTTTGTTGCAACATGATCCTGTTTAGATCGGTCTTTGACTTTGCGGATGCCATTAGCAGTCTGTGAACTTATCTGAACCTTAGCTTTGGCAGTGTTGGCACCAGTTGAATCCTTGTGGCTACCGATGCTGTGGCGATGGCGAGCACAATGTTTGCCCACTTCCTCCTGAGATGTTCGAACCGCATCACTGCAGCTTTTTCTCCGGTTTAGTTTCGGTGATTGTGGTCGAGTCAATGGTAACTGGAACCAAACAAAAACAAGAATTGAATTATATTGGCATTAAAAAAAAGCTGCCAGTAGATTTAAATCAGTAGCCTTACACAAGTGTGCATCACACCAGAAAATAACAAAATCATAAACATTTTTAATTTCTGGCAGTTCCGAACTATGAAGCTTGAGACACCATGGCAGAATGCTCTGAGCCTTCAAACTATTCCCCCTGAACAAAATGCTAGTTGCATGCCACCTTCCCTCGCTTTTCTTATACTGTCCAAAGGTTTTAAACAACTGTGGTCTTGAACAAAATTAAGACTCGGTTCAAAGAAGAACAGACTTCTTGCCTGAATGCTCTGAATAAAATATTGTTTCATGGAAATAGGTAAATTGCATTCTGAATGAACTAATTAGACCAATGCATCTGGTATCCTCTATTCGCATGATTTATCTATGAAGTGCTGCATAGATTTTTGCTAGTTTCATTTACATGTTTAAATCAAGAACCAGCAGAGAACTAAGAATAATATCTGGCAGAATACCTTCTTGAGTTCAACTTGGGGTGGAGGTGGCTCATGGTAGAAACTAGGCACTGGATTTGCTTTGTACAGCATGCTCTTTCTAAGCTGCTTGATGGCTGCTTCTTGCTCTTCCTAGAATGAAGGCAGAGAAATTCACTGGGTTATTAATTGAAAAAAAAAAAAACATCATAGTCATTGACTACCTGTCCACAAACTTGCATAAAGAAAAGAGTATACCTTGGTCCTTGCCTCAGCCTGTCTTCGCTCTTTCTCCAATGCTCGGTGCTTCTCTTCCAATTTCGAATAATACTAAATAACAAAAATATGAAGATAACAAAATCAATAGAAATCCATCAGTTAAGAAAAAGAAGAGCAGACAAAGTTTTATATAACCATTATGTTAGGAAGATACCTCTTTCCGCTTCGCTGCACGTTCAGAAGACCTAAAAGTTGGGGCAGTTCCAACAGTTACAGATTTAACAGTTCGTACAGATGCAGAAGTGCTACACATAGCTAAGGATGGCCAATTGGTAAAAATATATAGCCAGAATATAGTTGGATTTATTTTATAAAATTTCAAGCGGTTTTAATTTTTTGGCAGAAAACACAGTTTAAAACCCTAAAAATATCAAGTGCCTTAAATCAGACAAAGGATACGATGAAGTCACGGACCAACTATCTTCTTCATCATGATGCTTCTTGTTATCAGGATGCAAAGGCTTCCTTGCTGTAGAAGGTGAATTTTGCTGAAGGAGAGCATGATTCCAAATATCAGTGAAAATGTCAAATACAAATACATGACAAACAAGCTTTTTTTTCATGTGAATTTGTGTGTCCGGGTGGGGTGGGGTTGGTCAATAGTGCTCTCCAAATGCCAAAATGAATTAAGCTGCATGGTTTTTCGTACCAGTTAACTTGAAGGTATGCAAAGGAAGTGAATCATATTTATAAGCGAGGGTTTGAGATATATTAGCTATATATATCTTACTGAGAAACCCGTTGTCAGGTAACAAGCTCAACAAAATTATCCAACGAGTGGACAACCCCAACTAAATTAAGTAACGATGTATGCAATCGCACCCACAAAATATCACCAGGAAAAGCAAGTAGAAAATGGCATGTGCATTGAAACAGAAACAGAAAGTCTCACTAGTTCTCCAAGCATGTGTTCCAAATATCTTAAAAGATAATCTCTTCATTCCAAAAGAAAGATGTTTTCAAAATTTTGAAAAGAGATTAACACGAGCTGTATTCTGCTTAGAGAATTACACTGTCGCTACTCGCTAGAGTTTACTTCAAAATGATAGATTTTCCTTTTCCCTAACCCTACAGCACAAGGTAAGCATGAATGTAGCTTATCTACATGTCAGGTTTATTTCCAAATTCCACTTATAAAGATAGAGTTGGCTTAATCTGACATGGAAAGATAATGAGTTCATTATAGCAGTTATTATCAGTTTCAACCAAATCATGGAGTATGACAACAGCATCCACCAAATGCAATGTCGAAAGTTCCAATTACCTGTGAATTTTTCATACTAACAGGGGACTGTGTTTTGTTCGAATTTGTGGAACTGTTCCCACCGACATGCTTGTCAGTTGCCAGAGCAAATTGCTGGGGGACAGTTTGATGAGCACGATGAGCATGTTTATTTCCATTAACACCAATTTTTTGTGAGGGAGAACTGGAATTTTTATCATCACTCAATTTCTGAGCTCCAGGTTTCTCATCTTTTCCATCAGATGGGTCAGCATCAAAATTTGTGCTTTTGACACCAAGCACATCTTGCTTCTCTGATTTTTCAGCAGTTTCTTTCTCCACATACTCCTTTGCTTCAATGACAGCTTTTGAAAGTTTTGGAGAAATATGTACTTTATCATGAGATACGCCATGAAACTTCGCTGCAAGACCATTTGGCTTCTTCTCCATGTCTGCACGCTGAAGTTCTCGCCCCATCAAACTGCACGAAAAAATAATCCTGATATCATGATGCTTCACAAAGAAGACATTTTTAATTCATGAAAAAGAATCACTTCCTTAAAATAAAACCAAAACAGCCTGTAAAGCAAGAACTATTTGCATGTGGTGCCAAAAGGTTTCAAATTCTGTTATTGCTTTGAACAATTTTTTTGAAACAAATAGAAACTGCCAGATGTGTAAAATTCAACCAAGAAACCTGAACACTTCTATCCGATGATGGTGCAAGACAAATCTCAGTGTTTTAATTGAAGAAAAGATGGCATATCTCATTGCAAAAACAATGCATATTTAAACAGTCAAACAGATACGCCAAGGAAAAAAAAAGAAAGAAAGAAACAGAAAGTTAAAGCTGGAAAGAGAAGATCTACAAATAACTAACCATAAAAAAATAAGTACAGGAGGATTAAGACAACCAGTTTAGAACAGGATATAATGTGCAGAGAACTCTTGAATCCAAAAAATATAAATTATAACTCAAAGAGCCCCAAAAAATTATGTGAAAAGTGAAATTCCTTGTAAAGCTATGAACATCAGCACTCTTTATGTATGCTCTAGTAGGTATCGGTTAGTTGTCCAACTAGCTTGATTTTTATCAAATTCCATGCCTTGACATCAACCACCACATCTGCTTAAGGATAACTAACTTATCGTCTAACTAATTAAAAAATTATTTTTCTTTAAAAAGTAAATAAAATACTCTTTACACTGTAATTTCATCAAAACTTAAGCGGGTGATTAAACTGCAAAGAAAATAAAGGATCAAACCGCAGCAAACCGGCACAGTATTTTTTTCCCCCAGACAGAACTAACTCTATATAATTATAAAATTCAAGAAACAGAAAAGAAAAGGGTATGTGTTGAAACCAAAAAACAAATCAATTGAAGATGAGAGAAAGAAAGCAGATGCAGAGGGCCAAAAACAGGTTATCAATTTTTCTTCGTTTAAAAAAGAAAAACATTTCTCGTGTTAGGAAGACTCTTTAAAAAGAGATACAAAGAGGAGGTCCAATTACCATATAAATAATCAGACAACTCAAAATAACACCATAGCCACCACCAACTTCATTCAATAACTAGAAAAAGAAGATCATTAAGATCCCAAAATCCCCATATTCCTACAAAAAAAAATATAAAAAGAAATGCATGCAAAACAAAAGGAACACGTCATATATATGAAAGAAAAGAGAAAATAAAAACAGCAAGAAGAAGAAGAACAGAAACACCAGCAAAGGACTCAAACTTTATATCATCAAAACCAAAACAAATAGTCTCATAACTTGGAAACCACCAGAAAAATGTAAGACTAAATATTGCTAAGATCTCTCTATTCTAACTAACCAACAAAACCCCTTTAAAAATGGACTAAAATTGATAAAGACAACATTTTTTAACCCAAAAAAAAAACCCGAAAGGCAGAAATTCAAGAGGAAACCATTTGTGAGGAGAAAAACCTTAAAGAAGCAGTGAATGAAAAAGATCAAAGAAACAACCTTTTAGATCAAGCTACATTGTTTTTTGTTTACAGAAACAGAAACACAAGACACAAACCCAGATGAAACAACTAGAATGTGATAAGATTTCATACAATTCAGGTCCGATCTGGCAAGATCTTGAGCTCCCCACCTCTCTCGCTCTCTCAAAATAAAAAACAAAGCCAAAATGTTTTCTGTGATTTTGCTTTTTAATAGCAAAGAGAGGCTCTTTTTTTTTTAATGTTGAGCTGTTGGATTTCATACGTAGATAGCAGTTTTTTCCGTTTTGACGACGTTACTTGACGGCATGGTTAAATTTTCTGTGATTTTATTTGAAAAGGGAGAGAGAGAGAGATGGATAATGTGATCTTACTATGTCCATGCCTTCGATAAATCCGTGATTAATTTTACTAATTCTATAAATGAATCAGTGTCTTCTTTTTTTTACAGATAAGTCCTTAAATAATATTGGTAATGTTCATAATTGATTAGTGGACTTTGGCTTTCTCAAACTATTGGCATGATATACTTCTATTAATATATTCCCATGGATAGAATTAAATATCATGATATTACAATTTAAAATCAAATTCTCGTATTCAGAAATAAATTAATCTCGCCTTAATTATAAATAATATTATTAGAATTTTCACATCTTTTTATAAAAGATTCTTTAACTTTTTATTGCATGATATATTTGTATAATCTTAACTTGTATAATTTAGTTTAAACCCATATATTTTAAGTTTACTCAACGCCTTACAATATTTGTTAAAGATATATAAAATATAAAGAAATAAATAATTACTAGTTACTCGATATTTAAACGCTACATATTAACTGATTACTAGATTTCTCAACTCTTTGATAAATGTTTTGTAATAATTTATAAAATATATGTATACATACATTCTAATACATTTTAAGTATATATCTATAAATTTATAAACTTAATGTGAAAATATAATTATTCATAAATCTAAATTTTAAATTTCACATGCAATATTATAATTTTTTAATCATAAGAAATAACTAGG